>Ga0209026_1000102_pt1 | contig 153068 bp, 135 predicted proteins | sample AraplaCL_Col_mCL_FD_184262 | JGI IMG/M metagenome (GOLD analysis project Ga0209026, IMG submission 184262) | Arabidopsis root microbial communities from the University of North Carolina, USA - plate scrape CL_Col_mCL (SPAdes) (version 2) | ecosystem: Host-associated > Plants > Roots >...
TAGTAATGCCACGTCGATCACTCCAATCTCCTACCTGATTGCTTAGGTAGGATTGTGTCTCAAACGTGGGTCAATTTTCGATGCAAAATTCCCAGCAAAGTGGGTCAGTTTTCGATGCAAATCTACACTAAACAGGCAGCAACAAAAAAAACGAAGCACTGTCACTCAGGCAAGAAATGTATTATGCCGTCTCTTTGAAAATCTCCGCAGGGAAGGCATCAGGGCTGACAACCCCATGGATGCAGTACCGGATGTTCTAGTCGACGAGGGAACTCCTTCCACGGCCATCGCCTCGGCCCAAGAACGGGCAAATTGGCACCAGTCTTACAACACTTGGCTAAACTCACCGGCACCTGAATTTGGAATGCGAGCGAACAGTGAGCGCAGCAACGCTTTAGCGGTATTCGTCTATTGGACTTCGCTACAACGATCTGAGCTCGCGAAAGCAAAGATGGTTGACATAAGGTCAGATGGGGGGAATCAATGGTTTATTTGGGTAGAAAACACTCAGAAATCGAAACGGACGAAGGTATTGATTCCAACTTCAGCAATGAAGGCTATACAACGCTATCGCATCTCACGCGGATTACCTGAAATACCTGGGGATCACGAAACAGATGTCCCGCTCTTTGCTCGAAAAAATACGGAACGCGCCTTAGACCCGTGGACAATTGCTCACATTCTAAAAAGTGATGCTCCGGAAATGCTCGAGGGTGTTCGATATATGCAAACTTCGATATCAAAATTGCGAAAAGCTTTTGTCGCGGACGGAGTATTACATGGCGTACCGCAATTTGAAATTGGACAACATATTCGGTCACACCATGTTGTCCGGCATGTTGCTGCACAGGTCAGCACGGACAGCTTCGGAGAAAGCATTGGTAAAATGCAAACAGCTCTGACCGGAGCGTTACCGTAGATGAGAGACACATCCAATTGATTGGGATGCATATGCATGCCAAACGGCATAATTATGATTCCCAAACCACAGAGGGGGAAACGGGGGACTGCAAATCTGGTGCGGCTGGCGGGGATCGAACCCACGACCCTTGGCTTCGGAGGCCAATACTCTATCCACTGAGCTACAGCCGCTTTGGGACGAACGTCGAAGAGGGATGAAGGATACAGTTTTTCCATCCGCTCGTCCACGGCGGGCAACTATTTTCCGTTCCCAAGGAATTACATTGTGTCTATAATCTAAGGTTGGGCGAGACAGCGCTTCTCTAAACAGTAATAAACACCGATTTTCCATAAATTCGGGTCAACGCTTTCGAAGAATATTGCACTGAGGGAACTATGAGCGACGCACATAACGAGCACGAATCCGCAATCAAAACGCCAAAGCAGTTGATCGCTGCCGTATCGGCAGGTTTTCTGATCCCCATCGTCTGTATCGTCCTGTTGGTTGAGTACGTCACCAACGGCCAGACGACCGGCGCCGGTTCCGCCGGCCAAACCCCTGAAATGATCGCCGCGCGCATCAAGCCCGTGGCCTCCGAAGGCTTCACCTTCCGTGATTCCAGCGCGCCGAAGCAATTGCTGAGCGGCGAAGAAGTCTTCAAGTCGACCTGCGCAGCCTGCCACGGTGCCGGTATCGCAGGCGCGCCGAAGGTCGGCGATCCGGCCGCCTGGAAAGCGCGCATCGGCGAAGGCTACGACAAGCTGCTGGCGCATGCCATCAACGGCTTGAACGCAATGCCACCGAAAGGTGGCAATCCTGATCTGGACGACGTGGAAATCGCCCGCACCGTGGTCTACATGGCCAACCAGTCCGGCGCCAAGTTCAAGGACCCGGAAGTGAAGGCTCCTGCCGCCGCGGCAGCGGCACCAGCCGACGCTGCTGCTGCTCCGGCTGCCGCACCCGCAGAAAAGAAATAATCAATATTGACTGAACAGGCATTGCCGGTATCTCGACTATTCCGCAACGCGTTGTAAAAAAGCCCCGCACTGCGGGGCTTTTTTATTGCCTGAACAAACCAAGATCAGCGCTGCTGGGGCTCCGCCACGAAGATTTCAACGCGGCGATTCTTTGCCCGATTGGCTTCCGTATCGTTGGCCACCAGCGGCTCATGCGAACCACGGCCGTCGATGTGGAAACGTCCCGGCGAGACGCCGCGCGCGGTCAGGTAATCACGCGTACGGGCGGCGCGCTCCATCGACAGGGGATTGTTGACGGCGTCGCTGCCGGTGCTGTCAGTGTGGCCGATGATGTTCACCGTGGTGGCCTGATTTTCGTTCAGCGTGGCGGCGAATTTATCCAGCACTGCGCGGAAGTTCGGCTGAATGTCGGCGCGACCGGTATTGAAGGAAATGTCGCTCGGGATTTCCAGCTTCAGGCGATTGTCCGGAGTCTGCGTCACCTGCACGCCGGTGCCCTGGGTAGCCTGCTCCATGGCGCGCTTCTGGTTCTCCATGCGGTTCGACCAGACGTTGCCGATCACGGCGCCCAGGCCTGCACCGATGGCGGCGCCCGCTGCCGTACGGCCTCCACCGCCGCCGCCCGTTGCAGCGCCGAGAATGCCGCCCACGCCGGCGCCGATACCGGCGCCCGTAGCCGTACCGCGCTGGGTCGCAGTCATGTCCGCACAACCGGTTGCAGCCAGAGTCAGCGCCAGCGCGCCGAGGGTTAATTTACGCATGATGATTTCCTTTGTTCGTGTGGTTCCCATGCGCCGCCGAACGGCGGGCATCGATATCAATTTGATTTATTCGCCATCAGGCGTGGAAGCTTCCTCGGCGGCGACGCCCTGCTGGCGATCCTTGCGGCGCGTCAGGTAATACGCGAAAGCGCCGCCGGCGCTGATCACCGCGCCATACAGCAACGGCTTGCGCAGATAGCGTTTGGACAACAGCGAGATGCCGCCGATCAGCAGCGGCGATAGCGACTGCAGGTTGCCGCCCTTGCCCGACAAGGCGCCGCTGAAGGTGGCGGAGACCGCGCCGACGATGCGGTTGAGGGCCCCCTTGGCCAGCGATTCGGCATTCAGATTGGCGCGCACGGTGCCGCGCGCCTGCATGATGCCGATGCGGAACAAGGCGCCTTCGGCCAGCAGCTTGCGCTTGCGTTCCTCCAGCGGGACGTCCGGTTTCCAGTCAGTTTGAGGCATGATTTTCCCGTTTCCCTGAGGTCAGAGCAGCGCGTCGCGGTCTTTGCGAAGCTCCGCCATCGTGGCGGGCAAGGCCAGCTTGCCGTTGCGCAGCAGCGCGAAGGCATACCAACCGATCGCCGCCGCAGCGGCGGTGAAGAACGCACCGAGCACGATCAGGATCTTCCAGCCCCAGGAATCCCAGGCCAGGAACACCAGCAACACGGTCCAGAACGCAATTGCAAACCAGATCGCAATCGCCGCCAGCGTGAACAGCACCAGGAACTTCACCAGGTTGCCGCCGATTTCCGACAGCTCCAGCGAAGCCAGCTCGATGCGGTTGATGATCAGCCCGAGCAGGTTCCTGGCGATGCCCAGCAATCCGGCGGTAAGACCGGGATTGGCCGGCTCCGCCTGCGCGTTTTTATGCTCCATTGTGTCGGCGCGTCCGATTACTTGCTGCGACCGATGACCAGGCCGACCAGCAAGCCGACGCCGGCCGAAATCGCCACGGCGCGCCATGGGTTTTCATGTACGTAGTCGTCGGTGGCGGCAGCGACTTCCTTGCCTTTTTCGATGGCCACGGCTTGCGCGTTTTGCGCCGCCTCGACCGCCGCTTCCAGCATTGTCAGGCCCTTGCTGCGCAGTTCGTCGGCTTTGTCGCCGGTCGCTGCAGCTGCTTCACGGAACAATTCTTGCGCATCTTTGACGAGGGTTTTCATATCGTTTCTCACTGTTTTAAGGGCGGACTGTGTCATGGAGATTCTCCTATTGATTAAATGCTCAAGCGAACGAAATCGATTGAATGGGCGGGAGCCTGAGCATTGGCGCCGGTGTCAGCGCGCCGCTGCATACCTGCAGTTTCTGCAGTATCTGCCTGCCTGTCGTTCCGGGCTATTGCCAATCTCCGCAACGTCCGAAAAGACCTGCAATGCAGGCTCATTTTGATAGCTTTCCTCTATATAAGTTTCAGCAACGGCGAAAACGTTCAAAAACGCGTTTCACGCGCCGTTCGCAGGAAACTGTCCAAGATAGGCATGCAATCAAGCAACTCGGGACCGCCGGCGCGGTGGAACTCCGGATGCCACTGCAAGCCCATCACAAACGGCGCCTTGCGATAACGGATCGCTTCGACGATGTTGTCGGTGCCCGACACCGCCTCAATCGACAGGTCGCGCCCCAGATCCTTCACGGCCTGGTGGTGGATGGAATTCACCACCGCGCTGCCGGTGTTGACCAGCGAGGCCAGGGTCGATCCCGGCGGGAACTTGAGTTCGTGATAATTGCTGTCGTACAGATCGTTGACGTGAGCGATCGCCGTCGGCACGTCGGTGGCGATATCCTGGTAGAGCGAGCCGCCGAATGCGACATTGATCAGTTGGCAACCTCGGCAGATGCCCAGCACCGGCTTGCCTGCTTCGATGAATTCGTGCAGCAGCTCCAGCTCGTACATGTCGCGCACGCGGTCGCCGTTCCATTCGGGACGCGTAGCGGCCTCCGCGTAGCTCTGCGGCGAGACGTCGGCGCCGCCCTGCAGCACCAGGCCGTCGAGATGCTTGGCGTAGTCGCGCAGGCGGATATTGCTGGGATGGACCAGCCCGTTGGTGTTGACGGTGGGGATCATGAACACCAGCACGTCGCGCGACATGACCCATTGGGCGATGGATTCTTCGAGATATTGCAGCGTCTTGCCGCGCAGCCCCTTGGCGCCGCTTTCGGGATGGAAGATGCGTGCGGAGATGCCGATCTTGAGGGTGCGCTGCATGATGCGGCGGCCGGCCTTGTCGGACATGGCCTTGAAGCGCGCGCCCAGCAGCCGCCAGGTCTGCGCCCAAGGCGTGTCGGGAGGCGGCGGCGAGTAGGCCGGATGCGGAGCATGCGGCGGCTGGCCCTGCTGGGGCGCCTGTTGCGGAGCAGCTTGCTGCGGCTGTTGTCCCTGCGTCGGCGCCGTTGCATCGGCGGCAGGCGCATCAGGGCGGGGCGGTCGGGGAGAACTCGGTTGATTGGCTTCGGAATCGCTAATATCGGACATGGCGGCTATGTTGGGTTGTTATCAATGGCTGTGACCAGGTGCTGCGTCCGCGAACAGGATTGCCAAAGTATAAGCGCATTGAATTGCTTTGGGCAGTTGCTTGCGGACCGGGCAGTCGCAGAATGACGATGAATGAATCGCGGCATCCGTAGAAATTTATTCAGTGATGACTGGCGCTTTCCCATCCTTATTCAATAATCCAGACAACAGACCAGCGATATATGTTCCAATCCTTTCTGACTTCTTTCCGGCTTATTTCTTGCTCAGGCATGCTCCTACATGACCACTTCACGCATTCTTATCCTCTACGCGCATCCGGCCCACGAACGCTCGCGCGCCAACCGCGCCATGATCGATGCTGCCCGCACGCTGCCCAACGTGCGCATCCATGACCTGTACGAGTGCTATCCCGATTTCCACATCGACGTCGACTACGAACAGACCCAGTTGCACGAAGCCGACCTGATCGTGTTTCACCACCCCATCCACTGGTACAGCATGCCGGCGCTGCAAAAGGAATGGACCGACCTGGTGCTGGAACGCGGCTGGGCCTTTGGCCCGGGCGGCGACGCCCTGCGCGGCAAGGATTTCTGGCTGGTCGCGACCACCGGCGGCGATGAGACCTCGTATCAGCCGGGCGGGCGCCACGGCCATTCCTTCGACGACTTCCTGCCGCCTTACCAGCAGACCGCGCGACTGTGCGGCATGCACTGGAAGACGCCCTACCTGCTGCACGGCGCCCACCAGATCGGCAACGATGCCATGACCATGCACGCGGCCAATTACCGCGCCCTGCTCGACAGCTATCCGGCCTGGCCGGATGCCGCCGCTTCTTCACCTTAACGCCGGGACGACAAGAACACCATGGAACAAACTCTGCTGCATCCGCTGATTTACCTGCTGGCCGCCGTCGTCGCCGTGCCCATCGCCAAGAAGCTCGGCCTGGGCGCCGTACTCGGCTATCTGCTGGCCGGCATCGCCATCGGTCCCTGGGGCCTGGGACTGATCAGCGAAGTCGAGGACATCCTGCACTTCTCCGAATTCGGCGTCGTGCTGCTGCTGTTCCTGATCGGTCTCGAGCTCGATCCGAAACGGCTGTGGTCGCTGCGCCGGCACATCTTCGGCTGGGGCAGCGCGCAGGTCGGATTGGTCAGCCTCGGCCTGTTCGGAGCGGCGCTGGCGGTCGGCATCGACTGGCGCGTGGCGCTGATCGGCGCGCTCGGCATGTCGCTCTCGTCCACCGCGATCGCACTGGCGACGCTGGGCGAACGCAAACTGACAGCCACGCCGGCCGGTTCCGCCGGCTTCGCCATCCTGCTGTTCCAGGACATCGCCGCGATCCCGATGATGGCGGCGGTCCCGCTGCTAGGCGTGGCGGTGGCGCAAGGCAGCGGCCAGGGCTGGCTGCACACGCTGCAGGTGGTCGCCGTGATCGCGCTGCTGATCTTCGGCGGCCGCTACCTGATCCGCCCGATTCTGCGCATCATCGCCAAGACCGACATGCGCGAAATCTTCACCGCGTTCTCGCTGCTGCTGGTGATTGCGACCTGCCTGCTGATGCAATCGGTGGGCATGTCGATGGCGCTTGGCACCTTCCTCGCCGGCGTGCTGCTGGCCGATTCGGAATACCGCCACGCGCTCGAGAGCGACCTCGAGCCGTTCAAGGGATTGTTGCTCGGCCTGTTTTTCATCGCCGTCGGCATGTCGGTCGACTTCGGCATTTTCCTGGAGCAGCCGTGGCTGATCCTCGGCATGGTGCTGGGCTTCCTGGTGATCAAGACCGTAGTGCTGTACGGGCTGGCGAAATGCTTCCGCATTCCGCGCGACCAGCAGATATTCTTTGCGTTCCTGCTGTCGCAGGGCGGCGAATTCGCCTTCGTGGTGTTCGGCGCGGCCGCGACCGCGCAGGTGCTGACGCCGCGCATCTCGTCGATCCTGGTGGTGGTGGTGGCGCTGTCGATGGTGATCACGCCGCTGCTTCTGCTGCTGCACGATCGCGTGCTGTTGCCGCGCCTGCAGGCGCGCGGCAGGCAACCCGAGGATGACATCGAGCCGCAGGAGAATCCGGTGATCATCGCCGGCTTCGGCCGCTTCGGCCAGATCGTCGGTCGCCTGCTGCATGCCAACGGCATCGGTCTGACCATCCTCGACCACGATCCGGACCAGGTCGAATCATTGCGCAAGTTCGGCTTCAAGGTGTTCTACGGCGACGCCACGCGCATCGACCTGCTGCGCACCGCGGGCGCGGCCAAGGCACGCCTGATCGTGATCGCCATCGACGATGCGCCGGCCAGCCTGAAGCTGGTGGAAGCCGTGCAGCGCGCCTTCCCGCACCTGAAGATCGCGGCCCGCGCGCGCAACGTCACGCACCTGTACGACCTGATGGACCGCGGCGTCACCGTGCTTGAACGCGAGACCTTCGAGAGCGCGCTGCAGATGGGCCGCCAGGTATTGCGCCAGCTGGATTTCGGTGCGTATCGCGCGCACCGCGCGGCAATGAAATTCCGCGCCCACAACATCGAAACGCTGCACAAGCTGTATCCGCATTACAAGGATCAGCAGCAAATGGTGTCGATGGCGGTGCAGGCGCGTGAAGAACTGGAGGCGATGTTCGCCAGCGACAACGACGCCATCAGCGACGGCGACAAGCATCGCTGGGATTGATCGTCCCGCGCAGCATGAAAAAGGCCGGACGCTGTCGCGGTCCGGCCTTTTCTTGTTGCACGCTTCAGATCAACCGACTCAGTTCAGATACACCGGCACGAAGATCTTGTCGTCGCCGCGCTCCACCAGCAGCGCCACGCTCTTGCCGGCCTTGCCCACCAGACTGCGCAGCTGCTCCACGCTGGTCACCGCATTGCCGTTGAGCGACAGAATCACGTCGCCGCTCTGAATGCCCGCCACCGCTGCAGGACCGTTGACGTCTTCCACCAGCAAGCCGCCGTGCACGCCGATCTGCTGCTGTTCACTCTTGTCCAGCGGGCGCACCGCCAGCCCCAGCCGTCCCTGCGGCTCGTTACGGCTGGCCGCCGCCTCCTTGGCCGGCTTCAGCTCGCCGATGGTGATGTTGAGCGACTTGAGCGTGCCGTTGCGCATCACGTCGATCTTTTGCGTGGTGCCCGGCACGGCGTCCGCCACCAGCGTCGGCAGATCCACCGAGTGATCGATGGCCTGGCCGTTGAAACGCAGGATCACGTCACCCGGCTGCACGCCCGCCTTTTCGGCCGGACTGCCCTTCTCCACCGAACTGACCAGTGCGCCTTCCGATTTCTTCAGCCCGAAGGATTCCGCCAGCGCCTGGTTGATTTCCTGCACCGACACGCCGAGGCGGCCGCGCGTCACCTTGCCGTGCTGAACCAGCTGCTGCTCGACCTTCATGGCGACGTCGATCGGAATCGAGAACGACAAGCCCTGATAGCCGCCGGTCTGGCTGTAGATCTGCGAATTGATGCCGACCACCTGGCCCTTCAGGTTGAACAGCGGGCCGCCCGAATTGCCGGGATTGACGGCGACGTCGGTCTGGATGAACGGCACGTAGTTGTCGTCCGGCAGGCTGCGCGACTTGGCGCTGACGATGCCGGCCGTCGCGGTGTTGTCGAAGCCGTAGGGCGAGCCGATCGCCAGCACCGGTTCGCCGACTTTGACCAGCGCCGGGTTGCCGATCTGCACCGTCGGCAAATCCTTGGCCGGAATGCGGATCACGGCGATGTCGCTTTGCTTGTCGGCACCCAGCACCTTGGCCTTGAATTCGCGGCGGTCGGTCAGCTTGACGGTGACTTCCTGCGCGCCGTCGACCACATGGGCATTGGTCAGGATCAGGCCGTCCGGGCTGATGATGAAGCCCGAGCCGAGGCCGCGCATGATCTGCGGCGTGCGCGGCTGTTGCTGGAATTGCGGACCGAAGCGTTTGAAGAATTCGGAAAACGGATCGTTGGGATCGACATCATCGGAAGCCTCGTCGGACACGCGCTTCGCCTTGCCGGTCACGCTGATGTTGACCACTGCGGGGCCGGCGCGCTCGACGATGCCGGAGAAATCGGTCGGCGCCGCCAATGCGGATCCCGGAGCGCCGCCAGCAGTGGCAGTTGCTGCGACAGTCACCGGCGCCGGCAGGATCGCGGCCTGCACTGCCGGCAGTTCGGCGCCGCGGAAATACACGTAGCTGCCGCCGACAACGGCGGCCAGCGCGATGGCGAGCGTATTGCGAACGAAAACGGTACGGCGATTCATGGTGCACTCCTTGCGAAACGGATGGCCTCTCCACCCGATGGAATGCAGCGTAAATCGCGAAAATTAAGACAGACTTAAGGAAACAAACTGTTACACCTTGGCTGGGGAAAAGACGACCTCCGCCCGCAAGCCGGCGCCGGTGTTTTCCAGCCGCACGCGCGCGCCGTGCAGATCGGCGATCTGGCGCACGATGGCCAGGCCGAGGCCGCTGCCCGGCTGCGACGGCAGCACGTTGGCGGCGCGGTGGAAGCGGTCGAACACGCGCTCCAGATCCTGCTCGGGAATGCCGGGGCCGTGATCTTGCACGGTGACGATCAATGTATCGCCCTGCGCGCGCATCGCGACATCAACGGCAGTACCGGCCGGACTGTACTGCAGCGCGTTCGACAACAGGTTGCCGAACAGGATGCGCAAAGCGTCGGCATTGGCGTTGACGAAGCCCGCCACTTGCGCCGTCATGCCGAGGTCGATGCCCTTGTGTTCCGCCAGGGGCGCGTAATCCTGCACCACGCTGCGCAACAGCGGCGCCAGTTCCAGCGGTGCCAGTTCCTGCACGCCGGGTTCCTGGCGCGCCAGCGTCAGCAGCTGATGCACCAGATGCGTGGCGCGCTCAAGGCCGTGACGCAGATCGGCGAAAGCAGCACGGCGCTCCTCGTCGCCGGTGGCACGCTCGGCCAGTTGCGCCTGCAGGCGCAACGCCGTCAGCGGCGTGCGCAACTCATGCGCGGCGTCGGCCACGAAGGCACGTTGCGTCTGCATGGCCTGGCGCAGGCGCTCAAGCAAGTCGTTGAAAGCATGCGTCAGCGGCCGGATCTCTTGCGGCAAGCCATGATCGGCCACCGGCGCCAGCGTGTGCATGTCGCGCGACTGCACGTCGGCGGCGGCGCGCCGCACCGGCGCCAGCGCGTGGCCGACCGCGATCCATATCAGCGCACCGAGGAAGGGAAACAGCAGCAACAGCGGCATCACCGTCTTCACCGCCGCCTGCGCCGCCACCTGCTTGCGCGCGCTCTGCGGTTGCGAGACCTGCGCCACGGTATTGCCGATCTGTGCGCTGTAGACGCGCCACATGCCGCCCGGTCCGGGGACATCGGCGAAACCCAGCTCGGCCTGCTGCGGCATCACGCTGCGCGAGTGCGAGTGGTAGATCACGGTGCCGGTGCTGTCCCAGATCTGCATCATGATTTCGTCGTCGAGGCCGGGGATGTCCTGACCCGGCGCGATCGGCGCAAACGCCTGGCGCGGCAGCGACGCCGCGATCTGGCGCATCTGGTAATCGAAGATTTCGTTAGCCTCGCCGCGCGCCTGGAAATACAGCGCGACGCCGGCCAGCAGGATGCCGGCGCTCAGGCCGAGCGCCAGCCACAGCAGCAATTGTCGTCGGATGGAATTCATTTGGGCACCAGATAGCCGATCCCGCGCACGTTCTTGATGAAGTCGCTGCCGAGCTTCTTGCGCAGGGCGTGAATATGGACTTCGACCGCATTGCTGTCGACGCTATCATCCCAGCCGTAAAGCTTTTCTTCCAGCTGGGCGCGCGACAGCACCACGCCCGGACGATCCAGGAAGGCCTGCAGCAAGGTGAATTCGCGCGCCGACAGCGTTACCGGCAGCCCTTGCAGCAAGACTTCACGCGTGGCCGGATTCAGGCTGACGCCGCGCACTTCGATGAGGCTGTCGGCACGGCCCGACTGGCGGCGCAGCAAGGCGCGCATGCGTGCCGAGAGCTCTTCTAGGTCGTAAGGCTTGATCAGGTAATCGTCAGCGCCGGCGTCGAGCCCCGCGACACGGTCGGCGACGGCGTCGCGCGCGGTGGCGATCAGCACCGGCACCTTGCTGCCGGACGCGCGCAACTCCTGCAACACGTCCAGGCCGTTCTTTTGCGGCAAGCCGAGGTCGAGCAGGACCAGCGCGTAATCCTCCTGGCGCAGCGCAAGTTGCGCCGCAACGCCGTCCTGCACCCAGTCGACGGCGAAACCGTCCTGGCGCAGCCCCTTGCGCACCGCTTCACCCACCATCAGATCGTCTTCGACCAGCAGAATGCGCATGGCAGTCTCCTACAGGAAGCGCGCCAGCAAGAACACCACCGCCGAAATCAGGATGGTCGACGCAAACGGCAGCGAAAACACGCGACCGAACAGCTTGAAGCGCAAGTCGCCCGGCAGGCGGCCGATGCCGAGCTTTTCCAGCCACGGCAGCAGGCTGGAAAACACGATCACGGCGATGAAAATGACGACGACCCAACGAATCATATGAACTCTCTGGTTACAGGCGGTAGGTACGGTCATGCGCCAACAGGCGCTCTGGCCAGTCGACGTTCTTGCCCACGGCGAGCACTTTGAACAGCTCGCCCATTTCAGCGGGCGAAATCAGCTTTTGCACGGCGTTGGATTGCGGCAGGTATTGTGCGCTTTGTTCCGGCGATGTGCGCAACAGCAGCTCGCCGATGCCCGCGCTGAGCAGGAATCCCGCCTGGCTGGAATAGCCCAGCACGTCCAGGCCGCCCTCGACCGCTGCACGCGCCATGGCGGTGAAATCAACGTGCGCGGTGACGTCCTGCAAACCCGGGAGGTAGAACGGATCGGCGTGCGCGTGGTGGCGGTAGTGGCACATCAGCGTGCCCTGCACGCGTCCCGGGAAATAATATTCCGCCGCAGGGAATCCGTAGTCGATCAGCAGCACCGCAGAATTTCCCTGTTGCAACATCGTCGCCAGCGATTGCATGAACGCGGCGCCGATGGGGTGGACTTCAGTCAGGTAACCAACCGGCAGCGCGTCGCCGTCGGGGATCTGCGCGGCGAGAGCGGCATCGCCGACGCGGTCGGCGAACGTCAAGGCGCCCGCGGCATCGAGCGCCACGCCGCGCTCCAGCCAGCCCTGTTGGCCGCGCACCACCAATTGCACCGGCATCGCGTCGAGCACTTCATTGCCGATCACCACGCCGGAAAACGTCGCCGGCAGGCTGTCGAGCCATTGCACCTGCGGGAAGTCGCGCAGCTTTTCCTGTTGCCGCGCGCGCAACTGCGCCGAGATCTCGACGATGTAATAGTGTTGCGGCAATTGACCGGCTGCGCGCAGCTCGCTCAGGATATCGAAGGCCAGTTTGCCGGTGCCGGCGCCGAACTCCATGATGGCTGCGCCGGTCTGGGGAAACAATTCTGTCGCCAAATGGGCCAAAGTGGCGCCGAAAAGAGGCGAAATTTCCGGTGCGGTTGTAAAATCACCGTCTTTGCCCAATTTGGCCGCGCCGCCGCTGTAATAGCCCAGTGCGGGCGCGTACAGCACCAGCTCCATGTAGCGGGCAAACGAAATCCAGCCGCCGTTGCGCCGGATATCGCCGGCGATCAGAAGCTGGAGAGAGCGGGAAGCGGCAAGCGCGTCGGCGGAGGGTTCGGGTAGTTGCAATTGCATGATGGGGCGTATTGTATTTGAATCCGTCACGGCCTTCGCGATTGACCCATGCCGTCATTCGGCGCTCCGCCCCGGCATCCACCACGAAATGAACATCATGATTCCGTCTCGACAACAAGTTGCCCTCGTCACCGGCGCCGCCAAACGCATCGGCCGCACGATCGCGCTCGCACTGGCGCGCGACGGCTGGGACATCGCCGTGCATTACGGCAAATCGGCGGCCGAAGCGCAAACGCTGGTCGCCGAGATCGCTGCGCTGGGCCGGCGCGCCATCGCGCTGCCCTGCGAGCTGGCCGACGAAGCCGGGGTACGCGCGCTGGTGCGCCAGGCAGGCCGGCTCGGGCCGGTGGCGTGCGTGGTGAACAACGCCTCGCTGTTCCGCGAAGACCGGGCCGAGAGCTTCTCGATGGCTGCGCTGGACGCCCACATGCGCGCCAATGTCGGCGCGCCCGTGCTGCTGGCGCAGGCCCTGTACGACGCCACGCCGGAAGGCCGCCAGGCCGTGGTGATCAACCTGCTCGACCAGAAGCTGTACAATCCGAATCCCGATTTCCTGTCTTACACGCTGTCCAAGGCCGCGCTGCAAAGCGCCACCACCTTGCTGGCGCAGGCGCTGGCGCCGCGCGTGCGGGTGGTCGGCGTGGCGCCCGGCATCACCATGGTCTCGGGCGACCAGAGCGAGGCGGCGTTCCGGAAAGCCCATCGCGTGACGCCGCTGGGCAAGAGCAGTACGCCCGACGACGTCGCCGCCGCGGTCTGCTTCGTCGCCACCGCGCAGGCGATCACCGGCACCACCATCCTGGTCGACGGCGGCCAGCACCTGGTGCCGCTGCAACGCGACGTGATGTTCCTGGCCAGGTAGGCGCTCCTGGTTTTTTATCTTTTATCTCTTTTGTCTGGATTCCATGTTTTCTCTTTCCCATCCCGAACTGAACGATTGCCGCCGCCTGTTCCTGCGCAACTATGAAGTGCTGATCAACATCGGCGTGCACGAATTCGAGAAGAAGGGCGAGCAGCGTATCCTGATCAATGTCGACCTGTTCATCCCGCTGGCCATGTCGACGCCGGAACACGACCAGTTGCAGGAAGTGGTCGATTACGACTTCATCCGCAGCACCATCGCCAAGCGCATGGCGCAGGGCCACATTCATTTGCAGGAAACCTTGTGCGACGACGTCGTCAAGGCCATGCTGGCGCATCCGAAGGTGCGCGCCGTCCGCGTTTCCACCGAGAAGCCGGACGTCTATCCCGATTGCGATTCGGTCGGCGTGGAAGTCTTCCGCGTCAAAGAAGCGCTCTAATACCTCTATTTGCAGGACCCAAGATGAACGATCTGCTCGAACACGCCACACTCGCCAACAGCGCCGATGCCACGACTTCGGTCAAGCAAGCGGAAAAACTCGCCTACGAAAACAACAAGCTGCACAAGCGCCTGTGCCGCCTGACCGGCCAGGCCATCGGCGACTACAACATGATCGAGGACGGCGACAAGGTGATGGTTTGCCTGTCCGGCGGCAAGGACAGCTACGCGCTGCTCGATATCCTGCTGACGCTGCGCGAACGCGCGCCGATCCATTTCGACATCGTCGCGGTGAACCTGGACCAGAAACAGCCGAATTTCCCGGCCGATATCCTGCCCGCCTATCTGGAAAAACTGGGAGTGGCCTATCACATCGAAAACCAGGACACCTACAGCATCGTCAAACGCGTCGTCCCGGAGGGCAAAACCACCTGTGCGCTCTGTTCGCGTTTGCGGCGCGGTATTCTTTACCGCGTTGCAACAGAACTCGGCGCAACAAAAATTGCCCTAGGGCATCATCGCGACGATATCCTCGAGACTTTTTTCCTGAACATGTTCTTCGGCGGCAAACTCAAGGGCATGCCGCCCAAGCTGCAGTCCGACGACGGCAAGCAGATCGTGATCCGTCCGCTCGCGTATGTGAAGGAAGCCGACCTCACCCGCTACGCCGAGGTCAAGGAATTCCCGATCATTCCGTGCGATCTGTGCGGCAGCCAGGAAAACCTGCAACGCAAGCAGATCAAGGGCCTCATGCGCGAATGGGAAAAGAAATTCCCGGGCCGCGTCGACAATATCTTCGCGTCCTTCTCGACTGTCGCGCCCTCGCATCTGATGGACCGCAATCTGTTCGACTTCGCCAACCTCAAGGCCACCGGCGAGGCTGACGCCAACGGCGACATCGCTTTCGACGAAGATCCCTGCGCGACCGGTGCACCTGCCGGACAGAATGTGATTTCGCTACACCTCGGCGATTAACCTGCAAAGTGAATATCGGTTACGCATAACGGCGCAGTTTGGAGGACGTTATGTGTAAAAAATTATTTACAAAGGCCATATTTGCACGGATTGGATGCCAAATACCCTCCTGATCATCGCTTGAAGCCGTTGCGCCCCATGATTTAATTTGACCGTCATCTGCGTAATTTCCGGTACTCCCGGGCAATACGCAGAAGAACCACAATATCAATCAAATCAAGAAAGTCGCGACAGCCGCAGGGGGCCTCAGAAAGGAAGTTGGTGATCAACCCTTCCGCCACCGTGATGGAACCACCATCCGCACCTCTGCCCATGCCGACCACTGCTTATTTCGTGCATGAGGAAGTTTGATGGCAGCACAATTCTGGCGCGACAAGCGCGTATTCATCACCGGCCATACCGGCTTCAAGGGTAGCTGGCTGACCTTGTGGTTGCACCGTTGGGGCGCCGAGGTCTACGGCTATTCGTTGCCGGCGCCGACCAATCCGAGCCTGTTCCATCTGGCGCGTCTCCAGAATTGCGTCCAGACCACCACCGGCGACGTGCGCGACCTCAAACACCTGAGCGACACCATGGCGGCGGTACAGCCGGATGTGGTGTTCCACCTGGCGGCGCAGCCGCTGGTGCGGGACTCCTACAACACGCCGATCGATACCTTCGCCATCAACGTGATGGGCACCGCGCACGTGCTGGAAGCCGTTCGCCATACGCCGAACGTGCGCTCGGTGATCGTGGTGACCAGCGACAAATGCTATGAAAACCGCGAATGGCTGTGGGGCTACCGCGAAGACGACCCGATGGGCGGCCACGATCCGTACAGCAGCAGCAAGGGTGCTGCAGAACTGGTGACCTCGGCGTATCGCCGTTCGTACTTCCAGCAAGGCGGCGATACCAAGGCTGCGATCGCCACCGTACGCGCCGGCAACGTCATCGGCGGCGGCGACTTCGCCAACGACCGACTGATTCCGGATTTCATCCGCGCACTGGAAAAAGAAGAAGCCGTCAGCATCCGTAACCCGCACGCGATCCGCCCCTGGCAATTCGTGCTGGAGCCCTTGTCGGGCTACCTGCAAGTGGCGCAAAAACTGTATGAATCAGGCCAGCAATTCGCCGAAGGCTGGAACTTCGGTCCGGCCGACACCGACCTGCAAACGGTCAGCCAGCTATGCGCGACCTTCAACCATTCGCTGCAAAAGAACGAAGTGCAGCCGGTAGAAGTTCGCCTGGAGAGCCAGGCCGGTGCGCCGCACGAAGCCGCGTTCCTGCGCCTCGACATTTCCAAGGCGCGCCAGCGGCTGGACTGGATCCCGAAGATGGAACTGTATACCGCGCTGGAATTGACCGCGCAGTGGTATGGAGGCTATATCAACAATGAAGACTTGCGCGCGCTGAGCGAAAGCCAGATTGAGTTCTACCAGAATCTGACATAATTCCCGGCTATATCAATCGAGGTCGGAATTCAGATGAACATTCTCGTTACAGGCGGTGCAGGTTATATCGGTTCTCACACGTGCGTGGAACTGCTCAAGGCCGGGCATCAGGTCGTTGTTTTCGACAACTTCTGCAACAGCTTTCCCGAAGCGCCACGCCGTGTCGAAAAAATTACCGGTAAAACGCTGACACTGGTGAAGGGCGACATTCGCGACCGCGCAGCGATCGAGCAGGCATTGCGCGAACACGCATGCGACGCCGTCATTCACTTTGCAGGTTTGAAAGCCGTCGGCGAATCGGTCGTCAAGCCGCTGGAGTACTACGACAACAATGTCGTCGGCACTGTCCGTCTGCTGGAAGCGATGCAGGCGGCAAATGTCAAAACCCTGGTGTTCAGCTCTTCGGCCACGGTCTACGGCAATCCGCAATACCTTCCGCTGACCGAATCGCATCCGCTTTCAGCCAGCAATCCCTATGGTCGCAGCAAGATCGTGATCGAGGACATGCTTCGCGATTTTCATATCGCGCATCCCGACTGGTGCATTGCCTTGTTACGCTACTTCAATCCGGTCGGCGCACACGAAAGCGGTCTGATCGGCGAGGACCCCCAAGGCATTCCCAACAACCTGATGCCGTTCGTCGCCCAGGTCGCCATTGGGAAACGCGACAAACTGAATATCTGGGGCGGCGACTATGACACGCCGGACGGCACCGGGGTACGCGACTTCATCCATGTCGTCGATCTGGCCGTCGGCCATCTCAACGCGCTGGAGTACCTTAAGAAGCCGCAATGCTTTGCCGTCAATCTCGGCACGGGCATCGGTTACAGCGTCCTGGACGTCGTCAAGGCTTTCGAAAAGGCCTGCGGCAAAACGCTCCCGTTTGAAATCGCAGCCCGCAGGCCCGGTGATATTGCGGCGTGTTATGCCGACACGGCGCTGGCCAAATCCACTCTCGGCTGGGAAGCAACCCGCTCGCTGGAAACCATGTGCGCCGACAGCTGGCGCTGGCAACAGGGAAACCCGAACGGCTTTCGCATCTAACTGCAGCACAACTGGAAACTGGAACAGATCATGATTTTCGTGACCGGCGGCGCCGGCTTCATCGGCAGCAATTTCATCCTCGACTATCTCGCGCGCAGCGATGAGCACGTGCTCAACATCGACAAACTGACCTATGCCGGCAATCCGTACAACCTGAGCAGCCTCGACGGCGACGCACGCTATCACTTCGTGCAGGCCGACATCGCCGACCGCGCGACGATCGACGCCTTGTTCGAACAGCACCAGCCGCGCGCGATCCTGCATTTTGCCGCGGAAAGCCACGTCGACCGCTCCATTCACAGCCCCGGCGAGTTCATCCAGACCAACGTCAACGGCACGTTCACCTTGCTGGAAGCGACGCGGGTTTACTGGTCCGGACTCCCTGCCGGCGCCAAGGAAGAATTCCGCTTCCTGCACGTTTCGACCGATGAAGTGTACGGCACGCTGGGACCCGGCGACGCGCCCTTCAGCGAGACTACGCCGTATGCGCCCAACAGCCCCTACTCGGCGTCCAAGGCCGCCTCCGACCATCTGGTGCGGGCCTACCATCACACCTATGGCCTGCCGACGCTGACCACCAATTGCTCCAACAATTACGGTCCCTATCATTTCCCCGAGAAGCTGATTCCGCTGGTGATCCTCAACGCGCTCGACGGCAAGCTGCTGCCGATCTATGGCGACGGCCAGCAGGTCCGCGACTGGCTGTTCGTCAGCGACCATTGCACCGCGATCCGCGAAGTGCTGGCGCGCGGCATCCCAGGCGAAACCTACAACGTCGGCGGCTGGAACGAAAAAACGAATCTCGACGTGGTGCAGACGCTGTGCGACATCCTCGACGAACTCCAACCCAAGGCCGCCGGCAGCTACCGCGACCAGATCACTTTCGTGCAAGACCGCCCCGGCCACGACCGCCGCTACGCCATCGACGCCCGCAAGCTGGAGCGCGAACTGAGCTGGAAACCCGGCGAGACCTTTGAAACCGGCATCGCCAAAACCGTGCGCTGGTATCTCGACAATCCGCAATGGGTCGCCAACGTGCGCTCGGGCGGCTATCTGAAATGGCTGGAACTCCAATACGGCGGCAAGGAAAAATCATGACGACAGCAGCACGCATCCTGCCCGAACGCAAAGGCATCATCCTTGCCGGCGGCTCGGGTACGCGCCTGTATCCGGCGACCACGGTGATCTCCAAGCAGCTGATGCCGATCTACGACAAGCCGATGGTGTACTACCCGCTGACCAGCCTGATGCTGGCGGGCATCCGCGATATCCTGATCATTTCCACACCGCAGGACACGCCCCGCTTTACCGAACTGCTGGGCGACGGCCACCAATGGGGCCTGAACCTGAGCTACGCGGTGCAACCCTCACCGGACGGTCTCGCACAGGCGTTCATCATCGGCCGCCGCTTCATCGATGGCGCACCGTCGGCGCTGATCCTCGGCGACAATATTTTCTACGGCCGCGAGTTCGAAACGCAATTGCGCGCGGCTTCTGCGGCGCCCGATGGGGCCACGATTTTCGCCTATCATGTCAACGATCCGGAACGCTACGGCGTAGTTGAATTCGACCAGAGCCGCCGCGCGGTCAGCATCGTCGAAAAACCGCAGCAGCCGAAATCGAACTACGCCGTCACCGGTCTGTACTTCTATGACAACCAGGTCTGCGATATCGCCGACAGCATCAAGCCGTCGGCGCGCGGCGAACTCGAAATCACCGACGTCAACAGCACCTACCTGAGCCGCAACCAGTTGCAGGTGGAACTGATGGGACGCGGCATCGCCTGGCTCGATACCGGCACCCATGAGTCGCTGCTGGAAGCGGGACAGTTCATTGCCACCATCGAGAAACGCCAGGGCCTGAAAGTCGCCTGTCCCGAAGAAATCGCCTATCGGCGCGGGTACATCGATGCTGCGCAACTTGAGCAGCTGGCCGCACCACTAAAGAAAAACGCGTACGGCCAATACCTCTTGCGCCTGCTGACCGACCTGAGCTATTGAGAATTGCTTATCATGCAAATCATTCCCGCCGCCATTCCTGACATCCTGATCATTGAACCAAAGGTATTTGGCGACGATCGCGGCTTCTTCTACGAGAGCTTCAACGCGCGACGGTTTCAAGAGCTGACAGGCATTGCCGCCGAGTTCGTACAGGACAACCATTCCCGCTCCGCCCGTAACGTGTTGCGCGGCCTGCACTACCAGATCCGCCATGCACAAGGCAAACTCGTGCGCGTAACGGCTGGCGAAGTGCTGGACGTCGCCGTCGACATCCGCAGGGCGTCACCCACATTCGGCCGCTGGGTCGCCACGGTGCTATCGGCCGAGAATAAACGCCAGCTTTGGGTCCCGCCCGGCTTTGCCCACGGCTTCGTGGTGCGCAGCGACTACGCTGAGTTCCTTTACAAGACCACTGACTATTGGATGCCGGAGCATGAGCGCAGCATCCTCTGGAATGACCCCGCCATCGGCATCGACTGGCAAATCGCAGGTGAGCCCGTGCTGTCGGCCAAGGATGTGCAAGGCAAGCTGTTGGCCGACGCCGAGGTGTTCGCATGAAGATCTTGTTGACCGGCGAAAGCGGCCAGATCGGCAACGAGCTGGCGCTGAGCCTGCGAGGCAAGGCGGAAATCATTTCGCTCTCGCGCGCCCGGATGAACCTGGCCGACCTGGATCAGGTGCGCGATGCGATCCGCGCCGCCCGCCCCGACCTGATCATCAACCCGGCCGCCTATACCGCCGTGGTCAAGGCTGAAAGCGAGCCCGAGCTGGCCACGCGCATCAACGGCGAAGCGCCCGGCATCATCGCCGAAGAGGCGCAACGGCTCGGCGCCCCGCTAGTGCATTACTCGACCGACTACGTCTTCGATGGCACGAAAGATACACCCTACGACGAGGATGACAAGACCCATCCGATCAACGTCTACGGCCAGAGCAAATGCGCCGGCGAAGAAGCCATCGCGCGCAATTGCGAGGCCTACTGGATCTTGCGCACCAGCTGGGTCTACAGCGTCGGCGGCGGCAACTTCCTCAAAACCGTGATCCGTCTTGCGCAGGAACAGGAGAAATTCACCATCGTCGGCGATCAGTTCGGTGCGCCGACCTGGTCCAAGACCATCAGCGACGTGACCGTCCGCCTGGTGCTCAATGGCGGCGCAGAGATTTCTCGCGATCGCGTGCGCGACACCAGCGGCATCTATCATCTGACCGCCGCCGGCGAAACCTCATGGCACGGCTACGCCTCGTTCATCGTCGATCAGTTGCAGGCGTTGAACGTACCGGTCAAGGTCGGCGGCAGCGCCGTCATTACACCGGTGCCGTCCAGCACTTATCCGGTGCCGCCGCATCGTCCCAAGAGCTCGCGTCTGTCTGGTGCAAAGCTGACGTCTGCTTTCGGCGTGACGATGCCATCATGGCAGACTGACGTCGCCGCGTGCCTGAAGGATATCGTGCGTGAATACGGCCTGGCCGAGGGACGCAAGCTGGCGTGAGAATGCAGGAATTTTCTTCTGGTGCGATCGCACCGGAAGAAAAGAAGTGCCTCAGTTGCTCGGCACGTACAGCGTCTGGTCGCCGCGGGTGATCAGGTTCAACTGGCCCATGTATTGTTCGAAATTGTCACCGCCGCAAATCGAGCGCAAGTAGCGCAGCAGCAGGTAGCTGCCGAGCCGCTCGGCACAGAATGCCCAGGCGCGCGACTGATAACCTTCGCGTTTGACGTCATAGCGTTGTACGCAAGTCCACGCCACCGCCTCGATGTCGGCGATGCTCTTGAGCCAGAAGCCGGCCGGGAACACGCCCAGCTCGACGCCGCCCATGAAGAACACCTGCTCGTCGAAAAACAATTCCACTTCGTTGCTGTGCAAAACACCCAGTTCCACTGCCGCCGCGGCAAAGCGCAGCAGGTCTTCGACGTGATGCGCACGCGCGTAATGCTTTAGGTAGCCGGCGCTTTGGCCATCAGCGAGGAATCCGCAGGTCTTGCCCACCAGCAGATCGCCGGCGCCAGGGTCGAGCATGCTGTCGAAGGTCTGTCGTTCCAGCTCCTTGTCCGACACCACATCCATCATCCAGTTGTCTTCCGCCGGCACACCGCTGATACGCTCGCGCGAAATGAATTTGCGGTACATGCACACCCCGATGCGCTTGACATTGGGGTGATGCTCGAGGATGTAGTTGCGCAGCGCGAAGTTGCCGACCATGCCGCCGACGATAGGATGGTAAGGCACCCATTTCGGCGCCAGCTCGCGCAGGTTCATGCGGCCCGGCGCCTGCGATTCGCCGAGGTAGATCGGCGTGACGAAATCAGGGAAACGGATCGGCAGTTCGACGTGGGTGATGCAGCCGTAGACCAGTTCGGCGTCCCGTGCCGGGACGGCGGCATGGGACGGGGCCGGAGCCGGCGTTTGCGCCGGCGTCGGCATTGTTCCAGCGTATTGCAGGATGCTGTTCCGGAGTTCCAGGAAGCTGTCGATCAACGCGATGTCGCCGGTGGCGAGATAGTCGCGTTTCATCGCGTCGAGCCGCGGCAGCTTGTCGCGGTAAGCCAGCGAAGCAAGATCGGACAGCGGCCGCGCCGCGTGGTCGAACACCGCGACGCGCAACTGCCGGTCCAGCGCCAGCACCAGCGAGGCCACGCGTTCGGTCAGCCGGACTTTCATCGCGACAGGCGGCGTATCGTCCGTCATGGCATTGAGCCCGACGCCGAGCGGACCGTCGCCGGACTCGGCCAGTGCAAAGACTTGTTCGCACAGGTCGAACCAGGTTTTCCAGAACACCGGTTTGGCCAGCACATTGCCGGTATGCGCGGTGGCGTGGGAGTCGGTGACGAACTCGCGCAGATCGAGCGACAGACCAACGGCGTACAGGTAATCCTGCGCCAGCTGGCGGAAGCCGGGATGACGGAACTCGGCTTCTTCGAACACGTTCAGGAAGCATGTCGCATCGCGCTGATTCGGCACGAACAGATAGGCGTCGTTGCCGGGATGGCGCTCGACGAACTGCACCACGTCGGCGGCGCCGATGCCGCTCTGCTGGGCAAACCCGGCTGGAAAGAATCCGTACAGCGCCTCTTCATCGACCGCCTCATTCATGAAGTAAGCGCGGATCGCCGCATAGTCGCCCCAGTCCTTTCGGTCGCCTTCCTGCAAGGGCAGGAAGCCGGCTTCGGGACTACGGGATATCTGATAGAGATGGATGTTCATGACGCGTGCCGTATTGTGTTTTCAGGTGCTTACCAGACTTGCAGTTCCGGCACGGCGATCACGAACTGTCCGCCCCAGCTGCGAATCTCGGCCAGCTGCGCCTCGACTTCGGATCTGAGGTTCCACGGCAGGATCAGCACGTAATCCGGACGCGCCGCCAGCAGCGCAGCCGGCGTTACGATGGGCACGTGGCTTCCCGGCATGTACTTGTCCTGCTTGGAACCGGCGGCGTCGGCCACCAGCGGCAACAGGTCGGCATGCACGCCGGAATAGTTCAGCAAGGTATTGCCCTTGGCGGCGGCGCCGTAGGCCAGCACCTTCTTGCCGGCGCGTTTCTGTTCCAGCAGGAATTGCAGCAGTGCCAGCTTGATGGCTTCGGCCCGGGCCTGGAATCCATGATAGGTTCCGATGGCTTCCAGTCCGAATTCCTTCTCCTGGCGCTGCACGCGTTCCAGCGCCGCGCCGGGTTGATGCGCCGCGTTCAGGTGGCAGGCATACACGCGCAGGCTGCCGCCGTGCGTCGGGATCTGGTCCACGTCATACACGCGCAGACCCAGCGTGCGCATCATGCGGTCGACGCTGCCCAGCGCCAGGTAGGAAAAATGCTCGTGATAAATCGTGTCGAACTGGCTCTGCTCAATGAGGTTCAGCAGATGCGGAAACTCGATCGTGATGGTGCCTTCGTCCTTCAGCAATACCGCCATGCCGCCGAGGAAATCGTTGATGTCCGGGACATGCGCCAGCACGTTGTTGGCGGCGATCAGATCGGCCTTGCCCTCGCGCGCGACGATGTCCTGCGCCAGCTTGACGCCGAAGAATTCCTCCACGATCGGAATCCCCTTGGCGCGCGCCGCATCGGCGGTGCTGGTGGTGGGCTCGACACCTAGGCAGGGAATGCCGCGCTGCTGCACATACTGCAACAGATAACCGTCGTTGGCGGCCAGTTCCACCACCTTGGAATCCTTGCCGAGTCCGAGACGGCCCACGATCATGTCGACGTAGTCGGCGGCATGCCGGAGCCAGGTCGTCGAAGTCGACGAAAAATACGCATAGTCGGATTCAAACAGCTGGTCGTAATGCGCGTAGTCCTGCGTCTGCACCAGCCAGCACGAGCGGCACACCATCACGCGCAGCGGATAATGCGTCTCCGGGCGCAGCAAGTCTTCCTGGCGCAGGTAGGCGTTGGACGGCGGCGAAAAACCGAGGTCGATGAAGGTATCGTGCAGTTCGGTCTGGCAGTGACGGCATTTCATAAAGTTATCCCGGAAAAATCGGCGCTCAGCAATGGATGCTGCAGATCGCGTTCGGACAGGTTTTGCGGCGGCAACGGCCAGGCGATGGCGATGCGCGGATCATCGAAGCGCAGCGCGCCTTCGGCGGCAGGCGTATAGGGAGCGGTATGCAGGTAAAGCATCTGCACCTCATCGGTCAGCGCCTGGAAACCGTGGGCGCAGCCCTCCGGAATCAGCAGGGCGCGGTCGTCTCCCGCTTCGAGTTCAAACCCTCGCCAGGCCAGGAAAGTCGGCGAGCCGCGGCGCAGGTCAACGACCACGTCGAATATCTTGCCGGTCAGACAGCGGATGATTTTCTTCTCGGCATGCGGCGCGTGCTGGAAATGCATGCCGCGCACGCTGCCGCGCTGTACCGTATGGGAATGGTTGATCTGGCGGATGACGGCGCCTTGCAGCGCGTCGGCCAGATCGGCATCGCAGAACCAGCGGGCAAAACCGCCACGCTCGTCGCGGCGGCGATCGGTTTCGACCACCAGCACGCCGGCGATATCAGAGGCAATCGTCTTCATGCGAACGGACTCACGCCCACTTTTTCCATTGCGCCGCGTCGCTGTCCCACAGCTGATTGAGCTGGATCTTGTCGCGCAAGGTGTCCATGCACTTCCAGAATCCGTGATGCTGCCAGTTCAGCAGCATGCCGTCGCGGGCAATGTTTTCCAGCGGTGCGCGCTCGAAGATGGTGGCTTCGCCGTCTTGCAGGTAGTCGAACACGCCGGCGCGGCACACCATGAAGCCGCCATTGATCCAGCCCAGGTCGCCGGGCGGTTTTTCGCGAAAGTCGTTGATGTAGCCTTTTTCATCGGTGTTGACCATGCCGAAACGCGCTTCCGGCTGCACAGTGGTCATCGTGACCAGCGCCTTGTGGCTGTCGTGATGAGCGACCAGCGCCTTGATGTCGACGTCGGCCACGCCGTCGCCGTAGGTCAGCATGAAATCTTCATCACCCAGGTAATCGCGCGCCGCCAGCAAGCGGCCGCCGGTTTGGGTGTGCAGGCCGGTCTCGAGCAGCGTGATCTTCCACGGCTCGGACTTGTTGCGATGCACCTCGACCTTGTTGTCGACCAGGTCGATCGTGACGTCGCCCTGATGCAGGAAATAGTTGGCGAAGTATTCCTTGATCAGGAAGCCCTTGTAGCCGAGCAGGATCACGAATTCGTTGAAACCGAAGTGCGAATAGCTCTTCATGATGTGCCACAGGATGGGCTTGCCGCCGATTTCCACCATCGGCTTCGGACGCACATCGGTTTCTTCGCCGAGACGTGTGCCCAGGCCACCCGCAAGAATGACGACTTTCAATTTCCGCTCCCTCAACTGAATCGGCACTATCGGCGACGGTACGCCGCTCGCGCAATTTGACGCCGAAATTACCTTTGAATATGCATTTTCTGGTGGCTATGTTACCTGTTTTGCCATGGCGACATCCCAAGGACTGCGCGGTTTATCGACGCCAATTTGGCTTTTTAGGAATTCACCTGAGCCATCAATAAGCCGATTTAGGCCTTTTTTTGCTGTGATCTTTGAATTTAAGGCAAAAAATACGCTGATATACTCGATCGGAACCGCCAGCCACGCTTCGCGAGCACCTACCGAGAATACGATTGCCACATGAGACACGACTTGTTTGCCCGGCTGCATTCCCCCTATTACATCTATAGCCCGGCGTTTCCGGCAAACTCCGGCGGCGGCAAAGCGTTGCATTACCTTTGCCACGCGCTCAATCTCGCCGGCGAAGAGGCTTATGTTACCGATGCCAGCCTGAACAGCCTGCATGCCCCACGGTTGACACAGGACATCATTAACGAACACATCAAAAACGGTCGCAATCCGATCGTGATCTATCCGGAAGTCATCAGCGGCAATCCGCTGAGCGCCCCCAATGTCGTTCGTTATCTGCTCAATACGCCGGGCGCCCTGAGCAAAGAAGCACTGAACTGGGGTACCGGCGACCTGATCTATGCGCACCGGGAAGAACTGATCCCGGACGCCATGAGCGCCGGCGTGTTATCGACGCCTTTGGTCAATGACGCCGTATTTCACGACGAACCAAGCGACAAGCCGCGCCATGGCGCGCTGGTATGGTTCAATCGCCACCTCAGCAAAGGCGGCGCGGTTGATCCGGTCACACAACATGCCACCGAGGTCTCGCTACGAGTGCCGCAACGCTCGCCCGAACAGCTGGCGTCGCTGTTTCGCCAGGCTGAACTGATGTACACCTACGAGCCTTCGACCGCTTGTTACGAAGCCATCTTGTGCGGCTGTCCGGTGGTCTACCTGCCCAATCCCACCTCACTGAGCAAACCGATGTTCGGGCTTGGGTACCTGAACGGCGCAGGCTCGGCCTGGGGCAACTCCACCGAACAGATCGCCCATGCCAAAGCGACCGTCGGACAGGCGCCGGCCATTTATCAGCGACTGACCGAAAATTTCTGGACGCAACTGGATGCGTTTGTCGACGCGACGCAAAAGCACTTCAATCCGGTAACGGCGGCGACAGTACCTGCGCCTGCTCCTGCACGTAAAGCACTGCCGGCGCGCCGCAAGAAGCGCCTGCTTGTCTACTCGGTCGAATCGACCTGGAGCCCTTGTCCACAGATTCGCCTGATTCGACCCTTTGCGCATTTGCAAGACGATTGGGAACTGGTCTGGGGCATCCGCGACGGCAAGCTGCAGACCGACGCCATTGCAGAAGCCGACCTGATACTCCTGCATCGCTTTACACCGGGGCTATTGCCGATTGAATCGCTGCAAGCCATTTTTGCGTTGGGCAAACCGGTCATTTACGAATCCGATGATTTGCTTAACGACATTCCGCATGACCACCCCGAAGCCGCTGCCGGCGCCAGTTGGAAAGCCGGCATCGAATACACGGTAAAGCACGCTAAAGCGGTGGTGGTGTCGACACAGTTCCTGGCCGAGAAATACAGACCGCTTAATCCGAACGTGCATATCCTGCCGAACTTCATCGACTACGACATGTTTTACCGGCCGGTGCCGCAGCGGCGTGACGGCAACATCACCATCGGCCTGCTGGGTTCGTCGATACAACCGTCCAACTTTGCATTGGTGGACAAGGCGCTGCGCACGCTGGTGGAACAGTACGGCGCGCGCTTGCACATCTACTTCGTCGGCTGGGAGTGCCCCAAAGGCTGGGAAAATCACCCGCAAACGACCTTCCTGTCCTTCGTCCACGAGTACGTCAACTATGCCGCCCAGCTCAAGGAGTGGAACTGGGATATTGCACTGATTCCGCTGGCCTCCGACGAATACAACCAGTGCAAGAGCTATATCAAGTGGCTGGACTATTCCGCAGCGGGTATCGCGTCCATCTTCAGCGACGTTTCGGTCTACAACCAGGTGGTGACGCACGATCATACCGGCCTGCTGATGCCGAATTCGGATCAGGCTTGGCTGGAGGCCATCACCTTGCTGATTGAATCGCCGGAAAAGCGCCATGCGTTGGCGCAGGCCGGGCAAGCTGCGGTAAAAGCGGACTATGACTTACGCGAAAAATCAGCCTTGTATGATCAGGTCTACGACCTGCTGTGTTCTTGAGGCTTGTCACCACCACTAACCACTAGCGCGTTGAATGCAGCATCCGGCAAATACCGAATGCCGCCCCATCATTTCACCTGAAACACATCCTGAACGCGCTGCTGCGATGGAAAATTCTCGGTGATGAACCCGCGATGCAGCGACTTAGATTGCGTAAACGGGTATTCACGCTCAACAAAGGACGCCTCGCTGGCATTTTCGTAGCGGCCGCTGACGGAAATACGCATGCGATCATCTCCCTTGCGTGAACTGCGATGGACGGTAAAGTTGGACATCAGGCAGACCCCGCCTTTACGGACGCGCACCGGTTCGAAATCACCTTCGGAAAAATGCTTTTCGTCGACCCGAAAAATGTTTTCTTCCTGAACCCCGCTCGCCAGCCCCTTCAGATGACTTCCCGGCACAACCTCCATGGTAAAAAGATTGGCGTCGATATCCATGAAGGGAATCCAGGTGGTGACGGTATCGAGGCTACCCTGTACCGAAGTCCAATCCTGATGCACATCAAAGCCCTGATAGCCGCCGGGGATCACAAGTTGCCTGGACATCAGGTGCAGTACCGGCGTGGTCTGGAACAACGGCGTCGTGACACCCAGATCTTCGACCGCGCTGCGCAAGCGCTCTTCCGTCATCAGACGATAGACCCCGTACAGCTTGGAGCACATGCGCAAAGTCGCCAGATATAGCTGGACATCCGCGCCCAATAGCGTCGCCATGTTCTTGTGCAGGGCATCGAGCGTGGCGCCCGGCTCTACCGCCAGATTACGACGCTCCAGCTGCTGAACGAAAGACAGATTGAAGTGACGCAGCGTCTCGTCAAGGAGCGCCACGTCGAAAATATCTTCTGCTTCCAAATAACCGTTTTCTTTATAAAAACGGATTTGATCCCGATCAAGAATCTTGCCCATAAGCTAAATTTCCTTTGCCAATACCCGAATGAGAGCCTGTTTTTCGTGCAATATATACCTTATGCCCTATTTGTGATTCTGGTCTAATTCATATTGAGAAACTCTGGAGACTACAATGCAAAAAGTTATCCTTTTCGGCATTTTGGATACGGCTCAGCTGGCGCACTATTATCTGAAAAAAGATCCGACCATTGAAGTCGTCGGCTTTACCGTGCATGAGCAGTATGTCCCGGAGAGCAAATTTTTCGAAGGCTTGCCGGTTGTTCCGTATGAATCCGTCACCAGCTATTTTCCTCCTTCCGAATATAAGTTGTTCGTTCCGATGACCGGACGAAAAATGAATCGCCTGCGGGAATCGATTTATCTGGAAGGCAAGGAAAAAGGCTACAGTTTCTATTCGTACGTCAGTCCGCACGCCACCGTCAACGACAACCAAATCGGCGAAAACTGCTTCATTCTCGAAGACAATACGCTACAGCCATTTACAAAAATCGGCAACAACGTCGTCATGTGGAGCGGCAATCACATCGGCCATCACGGCGAGATCAAAGACCACGTATTTTTCACTTCGCATGTCGTCTTGTCGGGTCACTGCACCGTGCACTCCTATTCATGGTTCGGCGTCAACGCCACGATCACCAATAACTGCACGATTGCGGAAGGCACATGCGTGGCGATGGGCGCTCTGATCTCCAAGAACACGCAAGAGTGGCAGCTGTACATCGGGTCTCCAGCACGGGCGGCGAAGAGCAGCCAGGAACTGGACTTTTAAATTTTTAGGAAAAACATGGCTTGGAAGAAGCTCGGCAGAATTTTTGACCCCGACAAGGAATGGGTCGGATCACATGCCCAGGTACCGACAACACTCGTGCTTGACGATCTAGTCCGCGTCTTCATCTCCACCCGGAACGCGGCCGGCAAGAGCCTGTGCTATGCCGTGGATCTCGACAAGAACGATCCCGGCAAAATCATTGCCCGTCATTCGGAACCCTGCCTCGGCTTCGGCAAACCGGGGACCTTTGACGACGACGGCGTCATGCCCAGCTATGCGCTCCAAAAAGACGGCAAGACTTATCTGTACTACAGCGGCTGGAACCAGCGCCTGACGGTGCCGTATCACAATTCCATGGGCGTGGCGGTATCAGACGACAACGGCTTGCATTTCAAGAAGTTGTTCGAAGGCCCGATCATGGACAGAACAGCAACGGAGCCCTATGTTGCCGTCACGCCGACCATTCTGTTCGATGATGGCCTGTGGAAGATGTGGTACGTCTCCGGCGTCAGCTGGCTGCAAGTGGATGGAAAATATGAACCGCTGTATGTCATCAAATATGCCGAATCGCAAGACGGTTACAATTTCACGCGCTATCCGGAGCACTGCCTGACGTCCCGCTTCGAGACGGAAGCCTTCTCACGTCCTTGCGTCATCAAGGAAGACGGCATCTTCAAAATGTGGTTCTGCTCCCGCGCATCGCAGGACTACCGCAACGGCGCCGGCTCCTACCGGATCCGCTATGCCGAATCCGTCGACGGCAAGACCTGGACACGCTACGATGACGACGGCATCCCGCCATCACCCGAAGGTTGGGACTCTCTCATGACCTGCTATCCTTTCATTTTCAAGGCAGCAGACAAGAAATACATGTTGTACAACGGAAACCGGTTTGGCACGACAGGATTCGGCTTAGCCCTTTGGAGCAATGATGAGTAATCAAAACAATATTCAGGACGACGTTTACAAACTCGAATCAACAGCCTCGGATGCGCAATTCGCCTTCCGTGAAAAGTTGTTGGAGATGTATCAAAAAAGTCCGTTGTCGCAAGAAGATCTGCTCTTCAATGTCGGCCTGTACACCCGCAGCTCAGTACTGGTGAAGTTCATCGTGCTCAACGACCTGTACAAGCGTTTCAAGCATATTCCCGGGATGCTCGTGGAATTTGGCACCTGGTACGGCCACAATCTGGTCCTGCTGGAAAACCTGCGCGCCATTTACGAGCCCTTCAACAAGCAGCGCCAGATCGTCGGCTTCGATACTTTTGAAGGCTATTCCAAACCGAGCGACAAGGATCGGCAGGAAAGCGGCGTCTGGGTTGAGAATTCCTATTCGACTCAGGCCAGCTACAAGGATTACCTGAATGAGTTGCTGCAAGTTCATGAAGGCAACAACGTCATTGGTCACAAGCGCGGTGTCCACTCGTTGGTTGCCGGCGACGTCACCAGGACTGCTCCGGACTTTTTTGCCAATAATGCATCGAGCATCATCGCCTTCGCCTACTTCGACATGGGCCTGTACGAGCCGACTTTAGCGGCGCTCAAAGCAATCAAGCCGCATCTGGTTTCCGGCAGCATTTTGCTCATGGACGAACTGACCTGGCCCGAATCCCCAGGCGAGGCACTGGCATTCAAGGAAGTCTTCAAGACCAGTGAATACTCTCTTGAGAAGTGCGAGTTGTATCCGTCCAAGTGCATCGTGACCATCAAGTAATCAATATGATTTCGACTCAGGATTACGATGTACTGATGGAAGAAAAAGGATGGATCGTTTTCGAAAACGCCATCCCCGCCGATATCATTTCCCGCATGCGCGAGGACATTCATCCCGCGTATGAAATCTGCCGCGAATACCAGATCAAGAATGGGATCGATCAGGACACCAGCTTTACGGTGCATCACCTGATCGGACAATTTGAAAGCTATCTCGATTGCCTGAAGGCGTATCCCATTTACGACTTCATCGAGCGCTACTTCGGCGGCAAGTTCATTCTTAATTCCTACGGCGGCGCTATCAACACGCGTGCTTCAGTGTCGTACGCGCAGCGTGTGCATCGCGATATCCGCTCGTATTCCGGAGCGATCCCGCTATTGCTCAATACGCTGGTGATGCTTGACGACTTCACTCCGCACAATGGATCCACATGGATGCTCTCCGGCTCTCACAAGAGCGAAGCCAAACCCAGCGACGAGTACTTCAAAGAGCATGCGGAACAGGCGCTCGGTTCGGCCGGTAGCATCCTGATGTTCAACTCCAACGTCTGGCATGCCGGCGGCAATAATGAAACAGATCAGCTGCGCCGCTCGGTGACACCGATGTTTTCGAAGCCGTTCATGAAACAGCAGTTCGATTATCCGCGCGCCCTCGGCTATGACAAAGGCGACAGCTACGACGAGAACTTGCGCCAGATTCTTGGCTACAACTCACGTGTTCCCGCAACGCTGGACGAATGGTATCAACCGCCGGCAAAGCGGATGTATCGCCCCAATCAAGGATGAACATGGCTCGCGATCTGAACACTGAGTATCAGGATACCGAAAATCGTCTGTACGCCTACGATTTCGACTACATCCACCGTAACTACATGATCAAGGCTTTGTCCTGTTATTTCCGGCCAGGCAATGTCCTGGAAATGGGTTGCTATCACGGCGAATTCACCAAGAAGCTGCAACCATTCTTTCAGGACATTACGGTTATCGAGGGTTCTTCCGACCTGATCGATATTGCACGGAAAAATGTCGGTGGCAACGTCGACTTCATCCTCAGCCGTTTTGAAGAAGCTGCCCCGGCCAAACGATTTGATAATATTTTTTTGGTGCACACGCTCGAACATTTGAGCGATCCCCAGTTGGTGCTGAAGAAAATTCGTGAATGGCTGACCCCGTCAGGCCGGTTGTTTATCGTCGTGCCGAACGCCAATGCAGCATCACGTCAAATTGCCGTCAACATGGGACTCATCGATTTCAATGCGGCGGTCACAGAGGGCGAGAAAAATCATGGCCATCGGGTAACTTACAGCCTTGACACACTGGAGCATGAAGCACTGCAAGCCGGCTTTCAGGTGGAACAACGCGGTGGCATCCTGTTCAAACCACTGGCCAATTTCCAGTTTGATTCCGCCTATCGCGCAGGCATTATCAATGATGCCTTTTTCGACGGATGCTATAAGCTGGGAATGAAGTATCCGGATCTGACGGCAAGTGTTTTTGTGGTCTGCACCGGCTGAGCCACAGCCGCCGCCACTCCAGATTCTGCGACAGGTCGTCTCAGACGTAGTCGTAAGCGTCCAGATGCGACCTGATTTGTTTCGGCCCCACTTCCATCAACGCATCGATGATCGAAAGATAGGGTGTGAATCCGGAACCTCGCTGAGGATAGGGCAAAGGTCGCATCGCGATGAAACGCAAGTCGATGCCGACCTGGGAGAATGAAGCGGCATCATACAATTCTTTTCCACCTTGTGCATTGATGTAGACGTCGGCCTGTTCTCGCCGGGCGATGTCGATGATTCGCTCCTGCGCGGCCAGTTGACTGTTGGCATAGTCGCGACTGGTCACGACAAACTCCGTCTCGATCTCCATGAAGCTCGCCATCGTCTGCAGATGATGCGCGAGGTAGTCGGCCAGATTGCTGCGCTCATAAGTCAGGACACCTTCGATGACCGGAAAGACGTCATTGAAGTAAGGTGCTTTTTTATAAGTCACTTCGACCATGCGCAGCATTTTCTTAAGCCACTCAGCGGTCGGTGCAATGTCGATATCGCAGATCTTCTTGTTCTGCGAAGCCTGGCGCAACGGTAAAGTGATCAATGTCGGCTCACCGTTGATGAGCAAGCGATTGCGATTGATCCATCCACGGTTGATGTAATTCACATCGTCATAGATGACAAAACGATCGGCAGCCTGGATTAACTGCCAGTAACCGATATAAGGGAAAAAATAAGGCTGCATGATCGCCAGCCGTGTCATGCGCGCCCGGCCTCCGAGATCGCCGCGATAACCGTATCCACCTGCTCTTCCGACAAACCCGGATAAATGGGGAGACAGATCACCTGATTCGCAACTCGGGTCGCTACCGGCAAGTTCGCAGCATCGGCAGATGGGAGCTCACAATACACGGGAGAATTCGAGATCAATGGATAGAAATAGCGGCGCGTATAAATGCCCTTGTCTTGCAAGTGCTGAAACAAGGCATCTCGCGACAATGGATAAGCCTCGTCGATAAGAATCGGGAAATACGCATAGTTGGCGGTACTTTCGTTGAGGCCCTCGATACAAGTCACGCCAGGAATAGCAGCCAGCTTTTGCCGGTATCGTTGATCTATCACCTGCCGCTGTTGTAGCGCCGACCCGATGTCCTTCAGTTGCAGCAGGCCAAAGGCTGCATGGATTTCACTCAGCTTGCCGTTTGTTCCCAATAAGGCGACCGTACTGCCATCTCGTTCGAAACCGAAATTCTTCAATTGATCAATGCGTTGCTTGGTTTCTTTGTCGTGACTGACAATCGCCCCTCCTTCGAAGGTGTTGAAGACTTTCGTGGCATGAAAGCTCAGGACCGACAAGTCGCCGTACTTGAGGATGCTGCCCTGTGCATCTTGTACGCCAAAGGCATGAGCGGCATCGTAAATTACCTTCAGGCCATGTTTGTCGGCGATTGTTCGAATTGCGTGGACATCGCAAGGGTGCCCGTAGCAGTGGACCGGCATGATCGCCTTGGTCGCAGGCGTAATTGCAGCTTCAATACGCGCAGGATCGAGATTGAGCGTCTGCGGATCGATATCGACAAATACCGGCTTCAGCTGGTTCCATAACAACGAATGTGTTGTCGCGATAAAGGAATACGGCGTGGTAATCACTTCACCGTCGATGTCCGCCGCCTGCAACGCTGTGAGTAACGCCTGCGTGCCGTTGCCAAACAAGGAAATATGCGCGACCCCCAGAAAGTCACACAGCGCTGCTTCCAGACGTTGATGGTAAGGCCCACCGTTGGTGAGGATCCGGGCATCCCAAATTTCCTGCAAATAGGGAATGAATTCCTCCAACGGTGGCAACACCGGGCGGGTTACAAATATCGGTTCCTTATCGCTCATATGCTTCATATGCCTTACGACCAACCTGGCCTCATCCTGCGACATCACCATGCCGAGGTTTTATTTTTTCTGACAAACGAACACGAAATATTCAAGCGGCAAGCCGAAACAATCATCGGATATCTTGGCCCTTGAGAAATTGGTGAAATGCGCACCGAACAATTCTTCAATATGCTCAAACGAATTGAAACGATACATCAAAGTACCTTTCAGCAGCCCGTTTCCCCATTTGTTTTCCGGAGGATTGACCTCAATCCGGTTGCCGCCCAAATCTTCACAACCGATGAGGGAATAGCAGTTACTGGTTGGCACTGAACATACCATATAGCCACCGGATTTCAGCGTGCGGGCGTATTCGGCAATATGATCTTCGATATCCGAGGCTCTGTTATCCAGGTAATAGATTGCGTTCCAGGAAAGAAGATAGTCAAAGAAATCAGATTCAAACGGGATGTTAACGTTGGTCCCTGACTTAATCTCACTGCGAATCTGGAACGGATGATCCTGCAATTTTTGCTGTGTTATCTGCGCTGTTTTTTCAGTGACTTCGGTACCAAATAACTGAAAACCCAGTTTATGCAGTAACACCGAGTTACGGCCATCGCCACAGGAAACATCACAGATCTTCTTGCCGCGATAGTTCTTGTCAATCCTCAGATTTGGATAACCACCGACAAACGATCTCAAAACATATTCATTGGGAAAAAGCAACGAACTCAGTTCGCTGTAGTAATTTTCCCAAGCGTCAAATTTTTCTTGCATCACCGACTCCGTTCATTAAATTTATTGCCAGACGACTGGACGTCGGCGGGTGCCGGCGTTACGGCGTCTTGTTGAACTCATGTCGCGTCCAGAATCCACGCATGATTTCCCAGCATCGATCCGACTCTGCCTGCGCAATGTTGGCGGAGACAACCTGCCCTTGCTCTTCGTGAATACGGAAATAGCTCAACGCTTCCGTGAGATAAATCGTATTGCCGCGCAAAGCAAGATTGACGTAAATCGCAACGTCGGAAGCCCATGAGATTTCCTGTCCATCAACGGACATGAAATCAGGCTTGACCTCGTCGAGTTCGGACTTCCTGAACATCACCGTGCTCGGCTCACCGACAAAATTGATTTTGGTCGACAACAGGGCCGTTCCCAGAGAGAGGCCGTCGATAATGGAATCGACTGAAACCGGCAACTGTGTCGCAGTGATGTCGCCAAGGAAATTCCCAAGCTTGTCGATCCGTTGCCGCTTAGATGTCAACAAGGTGATATCAGGGTGCTCGGCAAATGCCGTGACCATACGCTGCACGCAATTGGGCGCAAGCAAGTCGTCGTCATTGAGGAATTTGACGAACTCCCCTTTGGCCTCACTCAGGCAAAGACAATGATTGGATCTACCAATGTCCTGACCGGCTTTGGGATTGCGCAAGTAGCGAATACGCGTGTCTTTTTCACCGTATTCACGTGTGATGACTTCAATCGCATCGTTAGGGCAGTCATCGCTGACCACGATCTCGATGTTCTGATACGTCTGGGCCAGCGCACTTTCCAGGGCCAGCTTGAAATAGGTCGCCTTATAAGCCGGCATGACAATACTGACCAACGGATTGGCGTCGCTGCTCAATTGCCGCAACGGCTTGCGGAATTCAACGATCAGCTGAGACGACTCGCGATATTCTCGGTTGTTCATCATCGGATCGCTGCTAATGCCGTACTGGCAGCGACCAACCAGTTCAAGGCCTATCATTTTTCCGATGCGAATCAATTCTTCTTCGTCATAAATCCACTGATGTCCCCACCAGCGCATCGCGATATTCAAGCGCTCACAGCGGCTCGCCGTCCATGGCATGCCGAAGCGAGCCCAATCAGGATGTACGCGGTTGTTGACGTAATCGCCGATCATGTATTCCAGATCCGGCATGGCAATGCGCACCAGTCCGCCCGGTTTGAGAACCCGACGGCATTCATGCAACAGACGAATCCCTTGATTCTGCGCTACGTGCTCAAAAAAATGCTCGCTGTAGATACCTGTTACCGTCCCTTGCTCCCATGGCAGAGGCTTGGTCAGATCCAGGTGCATGTCTGCGCCAGGAGAATCCAGGTCGATGTTGACGAAGCCTTGGAATTTCTTGTCTCCGCAACCAAGATGAAGGTAAATGGGGTCCATGGTCGTCATTTGGAGAGGGGAGTAGTTTTAAGGAAGCCGCCGCCCGTCGCGGGTGCAGGAGCAACTGGTGCTGCAACCGGTGCCGCAGGTGCAGCCGCGAGGGACAAAGCCGCACCGGGGCTGGCATTCACCGCCGGGGCCACGGCACCGGCAATACCGAAACCAAACTCGTCATAGCCGTGTCGCGGCGTGAGATTCACATTCTCGAACACCAGGACATCACCAATGAGCTTGTCATCATAATATTCTCCCTCGAATAGCCCGGGGAAACGCAGCAGGGAGATGACTACCTTTTCCAATGGACCTGGGCCCAGATAATAGGCACCGCCGGCGGCCCAGGCGCGCAAGACAGGACGTCCATACACACGACGATTGAGGTCGTGGTCGTTACACAATCCCCAGTGATAACACCGGTCATGATCCAGACTGGATACCGGCACCCCGGCATAGGCATTTTCGCGCATCAGTTGCGTCAGACTCTGCCGCAGTTTGGCGGCATCGTGCAAACTCATTTCATCGTCGACCTTCATGACACCGACGTTATTGCCGATGTTCTCATAAACCCATGCCAGCGCAGCCACCACTTTTTGCGGAGTTGACTCATAACTGTCGGATACGTCGACCTGCAACGCGCGCACATGTCCGATTGACGGTGTATCGGCGCCGCTGATGATCATGTATTCAATATTGCTGCGATCAAACTGCGCCGCCAGACTTAAGGCCTTCGCCTCGTTGCGCTTGCTGGTAATGATCATCACCAGATTCTTGATGCCTGACGTCTTTTTGACCATCTCCTTGTAGTCGCCAAGGATGTCGTTGTTGTAAGGCGTCGTCGCGATCGCCGCCTTCAGATGCCACAAGGCCGCACTCTGATTTCCGCGCTCGCGCTCTACCTGAAACCGCAAGTAGTCCAGCGTCCATTTGTAGTTCGATGGGATATGTAAAAATTCCGATTCAAGCCGATCGCATTCTTTCAGAACGCTGTCCCAGGTGAGCGGCGATATCGGCATCTGCAGCAAAGTTGTCAGACGTGCATTGAAGTTCATCTTCAAGTCCAATTTGGGTGAAATGGTTCAGTAACCGAGTTTCTTGATTTCGGATTCGGTCTGCGTGCGATACACCAGACGTTCGAATTCTTCGGTCCAGTCGCTTGCCAGATTTTTCAGCAGCAAGCTTTTGCCGGCTTTGGTGACGGACTTGCGCAAGGTGTCGCTGGCGAGCATCAACCGCAGGTTGGAAGCCAGAATTTCGACATTGCCGACCGGATGCATCATTGCATTGCGCCCGTGACGCAGGCCGATGTGACGATAGGTTTCCAGGTCGGACAGGCAGACCGGCACTTCCAGCTCAAAGGCTTCCCAGATCGTCAGCGGCTGCGACTCACTGTCGCTGGCGAGCACGAATACGTCGGCCGACGCCATGTACGACAACGCCACTTCGTTGGGCAATTCGCCCAGCATGCGATAGCGATCGGGGAAGGCATCCACCAGTTTCTGAGCGCCGGGAGGCAACTGCAGATATTTCCCGATAAAGATGCATTCGATCTGATTGCGCAGATCGGCTTCAAGACTGTCGATCGCGTTGATGGTATCGGCCATGCGCTTGCGCGGCTCAACGGTGCCGATGCAAAGAACGCGTTTTTTTTGCGCGGGCTTCGGCGCCGGCTCGAAATCCTGCAGGCGGTAAATGGCATCGTTCCAGAACGGCAGCACGTGCACCTTGGCCGGGCTGTCGAACAGGAAGCTGCCGTATACCAGCCGCTGAAATTCGGTCTGCATCACAATGTGCGACGCATGCTTGAAGCCATCGGCCAGTTGCGGAAAACGCAATAGCATGTCGCGCCCGATTTCAGCCTCGTGCACCCACCAGATCACCGGGACTTTCGGAGCGGCTGCCGCCACATGGGCGCCGGACAGGATCGTATTCGAAATCAACAGGTCGATGGCGTCGGCCTGAATATCCTTGACGATGGGAATGCCGAGGGCTTCGAAATATTTTTTGATCTCGCCATCGCCTTCAATACGCGACATGACCGAGACTTCATGGTTTTGCACCAGTCGTTCCGCCAGACGCAGCATGGCGATGCTCGCGCCGGTGGTGTAAAACTCGTCATTCAAAAGGAGAATCTTCATGCACTGCCTTCAAAAACTGTCTCTGTGTCGATCTGATGCCGCCGTTTTTGTCTTTTTGCGTTTTCATGAGCGAACGGCGCCCACCCCAGCAAGGGGCAGCTTTAACCAGTTGCCATCTTAATGCCGACTTGAGCAGTCAAAACGCCGAGAAAGCGCACAATTAGCCCTCAACTTTGCATATGAACAAGATTCCCGACCATCCTGTACGCCAGCCCCATGCTACACTTTCGCCTTATTTTTCCACACCACTCATGAACATCGTCATCCTCGCCGCCGGCATGGGAAAGCGCATGCAATCCGCGCTGCCGAAAGTCCTGCACCCGCTCGCCGGCAAATCCTTGCTGGGCCATGTCGTCGACACCGCCAAGACACTGTCGCCGACGCAACTGTGCGTGGTCTACGGCCACGGCGGTGACGCGGTTCCATCGAGCTTCGCCGACGCCGGACTCTCCTTTGCCCGCCAGGAACCGCAACTCGGCACCGGCCATGCAGTGGCGCAGGCGCTGCCTTTTCTGGATGACGACGCACCCACGCTGGTGCTGTACGGCGATGTGCCGCTGACTACCCCGGCCACGCTGCAACGCCTGATGGCCGCCGCCGGCAACGACAAGCTGGCGGTGCTGACGATCACCGTGCCGGATCCGACCGGCTACGGCCGCATTGTCCGGGAGCACGGCAAGATCACGCGCATCGTCGAACAAAAGGATGCCAGCGAAGCCGAGCGCACCATCTGCGAAATCAATACCGGCATCATCGCCGCCCCGACCGCCAGGCTGCGTACCTGGCTGGCCGCACTGTCCAACGACAACGCCCAGGGCGAGTACTACCTCACTGATGTCATCGCTGCGGCGGTGGCCGACGGCGTCGACGTCGTCTCGGCCAACCCGGCCGATGTGACGGAGACGCTTGGCGTCAACAGCAAGGTGCAACTGGCCGAGCTTGAGCGCGCCTACCAGCGCCGCGTCGCCAACGCGCTGCTGGAACAGGGCGTCACGCTGCTCGACCCGGCCCGGCTGGACGTACGCGGCACGCTGTCCTGCGGTCGCGATGTCAGCATCGACGTGAACTGCATCTTTGAAGGCAAGGTCGACATCGATGACGGCGCCGTCATCGGCGCCAACTGCATCGTCAAGGACGCGCGCATCGGCAAGGGCGCCCAGATCAAACCGTTCTCGCACATCGACGGCGCCGTGGTCGGCGCGTCGGCCCAGGTCGGCCCGTACGCGCGCCTGCGTCCGGGCGCCGAACTCGGCGAAGAAGTGCACATCGGCAATTTCGTGGAAGTGAAGAAGAGCCGCATCGCCGCACGCAGCAAGGCCAATCACCTGGCCTATATCGGCGACGCCGTGATCGGCTCGGGCGTCAATGTCGGCGCGGGCGTGATCACCTGCAACTACGACGGCGTCAACAAGTTTGAAACCGTCATCGAAGACGACGCCTTCATCGGCAGCGACAGCCAGCTGGTCGCCCCGGTGCGCGTGGGCAAAGGCGCCACCATCGGCGCCGGCACCACACTGACCAAGGATGCGCCGGCAGGCCAGCTGACGCTGTCGCGCGCCAAACAACTCTCCCTGCCGGGCTGGACGCGTCCGGTCAAGATCAAGAAGTAATCAGAAAAGCACGCCGCCCGGATCGCTCCGAAGCCGTTCAAACCGCGATGCGGGTTTCAAACTTGCTGCGGTGAATCGAAAAATAACTGCGCACGTTGCGCACGTTCTGATGCGTGGCGAACAGGCGATGCGCCAGCCCGTGATACGCAGGCATGTCCGCCACCTGCACCATCAGCACGAAATCCGGCCCCGGCGACACCCGGTAGCATTGCAGCACCGCCGGCTCCGCCGCCATCAGCGCCTCAAACTCCACCTGCTCCTCATCGCCCTGCCGGTCCAGCGTGATCTCGACGATCGCGGTCAGGGCCGGCCCCAGCTTTTCGGGCGCGAGAATCGCCACCTGGCGCGTGATCACGCCCGCTTCCACCAGCCGCTTGACGCGGCGCAGGCAAGTCGGCGGCGACGCGTGCACATGCTCGGCCAGTTGGAAATTGGTTTGCGCCGCGTTTTCCTGCAAGGCATTCAGGATGCGGCGGTCCAACTCATCTAGATTGATCGTCATAAGATAAACTTATTTCATTAATTTGAAATATTATTTCACCAAGAATAACTCTAGCAATAATAAATCAAATATAAGCCAATTTAGAAATCTTATTTCAACACCCCTGACCTAAGATGACGCCATTCACCCAATTTCGAAAGGCAGCATATGTGCGGCATTGTCGGCGCGGTTGCGCAAAAAGACGTCACTCCAATCTTGCTCGAAGGCCTCAAGCGCCTCGAATACCGCGGCTATGATTCCTGCGGCGTGGCGGTGCACATGGACGGCAAGCTGCAGCGCTCGCGCAGCACCGCGCGTGTCGCGGAGCTGCAAAAACAGGTCGCCGAAACCCACCTGGCCGGCTTCACCGGCATCGCCCACACACGCTGGGCCACGCACGGCGCTCCGGCAACGCACAATGCCCACCCGCATTTCTCGCGCGACCGCATCGCGCTGGTCCACAACGGCATCATCGAGAACTACGAAGAACTGCGCAAGGAACTGCAAGGCGTCGGCTACGTCTTTGAAAGCCAGACCGACACCGAAGTCATCGCCCACCTGGTCGACCATATGTATACCGGCGACCTGTTCGAGACTGTGCAGCAAGCCGTGCGCCGCCTCGCCGGCGCTTACGCCATCGCCGTGTTCTGCGTCGATGAACCGCACCGCGTGGTCGCCGCGCGCCAAGGCTCGCCGCTGATCGTCGGCGTGGGCGAAGGACAGAACTTCGTCGCCTCCGACGCCATGGCGCTGGCCGGCACCACCGACCAGATTATCTACCTCGAAGAAGGCGACGTGGTCGACCTGCAATTGCAACGCTACTGGATCGTCGACGCCGCCGGCAAGAGCGTCACGCGCGAAGTCAAGACCGTGCAGGCCTTCACCAGCGCCGTCGAACTCGGCCCCTACCAGCACTACATGCAGAAGGAGATCTTCGAACAGCCGCGCGCCATCGCCGACACCCTCGAAGGCGTCAGCGGCATCATGCCGGAGCTGTTCGGCGACGGTGCCCACAAGGTGTTCAAGGGCGTCGATTCGGTCCTGATCCTCGCCTGCGGCACCAGCTACTACTCCGGCCTGACCGCCAAATACTGGCTCGAGTCGATCGCCAGGATTCCGGTCAACGTCGAAATCGCCAGCGAATACCGCTATCGCGACAGCGTGCCGAATCCGAACTCGCTGGTAGTGACGATTTCACAAAGCGGCGAAACCGCCGACACCCTCGCCGCGCTCAAGCACGCTCGCGCGCAAGGCATGCAGCACACGCTGACCATCTGCAACGTCGCCACCAGCGCCATGGTGCGCGAATCGCAACTGGCCTACATCACGCGCGCCGGCGTCGAAGTCGGCGTCGCCTCGACCAAGGCCTTCACCACGCAACTGGCGGCGCTGTTCCTGCTCACGCTGGCGCTGGCGCAAACCCGCGGCCTGCTCAGCGACGAGCAGGAAGCCGAACACCTCAAGGCCATGCGCCACCTTCCCGCCGCGCTGCAAAGCGTATTGGCGCTGGAGCCGAGCATCGCCGCCTGGGCCGAAGCCTTCGCACGCAAAGAAAATGCCCTGTTCCTCGGCCGCGGCCTGCACTACCCGATCGCCCTCGAAGGCGCCCTGAAGCTCAAGGAAATCACCTACATCCACGCCGAAGCCTACGCCGCCGGCGAACTCAAGCATGGTCCGCTGGCGCTGGTGACGGAAGAAATGCCGGTGGTCACGGTCGCGCCGAACGACGCGCTGATCGAGAAGCTGAAGTCCAACATGCAGGAAGTGCGCGCACGCGGCGGTCAGCTGTACGTCTTCGCCGACGCCGGCTCCAGCATCGCCTCCAGCGAAGGCGTCCATGTCATCCGCCTGCCGGAACACTACGGCCTGCTGTCGCCGATCCTGCACGTGGTGCCGCTGCAATTGCTGGCGTATCACACCGCGCTGGCGCGCGGGACGGATGTGGACAAGCCGCGGAATCTGGCGAAGTCGGTGACGGTGGAGTGAGGGGGGACTTTTGTGACTAGTGTGTCAATAGGGAATAAAGTTGGACCGTATGGAATATAGTTGGATCGTACGAATTACAGTTGGATCGCAAATCCCCGTACGGCCCCTATGGTTCAATTTTGACTATTGGCCACAGTCAGGTAACTTCTTCAAGCAATGGTCTTAGTCGGACTATTGCTTGAATTTTTTTTCAAACACTTCATCCATCCAATACTGATAAACCACCGACTTCCAAGTCAATGGATATGGAGTGAACCCCTCGGGCTGGACCAAGGGTGATCGAGAAACTAAGCCGCTTGCCGAACTTGTTGCGCTTCGAATTGGTTCGGTGATTGATATCCCAGCGCCGAATGCATGCGCCGTTCGTTGTATATCTCTTCAATAAAGTATGGCAGCCTCGTGGCCACATCGCCGAATTTCTCATAACCCGCCAGATAGACCTCTTCGACTTTAAGCGTCTTCATGAAGCTTTCGGCTTGTGCATTCTGGTAAGGATTGGCCGGCGCGCTCATCGAACCAAGTAAGCCAAACTCTTCCAATGCGTCCCGATACGATCATTTGGCAGCCTCGTCGGATGGAGCAGGCCTGGGGCCGCTGATGATCGATGAGTTCTCGTTGTTGCTGACGAGTTGCAGTCGTGGTGTTTTTGTAAGGAGATCGAGTTCCATCGTGAGCTGGCCGACCTTCCGCTCTAAAGCAGCAATGTGCGCTTCATACTCTGCAACCGTTGATGCAGCAGCATCTTCCCGATCCAGCTCACCGCGATCAAACTGTCCTAGCCACATCTGCATGAGATTGGCCGACAAGTTATGAGTCTTGAGCACCTCTCGCCGCCCGAGTTTGCCGCTGCGAACTTCACTGCAGATCTGAATCTTGAACTGCAGACTGTGCCGCCGATATGGACATCGTGCTGCCATGGTGTCGCTCCTCTGGAGAAGGCTCGACAAGCGTATCACTTCATCGACTGGCCTTGGTCCAGCCCGAGGGGGTTCACTCCACTAAGTGGGTCAGTTTTCGATGCAAAACTACAGTTGACCTGCCAGGTGCTGCCGAAGACCAGCCTGCGATGCACGCTCTGCGCTTTGAACCTTTCACATCATCGACGTCGGATATGAGCTGCGGACGTTCCGCCCTCCTGCTCTCCATTTTACTTGTGTCCGGGAAAAGCAGATAACCCGGCTGGGGAAAAATATTTTCAAAAAGTGAGACAGGCGGTCAAGCCCTCTTCTTCCGGTCGATGATAATAGTTTACGGCAATGGCGACGAGCCATTGCGCGCGTTCGAAATACCTCCTGCGAAGGAGGCGTGTAGCACAAACGTGCGACATACGGCGGCGACCGCCGCACCTAGAATGACGCACTGAACAACGATGATGCTTTTTCCGGTGCGAGCGCATCGGGGGGAATTTCCGCCTGCGAAACTGCGGGATGAAACAACAATAAAAAATGCAAGACCGTTGAAACACTGTCGAATGAAAATTAATATTTTTCAGTTGCACTATGACCAGGCCAGCAAGAACATGCTCGACCCGGGTTTTATCCCGTTGGAGATTGCCGGCAATCCACGTCCTGACTGGCGTGAATATTGGGCGATCCGGCAATACTTCCTCGATACCACGCTGGAAGAGCATGACTACTACGGCTTCCTGTCTCCGCTCTTCAAGAGCAAGACATGTCTTGACTCGGGACGCGTCTTCTCCTTCATGAAAGAAAATCCGGGAGGCGACGTGTATACGTTTTCGCCGACGATCCAGGATGCCGCTTGCTATCTGAATGTCTTCGAGCACGGCAACAGATGCCATCCGGGCATGATCCCGGTGATGAAGGAATTCCTCGACGTGCTCGGTATCAACGTCGATTTCACGACCTTCATCAACGACTTCCGCAGTGCCGTTTTTTGCAATTACGTCATCGCCAAACCGGTCTTCTGGAAAAAGTGGTTTGTCATCACCGAACGACTCTTCGACATCGCTGAGAAAAAGGGCGGCCCGCTGGCGCAGAAGCTCAATGGCATCACGGAGTATCACAAGGCGCCATTGGCGATGAAGGTATTCATTGTCGAACGCATCGCGTCGCTGCTCCTGGGGCTGCTTCCAGATTTGCAGGTATACGATTTCGACATCAAATCAATGCCCTGGCAAGAAAATACCAACTACTTCGCCTATCGCAAAGAAATGGCGCTTCTCAATGCGCTCAAAGTCGCTTATCTGGATTCGTGGGATGCGGAATACCTGGAAATTTATTTTTCCCTGCGCAACAAGGTTCTGATGCATTGCGACACGACCTTCGATCACGAACCCTATGTCAATTTTTTCGAGATAGGGGCCGGCATGGATCCTGCGCGCTTGGGGAAAAACAATCCCGCCCTTCGCCAATCCCCATGATCACAGGAACCCCTTTTCTACGGTTAAATCCGCTCGTCTGATGACTATCAACATCTTCCAATTTCATTATGACCAGGCCAGCAAAGCGATGTTGGATCCAGGGTTCATGCCTTTGGAAATCGTAGGAAACCCGCGTTCTGACTGGCGTGAATACTGGGGAATACGTCATTACTTTCTTGAGAACGTGCTCGAGGAAACCAGTTACTACGGCTTCCTGTCGCCGCTATTCAGAACCAAAACGCATTTGACGGCAAAGATGCTTGCGTCGTTCATGAAGGACAATCCAGACGCCGATGTCTATACGTTTTCGCCGTCCTTGGCGGACTCCGCATGCTATCTGAACGTTTTCGAGCACGGCGAAAAATGCCACCCGGGGATGCTCTCGGTCACGGAGGATTTCTTCCGTCATATCGATGTGCACATTGATTTCAAGTCGTTGATCAACGATTTTCGCACCAGCGTCTTCTGCAATTACATCATCGCGAAGCCCGTTTTCTGGCGCAGGTGGTTTGCCCTTACCGAACGTATTTTTGACATCGCAGAGTACAAAAAAAACGATTTGAGCGCACGGCTCAACACAGCCGCAAGCTATGGAAAAAGCCAGGTGCAGACCAAGGTATTCGTCATCGAACGCATCGCCTCCGCCCTCCTGGCCCTGACGCCCCAACTGAAGATTGCCAACTATCAAATGCCGTTCGTTCCACTGCTGTACTTTCCGTGCCGCGATGAACTTAGAATGCTCAATGCACTGAAACTGGCCTACATGAAATCGCAGAGACAACACTACCTGGACGACTACCTTGCCTTGCGCCAAAGCGTGCTGATCCGCTGCGATCCGGAGTTCACAGACGAACAGCACATCGTCCAACTTTAAGAAGTATCTCCTCACTGCGAGGGGTAGGTAAAAAAAGACGAAATGAGAAGGGAACAGAGGAATGATGGAAAAATTTGTCAATCTTCACAATCTGGAAAAGGCGATGGCTGGCTTCAAGAACGCCGTGCCCTTCGATCACGTTGTCGTCGATGATTTTCTTGCGGAAGAATGCTTGGAAAAAATAAAAGATGAGTTCATTGGTTACGACGCGCCGCAATGGTTCAGCTACAAAAACCAGATTGAGGACAAGAAAGCACTGAACGACTGGAATATTTTCCCAAAAGATACTTACCAGCTGTTCCAGCATCTGAATTCGGAACGGTTTGTCGCTGCGTTATCGCGTCTGACTGGAGTGACGTTGCATTCAGATCTGGGCCTGCATGGCGGCGGCTGGCATATCCATGGCGTCGGAGGAAACCTGAATCCGCATCTGGATTATTCCATTCATCCCAAACTGGGTCTGCAAAGAAAACTGAACCTGATCATCTACGTGTCTGAACAACTCGAGGAAAAGCATGGCGGACATCTGGGGTTCTGGTCGAACGATGAAGTCGCCCGGCAGCCCGACAAGCTGATCAAGGAAATAGCGCCGAAATTCAATCGGGCCGTACTGTTCGATACGACGCAAAATTCCTGGCATGGCATGAATCGCCCCCTAGTCCAGCCGGAAGGCATCTACAGAAAAAGCCTGGCGATCTACTACCTCTGCAAGCCGGCAGAAAGCGCCGACCGGCGGGAACGCGCATTGTTCGCGCCGAGAGAAGAACAGAGAAACAATAAAGACATTGAAGATCTGATCAGAATGCGCGCAGACCTCAATCTATCCAGATTCGCCTACCGCAAGAACTGACCCTCCTCCGACTACCTACCTGCTCCAGAACGGACCGTCCCAGGCCTGCAAGGTTTCAAGAAAAACGCGCAACTTGGCCGGCAGAAATTTGCGCGCCGGGTACAGCGCATGCACCGGAATCAGCGGCGAACACCACTTAGAGAGTATTGCGGAATTAGATTTTGGGTCTGTTAACTTTTCTGACTTGGTGCTATCGGCGTATCACCCTGGAGCTCAAGGCACGAGGCCATGTCATCAACCACAAGCGTGTTGCCAGAGTCATGCGGGAGAACGAGCTGCATGCGCATCACCGGCGCAGGTTCAAGCCCATTGCAGACGCTGAGAGCAATCTCGCAGTGTTCCCTAACCGTTATCGCAACATCATCCCAAAGGAGCCGGATCGTGTCTGGGTTGCTGATATCACCTACATCCGCATCGCTTCTGGCTTTATCTATCTGGCAGTCGTTCTGGACGCCTGCAGTCGCAAGATGATCGGCTACGCCATCTCCAAACCGTAACTAGGCTGCCATGGCTTCGCTTTTCAACTATACGACCAACTTTTTTAATTATGCTCTGCCCCTAACTACCTATAGGGCTATGGCTCGGCCAACTTTAACTGCAAATTCTATTTCTTTTAAATCAAACACTTAGCACGTACTTTGTCGACCAACTTTATTCATTGTGGTCATTTGACCGCATGTTAACGCGGCATTCACACACCTTTTTCACATCGCTATTTAGCGCAACGGCACATTAACCCCGAGCAGGATCGACGAATACCGCCCCTGCCCGACATTGAGATTGCTGCTGTAGTCGACGATCAGCGACGCGCCGCTGGCCATCAGCAATCGCATGCCTAAGCCGGCTGTCCAGTTGCCGGTGAAACTGTCGTCCGAGCGGATCACGTAGGCCGGGCCTGACGAGGCCAGGTCTGCATACGAAATTCCTGCTTCGCCGGCGCCGGAGAACTGGCGGCGGTATTCAAGCCTGGCGCGCGGCGTCCACATACCGAAACGGCTCAAGTACCGGCCTTCGGTACGCAGGCCGAAAGTACCGCTGCTGGTGCGCACGCGTTGTTTGAAATAGGTCAGTGCATTGTTGCCGGCGGCGGCTTCGGTATATTGCGCCAGCGTGGTGGACGTCAGATCGACCTTGCCGTACGGTGACCACATCCAGCTGTCGCCGCGGAACTCATAGCCGCTCGACAGCGCCACGAACAGTTGCTTGCCGCCGCGTTGACCGGTGGCGAAGCTGCCGTCATCGGTCACATAGCGGGTCGAGTCGAAGTTGAGTGCGCCGTAACCGAACATGCCGTCGATGAAAATGTTCGGCGTTGGTCGCAAGCTGCCATAGACGGTGGCGACTACGCTCTGGCCGATGCTTTTGCTGCCGTTTTCACCGATATCGCTGCGGTCGCGGCTGTAACCGGTACCAGCACCGATGGTGATCTGATCGCTGAGGCGATAGTCGGCGCCCATGCTGACACCGTTGGTGGTGAAGCGGAAACCTTCCTGCTGGCCGTTGGCGTTGCGCTGACCGAAGTCGACCGTGCCGGCGATCCATAGCGACAGTTCTTGTCTGGTCTGCTCAGGCTTGGCCGGCAGTTCCGGCAATGCAGCCAGGCCATTGCCATCTGCCGCAGCCGCAGCTGATTTGGCCGCAGGCTTGCCGGCCTGGCTCAGCAACGGCCAGCCGACTTTGCGCATGCCGGCCTGCAGTGGCGAACCGACCACGCGATCGATTTCATCCTCATTCCATTGCGCCAGCAGCGGCTTGACCGGCGCGGCCGGCTGGGCAAACCCGAGGCCAAAACTGGACTGCGCCCAGCCGGTGCCGTGCAGGCTTTCCAGGCGGCGACTGAAGTTGCCCAGCTGCGCCGTCGCGAAGCGACTCGCGCTCTGGCTGTGCGCGGCGACCAGACCTTTGACCTGAACATCGTTGGCAGCATTGGTGCGCGCGGCGACGGTGATGTTCACGGTCGCGGCAGCCGACGTACCGGACGCATTGGTCAGCGTATAGCTCACCGTGGCGATGCCGGTAAACGCCGCTGCGGGTGTGAAGCTCAAGCGGAGGGGTGCACCCCCGGCACTGGCGATGGCAGCGGTGCCGGCTGCCGCAGGATTGATTGCACCGAGCGTCGCCGCAGTGAAGGGACCACCGGTGGCACCCGTGGTCAGATCGACCGACACCGTGGCGCCGGCCGCGCCGGAGATGCTCTGGTTGACGGCTACCGGCACCGCGCCGACGCTGATCGTGGCCGTCACCGGGGCCGAGGCGCCGAAGACGTTCGACAGCGTGTAAGTGAATTGCACGTTGCCGCTGAAGCCGGCGGCAGCGGTATAGACGATGTCGGTGCCACCGACCACGGCGTTGCCGGAAGTTGGTGCGCCGACAATCGTCACCGCCGTAATCGGACCGTTGGCGGCAGCAGCGCCGGCATGCAGCGTCACCGACTGGCCGGGCCGCACGCTGGCGCTTTGCGGCGGCGAGGCAGGCGCCGCCAGCGCAGCTACCGTGACGGTGACCGTGGCCGCCGGCGAAGTGCCGCCTGGTCCGGTCGCCAGATAGGTGAAGCTGTCGCTGCCGAAATAATTGGTGGCGGGCGTATAGACAATGCTCAAGCCGTTGACGACGGCGGTACCGTGTGCGGGGTTGCCTGCCACGACAACGCTGGTGATGGAGCCAGTGTCATTGAGGGTGACCGGAATCGTCACCGCCTGATTGGCATTCGTGGTGGCGTTGTCGGCTGCGGCCACGGGAACGGCCTCGCCGACCGTCAGCGTGAACACCTGCGATTTGGTCACCGGCGTCGGCGTGGTGCTGTCGTTGGCGGATGCCGTGACCGAGAAGCTGCCGCTCTGCGTCGGCGCACCGGTGATGGACGCGCCGGTGGCGCTTGTGGTGTAGGCAAGACCGGTCGGCAGGCCCGTCACGCTGACCGCGCTGTACGGCGCACTGCCGCCGCTCCAGATCAGCGTCTGACTATAGGCGGTACCTACCGTGGCGTTCCATGTCGCGGATGGCGTGATGCTGACAGTCGGTACACCGACCGTGACAGAGATGGTCGCCGGTGACGATGTGCCGACCGCGTTGGTCGCCGTGTAAGAGAACGAATCCGCTCCGGCATAGCCGATGGTCGGTGTATAGCTGAACGATGAGGTGCTGAGCACCGCGACCGAGCCATGCGTCGCACCGGTGGTGACAGTCAGCGAAGTGGCGGCCCCGCCGCTCAGCGATGCGGCAATCGTGTAGCTGCCGGCGCCGCTGTTATAAGCGACCGTGACGCTGGACGCAGTGGCAATCGGCGCGCCCGCACCGACGTTGCCGGCGAAGCCTTGTGTTCCGCTGAAGCCATTGACGTCAGTTGCTCTGAGCGTAAAGGAATACGCGCCGGCCGCAGAAGGCGTGCCGGTGATGGCGCCGGTGGCTGCTGTCAGATTCAGGCCGGTCGGCAACGCACCGCCGATGACGGTATAGGTGTACGCGGGGCTGCCACCGCTGGCGCTCGCCTGCAGAGTGGCAGGTACGCCGCGCTGGAGCGTGGCCGCGCCGATCGACACACTGATCGTCGGCCCCGTCACGGTCAGCGTGTAAGTGCGCGAACCGGTGGCAGCGGTACCGGTGGAGCTGTCAGCAGCGGTGACCGTAAAGGAAAAGGTTCCGGCCTCGGTCGGCGTTCCCGACAGCGTTGCCGTACCGGCATTGAAGCTCAGGCCGGCGGGCAAGGTGCCGGTCTGGCTGTAGATATAAGGACCGCTGCCGCCGCCGGCGCTGAACGACTGGTTGAATGCCGATACCGTCGTCGCACTGAGTGCGGCGCCGCTTGGCGACACAGTAATCGTCGGCGCCGTCATCGTCACGCTCACGGTTGCCGGTGCCGAGGTTCCGCCTGCATTGGTGGCGGTGTAGGCGAACGAATCCGGGCCGTTGTAGCCGATGGCCGGGGTGTACCTGATGGTGGTGCCGCTGATGAGGGTCGCGCCGTGCGACGGTGGGCTGGAGACCGCCACGGATGCCGTCGCGCCGCCGCTGAGCGACAGCGTCACCGGGTTGAGCGTGCTGTTGTATGTCACCGCCAGACTGGCCGGGCCTGCCACCGGCGGCGAAGTCGCTGCACCCACGGTGATATTGAAGGTAATGGTGTTGTCGTTTTCGTCCTTGGCGGTGAACGTATCCGAAAGTTGGCCGTTGCCGTTGTTGGAGTAGGTAATGTAGGTATTGGTGTCGCCCGTCGCAGGAGTTGCTGCGACGATGCTGCCATTTGCGGGATTCGTCAGAATGCCGTTCCATCGGCTGGACGAACAAGTGTCAAAGTGAAGCTGAATTTGCTGGCCGGAGGCGACTGCGCCTGTGATTGTCCCCGCAAGGAGAAACGGCAGCATAGGCCGGATTGACCCAGCTTCCCAGCAGCAGCAGCAACGTCAGCGCCACTGTCAGCAGCGGCGCCGTCGCCAGTGCAATCGCGCTTGCCCATATCCCGCTTGTGGCAATACATGCACGTCGCCACGGCGACATTGGTGACGATGAAAGAATGCGGCTTGCGACGCCGATGGAACTAGGTTGAAGCATGCATCCCCCTGGATGGCCGTGCGAATGTTCTGAAGCCGGTGTTCGCAATCTGATGTCGCTGTGGCCGGGATTTTTTAGATGAAAACGGCATCCGTGAATACGCCGCAGAGACAAAGGCGCACTCTTGTTTTTTTAATCTGCTTCTGTGCTGCGCAGGCGTTTCCGACGACGCGGAGAAAGTGACGAACGCGTGACGTCACTCTCCGTAAACCCTTTCCGGTTTTGCGTGGCGGCCTTGTCTTTGTTGATGGACAGCCCGGTTTCCGCACGCGAGTGTAGTTCACTTTTTTTCGGGACTTGACCGGGTGTCTCACTTTTTAGATTTTGTTTGCTATCAGGGATAGCGCGCGTTGTCGGGCCTGAGGGGAAAATGAGGTGCGTCGGCGTACTGCGATTCCTGCTCGCCGGTCTTCCCCCGGATGCATCACGCCCTTGCAGACCCAGGCCTGGCTGAGAAATGTCAGAATTGGCTATCGAAGACGTCCGACTTATCGCAAAATCACAACTCAGGCACCGTCACCCGAAATCAGCCGCCTCACCACCTCAGCCACCTCAGCCAAGCCATGAAACACGCCGATCATCAAGTCCGCCTCTTCCTCGAGATCTGCCGCTGCCCCACCCTCTCGGAAGCCGCCAATCTGCTCGGCATGAGCCAGTCCAGCCTGAGCCGCACGCTGGCCGGCCTGGAGGTCGAGGTCGGCAATCAGCTGTTCGACCGCAACGGTCGCGGCATCAAGCTGACCGAGGCCGGCATCCGCTTGCGCGACGCCGCGCGCCCCGCCTACGATGCCATCGACGATGTCGTCAGGCAGTTGCGCAACGAGCAAGGCCGGACCACGGGCAGCATCAAGGTCGCCACCATCCACACGCTGAGCTACTACTTCATGGGCAACGTGGTCGCCAGCTTCATGAGCCAGCGGCCGGCGGTGAATATTTCGGTGGTCGGCAGGAGCTCGCCGGAGGTGGTCGATCTGGTCGAGGCGGGCAAGGCCGAGATCGGCTTTGTCTACGACACGGCGGTCGCCACCGATGCGGTGGACATCACGCCGCTGTTTGAAGAGACGATGGTGCTGGTGGTGCAGGCCAGCTCGCCACTGGTGAACAAGGCGTCGGTCGATCTGGCGGCGCAAGAGATTCCGCTGGTGGCTTTCCCGCCGCATTACGCGTTGCGGCGCATGCTCGACCGCCACGGCTTTACGCCGAAGATCTCGGCGGAAGTCGAAACCGTCGACGCCATGCTCAAGCTGGTCTCGCTGACCTCGGCATGCTGCGTTCTGCCCGACCGCATCTCCGCGGAATTGCTGCACGACTACGGCCTGGTGCGCGTGCCGCTGGCCGGTCCCGCGCTGAAGCGGCGCATCGTCGCCATCACCAGGAAGGGGCGCGCGAAGACGGCGCTGGTCGACTTCATCCTCGATATTGCGCTGGAGCACAGCAAATAAAAAAATGCATAGCAGCTATGCATCCGGCGTCATGGATTAAATAAAGTCCGTCACCAATACTTCCTCCCATTCCAAACCAGATGAGGAGAAGTGATGGAACTGCGAAGCAAGGAGTATTTCGACCAGCGAGCCACGCAGGAAATGCAGCAGCATCTCGGCAAGAGCAATCGCTCGCTGCGCGAGACGCTCGCTTATGCGGCCCGCATCCTGGCGATGACGGGACAGGAAGCCGGTCTGGCGGGCCAGATCAGCGCCCGCTCCGAACGCGCCGGCGCTTACTGGACACTGCGTTTCGGCCTCGGTTTCGACGAAGCCACGCCGGAAGATTTCATCGAGGTCGACGGCGACCTCAACACCCTGTCCGGCACGGGCATGGCCAATCCCGCGACGCGCTTCCATCTCTGGGTGTACAAGGCGCGGCCGCACTGCAACAGCATCATCCACACTCACTCTCCCTACGTCTCGGCGCTGGCGGCGGCCAGGCAGCCGCTGGTGGTATCGCAGATGGACATGACGCCGTTCCACAACGACTGCGCCTTCCTGCCGGACTGGCCGGGCGTGCCGATCGCCGATCAGGAAGGCGTGATCATCTCCGAAGCGATGGGCCGCAACCGCTCGATCATCCTGGCCAGTCACGGCCAGCTGACCACCGGCGACTGCGTGGAGGAAGCCACCTATCTGGCGGTCTATCTGGAACGCGCGGCACGGATGCAGGTCCGCGCGCGCGTGTTCGGCCCGACCACGCCGCTGCCGGATCATCTCGCCGCCGAGGCGCACGACTACCTGCTGAAGCCGTCGATTGTCAAAGGCACCTTCGATTACTGGTGCCGCCAGGACGACGCTTCCCGCTGACCGGGATACACAAGAAAAAAGAGGAGAGACGAAATGCAAGGAAATGCAGAACTGGACGCGCGCAGCGTCCCGCACGAGGAAAAGAAAAGCCGCCAGCACGTGATCGCCGGCATCGCCAGCATGCTGGGCACCACCATCGAATGGTATGACTTCTTCATCTACGGCACCGCCGCCGCATTGATTTTCAACAAGCTGTTCTTCCCGGCCTTCGACCCGCTGACGGGCACGCTGGCGTCCTTCGCCACGTACACCGTCGGTTTCCTGGCGCGGCCGCTGGGCGGCATCGTGTTCGGCCACTTCGGCGACAAGATCGGACGCAAGTCGATGCTGCTGATCACGTTGCTGATGATGGGGATCCCGACCATCATCATCGGCCTGATTCCGACCTACGAGCAGATCGGCTACTGGGCGGCGGTGATCCTGGTGATCATGCGCATCATCCAGGGCCTGGCGGTCGGCGGCGAATGGGGCGGCGCGGTGCTGATGGCGGTCGAGCATGCACCGAAAGGCAAGAAGGGATTCTTCGGCAGCCTGCCGCAAACCGGCGTGGCGCCGGGCCTGATCCTGTCATCGCTGGCGATGGCCGCCGTGGCGCGCCTGCCCGAGGCGGACATGCTGGGCTGGGCGTGGCGCATTCCGTTCGTCGCCAGCGTGGCCTTGCTGATCGTCGGCTGGTTCATCCGCATCAAGGTGGCCGAATCGCCCGACTTCGAGAACATGAAGAAGCACGGCCAGGAAGTGAAGCTGCCGGTCGTCTACGTCCTGAAGCATCACTGGAAAAGCCTGCTCACGGTCTGCGGCGCGCGCCTGGCGGAAGTCACCTGGTTCTACACCGTCGCCACCTTTGCGCTGTCCTACGGCACCCTGCAGCTGGGACTGACCAAGGGCCTGATGCTCAACGCCATCATCGTCGGCGCACTGGTTGCACTGTTCTTCATGCCGATGACCGGAATACTGGGCGACCGGTTCGGGCACCGCAAGATATTTGCGCTCGGCGCCATCGGCATCTGCCTGTTCGGCTTCGTGTTCTTCAGGCTGCTGGCATCCGGCACCGAGGCCTACATCTATCTGGCGATGGTGATTGCGATCGGCGTGATCTACTCGCTGCTCTACGGTCCGGAGGGCAATCTGTTCTCGGTGCAGTTCCCGCCGCACGTGCGCTACAGCGGCATCTCGCTGGCGGTGCAGGTCTCCGGCGCCATCGGCGGCGGGCTGGCGCCGCTGGTCGCGACCTGGCTGCTCAAGATCAACCACGGCAATCCGCTGCTGCTGGCGACCTGGCTGACCTGCCTCGGCGTCATTGCCGTTGCCAGCGTGTCACTGATGAAGGCGAACGACTGACTGTTCCATCCGGCCTCCCATTGCAGTACGCTGCGATGAGGAGGCAAACCCGCAAAAACCGAGGAGACGTGCAATGAACCAGAAAGCCGACAAGTCCTTTGACGAACGCCTGAGCGGACGGCTGTCGCCCACCGTGGGCGGTTCGACCTATGTCCGTCCGCAGGAAATGGACTGGAAGCCGTCGCAATTCGAGGGCGTTGAAATCAAGGTGCTCTACGAAGACAAGGAAGCCGGTGAAATGACCTGCCTGCTGCGCTGGCAGCCGGGCACCACCTTGCCGATGCACAGGCATGCCGACCTGGAGCAAAGCTATGTGCTGGCGGGATCGTTTTCCGACCACGACGGCATCGCCCACGCCGGCGAATACGTCTGGCGCAAAAAGGATTCGCTGCACGAGACCCACAGCGCCGAGGGCTGCATCATCCTGGCGATCTATCGCAAACCCAACATCTTCAGGAATAGCGCAGGTTTCGACCCGGCTACCCGCAAGCAGATAAAGACGCAACGCGCCCCCGTGACGAAACAGGAAAAATAGGCGCAGACATTGTCTGCACCTGCCCCGGAGCAAGTCGGGACGTGGCGAAAGCCATCGCGACGGGCATAGTAAAATCGCGGACGATGAACAAGATACCGACCGACAGGCAAGGGTCGCCGGCCCCCTCCCGATCAGCCCGACTGCTGCCGCCACGGCCGGACACACCTCTGTCGCCGGAAGCTGCGCTCGCCAGAAAACAGGCCCGCGAACAGAAAGACGCCCAGGTGCGCGGGGTCGCCTCGATCGCGGACATGCGCGAGGCCATCCGGCACGCGAGCCGCGGCCTGCCTCCCCTCTCCGAAGTACCGCGCGTCGGCGTCCTCGACGCCGTTGCATTCAATGCGCAGGCAGCGAAAGGCCTGCCGTTCATCATTACCGATCTGGTCGAAAAATGGCCGCTGTGCGCACTGACGCCGCAAGACCTGCGCGAAGATTTCGGCGAGCTGCAGGTGCGCGCGCGGGTCGGCGATTACGTCAACACCGCGTTCGCCACCGACCGCGCGATGCAGGACATGCCGCTGCGGGAATATCTCGATCTGGTGGCCGACGCCGATGCGGATCCCGGCTTGCCGCCGTACGTGGGCAATCTGGAAATGCGGGCGCTGAACAGGCTGTGTCACTGGCCGGCCTATTTCAGGAAGATGGGGCCGCCGCGTTTCTGGCTCGGTCCTGCACGCACGGTGACCCCGTTGCATTGCGACTACGACGACAACATCTTTGCGCAGATCCGCGGCGCCAAGCGCATCTTTCTGGCGCCACCGCATCACGATGAATTCCTCTATCCGCGCGAGGCCAACGCTATCCTGTTCGGCTCGCCCTTCGATCCCGAAGCGCCGGATTTCGACAGGTTCCCACTGGCGCGCCAGGCGGCGCTGACCGAATGCATCGTGCAAGCGGGCGAATTGCTGTATGTGCCGGCGGGCTGGTACCACCAGGTGCGCGCGCTGACGTTTTCGCTGTCGGCCAATCGCTGGGCCAGGGCGCAGCCGCTGGTGTTGAGCGGCGCCGCCCCGGCGTGAACGCCCTTCAGAACTGCATCTGCACGCCCAGATTGGCCATGTTGCGGCGGAAGTAGCCGTAGCCGATGTTGGAAGGATTGTCGATGTGCGTGTACTGCGCACGGATCACCATGTTGCGTCCGGCGTAGCGGCTGACGTCCCACAGCGCCGAAAGCGAACCGATCACCTGGCGATCAATGCGCGGCTGGTCGAACAAGGCCATCGCCTGGTCGTAGCGCACATCGGTGTAGCTCAGATTGGCGCCGAGCAGCACATCGGGATGAACGCGATATTGCAGGTAGACGCTGGGACCGGACAGGCGGCGTGAATACACCGCGGCGCGGGCCTGCTCGCGCTGCCACAGATATTCGCCGCCGACTTGCAGATTGGGCGTCAGTTGCGCGATCGCGCCCATGCCGCCCTGCCAGGTATCGGCATCGCGGCTGCTGTCGGTGTGGACGACGCGTTTGGCATAGCCGCCGATGGCGGTCAGCGAGACCGTGTCGTTGAGTGCGTGCGCAACACGGCTCACCAGGCCCGGCGACGTTTCCTGCAAGCGCCCGTCGAGACGCGAGTAGCGCACGTTGGGCTGCAGACTGGCGGACCAGGCCTTGTCGCTATAGACCAGCGCGCTCGCCAGCGTGGTGCTGTCGTTGTTGTAGTCCTGCCGATCGAAGTAACCGGTGCCGAACCATGCCGCCTGGAACAGCAGCGAGAAACGCTCATCCAACCGTACCGCGTAGCTGCCGTTGAGTCCCAGGGCGGCGCCTGCCGATTTGCGCGGCATGGCCTCTTCCACCAGGTCGAAAGTGACCGGAATCCCGCCAATGACGGCCGGCACGCTGCGCGAGACCGGACCGGCATTGGTGTTGTCGTCCCAGGTCATGCCCATGTACAACTGCAACGCCCATGGCTTGTCCCTGGAACCCAGGCTGGCCGAGACCGGATCGTTGGGGCGCAATTGCGCCGACAGCTGATCCAGCATCGCGCGCGCCTGGCCTTCGCTGGCGCCGGCGGCCTCGGTCAGCAAGGTCGCAGCATCCGCCTGGCGTCCCATGGCCAGATACAGCCCGGCCAGCTCGATCCTGGGCGCCGCAGCGCCGGGAGCCAGCGCAACGGCGCGGCGATAGTATTGCTCGGCCTGCGCGCGCGCATGCGTGGCGCTGGAACAGCGTCCCAGCAGCAGCATGCGTTCGGCTTCGGTATCGTCCTGCGGCAGCGTGTCGCGCAGCAGCGCGCAGGCCAGGTCGGGACGTTTTTCGGCGAGGGCGCGACGCGCGAACGCCAGCTCCAGCGCATTCTGTTCGCGCAGCGCCGCTTGCCGCCCGCCGGCATCGGCATCGCTCTGGGCACGGGCGGGATGGATGACCGCTGCAAAGCACAGAGTCAGACACAACGCGCGCGGCACGGCGCGATGTAGGGACGACCGGGAAAGAGATGCGCTCATGTCAGCGCTGCGCCTTGTACGAACCTGTTCCGGTCAATGAGCCGCCGCCGTTCTGCATGGACCAGCTGCCGGCCAGTCGTTCGCCCGTCGGGCCGTAAAAGCGGCCGTTCATCACGAATCCGGTCACCGCTTGCCCCCCATACGTGCCCGACATCGAGCCGCCGAGGTAGCCGCCCAGCAGCGATAGCGTAAAGGTCGTGCTGCCCTGGCCGTTGGCGAAAGTAATGCTCCCCGGGACAACCGGAGCGCCGCTCTTGATCGTCGCGAAATCGACCGTGGCCTGGAAGGTGCCGCTCACGCTCGCGCCCGAGTTGAGCGTACCGCCGACCGGACCGGTATAGGTGGCTTGCATGGACGTCGGAAAGCTCGCCAGCGGCGTGACCATGTTGGCCGTGACATAAGCGAACGACTGTTGTTGGGCTGCGTTCGCGGCGGCCTGCTCCTGCCGCTGTTGCAGCAATGCGGTATTGGTGTCGCTGCTGCTCGCTACGGCGCCGGCGAGCATGGCCGCCTGCAATGCCGCCGCTACTCCCGCCGGTGCGGTGGCAATGCCTCCCGCGCTGATCCCCACGGCAGCAGCGGCGCTGCCTTGGCCCAAAGCCAGATGCGCCGCGACCTCGCCGGGCGTCGCCGGTGCGGCGTGGGATGTTTCGCCATCGCCGAGCAAGGCAAGCAGCTGCTGCCGGCGTGGCGCCGGGGGTGCGATTTCAGGCGTGAGCGACGATTGCGATGCGGTCCGCAGCTCTTGTCTTATTTCTTGTTTCGCTTCTTGCTGCAGGTCTTGTTTTGTCTGTTGAGCCTGTTGCGTTTGCGGCGTTTGCGGCGTTTGCGGCGTTTGGGATGTTTGGGATGTCTGTTGCGCCTGCTTTGTCTGCTCTTGTTTCGTCTGCTCCTGCGCCTTCACCTGTTGTTGCGGTTGTTTCAGTGTTTCCTTGAGCTCCTGCTCCTGTTGCACCGTCTGCTGCGATTCCTTCGTTGTCTTTTGCTGCCCGGGCTGCCCCTGCTGCTCCTGCTGCTCTCGTTTCGCCAGTTGCTGCCCGGCCTGCTCCTGCGCCGTTTGCTGTTCCTGCTTCGTTCGTTCTTGCTGTTTTATCTTTTGCTGCAGCCGTTCCAGGGTTTCCTTGAACTGCAGAGCTTCCTTCTCCCGTTGCTGTTGCCCTTGCTTCGTTTGCTGACCGGGATCGGCATTCTGGAGTTCTGCGCGCTGCTGCTGGATCAGCGAAAAAATCGACGTCAGCTCCATCCCTTCCATGTTCACCGGCGATGCTCCTGCCGGAACCTGCGCCGGCGCTGCGGTCGCCAGCGCCATCAACGGCAAACCCAGCGACAGGCGGATCATTGCAGGAATACGCAGTGCGGATCCGCTGTGACGAAGCCCCCGGACGTGCGGCTGACGAGTGGTTGGCATGCTCTCCCCTTGAATTGCCGATAGCGGCGATTGTTTTCTGTGGGCATCATGCTAAAACCGGGCGGGACGGGGGTAAATACTGCATTTGTAGTATTTGCCGCGGCTGCGGTGATTAAGAACCTGTTCACGATCCCGTCGCCGGTCGCGAACGGGCTCTAAGGCGAAGGGGCGAACAGGTTGCTGCGCAGGGCGTAGGCGGTGACTTCGGCGACGTTGTGCAGCGACAGTTTGACCATCAGGTTCTGGCGATGCTTGCGCACCGTCAGCACCGACAGATGGAGCCGGGCGGCGATGTCGTTGCTGGAAGCGCCTTGGGCGATGAGCGCGAGGACTTGCTGTTCGCGCGCGGTGAGGGCTGCCGGCACCGGCGGTGACGGCAAGTCCGTCATGCTGCCGAGCCCCTTGCTGAGATAGACGATGCCCGACAGCACCAGGGAAATCGCGTGCAGCAGTTCATCGGCATTTTCATGCTTGAGCACATAGCCGTCGGCGCCGGCCTCGAAAGCCGCTCGCACCGATGCAGCGCCGGGGCTGCCGGTGAGGATCAGCACGCGCACGTTCGGCAAGGAGGCCTTGATGCGCCGGGTCAGCTCGATGCCGTGCAGGCCGGGCAGGTCGAGATCGAGCAGCAGCAGGTCCGGCTGGTGTTCGCGCAGCAGCCGCTCGACCTCGCCGCCGTCGCCGGTGTCGGCCACCACGCACAGATTCGGCCGCGTCGAAACAAGCAATTTGAGACCGTCGCGAATGATCGCGTGATCTTCCGCCAGCACTATGTTTTTCATTCCCGCCTTCTCCCCAGCAAGGCAAGCCCGCGCTCGCGCCTGTTGATCAAATGAGTTCTACAGTAAACTGCCTTGCAACCCGGCAAGCCTGCCGCCCGTAGCCAACGGTATCCCACCACAATGACACGCCTGCTCCCCACCCAGGACCGCTCAGTGTATCTGGAACTGGTCAATACGCTGTATCGCCAGTCGCCGCCGATCTTCCTCGGCAATGCTGCGGTGGCGGGCCTGACGATGTTCCTGCTGTGGAACGAAGTGGCTCATGCCGCGTTGCTCGGCTGGGCGGCGGCGATCTATCTGGTCACCGCGCTGCGCATCGTGCTGGTGTGGCGCGATCGCCGCAGCCTGGGCACCGCTGCAGAGGCCACGACATCGCGCCGTTGCTGGCGCTACGTCGCGTGGGCGGGCGTATCCGGCTGCCTGTGGGGCGCAATGGGGCTGCTGTTTTTCTCTCCCGAGAATACCATCGTGACCGTCTACATCTGCATCGTGCTGGCCGGCATGACCGGCGGCTCGGTGGCGTCGCTGTCGTCGTTCTGGCCGGCCTATTACGTCTATGCCCTGCCGACGGTGCTGCCGTTCGCCATGCGCTCGTTTGCGCACGGCACCCATCTGTTTTCGGTGCTTGGCGTGCTGTCGCTGTTCCTGCTGGGCGTCAACCTGGCGTATAGCCGGGTGATCCAGCGCACCGTGCGCGACGCCATTGCGCTGCGCTTCGAGAACAATGCCCTGATCCGCCAGCTTACCGAAGAGAAGGAACGCGCCGAACAAGCCAATCGCAGCAAGTCGCAGTTCCTCGCCGCGGCCAGCCACGACTTGCGCCAGCCGGTGCATGCGCTCGGCCTGTATATCGCCACCCTGCGCACGGTGGCCCAGGCGCCGCATATCGAGCCCGGCACGGTCGACATGCTGGCCGGCCGGTTGCAGTCGGCGCTCACCGGCATGTCGCAGTTGCTGAACGTGCTGCTGGATATTTCGCGCCTCGATGCCGGCGTGGTGCGGATCGAAAAACACCGCTTCAGCGTGCAGGAAACCTTCACTCTGCTGGCCAACCAGTTCGCCCAGGCCGCAGCCGCCAAGGGCTTGCAGCTCAAGGTCAGGCCCACCACGGCCTGGCTCGACACCGATCCGGTGTTGTTGCACAACATCCTGGCCAACCTGCTCTCGAACGCCGTGCGCTATACGGAAAACGGCAAGATCCTGCTCGCCTGCCGGCGCCGCGGCGGCATCGACGGCGAGGCGCTGGAGATCTGCGTCATCGATACCGGCGTGGGTATCGCGGTCGATCAGTTCGCGCATATTTTCCGCGAGTTCTACCAGGTCCACAACATCGCCCGCGACCGCGAGCAAGGCCTCGGACTGGGACTGGCGATCGTGCAGCGCACCGCCCAGCTGATCGATGCGCGCATCGGCCTGCGCTCCGTCCCGGGCAGAGGCTCGTGCTTCTCGCTGCGCCTGCACGGGCCTCTTGACGCCGCGCCGCCGGACGTTCAGCCCGCTTTTGCCACCCCGGCTCCCGTCGCCAGCGCTTCCGCCACACCGAACGCCACCGTGCTGGTGGTCGACGATGACAAGCAGGTGCTCGACAGCATGCAGATCCTGTTGCACAGCTGGGGTTACACCGTGCTCTTCGCGCGTTCGCTGGAACAGGCGCTGGCGGCACTGCACGACGACGCGCACCGGCCGGACCTGGTGATCAGCGACTTCCGCCTGGCCGATAACGTCACCGGCATCGATGTGATCCGCGCCGTCTTTCAGGCCACCGGCGACGAGGTCCCGGCCATCATCGTCACCGGCGACACCTCGCCGCAAGGCATCGCACTGGCCAGCGCCAGCGGCTATCAGGTGCTGCACAAGCCGCTGGACCCGCAGCAACTGCGCGCAGCCATCTCGCAGCTGCTGCTGGAGCCGCGGCATCGGAGCAGTGAGCGGGACTGAAGGTGGGACTAAAGGCGGCACTGAAGGCGGAGGAATGCCGCGATTGCCACATCGAAGGTGTGAGATGCGCTCCGCGCAACCGGGCGATCCCGGAGATGGAAACCGTACCTGATCAGCGCGGTTGCAACGTCATCGGCTGCATCCACAGTTTGTTGAGTCCGTTGTACTTGAGCCATTCCTCGCCGCCGCGCTGGAGGATGCTGTCGCTTGCCGCCGGATCGGACAGGTCGATGATTTCCGAATCGATGATGTCGCCGTTGTTGTCGTAGCGGAACGCCTTCACCACCGGCTTGGTCAGCCCGCCCGCGCTCTGGCGGATCACTAGCCCGAGGCGGCCGGATTCCATTTTCAGCAGCGACCCAATTGGATAGATGCCGAGCGTCTTGACGAAGGCCGACAGCAGGGTCTTGTCGAAATGGCCGCTCCAGGACGCCATGGCGGTGAGCGACTCGGCCGGATCCCAGCCTTTTTTGTAGGGACGGTCGGAAGTCACCGCGTCGTAGACGTCGCAGATCGACGCCATGCGCGACAGCAATGAAATGCCGGCGCCGCTGAGGTTGTCGGGATAGCCCGTGCCGTCGATTTTTTCGTGATGATGCAGGCACACCTCGATGGCGTATTGCGGGATGTTGGGATTCTTGATCAGGTGGTTGTAGCCGAGCACCGGATGGCGGCGCACGATGTCCAATTCGGCCGGCGTCAGGCCGCCCGCCTTGTGCAGGATCGGCACCGGGATGAAGGCCTTGCCGACGTCGTGCAGCAGACCCGCGAGACCGGCTTCCTTGCAGGCGGGTTCATCCATGCCGATGGTGCGGCCCAGGGCCACCATCAGCGTGCAGACGGCGACCGAATGCATGTAGGTGTAGTCGTCGGCAAGCTTGAGCCGGACGATGCTGGTCATGGCGGCGCTGTTGCGCATGATCGACGCCGTCACCTGATCGACCAGGTCGACGCAGCGGTCCATGTCGATGACGCGGCCCATGCGGATGTCGGCGAACATCGCCTTGGTGGTGTCCTTGGCGTTTTCGCACAACCGTTGCGCCTGCTCCAGCTCTTCGAAGAAAGGATCGGCGCCGATGGCGACCGGCAATTCATCGCGCAAACCCGGTGCGGCTTCGGCGCTTACGGGTTCAGCGCCGGACTCCGGACCGGCCTCTGGTTCTGCTTCCTGCTGTTCCGGCTCTTCCACCGCGACGTCCTTGCCCTGCTCGACGTCGATCCAGCAATACATAATCCCGCTGCCGCGCGCCTGCTTCAGATGGGCGACGTCTTTCAGCAGGAAGCGATTTTTCCAGAACGGGTGGTCCAGCCATGCAGCTTCGAAGCCGCAGAAGTACATTCCCAGTTCGAGTTCGTCGACTTTGATCTTTTTCAAAAGGCTCATGTTTCTGCAATCTGCTCAGGCTAGGACGAATGGCGCGCTGTTTTAGCGTTGATTATCTCTCCGGCCCAAATAGTATTGCAAACGTGCAAAGCGCGACTCTTTTTTTTACCTATTGTTAAAAATGAAATAGTTTTCCGAGCTGTATCAAGTGAAGTGCTTGCGCAGCGCCTGATCCGCGTCGGCACGGGCCTGAGCCAGCGCATGCGGGCCGAATGCCGTCCCCTGCACCGAGAAAAAATGCAGGTCGTGCAAGCCGATCGATGCCAGAATGGTTTTCAGATAGGTCGTCAGGAAATCCGGCTGACGCGCTCGCTCGCCGGAGTACACGCCGCCGGACGACACCGCGATGTATACCGGCCGGTCGCGCAGCGTGCCGATCTTTCCCTGCGGGGTTACATCGAAGGTGCGCCGAATACGCACCACATGGTCGATCCACGCCTTCAATGCTGACGGCACCGTCAGGTTATGCATGGGTGTGCTGATGAGAACTGCATCGGCCTGCTCCAGCTCGCAGATCAGTTGTTCCGAACGGGAGATGGAACCCTCCACAGAAAATCCCGCCGGCTCCCGGGCCGCGCCTAGCACGTCGGCATAGTTGGCGTCGACATGCGCCACGTCGCCCTCGGCGGCGTTGCGCCGGACTACCGCCAGTGCAGGCGTACGGCTCTGCAGGAAGCTGATGATTTTCTGGGAGAGCCGGTAGCTCTCGGATTCTTGCCCCCGCGGGCTGCAGCTGAGATGCAAAATGTTCATTGTTGATTCATTCGAAGTTCAGGTTTCAGGATTGAGACATTGGCGTTCATTTTAAGAAGCCCCATGCTTCATCCCCAAGATCCATGAATTGGCATTTTGATTGATCCATGATGGAATAAATTCGCCTTGCCTGTACATCGGCACCAGTAGCATCATGGCATGGTCAATTTCAAATTCCGAGACAACTTTTACCAGACCATGCTTCCCCCCAAGACCAGCCCCGCCAGTCCCCTTGCGCCTCTGGATCCGCAGGCAACGGCGCCGTACTATCGCCAAATCTACGACCGTTTCCGCAGCGCCATCGCCGCCGGCGTGCTCAAGCCTGGCGACCGTATTCCGTCGGCCCGCGCGCTGACCCAGGAACTGGGACTGGCGCGCGGCACCATCGAGGCAGCGTATTCACTGCTGGCGGCGGAGGGCTATATCCAGGCGCGCGGCCAGGCCGGCACCATCGTCACGCCCGACCTCAGGCCACGTCTGGCCGGGGCCGGATTGCCGCCACCTGACCAGGCGCCGGCCAGCAGTTTCCGGCCCGATTCCATCCTGCCGTTCCAAATGGGCCTGCCCGCGCTCGATACCTTCCCGCGCAAGATCTGGGCGCGCCTGGGAGCGCGTTGTGTGCGCGCCATGCAAGCAGCCGACATGGCGCACCCCTCGGTCTACGGTTTGCCGGCGCTGCGCACCGAGATCGCTTCTTACCTGCAACTGTCGCGCGGCATCCGATGTTCTCCGGCTCAGGTGTTCGTCACTGCCGGCTACCGCCATACCATGGAATTGATCTGCCACTCCTTGCTGAAAAGCGGCGACCGCATCTGGGTCGAGGATCCCGGCTATCCTCCCACGCGCGAGTTGCTGGCACACATGGGTATGAACGCAGTGCCGGTGCCTGTCGACGAAGACGGCATGCAGGTCGCATATGGCATCGCCACAACGCCGCGCGCACGCGCGGCCGTAGTCACGCCGGCGCATCAGAGTCCGCTGTGCGTGTCGCTATCTCTGCCGCGTCGGCTGGCCTTGCTGGAATGGGCGGCGCGCAGCGGCGCCTGGATCGTCGAGGACGATTACGACGGCGAATACCGCTACGTCAGCCGCCCGCTGCCGGCGCTCAAGAGCCTCGACCGCGACGGTCGCGTGCTGTATGCAGGCACCTTCAGCAAGGTGCTGTTCCCAAGTATCAGGCTGGCCTACCTAGTGGTGCCGGAGTCGCAGGTGGAATGCTTTGCGGCGGTCAGCCAGGTGTTTGCCGCAGGCATTCCGGCGCTCACGCAGGAGATCGTCACCGCCTTCATTGCGGAGGGGCATTTCGCACGCCACATCCAGCGCATGCGCAAGCTCTATGTCGAACGCCGCGACGCCGTCCGCAACGGACTGGAGCGCGTGCTCGGCAAGTACATCCGCATCGAATCGCCGCCCGGCGGCATGCACCTGATCCTGCGCCTGCGCGGCCGCATGTCGGACCGCAAGCTGGTGGCGCGCATGCGCGAGGATGGCCTGTACGCCGAAGCGCTGACCGACTGGACCACCGACGGCGCGCGCGTGCCGGCGCTGCTGGTCAACTTCACCAACGTGGCCTCCGAAGCTGCCGCCGAAGCGCTTGGACGGCGCATCCTGGCGCTTCTGTAAGTGATGGACGCCATGTCGCATCCGCCGTCATGGTCCATAATCCAAGTCTATTTATGGACCTTCCAGACTAGGCCAAGCCGGCGCACCATGGAGTCTCTTCAATGACAAACACAAGGACTCATCATGAACAAGCGCATCGACTACGCCAACGCGTCACCTGAAACTTACAAGGCCTTCGGCGGCGTCTACTCCTCCCTACTCAAAGGCAGCCTGCCAAAGGCGCTGATCGACCTGGTCTACCTGCGCGTGTCGCAGATCAACGGCTGCGCCTTTTGCATCGACATGCATACCCGCGACCTGCTCAAGTCCGGCCTGGCCATCGACAAGCTGGTGCTGGTGCCGGTCTGGCATGAAGGCGGCGCCCTGTTCAGCAATCGCGAACGCGCCGCACTAGCCTGGGCCGAAAGCGTGACCCGCGTTGCCGAGACCGGCGTGCCCGACGCCGACTACGCCGCGGCCGCAGCCGAGTTCAACGCCAAGGAACTGGCCGATCTCACCTACGCGATTGGCCTGATGAACGCCTTCAATCGTTTCGGTGTTGCTTTCCGTCCCGCCCCTGCTGCTGCTGCAGCTTCCGCTTAAGGCATTTTCTCATCGCGCCCGGCCGCACGGCCCGGCGCATTAACCACGGATATCTCCCATGGCATGGCTACTCTTGAGCATTGCAGGCGTACTTGAAATCGGCTTCGCCTTTGGCATGAAGGCCTCGGCCGGCTTCACGCGCCTGATTCCTTCGCTGCTGACGGTCGCAACCGGCCTGTCCAGCGTGATCCTGCTGTCGCTGTCCTTGCGCACGCTGCCGGTAGGCACCGGATATGCGGTATGGACCGGCATCGGTGCGGCCGGCACGGCGCTGTTGGGCATGGTCCTGCTGGGCGACTCGATAGCGCCGCTACGCCTGCTGTGCATTGCGCTGATCCTGGCAGGTGTGATCGGGCTCAAGCTGGTGGCTACAAGCTGACCTTCTCCCGGGCGCCGCCGTTGCCGGGAGTCCTACACAGCGTCGAGGTTGAAAGACTGTGCCGCTCCCGGCATACTGCACCATACCCTCTGCTGGCCCATGCTGGTGAGCATGCAGCGCTGTTGCGTCCGGTCATGCGCGGAGGCCCTCGATAAGGAACACCGATGCACAGCAGTCAACCCGCCCACCTGGCGCTCACCGATGCACAGCGCTTCCAGCTGATCATTTCCGCCATCCGCGACTATGCCATCTACATGCTCGACCCGCAGGGCAAGGTCACCAGTTGGAACAAGGGCGCGCAGCAGTTCACCGGCTATTCCAGCGAAGACATCCTTGGTTCGCATTTCTCCGTGTTCTACCCCCTGCCGGAGCGCGAAGCCGGCCTGCCCCAGCGCGCGCTCGACGTAGCGCTGCGCGACGGCAAGTTCGAGGACGAAGGCTGGCGCCTGCGCAAGGACGGCACCACGTACTGGGCCAGTTCCATCATCGATCCGATCATCGCCGACGACGGCGAACTGCTCGGCTTCGCCAAGATCACGCGCGACATCACCGAGCATAAGCTCGCGGCGCAGACGCTGCAGGCCAGCGAGCAGCAATTCAGGATGCTGGTGCAAGGCGTGACCGACTATGCAATCTACATGCTGTCGCCGGAAGGCAAGGTCACCAACTGGAACGCCGGCGCGCAGCGCATCAAGGGTTATACGGCGGAAGAAGTGATCGGCACGCATTTCTCCAACTTCTACACCGAGACGGACCGCAACGACGGCCTTCCCGAGCGCGCCCTGATGACAGCCGCCGAACAGGGTCGCTATGAACAGGAAGGACTGCGCGTACGCAAGGACGGCTCCACCTTCTGGGCGCACGTGATCGTCGACGCGATCCGCAGCGAGCTGGGCGATCTGATCGGCTTCGCCAAGGTCACGCGCGACGTCACGGAACGGCGCGAGACCGCGCTGGCCCTGGCGCGCGCCAACGCGGCGCTATTCCAGTCGCAGAAGATGGAAGCACTGGGTCAGCTCACGGGCGGCGTGGCGCACGACTTCAACAATCTTCTGGCGGTGGCCTCGAGCGGTCTGCAATTGCTGACCGTGCAGTTTCCCGAACTGGAAAATTCGCGCTCGATGGAAAGCATCCGCCGGGCATTGTCGCGCGGCGCGATCCTGACCCAGCAGCTATTGTCGTTCGCGCGGCAACAACCGCTGCAACCGGAAACGCATGAGGTCAATACACTGATTGCCGATTTCGAATCGGTGCTGCGGCGCGCGGGCAACTCGTCGATCCAGTTCGACATCCGCAAGCACCCCACGCCGGTCATGGTGAGACTGGACGCCACACGCTTCGAGACTTCCCTGCTGAACCTGGTGGTCAACGCGACGCAGGCGATGCCGGGCGGCGGCAAGGTCACCATCGCCACCGACAAGCTGACGCTGCGGGACAAGGCGGTGGGCACGCTGCCGAGCGGCGTCTACGCCAAGATCAGCGTGACCGACAACGGCAGCGGCATGACCCCGGAAGTACAGGCGCGCGTGTTCGAGCCGTTCTTTACCACTAAGGAAGCCGGCCAGGGCACCGGCCTGGGATTGAGCCAGGTGTACGGCTTCATCACGCAATCGGGCGGCGAGGTCACGCTCTCGAGCGAAGTCGGCGTCGGCACCTGTTTTACGATTTACATCCCCGTCGACACCGATGCCGACGCCGAAAATGCGCAGAACGCCGACAAGCAACGCACGGAAACCGTACTGATCGTCGACGACCAGCTCGACCTGCTCGACATCACCGCCGAATTGTTCCGCACCATGGGCTATGAAGCCTACACCGCCACCAACGGCGCCGAAGCATTGGAAGTGCTGGAGCGCGCGCCGCAGATCGACATCCTGTTTACTGATGTGATCATGCCCAACAGCATCAGCGGCATCGAGCTGGCGCAGATTACGCGGCAGCGCCATCCCACGACCAAGATCATCCTTGCGTCAGGCCATCCGTTCCCGGCGCTGACGTCCAACCAGCAGCTGAGCAAGGAATTCGCGTTCCTCAACAAGCCCTATCAATTGGCCGACCTGGCCAGGATCCTGCGCAGCAAGAATTGATGTGACGTCCCTGGTTGGCGTGCAGTGCATGCGCGCGCCAACTTTGGGAGCGGTGCAACATGCGCACGCATTCCGTGCGCCATCCGCAGCCCGGCAATGCATCGGCCCGGCTACACTGCCCCTCCTTTCCCCCGTCCCCTTCCCTACCGGCGTACGCCGCAATAAGCCGTCGGCTGCCGTTCGCATACCTTGCGCGGCTTCCGACCGGCGCCCGGCCCATACCATTGGCACGCCTTCTGCTTAGGAAATAGATTATGCATTATGCATAATTATCAATAGGCAACATTCTCAACCGATCCGTGGACGGCGGCGTCCTCATCTTTTATGGAGCACATGTTGGAGAACCTGCTTGAAGTCAACAACCTCAGCCATGCCTTCATCAAAGCCAACGGCGAAGAAATCAGGATCTTCCGGAACCTGAATTTCCACGTCGGGCAGGCCGAAATCGTGGCCATTGTCGGCCGCAGCGGCGCCGGCAAAAGCACTTTGTTCAACCTGATTTCCGGTCTGCTCACGCCGAGCGCCGGCAAGATTTCCCTAGGTGCGCGCCCCGACGGCCGGCCTGGCAGCATCGCCTACATGCTGCAGAAAGATCTGCTGCTGCCCTGGCGCACCATCCTCGAGAACGCCGTGCTGGGCATCGAACTGCAACGCCCCGTCACCGACGCCGACCGCACGCGCGCACTGGCGATGCTGGCCCGTTACGGCCTCGAATCCGTCGCCAACGCCTATCCGCATTCGCTCTCGGGCGGCATGAAGCAGCGCGTGGCGCTGACACGCACGCTGCTGTCGGATCCTACCGTGGTGCTGCTGGACGAACCTTTCTCCGCGCTCGACTACGAAACCCGCCTGATGCTGGAGAACGACGTCATCAGCCTGACGCGCACCGATCGCACCAGCATCATTCTGGTCACCCACGACATCGACGAAGCCATCGCCATGAGCAACCGCATCGTGGTGCTCGGCGGGCGGCCCGCCAAGATCACGCGCGAAGAACACATCGTGCTGTCGGTGGAAGGCGACCGTGACGCCGTCACAGCACGCGGAGCGCGGGAATTCCCGGTGTATCACAAGGAAATCTGGAACGCCCTGCGCGCCAGCGACGTCGCGCATGCCGGCGTCTGATCGAAAGGAACCCATGAAAAAGAACAACGGCGCAACCATGATCGTCGCCACCATCCTGGTGACCCTGATCATCCTGTGGCAAATGGCCGCGCAAACCAACGTCATCAACGGTCAACTGCTCGGCTCGCCGCTCGGCATCTATCGTTCCGCCCTGATCGGGTTCACCAGGGGGCAACTGCTCTACGACACCTGGGTGACGCTGGCTGAGACGCTGCTCGGCCTGGTGCTCGGAAGCGGTCTGGGCATCGGGCTGGGACTGATGCTGTGGTTTTATCCGCGCACCTCGGACATCGTCGAGCAATTTTCCATCTTGCTCAACAGCATTCCCAAGATCGCACTCGGTCCGCTGATCATCATCTGGTTCGGTTCCGGCATGACCTCGAAGATCTGGCTGGCGGGCATCTCGACGTTTGCAGTGGCGATGATTTCGGCTTGCGCTGCGGCGCAGGAAGTCGACAAGGATTTGCTCAACCTCTTCAAATCATTCAAGGCCCCGCGGGCCATGGTTTTCAAAAAGCTGATCGTACCGGCATCGGTCCCGTGGATCTTCTCGATCTTCCGCATCAACATCGGCTTCGCGCTGATCGGCGCGGTAGTCGGCGAATTCATCGCATCCGAAAGCGGCCTGGGCCACGCGGTGTTCGTCGCCGGCTCGCTGTTCGATCTCAACAGTGTCTGGCTCGGAGTCATCATCCTGACTCTGATGGCGGCAGTTCTTACCTGGGTTGTCCAATTAATCGAAGAAAGGGTCGTTTCATGGAAAGTCGCACAATGAAGTACTTCCGCACGCTGCTCGGTTCCACGCTGATCGCCGCCTCCTGCGCTGCAGCACCCACCGCCTTTGGCGCGGAGAAGGCCGTGATCTATCAGGCCTTTCAGTCGATTCAGTACCTGCCGCTGTATGTGGCGATGAATGAAGGTCTGTTCACCAAATACGGCCTCGAGGTGCAGAAGGTGACCGCCGGCGGCGGCGCCCAGGGTGTGGCAGCGGTCATCGGCGGCCATGCCGATTTCTCGCTGCAGGATCCGATGACGGCGGTACTGGCCAATCTCAAGGGCGCCTCACTGGTCAACGTGGCAATGGTGGTTGCAGGCGTGCCGGTATGGATGGTGGCGCCGCCGAACTCGCCGATCAAGTCAGTCGCGGACCTCAAGGACCAGACCATCTCGGCCGCACTGCCGCCGTCGACCAGCACTTACCTGCTGCAAAACCTGCTGAAGGAAAAGGGCCTGTCCGGCGTCAAGCTCAACACGGTGTCGATCGGCACGGAAATCTCCCCCGTCACCGCCGGCCGCGCCGCTGCAGCGACGCTGTATCAGCCGCAAGTGGAGCAGGCCCTGGCCAACGGCTACAAGATCGTGCATGACTTCGCCAAGCAATATGACGGCGTGTATGCGTTCTCGACCATCGACACGCTCAAGTCGACGATACAGAAACGGCCGCAAATGGTGCAAGGCTTCGTCAGCGCCATCGCCGACGCCGAGAAGCTGATGCAGACCTCGCCGCAAGTCGCTTACCGCGTCGCGGTGGCGGAATTCCCGACGCTGGAAAAGAGCGTGGTGGAAGCAGCAGTGAAACGCATGCTGGACCAGAAGATCTATCCGGCCACACCGTCGATTTCCAAGGCAGCCTTCCAGGCCGGGCTCGACTTGCAGGTTTCGATCGGCAACATCAAGAAGGGTGAAGTAACCTACGACAGCGCGGTCGACAACAGCTTCGCCGAAAAGGCCGGTGCAAAGTAAGCAGTCGGCAGCGGGATTTTTTTACCGTCCGCAAGACCAGATCAACATGCGTTGCCGGTCTTGCCCCGATCGAAATTGTGCAAGCAACTGACCACGGCCGCCCTGCCGCCATCCTGGAGTACAGTGGCGACGACCGTTCATTTTTGAAGAGCAATCATGACCAAAGACAATATCCACGGCAGCAGCCTGCAACGGGCCATCGCCGCCGCAGACGCGATCGACGGCAAACTGCGGGCATTCAATCATCGCCCGCCGGACTATCCGGCCGTCCGCAATGACAGCAATGACAGCAACCCCGGCAGCGCGCTGGCCGGCGTACCGGTGGCGATCAAAGACCTGATCGACACGGCTGACATGCCGACCACTTACGGATCGAAGATCTTCCTCGGCAACCGGCCTGACAAAGATGCCTGGATCGTCAACCGCCTGCGCGAAGCCGGTGCAGTGATCTTCGGCAAGACCGTCACCACCGAATTCGCCTGGCGCGACCCCGGCGCCACCGTCAATCCATGGAACGCCGCGCACAGCCCGGGCGGCTCATCGAGCGGCTCGGCCGCCGCGGTCGGCGCCGGCATCGTCGACATCGCGCTCGGCACGCAAACCGTCGGCTCCATCATTCGTCCCGCTTCCTACTGCGGCGCGGTCGGCTACAAACCGACCTACGGCCTGATCCCCACCACCGGCGTGCATGCGCTGGCGCCGACGCTGGATCATCTTGGCTTCATCACCTCCGACTTCCGCTGGGCCGCGATCTGCCACGAGATCGTGGTGCGCGGACGCGCGTTCGGCGCGGCAGTATCCACGGACTTTGCCGCCGGCGTCAAACCGCGCAGGATAGGCGTCTACCGCTCCTCGAACTGGGCTCAGGTAGAAGCCGAAGTGCAACAGAACTTCGACGCCGTAGTGCGCCGCCTTGAAGCACACGGCGTGGAATGCGTGGAAGTCGGCCTTGGGACCGATATCCGTGACATGCTGGCGCTGACCAATGGTGTGCTGGCTTACGAGGCGCGCAAGGCCATCCATGACGACATCAAGGATGCCGGCGAACTGGCCGGACCTTACACGCGCGAACTGGTCGCGCGCGGCGCCGGCATCAGCGACGCCGACTATGCTGCGCTGATCGCACGTGTACAGCAGTTGCGCGCAGGCCGCGACGGCTTGCTGGACGGACTGGACGCCATCATGGCGATTACCTCGCCGACCACCGCGCTCAAGGGACTCGAGAAAACCGGCGACGCATCGTTTTGCGCACCGGCAACCCTGCTCGGCTTGCCGGCGGTGACGACGCCTTCCGGCGTATCGATGGATTTCCTGCCGTTCGGCGTCCAATTGATAGGCCGCGCCGACGACGACCTGGCGCTGCTGCGAACCGGTCAATGGCTAAGCACCATTCTGCCGTCATTGAAAGGACCCGCCGTGGCGGTTCCTCTCGCCTGACGCCGGAACAGCCACGGGGCGGGGCCGGGACAGCCGGCCCGCCCCGATTCGCATCTTGCACGGCATCCCGGACGAGACTCGCGCGCATGCCTGTTCATGAAATGAGTTCTATATAATTCACGGATGCCGAAAGCCTTTAAAACAATCGAACAATACGTGCTCAGCCTGCTGAGGACCGACATATTGTCCGGAAAATATCAGCCCGGAGACAAACTGCGGCAAGACGAGGTGGCCAGACGTTTCGAGGTCAGCACGACACCCGTGAGGGAAGCTTTCCGTGGCCTGCGCTCGGAAGGCCTGGTCTTGATCGACGCCAACAAGGGCGTCGTCGTGAAGGGACTCACCGTCAAGGACGTCGCCGAGATCTATGAATTACGCATCGCGCTCGAGCCGCTGTTGGCGAAGAAGGCGGTCGACTCCATCTCGCCCGAATCACTGCGTGCCGCGCACGAGATCCACGCCGACATGTGCACCTCCACCGATCCGCACCGGTGGTCGGCGCTGAATCGCGAATTCCATCTGAAACTGATGATGAGCGAAGAAGACACCAGGCTTTACGACATCGTCAAAAATCTGCTGGTGGTAGCGGAGCCGTACGTGTCGCTTTCGATTTTCATCCATCCGCAAATCCTGCAGGCCGACAACGACGAGCATGCCATGATCCTCGAAGGCTACGAAAAGAAAAACGGCAAGCGCGTCGAGAAGATTGTCAGGCAGCATCTGGAACAGACGCTGGCGGCAATCCAGGATTCCGTCAACGAGCAGGAACTGCGCCGTCTCACCACATCCGCTGCATGACTGCGCGAAACCAGGCGGCTCATTCAATAAAAGCCGCGAACAAAACGCCGGCAATCAGCAGGGTGCAAGCGGCAAGCGCCACAATGGTGAGGATCTTGACGGCCTTGTGCAAGGCGTAGCGGCGGCGTTTCAGGCGGTCGGCGCCGGAATCGGTTTCTCCCGGTTCGGCGCACCACCATGCTTCGTCGGGCGTGATGGTGTCGTCGCAGGCGCTCCTGCACAGCAACGGGAAATCCTCGCAATCGCGCCATTGCCGGTCGACCCGGCTTTCCACCAGATACAGGCGCAGCACGAAGATGGCGGCCGCCACGATCAGCACGAATACCGTGAGGCAGGCTCCCAGCCATGGGAAATAATCTGTGACTTCATGAATCAAGTGCGTTTCTCCAAGCAGACGGCGGCGCGGGAGTGTTCATGCAGGCGTGCGGAAATCATGTTCAGGGCGCCGAAGATCTCATCCTAGCGATTGAGACATGCCCTCTCTATAGGTGAATTCCCGGTTTCCGGCGGGAAAGCAACGCATCGGCAACAGCGTTTCGTGTGAGCAATCCACTGACAGCGGCGGTCATGTCGGCCCACAACCGGATGCGCCTTGCGCCGATAGGAACGGCGCCGGCTTGCAGGCAAGATGATTCCTCGCCAACGGATCTTCGGTCAATTCCGCCGGCGTCTTCCACCGACCGGATCACGAGGAGAATGACATGTCCAATCAACAAAACGACGGCAAGCAACAACAACCCGGCCAAGCGCAGCAGGATCAGCAAAACCAGCAACGCGGCCAGCAATCCGGCCAGGGCCAGAATGCAGGCCAGCAACAAGCCGGCAACGACAAGGGTTCGCGCAATCAGCAAGACCAGAACAACGCCAGCTCGGGTCGTCAGCAAGGCGGCGCCGACGCCGATAACTCCAGCATCACGCAGGGCGGCGGACGTTCGCACCAGCAAGCCAACCAGTCGCAGAACAAGCAACAGGATCAGCAAGGCTCGCGTCAAGGGCAGCAATCCGGGGCCAACGATCAGAACAAGCAACAAGGCAATCAGAGCAATCAAGGCGGCTCCGGCTCCAGGCAAAGCTGATGTACTGAGGCAGGAATAGTCTTTGGGGTTTTCGGCCGCCTGCGGGCGGCTTTTTTATGGCCGGCGGCAAGTACGAAGAGATCTACACGCCGAACCAGAACAGGCGCAGCAGGCACACGGCGCCGATGCCGATCATGGCGACCAGGCCGGCGGCGATGACGACGGGCGTTTTCGGGTGATGTCGGCTATCCATGGCGGTCTCCTGGGTACGGTCTCCTGGGTTGCTGCACTGCTGAACGGTGCATGTTTTCAGAATAGACCGTGCAGCAGCCGGCGTCAGTCGGCGCATTGCTGTTGTTGCAGTAAGACCCGCATGCAATGCGCCGGCCCGGATGACGTCGCTATCAGGTCTCGTCCGACTTCAAACTGCGTGATCGGCCTATTACCTCGGAACGCGTGCTGCCTGAAGATAAAGGCTGTCCCCTTTTCGTGTTGAGGCATCATGGTTTCCATCGCAACATCTTTTATCGCCCCGCCCAACGAGGCGACACCCGTCTCCAGCGCGGCCCTCTACCGCGCCTTGTCGGTGCCGAAGCCTTCCCGCATGGCGCGCGAAGACGGCGCCCGCTATCTGCAGGCGCAGCTGATGCGCGCGCAGGATTTGCCGTGCGACATGCCGGCCTGCCCCGATGACCTGCAGGCGTGGGTGACCACACGCGTTGCGGACGTCGGCGAGCGCTACGCCGCCTACCTCGCGGAGCGCAAGGATGGCGCGCCGCGCCGTTACTTCGCGACGCGTTCGCATGCGCTCAATTTCATCCGAGCGGTGGCGCCGACCAAGCTGGTCGACGGCTCGTGGCTGTATGGCACGCTGGCGTACTGGGAACGTCCGGCGTTCCGCCCGCTGATCCTGACCTATCTGGAAGAACTCGGCGACGGCGACCCCGCCATGAATCACGTCACGCTCTACCAGAAGCTGCTGGCCGCGCACGACTGCGACGACTGGCAGGATCTTTCCGACGAGCATTTCGTGCAAGGCGCGATTCAGCTGGCGCTCGGTTATCAGACCGAGCGCTTCCTGCCGGAAGTGATCGGCTATAACCTGGGCTATGAGCAACTGCCGCTGCATTTGCTGATCAGCGCTTATGAACTCAATGAGCTCGGTATCGATCCGTACTACTTCACGCTGCACGTGACCATCGACAACGCCGCCACCGGCCACGCCCGCAAGGCGGCGCACGCGGTGGCCGACATCGCTGCGCAGCAGGACGATCCGGCCGGCTTCTATCGCCGCGTGCGCGACGGCTATCGTCTCAACGATCTCGGCATGGACACCGCCTCGGTGATCGCCGGCTTCGATCCCGAACGTGCGCTGATCGCGGTCTTGCAAGAGAAGGCCGCGGTCGGCCGCAATATGCATTCGGATTACTGCCGCTTCGCCGGCAAGACCGTCAACGAATGGCTGGACAACCCGGAAGACGCAGGCCGTTTCCTACACGAGCTGGAGCGTGCGGGATGGATCAAGCGCGGCAGCGATCCGCAGGAGAGCCGCTTCTGGCGACTGATCAGCGGCGCCGGTGCGGAGATGTTCGGCGTCTTCAGCCCGCGCGAACAGCAGCTCTTGTACGACTGGATCACACGCGCCGACGGCCATGGGCGCGGCATGACGTTCCGCGCCGCTGCCCGGGTGCGGGCGGCACGCGAACCCGTCACCCGCGGCCGCGCCGGCATGCATCTGGTGGGCGCCGACACCGCCACTGCAGCAAGCACCAATCCCGCAACGCTGATCGATGCCCTGTCGCCCGGCTCGCATCATTCGGTGCAAGGACTGCAAGCGACGCGCAAGTTCAGCGCCGTGCTGCGCGGCTGATCGTCCTCAGGGTGAGCGCGGATAGGCAAACACGCGGTCGTCGGTGCAGACGAATAATTGTTCGCCCTGCTCCCCGCGGACGTCATACCCGCCGGTGAACGCACCGAAGGCCGGCAGCGTTGCCTGCTTCGCGCCAAAGACGAAACACGGCAGCCGCAGCGAATCACGCCCCACCGCCAGCCGCACGACGGGATGGATATGTCCCGCCAGCACGTAGGCATCCACCGCTTCCTGCGGGTGATGGCACAAGGCCAGCGGCCCGACCCGCCACGGCTCATCGACGACGTCCACGTCCAGCTGCGGCGGCGGGTCGCCGGCATGGCGATCATGATTGCCGCGCACCAGTGTCAGCTGCAAATCAGGATGACGCTCGCGCCAGCGCTGCAAGGCCAGCATGGTGGCCGGTGCGCGTGCGGTCCTGGCGTGCAGGAAATCGCCGAGGAATACGATGTGCGCGACCTCATGTGCCGCGACCAGGGCATCCAGCGCGTCCAGGTTGGCGCGCGTGGTGCCGTGCGGCACCGGGATGCCGCCGGCGCGGAACGCCGCCGCCTTGCCAAAATGGATGTCGGCCACGATCAGCATCTTGCGCGCGCGCCACAGCAAGGCGCGTTGCGATAGCAAGCTCAGTTGCTCGCCGAACACAGTGACGTCCAGCGCACCGCCTTCGGCTGAATGAGCAGCCGTCATCGCGCCGCCGCCTTTTCCAGTTCCTGCAGCATACGCGCCACGCGATCGCTGAGTTTTTCAGTCGACAGCTTTTCACGGAAGCGCTCCACCATCAGCGGAAAGCCGAACGGCGTCGCGCGCGCGATGTTGCATACCTGCAGGCTGCGGCCGCGCAGTTCCTCCAGCGTCTCGCGCAGGCGCTGCAATTCCAGTTCCTGCTCCAGCACTTCGGTCTGCGCCTGCGTCAGCAGCAGGTTGCCGGCGTCGTGTTTGCGGAACACCTCAAAGAACAGGCTGGCCGACGCCTGCAGCTGGCGCGTGCTCTTCGGCTGTCCGGGAAACCCTTGGAACACCAGCCCGGAAATACGCGCGATTTCACGGAAGCGGCGTTGGGTCAGTTCGGTGGCGTTGAGACTGGCGATGACGTCTTCCAGCAAATGCGCCGAAGAGAACAAGGCGCCGTCCATGTCCGCCGCCGGAAAGAGATCGGTGACGTCGATCGGCGTCGCGCTCAGCAATTCGAAACCGTAGTCGTTGACCGCGATAGAAAACGTTGCAGCCCGCCGCTGCGCCAGCCGATAGGAAATCAATGCCGCCAACCCGACATGCACCAGTCTCCCGGCGAACGGATAGAAAAACAGATGATGGCCTTCCCGGCTGTGCAGATGTTCGACCACCAGTTTGCGCGCAGTGGGCAGCGCCGACCATTGCTGCTGCAAGGCCAGCAAAGGCTGCATCGCCTGCATTTCGGGACCGCGGTACGCGTCGTGCGCGGCTTCTTCCAGGCAATCGAGCACGGCATGGGCCAGCGTCGACGACAGCGGCAGGCGCCCGCCCTGCCAACGCGGGACGGCGCCGGAACCGCTGGTGGCGCGACGCACATAGGCGGTCATTTCATGCACCCGCACGAACTCCAGCATGCGACCGCCGAACAGGAAACGGTCACCCGCACGCAGACGCGCGATGAAGCCTTCTTCGATGGTGCCGATACGCGCGCCCCGCAAGTATTGCACTTGCATGCTGGCGTCGGACACGATGGTGCCGATGCTCATGCGATGGCGGCGTGCAATAGCCGCATCCGGCACGCGATAGACGCCGTCGGCATCGGGCGCCACCCGCTGATATTCCGGATAGGCGGTCAGGCTCTGGCCGCCGCGCGCGACGAAATCCAGCGCCCATTGCCACTGGTCGGGACGCAGCGCGCGGTAGGAATAGGCGGTCCGCACTTCGTCGAACAATTCCTGCGAACGAAAGCCGCCGCCCAGCGCAATCGTCACCAGATGCTGGACCAGCACATCGAGCGGCGTATCCGGCACCGGACGTTGCTCGACCTGGCCGGCGGCGACGGCGTGACGCGCGCCGGCGGCTTCCAGCAATTCCAGCGTGTTGGTCGGCACCAGCGTTACGCGCGACACGCGTCCGGGCGAGTGACCACTGCGGCCGGCGCGTTGCAGCAGGCGCGCGACGCCGCGTGCACTGCCAATCTGCAGCACGCGCTCGACCGGCGCGAAGTCGACGCCGAGGTCGAGGCTGGAAGTGCAGACCACCGCTTTGAGCTGGCCGTTCTTGATCGCCAGCTCGACCCAGTCGCGCACCTCGCGGTCCAGCGAGCCGTGATGCAGCGCGATCAGCCCGGCCCAGTCGGGCCGCGCCGCCAGCAGATTCTGGTACCACAACTCGGCCTGCGAGCGCGTGTTGGTGAAGACCAGCGTGCTGGCGTGGCCGTCGATCTCCGCCGCGACCGCCGGCAGCATCTGCAGGCCGAGATGGCCGGCCCAGGCGAAACGCGAGGGATGCGCCGGAATCAGCGTATCGACCACGATCTTCTTGCGCGTCTTGCCTTGCACCAGCACGCCGCGCCCTTCTCCGAGCAGGGCGTCCTTCGACTGCTGCAGGTTGCCCAGTGTGGCTGACAAGCCCCACACCATCAGCTGCGGCCGCCAGCGGCGCAGACGCGCCAGCGCCAGTTGCGTCTGCACGCCGCGCTTGCTGCCCATGAGCTCATGCCATTCGTCGACGATGACGGCGTCAAGCTTGCCGAACCGCGCGGCGGCGTCATCCTGGCTCAGCAGCAGCGACAGGCTTTCGGGGGTGGTGATCAATGCGCTCGGCAAGCTGCGCAGCTGGCGCGCGCGTTCGCTGCCGGAGGTATCGCCGGTACGGCTGCCGATGGTCCAGGCGGGCAACAAGGCGTTCAGCGGCGCTTCCAATGCGCGCGCGGTGTCGGACGCAAGCGCGCGCATCGGCGTGATCCACAGGATGCGCAGGCCGGTCTGATTGATTGCCCTGGTACGCCTGGCGCCGGCGGCAGGCATATCCGTCAAGGGCAAGGGACCGGCTTTGGCCAACGCCGGTACGGCATGCTGCAGGGCGGCGAACCAGACCGCATAGGTTTTGCCGGAGCCCGTGCTGGCATGCAGCAGGCCCGACTCGCCGCGCAGGGCGGCTTGCCAGGTGTCGCGCTGGAAGGCGAAGATTTTCCAGCCTTGCGCGGCGAACCAGCGCTCCACCGGCGTGCTGCGCGATCTTGCCGCAACGGGTGGAACCTCGTCGCCGGTGTCGTCAGGCCGTGCGCGCAGCATGATGTCCTTCCGCTTCGCTGAGCAAGGCTTGCAAGGTCGACAGGCTGTCCGCCTCCGCGATCGGTTTGTCGTCGCGGATACGCAGGATGCGCGGGAAGCGCACCGCGATGCCGGCCTTGTGGCGCGGCGAGGCGGCGATGCCTTCAAAGCCGATTTCGAACACCATGCTCGGCTTGACGCTGCGCACCGGTCCGAACTTTTCCACGGTGCTGCTGCGGATGATGCGGTCGACGCGTGCGATCTCGGCATCGGTCAATCCGGAATAGGCCTTCGCGAAGGGCACCAGCCGGCGCTCTCCGGCCGCATCTTCGGCATCCCACACGGCAAAGGTGTAGTCGGTGTACAGCGAAGCGCGCCGGCCGTGGCCGCTTTGCGCATAGATCAGGACGGCGTCGACCGAGTAGGGATCGATCTTCCACTTCCACCAGGTGCCGACGTTCTTGGTGCGGCCGATGCCGTAGTGCGACGATTTCGCCTTCAGCATCATGCCCTCGACGCCGCGTGCGCGAGCGCTTTCGCGCAGGGTCGCCAGCGCGCTCCAGTCGGCGGCTTCGGCGGGGCCGATCACGGGGGCGAGGGTCAGGCCGGGGACGTCTGCAGCGAGTTTTTCCAGCAGTGCACGTCGCTCCTGCTGCGGCCTGCCGCGCAGGTCCTGCCCGTCCAGTTCGAGCAGATCGTAGGCGATTAGCGCCGCCGGCAGATCGGCCAACAATCTGGCCGACAGCGTCTTGCGGCCGATGCGCTTTTGCAGGTCGGCGAAGGGCGCAATGACACCTTCATTGCCATCGCTGCCGCCTCCGCGCCGGATCACGATCTCCCCGTCGATGACCACGCCCTCGGGCAGCGGCAACTGCGCCAGTTCCGGAAAGCGGTCGGTGATCAGTTCCTCGCCGCGCGACCACAGCCAGCTGCGTCCTTCACGATGCACCAGCTGTGCGCGGATGCCGTCATATTTCCATTCGATCTGCCATTCGCCGGGATCGCCCAGCGTGGCGGGATCGGCCAGCAAGGGATGCGCCAGGAAGAAGGGATAAGGCTGGCCGCCGCGACGCTGGCGATCGGCTTCGGACGGCGGTGCAATCAACTCGGCGAAGCCGGCTGCGGTGGGCCGCGTGCCGCGGTCGGTCCAGCCGACCAGGCGCTGCGCGACGGTCTTGGCGTCGACGCCGGCAACCACGGCCAGCGCGCGCGTGACCAGCAGTTTCGAGACGCCGACCCGGAAGCCGCCGCCGATCAGCTTGCTGAGCAGGAAACGGCCCTGCCAGTCGAGCACGTCCCAATACGAGAACAGCGCCGCGCGGACGGTTTCGGCATCGGCGCCGCGCAAGGGTGCCACGCGCTGCTCCATCCACAGGCTCAGTCCGAGATCGTCGTCGCGCGTGGCGGGCGGCAGGACGTGGGCGATGGTTTCGGCCAGGTCGCCGACGGCCTGGTAACACTCATCGAACAGCCATTCGTCGAGCTGCGCATATTGCATCGCGCAGTGGCGCAGCAACTTTGTCGGCACCGCCTGGCGCGGCTTGCCGCCGGCCAGGAAATACACCGCCCATGCCGCATCGGCGGCGTCGGCATGGCGAAAGTAAGCCTGCAGCGCCTCGAGCTTGCGGCTGGTCGCGGTGGTGGCATCGAGTTCCGCATACAGGTGGGCGAAGTCACGCATGGCCGCCTGCCCCTTTCTCTTCCTCATGCTCTTTATCGGTCTCCACCTCTTCTTCGCCGCCGTATTCGGTATCGAAGGAGCCGGCATCGAGGCCGTTCTGTCGCAGCCAGCGCACCATGATCGGAATTTGTCCATGCGTGACGATGATGCGCGATGCGCTGGTGGCAGCGATGGCGCTGAGCAGGCCGGGCCAGTCGGCGTGATCGGACAGGATGAACCCGCGATCGACGCCGCGTCGCCGGCGCGATCCGCGCAGGCGCATCCAGCCGCTGGCGAAGGCGTCGCTGTAGTCGCCGAAACGGCGCATCCACGGTGACCCGGCAGCCGATGGCGGCGCCAGCACCAGCGCTTGCCGCAACACCGATTTGTCCTCGACGTCGCTGACCGCCAGGGTTGGCGGCAAAGCTACGCCGGCTTCGCGGTAGAGCGCGTTGAGCGGCGTCACGGCGCCGTGGCAAACGATGCTGCCGATAGTCGGATCAAGTCCGTGCAAGATGCGCTGGGCCTTGCCGAAGGCGTAGCAGAACAGCACGCTGGTGCGACCCTCCCCGGCATTGCGACGCCACCAGGCGTTGATGTCGCCGAATATCTCGGCCTGCGGCTGCCAGCGGTAAATCGGCATGCCGAAGGTCGATTCGGTAATGAAGGTATCGCAGCGCACGCTCTCGAACGGCGCGCAGGTGCCGTCCTGTTCCAGCTTGTAATCGCCGGAGGCGACCCAGACCTCACCGCGGTATTCCATGCGCAATTGCGCCGAACCGAGCACGTGGCCGGCCGGATGCAGCGACAATGCGACGCCGTTATGGGTAACCGATTCGCCGTAGCGCAAAGCATCCAGACGGATCTCGCCGAGACGTGCGCGCAGGATGCCGGCGCCGTCGGCGGTCGCCAGATAGTGGCCGTGCCCGGTACGGGCATGGTCGGCGTGGGCGTGCGTGATCACGGCGCGGTCCACCGGACGCCAGGGGTCGATATAGAAATCACCGGGAACGCAATACAGGCCTTCCTTGCGCACCACGACCAGGTCGCTCATGCCGCTCCTGCAAAAAGGATGATGGAAAGCTTCCACTGTAATCGGGACGCGGCACGGGCGCTGTCAGCGGATGCCCGCTTGTCGCGTCGGCCACCTTCCTGCCTGCCGCAAATCCTACGAAAGGTGACGTGATCGTCCTATGGTTGGCGGTAAGCGCTATGGGTACATTTGCTGTCGTGACAAGAACACTCTAGAGGAGATCGACATGATCAATAGCAACCTGCATGCACATGCAGTCAATGGGGACGACAGCGCCGCGTCCGGCGTCTCGTGGGGAGCCATCCTCGCGGGCGCGTTTGCCGCGGCGGCGTTGTCCTTCATCCTGGTGATCCTCGGCTTCGGCCTGGGATTTTCATCGGTTTCGCCCTGGTCCGGCAGCGGTCTCAGCGCGCAGACCATAGGCTGGACCACCATCGCGTGGATCACTTTCACCCAGATCGCCGCATCGGCCATCGGTGGCTACATGGCCGGGCGCCTGCGCGTGAAGTGGGCCAGCGTGCATACCGATGAAGTGTATTTCCGCGACACCGCGCACGGCTTCCTGGCGTGGGCGGTGGCATCGCTGGCGACGGCGGCGCTGCTCAGCACGGCCATCGGCAGCGTGATATCGAGCGGCGCCAAGGTGGCCGGCTCGGCCGGAGCGGCAGTAGTTGCCACGGGCGCCACGGCGGCTGCCGGCGGCGCTGCTGCGGCCCCGGACGGCAATGCCGTTGCAGGCGCCGATAACGTCTCCGGCTACTTCATCGACTCGCTGTTCCGTGCTCCGGCAACCGGCACGCAGACCGGCGCACCGGCTTCCGCCGATGCTGCTCCTGCACCTGCTCCTGCCGCACCCCTGGCCGTCGCCGCCGATAGCCCGCCGCTGGCGCCTGCACAGCGCAACGAGGTGATGCGCATCTTCGCCAATGCCCTGCGCACCGGCGCCTTGCCTGCCGGCGACAAGACCTACGTGGCGCAAGTGATCGCAAAACGTAGCGGCATCAGCCAGGCCGAGGCGGAAAAACGCGTCGACGACAGCTACGCCGCCTACAAGAAGGCCGTCGATGACGCCGCCACCAAGGCCAAGGAAGCTGCCGACACGGCGCGCAAGGCAGCGGCTTACGGTTCGCTGTGGATGTTCGTGGCGTTGCTGTGCGGTGCATTCATCGCCAGCCTGGCGGCAACCTTCGGCGGCCGTCTGCGCGACCGCAAGGATCGCGTGGTGTACACGGCGGTGGAACCCACCGTCGACGGCAATCGCGACATCGCCCGCACCACTCACGAATCCGTTACTTTGAGCTAGGAGATCAGCATGGGAGCCATACTGCTTTGGTTGTTGGGGGTCCCGATTCCCATCATCATCCTCATCGTGCTGCTGATGCATTGATTCAGCTGCCGCCGAGGCTTGAAAACCAGCCGCGCCCCTCACAGGGCGCGGCTTTTTTGTGGGGCAATTACATCGCGAGCCGGCCGCGCAGGGATTCGAACGCAGCGCTCCATTCCTGCCGCCATTGGCGACGCTGGTCGTCGTCGATCCAGGCGGCGTCCAGGCCGTTGAGCATGAAGCCGTGCATGTCGTCGATGCCGAAACCGAATTCCATCATCATCAGCCAGGCGCGCGTCGGGGTCACCAGATGCAGCGTCGGGTCGTCGGTATTCGGATGCACGCGCAGGCCGGCGCGCACCATCGCGCGGATCGGGTGGTCCAGCGCCCAGCGCGCCGGTTCCAGCGTACGCAGATAGTAGGAATTGGTCGGCACCACCGTGAAGATCATGCCGCGCTCTTTGCATTTCTGCAGGAAGGCCGGATTGTCGACCACCGTATAGCCGTGATCGATGCGATCGACCTTGAGCAGATCGATCGCGCTTTCCACGTTCATCCACGGCATGCCGAACTCGCCGGCATGCGCGGTAGTGCGGAAGCCGGCGGCGCGCGCGTCGCGATAGGCTTTCCAGAACAGTTCCGGCGGCCGGTCGTTCTCGCGATAATCCATGCCGATGCCGATCACTTCCGGCTGGCGATGCGCGCACATCCATTCGACCATCGCCACCGCTTCGTCGGGGCTGGCTTCCCGGTCGATGCTGGGAATCAGCCGGCCGATCACGCCGAAGTCGCGCTGCGCGTCGCGAATCGCCAGCACGATGGCGGCCTGCGCCGAGGCGTAGCTGATGCCGGAAACGCGCACGGTGCCGGTCGGGTTCCAGAAGAACTCGGTGTAGCGCACACCGTGGCGATGCACATCTTCCAGATATTCGTAGGTGATGCGATGCAGGTCGGACGGTCCCTGGATCAGGTGGGCGTCGAGTGCGCGCAACACGCGCAGCACGCCGACCGGCTTTTCGCCGCGCGTATAGAAGGTCTCGATCTCGTCGTGCGAGATGCGGTTGCCGGCCTTGACGGACAGGTCGATGAACGTCTGGCGACGCACCGTGCCAAACAGATGGCAATGCAGCTCCATCTTGGGCAGGGCGCGCACGAACTGCTCCAGGTTCAGGGGACCGGCCGTGTCGATTTCCGCGTCAAGCATGGCCATGCTCCGTAGCGGCGGCAACGACGGCGGAAGCATCCATTGTTCTCATAAAGCGCACATCCATATCCATATGCAAAAGCGGTTGTCGCCATCTCCGTGGCGGCACTGCGGAAAAAGTGATCGGCAAGGCGATCAACAAAGCGACCGACGACTACAGGGCGCCAAGCAACTCCTGCATCATGCAGGCCATGGCGCGCTCGCCGTCGACCGTCATGGCGACCTCGACATTGGCTGCGGCGCGGCGCGGAACACGGAATTCGCACACCGTCATGCCGCGCGTCAGCTTGCCCTGCAGTTCGATGTCCACGCGGGCAGGCTTGAAGCTGAACAGCTCCGGACGGCGCAGATAGATCGCGACTGCCGGGTCGTACATCGGCATCGGCACCGAGCCGTCGGGACTGCGGATGCGCAGGTAAGCTTCGAAATAGCCTGCCAGCCATTTGGCCCGCAGGGTGCCGAGTGCGCGTACTTGCTGCACTTCGGTCGCGGTCACCAGCAACTGGCGGCACAGGTTGAGCCCGAACATGCGCAACGGCACGCCGGCGTTGAAGACGATATCGGCGGCTTCGGGATCGGCGTAGATGTTGAACTCCGCCGCAGCGGTGTGATTACCCTGGTCGGCCGAACCGCCCATGAGGATGATCTCCCTGATCTGCGGAGCGATGTCGGGGGCGCGCTGCAAAGCGGTGGCGATATTGGTCAGCGGCGCAATGCACATCAGCGTGAGCTGGCCGGGATGCCGGCGCACCGCTTCGATCAGTGCATCCACGGCGTGCGGCAGCGGGCTGCGCTTTTGCTGCTGTTCCAGTTCGCGTTCGACCTGGCCGATATCCACTGTCGGCAAAGGTTCTCCAGTGGTGGCCATGCCGTCGTCGCCGAGGATGCACTGGGCGGTCTCGACGGCGCCGCTGAGCGGCGCTTCGCAGCCGGCATAGACCGGCACTTCCAGGTGATAGTGCTTGCGGATGCGCAGGGCGTTGTCGTAGGTCACCGACAGCGGTGCATTGCCGGCCACCACCGAGACGCCCAGCCATTCGACGTCGAGGTTGGCCGACAGCAGCAGCATGGCGAGCCAGTCGTCAAATCCGGGATCGGTATCGAGCCATATTTTTTGCATGATGTTTTTTCCTGCCTGTTATTTTTATGAAATGCCCTCAGGCCTGCAACAACAGAGCCTGGCCGGCAGGCAACGCGAAGTCGACGCTGTCGCCTTCGCGCCAGCGCGCCGTGGCCGCGGCGGCCATGCCCTTGACCGGACCGACGGGTGTCTGCAGCAGATATTCCACCGCATCTCCGAGGAAGCCGCGCGACAGCACCGTGCCATTGTATGGACCGGTCCCGACCGTCACGCGCTCCGGCCGCCAGCCGGCGCACACGGTGCCGGCCGGCGGCGCCACGGCGAACGGCAGCTTGCCGCCTTCCCCGTGGAGGAAGCCTTCGCGATAGTCGAACAGGTTTTCAAAACCCATGAAGTTGGCGACGAAACGCGTGCGCGGCGCGTTGAAGAGATTTTCAGGAATGTCCAGTTGCTCGATCTTGCCGCCGTTCATGACGACGATGCGATCCGACAAGGCCAGCGCTTCTTCCTGGTCGTGCGTCACGTACAGCATAGTGATGCCCAGTTCGCGCTGGATGCGGCACAACTCGGCGCGCATCTGCACGCGCAGTTTGGCGTCGAGGTTGGAGAGAGGTTCATCCAGCAGCAGCAACTTCGGCTCGATCACGATGGCCCGCGCCAGCGCCACGCGCTGTTGCTGTCCGCCCGACATCTGCGCCGGCAGCCGTGTTTCGAAGCCGCTCAGGCCGACTGCGGCGATGACGCGTTCGACCTTGCTGCGCAGCGTGACCGCGTCGACCTTGCGCAGACGCAGGCCGAAGGCGACGTTATCGAATACGTTCAGATGCGGGAACAGCGCGTACGACTGGAACACCATGCCGATGTTGCGCTTGTTGGGCGGCAGGCGGCCGATGTCGCGGCCGTCCAGCATGATGCTGCCGGCACGCAGGTCGATCAGGCCGGCGATGGCGCGCATGGTGGTGGTCTTGCCGCAGCCACTGGGACCGAGCAGCGAGATCAGTTCACCCTGCTCCACCGCCAGGTCCAGGTGTTCGACGGCGGTCTTGTTCTTGCCGTAGCCGAGCGCCAGTTGATGTAGTTCAAGATAGCTCATCGTGTCTCACATGTATTTTGAAATGCCCAGCACCTTTTCCGTCACCAGCACGAAGGCCATGGTGAACAGAACCAGCAGCGTCGACAACGCCGCGATGGAAGGATCGAAACTGTTTTCCATATGGCCCAGCATTTCGATCGGCAAGGTGCTGATGCCCGGACCGGTCAGGAACAGCGAGACCGGCACCTGGTTGAACGAGGTCACGAACGCCAGGAAGAATGCGGCGATCACGGCGCTGCGGATGTTCGGCAGCACGATCAGGAAGAAGGTCTGCAGGCGCGATGCGCCCAAGGTGACGGCGGCTTCCTCGATGTCAACGCGCAGGTTGACCAGGCTGGCATAGACCACGCGCACGGCATACGGCGTAAGCAGACCGATGTGGCCGACCAGCAGGCCGAGGAACACCGGCGCATCGGCCACCAGCACGAAGTGGCGCAACAGGCCCAGTCCCACCAGCATGGCGGGAATGATCAGCGGCGAGGTCAGGACCTGCTTGATCGCCCCCATGCCGGGCGGCGGCATGCGCGACATGGCGTAGGCCACCGGCACGCCGAGCAGCAGCGCGATGACGGTGGCGAGCAGGCCGATTTCCAGGCTTGTGCAGAAGGCGCGCTGGAACTCGTCTGCGACCAGCACTTCGCCGATCCAGCGCAGCGAATACGAAGCCGGTGGGAACGCCAGCGTGTCGCCGGCGCTGAAGCCGGCCAGGAACACGATGACGAACGGCCCCAGCAAGAACAGGAACACCAGCCACAGCATGGCGCGCGAAAACAAACCTTCTTTCATACTGTGCTCCGGCTGGAAGAGATGCGTTTCAATCCGGCGTTGACGGCCAGCGTCATGAGCACCAGGATCACCGCGATGACATTGGCGGTGCCGAAGTCGCTTTCCACGCTGACCTTCTGGTACAGCAGCGTTTCCAGCATCAGCACCTTGGGTCCGCCCAGCAAGGCCGGCGTGACGTAGGCGGTGACGCAGCCGGTGAACACCAGCGTGCCGCCGACGATCAGTCCTTCCTGCGTCAGCGGCAGGGTCACGCGCGTGAAGACCTGCCAGGCGTTGGCGCCGAGCGTGGAGGCTGCCAGCGTGATGTCGCGCGAGAGGTTTTCCATCGAACTCACCAGCGACATGAGCATCAGCGGCAGCAGCAATTGCAGCAGGCCGACGAACACCGCCATCTCGCTGAACAGCAGGCGTTGCGGCTCATCGGCCAGGCCCAGCGAGAGCAGGACGGAGTTGATGGCGCCGTTGCGGCCGAACAGCACGATCCAGGCGTAGGTGCGCGCAATCGGCGACACCATCAGCGGCAGGATCATCATGCCCAGCACCATGCCGCGATAGCGAGGCGCGACACGCACGATGGCCTGGGCGGCCGGATAGGACAGCAGCGCCGACACCAGCGTCACCAGCGCGGCGATGCGCAGCGTACGCAGGAACACCTGGCGATTGAGCGGCTCGGCGAAGAAATCGGCAAAGCGTCCCAGACCCCAATGCGCCGCCGGCGCGTCGACGCGGAAGGCTTCCAGCAGCAGGGCCAGCACCGGCAGCAGGAAACACACCACCGTGAAGATCAACGCCGGCATGACGAGCATGACGCCGTTCCATTTTTTATGATGCACCGACATCGGCCTGGACTCCCTCTTCCCTCTGCTGCTGTTTCTGTTGTTTCTGTTGCTTCTGTTGTATCCGTCGTTGCAAATGCACAAGCCCGGCGCTGCGCGAGCACCGGGCGGCTCCTGCATCGGCAGGATGTTTGGCCCCGCCCGCGGCCTGCTACTTGCTGATGCCCTTGTTCCACTGCTCCATCCACGACGAGCGATGCTTGAGCAGGGTTTCCGGTTTGACGAATTTCAGCGAAGCGATGTGATCGGCGCCGTAAGTGTTGAACTCGGCCTTGTCCTTCGGCAGGACGACTTGCGTGTTGACCGGCGAATCCACCAGGTCCATCGCCAGCGCGGTCTGTACTTCCTTCGAGAGCCAGAAGTCGATGAGCTGATAAGCCAGGTCTGCATTCCTGGACTTGTTGACGATGCCCATCACGTTCATCCCGGCGGCCTGGCCTTCGGTGGGGATGCTCCACTTCAGCGGCAAGCCGGTCTTGGCCAGCTGCGCCCAGGTGAAGCGCGCCACCGGCGCCGCCCAGATTTCGTCCTGGGCGAACAGCGACGACAACTGCGCGCTGTTCTTGGAGAAGGTCACGACGTTGTTCCTGATGTCGAGAATCTTTTGCATGCCGGTAGCGAAATCGTCACCCTTGCCGTTCCAGGCGATATCCGCCATCTGCAGCGCCAGGGGCCCCTGGGTCGTGCTGACATCAGGCAGGGAGAGATGGCCTTTCATGTCAGCACGCCAGAGGTCTTTCCACGACGCCAGCGATTTGATCTTGTCGGTGCGATACACCAGGCCGACCGAATAGATGGTGTAGCCAACGGCGAAGTTGCCGCCGATCGGATTCCTGGCGAAATTGTAGATCTGCCCGTAGTTCTTCAGCCGGCCATAGTCCAGCGGCTGGATCAGGCCCTTGCGCGCGGCTTCCAGCATGCCGAAGTCCGACAGCAGCACCAGGTCGACCACGGGATTGTCGCGACGCGCATCGAGCTTGGCGATGCGGTCGGCGTTGTTGCCGGTTTCAACCACGATTTCACAGCCGCATTTTTCCTTGAACGGCGTATAGACGTATTTGGCAAACAGCGGCTGGGCAATCGGATAGGCCGACAGGACCAGGGTACGCTTCTCGGCATGGGCAGACGCGGCGGTCAGGCTGAGCAAACCCGTAACGAGGCTCAGACCCAGACCCGCCAGTGATGCTTTTTTCAAAATGAGATTCCTTTCAACATGGATGCGATGCCCATTTTAGGCCGAAGCGCTTCCCGCGATCTTAAAACACGTGGCGCATGCCGATCATCAGGACACCCTGGTGCTTGTCGCTGGACGAGGGGAAGCCGAAGATCGTTGCGTTCTTGGCGTCGCCCGCAGCGATCTGGTAGCTGTAGGTGATCGCGACGTCGGTGCGCTTGGACAGGAAGTAGTCGGCCTGGAAGTTGAACTGATGCCACTTCGGATTGGTGTTGATGGTGTCGTACTTGCCGACGGTGTAGAAATAGGATGCTCCCAGGTTCAAAGCCTGCGTGAAGTGATTCACCAGATTCAGGTCCAGGTTTTGCAGCGTCAGCTTGGTGTTGTCCAGGTAGTCGTACTTGACGTTGCTGTACATCACGCCAAAATCGGTGTTGCCAACCGTGTAGAAACCGCCGGTGCCCGCGATGCGCTGCTTGCGCACGCCGATGGTGCTGTTGACCGCGCTCTTGTTGAAGATGAGCAGCGAGCTGGCGTAGTCGTTGCTCATCGCACCGTCCGGGCTCTTGCTGCTGTTCGGCGTGTCCATCTGGGTGTAGGCGACGGCCCACTTGAAGCGCTCGCTCTTGTAACCCGAGCCGATGCTCATGACGCGGTTGATGCTGGCGTCGCCCGCCGCTTCGCCGAAACCGTAGAGTGCGGTGACGTTGAAGTTGCTGAATGTCGGGCTGATGTACTTGACCGAATTCTGCGCGCGCAGGTTGTTGTAGCCGTTGTCATTGTCGCCGATGTGCACGCCGTTGCTGGCGATCACGACCGGGCCGAGGTAGTCCTTGACGGCTTCATACTGGCGTCCCAGCGTCAGCGTGCCGAAGTCGGTATTGCTCAGGCCGACATACGACAGGCGGCCGAACAGGCGGCCGTTTTGCGCCGCTGCGCCGGTCATCACGTTGAAGCCGTTCTCCAAATTGAAGATGGCCTTGGAGCCGCCGCCCAGATCTTCCTGGCCGCGGAAACCGATGCGCGGATTCTGGTTGGTGCCGCTCAGCGCTTCCAGATTATGCGGACCGCCCTGGTTGGTGAGATAGCCGACGCCGCCCGAAATCAGTCCGTAAATTTCCAGTTTGCTTTGTGCATGCACCTGAGCCCCGGCCAGCATTGCTGGCACTGCGACTGCGCCGATCATCCATTGTTTCATCACCATCCCCCGGGAAAAAGGCCCTCAGGCCAAAGTAAAGTCGGACATCGATCCCGTGAACACCGGATATCGATTTCGTTTGAATTCTGTTTGCCGAAGTGGAGAATAGGCGATGTCAAACAATAATATAATTTGTTTATATTTATAATTTAATAAATTAAACTTATAACCATGCGGAATCGGTACCGAATTAATCCGTAAACGATATGCCGACCGCCAACCGACCACGCCGCAACCGCGCCCCATCGCCATGATCAAGCTCACCAACAAGGTCACGCTGCGCCACCTGCAGGCCTTCGCCACGCTCGCCGGCACCAACAGTTTCAGCAAGGCGGCGGAGCAGCTCTCGGTGACCCAGCCGGCGCTGAGCGCCTCGATCAAACAGCTGGAAAACCAGCTCGGCACCAAGCTGTTCGACCGCACCACGCATCAGATTGCGCTGACGGCGCAAGGCGCGGTGGTGCTGGAATACGCCAAGCACCTGCTCAATACCGCCACCAATACCTTCGACGACATCCGCCACGCCATCGGCACCGGCCGCCACCGCGTGCGCATCGGCGCTATTCCGTCGGCGGTGACGCTGACCGCCGCGGTCATCGCGCGCTACAACGAAGCGCACGACGAGCACGTCGAGATCCTGTTGTCGGATATGCCCAACGATGCACTGTTGTCATCCTTGCATACGGGCAAGCTGGATTTCTGCGTCGGCATCAAGCCGCCCGATTCCATGTCTCTCGATACGGTGACGCTGTTTGAGGATGAACTGGTGCTGATCGTGTCGAAAAACCACCCACTGTCGGACTCGAAAGAAGTCCATTGGCGCCAGATGGCCGGCGAGGAAATCGTGATGTTCGCGCAGGGCAGCGTGTGGGAATTCGCTTCTGCCGCGCTGCTGCAGCATGGCCTGGCGGCATCGCGCCGCTATCAGATGGTGCACAGCGAATCGCTGTACGGTGTGGTGCGCTCCGGCATCGCCGTTGGCATCATGCCGAGTCTGTACACCAGCTACCTGCGCGACGACACCTTGCATGTCGCCCCGCTGCGCTTCCCCACGCTCAAGCGCAAGATCGTGCTGATGCGGCGCAATGAAGTCAGCCGCAGCGAATGGACCGATCACTGCTTCCGAGAATTGCGCAATGACCTGAAACAGGCCAATCACTGGTTCTGACATCGTGGGATGGGCTTGCAACGCCACCCATTCCCCATAAAAAAGCCACGTGGATCGTGGCGTTTTTCCTGATCGGCAGCGTTCCTATTCCGATGGCCGCGTGGACGTCAGCCCGGTCGGCGGACCATCGATCGCGGTCCAGCCGCCATCCACCAGCAGCGAACTTCCAGAAATATAGCTGGCCGCGTCCGACGCCAGGAAGGCGGCAGCCGAACCGACTTCCGACGGTTGCCCCCAGCGATTGAGCACGGTGTGGCCGGCGTAGGTCTTGAAGATGTCCGCGCGCTCCTTGAGCGGCGCGGTCAACTTGGTCTCGATGATGCTCGGCGTGATGGCGTTGACGCGCACGCCGTAGGGTCCCATCTCGGCAGCAAAGGCTTTCACCAGTTGTGCGATGCCGGCCTTGGACGCGGCATACACGCCCAGTCCCGGCTCGATCGTTACGGCGCGCATTGACGAGCATGCAATGATGCTGCCAAAACCCTGCTTCATCATCGGCCGCCCAAAGCTGCGGAAGAAATTGAAGGCGCCCTTCATGTTCAGATTCATCACGCGGTCGTATTCTTCTTCGGTGTAGTCAATGATCAGCTTGCGAATGTTGAGCGCCGGCGTGCTGACGGCGATGTCGATCTTGCCGAGCAGTTGTAGTGCATGCTGCGCCAGCACCTCAATGTCCTTGCCGTCGGCGGCGTCGATTTTCATCGCGGTTGCCGACGCCAACCCGAGGGCCGAGATTTCCTGCGCCGTGGCCTCTGCGCCGGCCAGGTCGGCATCGGCGCAGATCACCTGCGCGCCGAGGCTGCCGATGGCCTCGGCGGATGCCTTGCCGATACCTGAGGCGGCGCCGATCACCACGGCGGTCTTGCCGCTCAGGTCGAACAGTTTCTTGTAGTCCTGCATTGCTTGCTCCTTCGATGAAGCCGCAGCGCACTTACGCGCGGCAGCTTCGTTATAAAAATCATCATTGCTGCAGGAAGACATTCCCCGCGCTTACAGCATCCACGACAGCACCGGCGTCGATTGCAGATACACCAGCGTCGCCATCATCAGCAGGAAGAATAGACTCCAGCCGATCACTTTGCGGAAGATCAGGCCTTCCTGCCCGATGATGCCGACCGCCGCTGCACCCACCGCCAGGCTCTGCGGAGAAATCATCTTGCCGAGCACGCCGCCGGAGGCATTGGCCGCCGCCAGCAGCGCCGGCGACAAGCCGGTCTCATGCGCCGCCGCCACCTGCAAAGCGCCGAACAGGGCGTTGGCAGAATTGTCCGAGCCGGTCACCGCCACGCCGATCCAACCGATCACCGGCGACAGGAAGGCAAACGCCGATCCCGTCCCCGCCAGCCAGCGCCCCAAGGTCGCGGTCTGGCCTGAATAATTCATGATGAAGGCCAGCGCCATCACGCACAGCACCGTCGGCACCGCCCAGCGCATCTGCACCAGCGTCTTGCCGTAGGTTTCCACCGCAGCACGCGCCGATACTTTCAGCATCATCGCACTGATCACGCCGGCCAGCAGCAGCAACGAGCCGGCTGCCGACAAGCTGTTGAGCGTGAACATGGTGCCGATGGACTTGCCTTCCTGCGTACTGATAGCCAGACCCGGCCAGGCGAACTTGAAGGTGCCTACCCCCAGCCACTTCTGCACCAGGCCGAACTGCACCACGGTAAAGATCGCAATGATCAGCAGGTACGGCGCATAGGCCAGCATCAGTTGCTTGCGCGAGTGACCGATAGCTATATGCTCGGCCTGCTTGGTGACGTCGTTCTGGAACGCGTCGGCGGGCAACTTCGTCGGCTTCCAGAATTTCAGCAGCACCATCACGCCGGCAGCCGAAGCCAGCGCGCCCACCACGTCGGCCAGCACCACCGAGAAATGGCTTGCGCTGATCCATTGCGCCGCGCCGAAAGCAACTCCCGCCACCACTGCCGCCGGCCAGGTCTGGCGCAGACCGCGCTTGCCGTCCATGATCCACACCAGCGCCAGCGGCACAAAAGCCGCGACCACCGGCGTCTGGCGTCCGACGTGATGCCCCAGCTCTTCGAACGACAGGCCGGTCACTTGCGCCAGCGTTGTGATCGGTACCGCCAGCGCGCCGAACGCCACGGGCGCAGTATCGGCCACCAGTGCAATCACGGCGGCCTTCAAAGGATGCAGGCCGATCGCCACGAGCATCGCGCCGGCGATTGCCACCGGCGTGCCGGCGCCGGCCAGCGCTTCAATCAGCGCACCGAAACTAAATGCAATCAGGATCGCCTGGATGCGCGGATCGTCGCTGATCAGCGCAAAGCTGTCGCGCAACACCGCAAAGTGGCCCGAGCGCACCGTCAGGTTGTACAACCAGATCGCGTTGACGATGATCCACAACACGGTCAGCACGCTGAACACCGCGCCGTAGACACCGACATTGGCGACTGTCGCCCATGGCATGCCATAGATGAAGCCCGCCACCACGGCGCAGATCAACAACGAAATCGCAGCCGATACATGCGGCGAAATCTTCAGCCAGCCGAGCATCACGAACATCGACAGCAACGGCAGCATCGCGCATAGCGCAGACGCGAACAGCGATCCGTTGACGGGATCGTAAATTTGTTGAAACATGGTTCTCCTCCAATATGGATGATTATTTTTTTGTAAGCGTCAAAGCGCTGGCGGATTGCTGACTGATGGTTGTACTGGTCCTCGCCTGATCGAAAAATGGATATGCGCTTGAATTTATTTCTGCGTGAGCGGCCATTGCAGCGGCGCAAATTTGGCCGGCGTCATGAGCTGGTTTTCCTGCGATACCAGATACGCGGCGTTGGCGCTCTTCTCGAGATAAGCGGCCCAGGCCGGATCAGCTTGCAGACGATCGCGACGTGCATTGCGGTCGGCGGCGTCCTGGTAAACCCAGATGTGCGTGTAGCAATTCAGACGCCCTGATTCGGCGACCAGATAGGCCAGCGGTTCGCCAAGATGCTTGCGCTGGATGTCGAAGCCGTGTTCTTCGTACAGCGCTAGATGTTTTTTCAAGGTACCGGGACGCGCGGTGTAGGTGCGGACGTCAAGCAACATAAACTTCCTTTCGAGTGATGCAGACAAGATGTAAAGATTTCAGGGACGAATGCGCCCCCGCGACCGTTTTTCAGGTCGCGTCGGAAAAAGCTTCGTATGGAGATGGAACCGCCGGGCGGAATCAATGAAGCACATCCGGAAGACGTTTCCGATGCGCGTATTGAATCGGCATTGACCAGCGTGGGTCAGATGCTAACCAAGCCGTCCGAACGCACGGTAGGACTTAATTTCTTTTCTATTGGATTTTTCCACCGAAAGCCGGAACGCGCCGCAACGTGCAGGCTTGCACGCGATGCAGCTGCAGTTGCGCGGCTTTTCTTTTTACGTGCGCTTGTATATCCTGTGCCGGTGCATCTACGAGCGCGAGAAGATTTCCGGAGAGGAAATCACGGCGACACGATGTGCAGGAAGCCGACCGAAATCAATCACAACAACACGGCGGAGACATTGCAAGACGAACACTGAAGCGACCCCATGAAAGACATCCGCTTTCCCGACGACACGCCAAATTTCGAGGTCTCCGATTTCAGCGGCGGCCATACGGAATTCGTGTTCGACCTAGTCAAGCTGGAAGGCCGCAACGAAATCCCGCGCCCTTTCCTACATCGCCACAGCTACTATCACATCCTGTGGATGAGCAACGCACAGGGTAACCACGTGCTCGACTTCGACAACTACGGCATCGTTCCGCATTCCGTGTTCTTCATCTCGCCGGGGCAGATTCATGGTTGGACGTCGGAGATCGATGCCAGCGGCTATGCGATCAATTTCAGTCCTGAATTCTTTCTGCAGATTTTTCCACGCATCGAAGAACTGGCGGAGTTTCCCTTCTTCCACATCGCCAACGCCGATCCGGTGCTATACCTGACGCCCCAGCAACATGACGAACTGTTCCCGCTGCTTAAGGAAATAGAAAAGGAGAATGCCGGCGACCAGCGCTGGCGTTACGACATCGTGCGCTCCTTCCTGCAGATCCTGTTGACCAAGCTGCGTCGCCTGCACCAGCCGCACGACGCCGAATCGGTGCTGCCGCGCAGCTACAGCCTGACCAAGCGCTTCAAGCTGCTGATCGAACAGCACTACCTCGAGTTCGGCTCGGTGCAGGACTATGCGGCGCGCCTGTTCGTCACCGACCGCAAGCTCAATGAAGCGGTCAAAACCACCACCGGACGCACCGCCACGCAGTTGATCCACGATCGCATCCTGATGGAAGCAAAACGGCTGCTGGCGCAATCCGAACTCAGCATCGCGGAGATTTCATATCGCCTCAACTTCGACGACTTCGCCTACTTCTGCCGCTTCTTCAAGAAGAATGTGCAGATGACCCCAGGTGAGTTCAAGAAAAAATTCTCCGCGCCACTGCCCTGATCTTTCCGCCTGCCGCACCCGGTACTTTCTCCGAGAAGTGCAGCAAATCCACGGATTAGTCCTATCACCCGCCAATCGCCGGCTTGTATTCTCGTCCTGCTGAAAAGCGGTCTTGCACGACCGCTTGCTTTCCCCTGTCAACCACAACAGCCGGTGCACCGGCATACAAGAGACGAGCATGTCAAAACTGAAAACCGGCGGCCAGTTGCTGGTAGATGCGCTGCTGGCACAAGATGTCGATACCACTTTCTGCGTTCCTGGCGAAAGCTACCTGGATGTCCTCAATGCACTGTACGACCATCAGCAAGAAATCCGGGTGATCTCGTGCCGCCATGAGGGATCGGCCTCATTCATGGCAGAAGCCTACGGCAAGCTGACCGGCAAACCCGGCATCTGCTTCGTCACGCGCGGTCCCGGCGCCACCAACGCCAGCATTGGCGTGCATACGGCGTTCCAGGATTCGACGCCAATGATCCTGTTCGTCGGCCAAGTCGGACTCGACATGTGCGAGCGCGAGGCTTTTCAGGAAATCGATTACCGCCGCATGTTCGGCCCCTTCACCAAATGGGTGACCCAGCTCGACGACGTTTCACGCGTCGGGGAGTACGTGGCGCGGGCATTTTCCGTGGCGATATCAGGCCGGCCCGGTCCGGTGGTGATCGCGCTGCCGGAAGACATGCTGACCGAATCTACCTTTCCGCGCGAGATCGGCAAGGTGGAGCCGGTGCAGGCCTATCCCGATCCTGACGCGCTGCAAGAAATGCAGAAACTGCTGCAGCAGGCCAGGCGGCCGATGCTGATCCTGGGCGGCTCCAACTGGAACCAGGATGGCGTGCGGAACATGGAACGTTTTGCCTCCCAGAACAACCTGCCGGTGGCGGCCTCGTTCCGCCGCCAGGATCTGTTCGACAATCGCCATCCAAACTACGTCGGTGAAGTCGGCATCGGTGTCAATCCGGCGTTGGCGAAAATAATCACCGAATCGGACCTGATCATCGCAGTCGGTTCGCGCCTGGGTGAAATGGTGACCAGTGGCTATACGCTGCTCGATGTGCCACGTCCCAAGCAGAAGCTGGTGCATGTGATGCCTGCGGCGGAAGAACTTGGCCGCGTCTACCAGACCGACGTCAAGATCCTGTCGACGCTGAATGCGTTCGCGCGCATGACGGCGCAATTGCCTGCGGTCGACGCACAAGCCTGGCGCAGCTGGCAGAAGCAGGCGCGCGACGCTTACCTGGAGTACATCGAACCGCCGTTGCGCGTCACCGACTTCGACCCCGCGCTGGCGTTCCGCCAGATGCAGGACATCCTGAACCAGGATGCCATCCTCACCAACGGCGCCGGCAACTACACCGCCTGGGCGCATCGCTACTATCAATTCTCTCAGCCGAAATGCCAACTGGCACCGACCAGCGGCGCAATGGGTTACGGCGTACCTGCGGCGATCGCGGCCAAGCTGTGCTTCCCCGCCCGCCAGGTGATTTGCCTGGCCGGCGACGGCTGCTTCCTGATGACTTCACAGGAACTGACGACCGCTGTGGCGCACCGGTTGGGTATTGTCTTCCTGGTGTTCAACAATGGCATGTACGCCACCATCCGCATGCATCAGGAAAAGAATTATCCCGGTCGCGTGATGGCGACCGATCTCAATAATCCGGATTTCGTAGCGTACGCAAAGTCGTTCGGGCTTGATGCCTGCGCCATCGACAAGACGGCGGAGTTTGCGCCGGCGCTGGAGAAAGCACTCGGCATAACCAGCTCGACGTCGATGCCTTATCTGATCGAAATCCGCCTGGACAAGGAAATGCTGACGCCGCGCGCGACCCTGTCCGGATTGCGAAAAACCGCGCTGGCGGAACGCGCCGACGGCAAGGAAAGCCAGTCCTGAAAAGGGATGCCCATGATATTTTCCTTGCGGAAATGATGTGAAGGAGTGTGGTGCGGAAAAATCGCTTGATCACCGCTTCCACACGGTTACCTGACTTACCAGGCAATCAAGCAACCGGTCACCCTCCCTCAGCCTTCCATCGCCTTCTTCAGCCGCAACGCCAGCCGCTTCGCCATGGCCGCATCCGCCACGTTGGCGAAGCCAAGCAACAGGCCGCGCTGCTGCGGCGCGTCGAGATACCAGCGCGACAGGGCCTGAATGCCGAAGCCTGCGGCGCGGGCGCGGTCGGCCAGCAAGGCATCATCTTCGTGCGCGGCCAGTTTGGCGACGACGGACAACCCGCCGGGCTGCAGTTCGATCTGCAGGCGGCTGCCGAAGACCTGCTCCAGCGCGCGCACGAAGACGGCGCGGCGTTCGGCGTACAGCAGGCGCATGCGTTTGAGATGGCGCGAAAAATGTCCCTGCACAATGAAGTCGGCGAGGCCGGCCTGGAACAGGTAAGGACAGCCCGCGTTGAGGCTGGCGCAGACGGCCTGGAAGCGTGGCACCGCCCCGAGCGGGACGACCGCATACGCCAGGCGCAAACCGGGGAACATGACCTTGCTGAAGGTACCGCAGTAAATCACGCGATCCACCTGGTCGAGACTCTTGAGCGCCGGCAGCGGGCGGCCCTGATAGCGGTATTCGCTATCGTAATCGTCTTCGATGATCCAGCTGCCGGCCTTGCTGGCCCACTCCAGCAGGGCCAGCCGGCGCTCCAGCGACAGCGTCACGCCGAGCGGACTCTGGTGGGACGGCGTCACCAGCGCAAAACGCGCATCCGGCGCGCGCCGCACGCCCTCTTCCACCATCAGACCATGCCGGTCCACCGGCACCGGCGCCAGCCGTGCGCCGGCATTGCGCAAGAACAGCTGAGCCTGCAAATAACCGGGATCCTCGAACCAGAACACATCGTCGAGTGCGGCCAGGCTGCGCAGCACCAGTTCCAGCGTGGCGCGATAGCCGGCCGTGACGAACACCTGCTCGGACAGACAGGTCACGCCGCGCGATAGTCCGAGGTAAGTGGCGATGCGCTCGCGCAGCGGGCCATAGCCTGCCGGATCCGGGTAGGCCATGGTGAGCGGCTCGCCGGTGCGCAGGCGATGGCCGGCGATGCGGTTCCAGACCTTGCGCGGGAAGGCGTCGAGCGCAGGCAGGCCGAGCTTGAGCGGCTCCGGCTCGCGGCCATGGTGCTCGCCCGGCGTCGGCGCCAGCGCACCGGCAGCGGCAACCGCAAAGCGGCCCGGCGAGTCGGTCGTGGCGGCGGGCGCCGGCAAGGCCGGCGACACCACCGTGCCGGCTGCACCGCGCATTTGCAGATAGCCCTCGTCGGTCAGGATGCGGTACGCGGTCTCGACGGTGCCGCGTGCGAGGCTGAGCTCTGTCGCCAGTGCGCGCACCGCCGGCACCCGCTGGCCGGCGCGCAGATGGCCCTGGGCGATGGCAGTCTTGAAGCGTTGACATATCTGCAGGTAGATCGGCAGTTGCAGCGTGCGATCGACGCTGAGTTCCAAGGAGGCGGGAGCAGTTTTCATGGACCAGTCGCTTTTACATTTTTTAAACAATGCGGGATGACAAGATAGTCGCATACTGCAGACCGACAAGCCACGGCAGTGCGACGTTGATGGAGAAATTCCAGGTAAAAATAAAGCCGCTGGTAGTGCAAAAGATCAATAAACTACGATACGGCAATCATTTTTCTTTGCAGCATGTACAGGATTGTTTAGAGTAGCTGCATTGCACCAATCGCCTTCCATTACAGCCACCGATCTGATCTCTTCACCGTCCGGCCATGATTCCAGCGTCCCCCGCAGCAGCAGCTCACGCCCACCGCGCCTCCTTGAAGGTGAAGGCCGCGCCCGCTTGCGCCCATGACGGACGACATCCATGATGCACGAACACCAAGGCCTGGCCAGTCGGGTGATTGCCGCTCGCGGCAAGATGCCATTGCTTCTGCCGGCTGAAACTGCGGGCATCACGGGCTTCAGCCATCACTATTTCAGCGTGGCACAGCAACCGCTTGCCCTGCAGGCGCAAGCCTGGAGCGAACGCGTCAGCGGCCTGCTCGACACGCCGGTGTCGCGCACCCAGCGCCAGCAAAGCTTCGCCGGCGAAATGGATTCGTATGTCTTCAAGGACATGATTTATCTGGACTGCCGCACCGACCCGCTGGCGCAGTCGCGCACGCTGGCCAAGATCTCGCGCGACAACGTGCGCGATTTCGTCTTCCACGTGGCGGTGGAAGGCGTTATGGAAACCCTGACCGAGGCCCGTCGCGAACGCAAGTCAATGCAATTCGTGCCGGGCATCCTGGTGCTGGACATGGGCCAGCCGATGCGCATGCTGCGTCCGACTTATGCGCACGTCCTGGCCTTCTTCCTGCCGCGCGCCACGGTGGAAGCGAAAATCGCCGACGCCGATTCGCTGCATGGCAAGGTGCTGGCCTACACGTCGCCGCTGACGCGCCTTTTGCTGGCGCGCCTGATGGCGCTAAGCAGGGACTTGCGCGGCATGCCGGCGCCGGCGGCGGAAGAAGCCATCCGCGCCTGCGTCGATCTGCTGCTGGCTGCGTTCGGCAAGCGGCAGCGCCTCGACAGCAGCGCCCGCGCCGCCGCACAGTCGGCGATGCGCAGCCAGATCCAGCGCTACGTCCAGGCACGGCTGTATCACAAGGATCTGTCACCGGAAAGCGTGCTGCGCGCCTTCGATCTGTCGCGCCCGACCTTGTATCGCATGTTTGAAAGCGAAGGCGGCCTCGGCACCTACATTCGCAATTGCCGCCTGCGCGAAGCCGCCGAAGAACTGGTCGGCATGCGCCAGACCGCGGTCATGGAGATCGCCTACGGCCTGGGCTTCAGCAGCGCCTCCGACTTCACGCGTGCGTTCCGCCGCGCCTACGGCATGACGCCGCTGGATTTTCGCGCACTCGGGCTTGATCTGCGCCGGGCCTGACGCAACTCATCTGGCGATGGCGCAGCCGTGATCGAGCAAGACTTCGGCGCTGCCGAACTCGGCGCGGTCGAAATTGACCGGCATGTTGATCAGGTAAAAACCCTCGGCGCCATCGTCGAAACGCGCGCCCGTCAGCAACAATGACTGCGCGCCCATCGCGTTGGCGGCATGCGCGCTGCGCAGGGCCGCCAGCTTGAACGGATCCTTGCTCTGCAAGGCGTCCGCCTCCAGCCGCATGACCCAGTAACGATGGCCTTCGATCATGAACGGCATCCATTTCCCCAAGGGATCGCGCCGATGCGCGCGCAACAGATCCGGCACGTCGCGCCGCATGCAGTCGATGTGGATATGCAGTTGCAGCTGGCTGCGCGCGGCGGCCGAATTGACTTCAAGGCCCAGTTGCGATGGCTCCAGCGGCCGCCCCAGCGCAGCGCCGACGCGACCGCGCTGCTCCCAGGCATAACGCCAGTAATTGGGCGCATCGTCTTTCAGCAACTCGCGGCTTTCGATGCCGGCCAGGCGGATGGTCGGGATCAGCAGGTACTGCGCCGCGCCGACGATGTCCTTGAGGATCACGAAACCCCGTTCGCGATCGACCAATGCGCATGGCTTCGGATCGCCGGCATTGATGCTATTTGGCAGGCACTGCGCGCTCGCGATCTGCCACAGCGCGTCGGGATTGGCGGCGCATGCCGGTGCGGCCGTTGCGAACAGCAGGGCGAGTAGCGGGAGAAAGATGCGCATGATCGATGTCGGTTGGTCCGGTTAAGCTTACGCGGTGAATATGTCGCCGCCGTTACACCGGGGCGATTCGCGACGACGCCCGGCGATGCAAGATCATAACCGCTGCTGCAAGACAGCGCCGCCTGCGCTACATTGGAGCTTTGCCACCCGCCCTACGGAGCCGCCATGCAAGCCATCCCGACGATTACCCTCAAGAACGGCGACCGCGTTCCTGCCCTCGGCCAGGGCACCTGGAACATGGGCGAGTCGGCCGCGCGCGCCGCCGATGAAGTGCGCGCGCTGCAGCATGGCATCGATCTCGGCATGACACTGATCGACACCGCCGAGATGTACGGCGACGGCGGCGCCGAAAAGGTCGTCGGCAAGGCCATCGCCGGCCGCCGCGACGACGTCTACCTGGTCAGCAAGGTGCTGCCTTTCAACGCTTCGCGCGCCGGCACGGTCAAGGCCTGCGAAGCCAGCCTCAAACGCCTGCATGTCGAACGCATCGATCTCTACCTGCTGCACTGGCGCGGCACGCATCCGTTTTCCGCCACCATCGAAGCGATGGAAACCCTGATCGACCAGGGCAAGATCGGCGCCTGGGGCGTCAGCAATCTCGACAACGACGACATGCACGAACTGCTGGCGCTGGACAACGGCGCCAATGTGCAAGTCAACCAGGTGCTGTACAACCTGTCGCGGCGTGGCATCGAGTTCGACCTGCAGCCCTACTGTGCGCAACAGGGCGTGGCGATCATGGCCTACTCGCCTATCGAGCAGGGCCGCATCCTCAAGGAAGCCGCGCTGGTCGCCGTCGCCAAACGCCACGGCGTCACGCCGGCCCAGGTCGCGCTGGCGTGGACGCTGCGTCATCCGGGTGTGATCTCGATTCCCAAGGCATCGACGGTGCAGCACGTGCAGGACAATCGCGCCTGTCTTGACCTCAGGCTTGATGCGGCCGATCTTGCCGGACTCGACAAGGCATTTGCACCGCCGAAGAAGCGCCGTCCGCTGGAAATGCTGTAGGCGAATTCAAAAGCAAGCGCCGGAGTGTTGTCGTCGCCTTGCCCTCTTACACTGCGTCTGCAATCGTGCAACCCAAGAGGATGAGGCAATGCATACCGCAGCAGACCACAATAATTCCATCGCCCGGCGCGCCGCTGCGCTGGACTGGCAGGACATCTGCACCGAACTCAACGAACACGGCTGTGCGCATCTGCCCGGCTTGCTGCAAGCGCAGGAATGCGAAGCGCTGATTGCAGACTATGCGCGCGACGACCTCTATCGCAGCCGCGTGGTGATGGCGCGTCATGGTTTCGGCCGCGGCGAATACAAGTATTACCGTTACCCGCTGCCGGATCTGATCGGCGCGTTGCGTGATGCCTTCTATCCTCATCTCGCACCGCAAGCCAACCGCTGGAATGAAGCGATGGGCATCGATATCCGCTATCCCGCCGCACACGCAGACTTCATCGCGCGCTGCCACGCCGCCGGACAATTGCGGCCGACGCCGCTGATCCTCAAATATGGGAGCGGCGACTACAACTGCCTGCACCAGGACTTGTACGGCGAACACGTATTCCCGATCCAGATGGCGATCCTGCTGTCGGAGCCGGGACGCGATTTCAGCGGCGGCGAATTTGTCATCACGGAACAGCGCCCGCGCATGCAGTCGCGCGCCGAAGTGGTGCCGCTGCGTCAGGGCGATGCACTGCTGTTCGCGGTCAATGAGCGACCGGTGTCTGGCACGCGCGGCTACTATCGCGTCAAGATGCGCCATGGGGTAAGCCGCTTGCGTTCGGGCGAGCGCTACACGATGGGCGTGATTTTCCACGACGCGCTGTAGACGTAAAAAAAGCGCCTCCGTTTTTCAGCGGAGGCGCCGTGTTGCTACGGGTGCTTCACATGCCGCTCAAGCCGATTTGATATTGTCCGGCGACAGCGGAATCTTGCGCACGCGTTTTCCCGTTGCTGCGAACAGGGCGTTCGCCACCGCCGGCCCCACCAGCGCCGTGGCCGGTTCGCCGATGCCGCCCGGCTTCTCGGTGCTCTTGACCAGCGTGACGTCGATGCGCGGCATCTGCGACATGCGGATCACCGGATAGTCATGGAAGTTGGTCTGCTGCACGCGGCCCTTGTCGAGCGTGATCTCCGAACCCAGCACCGACGACAGGCCGAAGGCGATGCTCGACTCGATCTGCGCTTCCACCGTGTCGGGATTGATCATGCGGCCGAGGTCGGCGGCTACCCACATCTTGTGCACGGTGATCTCGTTGTCCTTCACCGAAATCTCCGCCACCTGCGCCATGTAGGTGTCGTAACCTTCCATCAGGGCGATGCCGTGGCTGCGGCCTTTCGCCAGCGGCTTGCCCCAGCCGGCCTTGGTCGCCGCGATCTTCAGCACATTGGCAAAACGCGGCTGCTTGTCCAGCAGCGCCAGCCGGTACTGATAGGGGTCCTTCCCTGCGGCGGCGGCCAACTCGTCGATGAAGCTCTCGTTGGCGAAAGCGTTGAGCGCATGGCTGACCGAACGCCAGTAGCCGACGCGCAGGCCGCTGTCGTGTTCGATGAGTTCCTGCGTCATGTTGGGGATGTCATAGCCGACCACCGCCGCTTCCGCCATGAAGGGGTCGAGTGCGCCCTTGGGCAGGCCGAAGGCGCGCTGGGTCACCGACTGCGAAGTCAACTGGAAGGTCAGCGCCACCGGCTTGCCGGAGGCATCGAGTCCGGCAGCCATGCGATGGAACGCCATCGGCCGGTAGAAGTCATGCGTGGTGTCGTCCTCGCGGCTCCACAGCAGCTTGACCGGTTTGCCGACCGCTTTGGAAATCTGCGCCGCCTGCACCGCAAAGTCGTATTCCAGACGACGGCCGAAACCGCCGCCGAGGAAAGTAGTCTTCACCGTGACGTCTTCCGGCTTGAGGCCGACCGCCGCCGCGACATTGCCTTGCGTGCCCTGCTGGAATTGCGCCGGACCGATCACCAGGCATTTGCCGTCCTTGTAGTCGGCAGTGAAATTCTGCGGCTCCATCGTTGCATGCGCCAGCAACGGCGACCAGTATTCGGCCTGCATGGTCTTGGCCGCGCTCTTCATGGCGGCGCCGGCATCGCCGGTTTTCTTGATCGGCGTCGGCGCGTCCTTGGCGTTGCGGATGCCCTCCATCATCGACGCGTTGTCGATGGCGGCGCCTGCACCTTCGTCCCAGGTGACGGTCACGGCTTCGCGCGCTTTCTTGGCATGCCAGTAACTGTCGGCCACCACCGCTACGCCGTCGCGGATCTGCACCACGTCGATCACGCCAGGCATTGCCTTGGCCTTGCTCGCGTCAAAACTGACCACCTTGCCGCCGATGACCGGACACTGCTCCAGCGAGGCGTAGACCATGCCCGGCAACTTGACGTCGATGCCGAACACGGCCGTGCCGTTGACCTTGCGCGGCGTGTCGAGGCGCTTGGTCGGTTTGCCGATGATCTTGAAGTCCTTGGGGTCCTTCAAGACCACGTCCTTCGGCACCGGCAGTTTCGATGCGGCGTCGGCCAGTTCGCCGTAGGTCGCCTTGCGTCCGCCCGGACCAGTGACCTTGCCGTCGCCGGCCTTGAGCGTAGCGGCGTCGATGTTCCATTTTTGCGCTGCCGCCGTGATCAGCATGGTGCGCACCTGGGCGCCGGCCACGCGCAGCTTTTCCCAGCCGTCGCGCACCGAGGTCGAGCCGCCGGTGAGCTGGCCGCCAAGCAAGGCGTTGGTGTAGACCTCGCCGACCGGCGCGATCTCGACCTTGACCTTGCGGATGTCGACGCCGAGTTCTTCGGCGATCAGCATCGGCATCGAGGTGTAGACGCCCTGGCCCATTTCGGAGCGTGCGGAAATCAGTGTGATGGTGTTGTCGTCGGCAATGTGCACCCAGGCGTTGGGCGTATGCAATGTACCGGCCGCCTGCGATTCGCTGACCGCGCCCGGCAGGCTGACGCCGAGCGTGAAGCCGCCGCCGGCCAGTGCCGTTACCTTGAGGAAATCGCGTCGTGTGGTTGTCATGGCGATCTCCTCAGGCCTTGCGCATTTCGGCCGCAGCGCTCTTGATGGCGGCGCGGATGCGATTGTAGGTGCCGCAGCGGCAAATGTTGCCGCTCATGGCGTTCTCGATGTCGGCGTCGCTGGGATTCTTGTTGGTGCGCAGCAGCGCCGCGGCGCTCATGAGCTGACCCGACTGGCAATAGCCGCATTGCGGCACGTCGTGCGCGATCCAGGCTTTTTGCAGCGGGTGGGAATTGTCCTTGGACAAGGATTCGATGGTGGCAACCTTTTTGCCGGCCGCCGCCGAGACCGGGGTCTGGCAGGAGCGGATCGGCGCGCCATCGAGCTGCACGGTACAGGCGCCGCAGAGCGCCATGCCGCAACCGAACTTGGTGCCGGTCAGACCGATTTCATCACGGATCACCCACAACAACGGCGTATCCGGTTCCGCTTTGACTGTGACTTGCTTGCCGTTGAGGTTGAAGCTGGTTGTCATCTTTTAACTCCTCCGACGTCCTGTTGGGTGGAACATCGGGGAAGACGTCAATCCGTCCGGATGTCCGTGCCTGGCGCAACCGGGAATGCCGGGGAGAATGGAGCGGAGAAGCTATTCACGATCTTGCTGCGAGGCCGTCTCGATTGCGTTTGCAGATCATAGGCTTATCCGGAGGAATCTGCAGGGAGATTTTCCGTTATTCCTCGCCATATATGGCGTTGGCGGCAAGATGGCCTCTTCGCAGGAAACGGTGATCCTGCCTCTGCTTCCGCTCGCGGGAGAGTTTTCTGCGGAGAGGTTTTATCGACCGGCAGTCGACGCAGCAGGTTGCCGGGGCTTCCCTCTTCTCGCTCCCTTGTTAAATCATCAACGTCTTTATTTTTCTCCGAAACACGCATCTGATGCTAAATAAAAATGCTAATCTCGTAACTGCAAATTACGTCCCGACGTACAACAATTCAATCACGTCGCCTCATGAAACCGGCCGCAACGGACGGCGTTTCAGTCCAAGACGACCCGGCTCCAGCAAAGGCTGCCGAGTCATCAACACTTACATCACCGTTTGGGGGAAACATGAAACTCTCACAATTGAAAATCTCCACACGTCTGGCAATCGGCTTCACGATGGTCTGCGCGCTGCTCATCATCATCACGCTGCTCGGCATCATTCAGATGGCCCAGCAGAAACAGCGCATGGATGAGATCACGAAGATCAACAACGTGGAAGCCAGCGAAGCCTCCTCCATGTATCTGTCCATTACCGAACGTGCGCTCGCTTTGCGCAACATGATCCTGCTTGAAGATAACCAGCAGGAAATCAGCGTCGAAATGAAACGCGTTGATGTACAGGCGCAAAAATATGCCGCCGCCGAGAAAAAACTGGGAGAGATGCTGAGCAGCGAAGGTTCGGCCAACCCGGAAGAACGCCAGCTGTTTGACGCCATCAGCGCAACCGCCAAGGTCGCCGACGGCTATATCAAGCGGGTAACGACGCTGATCCTGGCCGGCAAGCGAGACGAGGCCTATTCGCTGATGCGAAATGAGTTCCGCCCGGTCCAGCGCAAATGGTGGGAACAACTCAACAGCTTCATCGTGCTGGAGAACAAACAGAATGAGCAAGCCTCCGACAACGCGGACCTTGCCTACGCCAATGCGCGTTTCATGATGCTGCTGTTCGGCGGGCTGGCGGTGGTCGCCAGCATCATCGCGGCTTATCTGATCACGCGCAGCGTGCTGAGCCAGCTCGGTGGAGAGCCCGCCTATGCGAATCAGATTGCCAATCAGATCGCACACGGCGACCTGACCGTCAATATCGAAACCAGGCCAAGCGATCAGAACAGCCTGCTGTTCTCGATAAAGAGCATGCGCGATGCCCTGGCGCAAATCGTCGGCCAGGTGCGCGCCGGCACCGATACGATTGCCACCGCCTCCAGCCAGATTGCCAAAGGCAACCTGGATTTGTCGTCGAGGACGGAGCAGCAGGCAAGTTCTCTGGAGGAAACGGCGTCATCGATGGAAGAGCTGGCGTCGACGGTGAAACAGAACTCCGGCAGCGCCCTCCAGGCGCACGAGCTTGCGCTGTCGGCATCCGATGTGGCAACCAAGGCCGGCGAAGTCGTTCAGCAAGTCATCAATACGATGGGGATGATCAACAATTCATCGCACAAGATCGTGGAGATCATTTCGGTTATTGACGGCATTGCGTTCCAAACCAATATTCTCGCCCTGAATGCTGCAGTGGAAGCGGCGCGCGCCGGAGAAGAAGGCCGCGGTTTCGCGGTCGTGGCATCGGAAGTGCGCAACCTGGCGCAACGCAGCGCGACCGCCGCAAAAGAGATCAAGGTGCTGATCACCGATTCCGTGAACCAGGTCGATATCGGACGTTCTCTGGTCGAGCAGGCGGGCACGACGATGAGCGAGGTGGTCGGCAGCGTCAGTAAGGTCAACGGAATGGTGGCGGAAATTTCACAGTCCAGCCGTCAGCAAAGCGAGGGCATCGAACAGATCAACGACGCCGTCGCGCAGATGGACAACGTCACCCAGCAAAATGCCGCGCTGGTCGAGCAAGCCGCCGCCGCCGCGCAGTCCCTGCAGGAACAGGCGACCAAATTGTCGGCGCTGGTCGGCATCTTCAAACTGGGAACCTTGCCGATCCTGCAGAACAGCATCGATATCACACCGTCCCGGCTGGAGCTTGCCTGAGCGGTGGGTTGCGCGACAACAGTGCCGTCAGCTGAACCTGGTGAAGTCCGGCTTGCGCTTTTCAAAGAAGGCGGTAAAGGCTTCCTTGGCTTCCGGCGCCGTCAGCATTTTTGCGAAGTGTTCGATCTCCGCCGCCATCTGCGCTTCGGTGGCGGCGACGCGATTCTTCTTCATCAATTGCTTGGTGACGCGTACCGAGCTGGCGGGCAGCGCGGCCAGTTTGGCGGCCTGCTTTTGTGCGAACGGCAGCAATTCTTCCGCCGTCAGCACACGATTGACGATGCCCATGTCGCGCGCTTCGGCGACGTCGAAGGCTTCGCCCAGCAGCAGCTTTTCGGCCGCACGCTGGTAGCCGGCGATATGCGGCAGCAATAGCGACGAGGCCGCTTCCGGGCATAAACCCAGTTGCGTGAATGGCATCGAGAATTTGGCATTGTCGGCCGCGTAGACCAGGTCGCAATGCAGCAGCAAGGTGGTGCCGATGCCGACCGCTGCGCCCGACACGGCAGCGACGATGGGCTTGCCGGCGTGGCTGATCTCCCACAGGAACCGGAACACCGGCGCGTCCTTGCTGTTGGGTGGATTCTTGAGGAAGTCTTCAAGGTCGTTGCCGGCAGTAAAGATTTGCGGCTTGCCCGTGAACAGGATGGCGCGCACCGCGCTGTCGGCTTCGGCGTCCTTGAGGGCGTCGGCCAGCTGCTGGTACATGGCGGCGGTGATGGCGTTCTTCTTTTCTTCGCGGTTGAAGGCGATAGTCAGGACGCCGCCGCTTTTTGTGAGTTCGATTTCCATATGTCTCCGATAAAAAAAGCCGCATCACCTGAGCGACGTGCGGCTTGTTTTTTTAATGGTAGAGCCGCACTCAAAACCTGTTCATGATCCGTAGCGAGAGGCCGTCAGCCGGTGGCGGCCGGAGCGCACGAACCGGAATGTACTTTAGTACATGAGGATTCGGAGCACCACCCGACGCCGGATCACGGCCTCGAAGTAGGATCATGAGCAGATTTTTACATGCGTTCGAAGATGCCAGCTGCGCCCATGCCGGTGCCGACGCACATCGTCACCATGCCGTACTTCAGGTTCTTGCGGCGCAGTGCGTGGATGGTGGTCGCAGCACGGATCGCGCCGGTTGCGCCGAGCGGGTGGCCGAGTGCAATCGCGCCGCCCATCGGGTTGACCTTGGCGGGATCGAGACCGAGGTCCTGGATCACCGCCAGCGCTTGCGCAGCGAAGGCTTCGTTGAGCTCGATCCAGTCCAGCTGATCCTGGGTGATGCCGGCCGCGCGCAGGGCGACGGGGATGGCTTCCTTCGGACCGATGCCCATGATTTCCGGCGGCACGCCGCGCACGGCGAACGAGGCGAAGCGCGCAAGCGGAGTCAGGTTGAATTGCTTGAGGATCTTTTCGCTGACCAGAATCAGGGCGCCGGCGCCGTCCGATGTCTGCGAGCTGTTGCCGGCCGTGACGCTGCCCTTGGCGGCAAACACCGGCTTGAGCTTGGTCAGTGCTTCGATGGTGCTGTCGGCACGCGCGCCTTCGTCTTTGTTGACGGTGCGGGTCTTGATGTCGATCTGGCCGGTCGCCAGGTTGGGGAAGCGCTCGATGATATCGACGGAGGTGGTCTCATCGTTGAACTCGCCAGCCAGTTGCGCGGCGATGGCTTTCTGGTGCGAGGCCAGCGCGAAAGCATCCTGCGCTTCGCGCGAGACCTTCCATTGCTTGGCGACGTTTTCTGCGGTCAGACCCATGCCGTAGGCCATGCCGATGTTCTCGTCCTTGAACGCGCCCATGTTGACCGATGGGTGGAAACCCATCATCGGCACCATGGACATCGACTCGGCGCCGCCGGCGATCATGACGTCGGCCTGGCCGACGCGGATGCGGTCGGCCGCCATCGCAATCGCGGTCACGCCGGATGCGCAGTAGCGGTTGATGGTGACGCCGCCGATGGTGTTCGGCAGGCCAGCCAGCAGCACGGCGTTGCGCGCCATGTTGAGGCCTTGCGCACCTTCAGGGAAAGAGCAGCCGATGATGGCGTCTTCGATCAGTTTCGGGTCGAGGCCCGGGACTTGCGCGATCGCGGATTGAATCGCGCGCACCAGCAGGTCGTCCGGACGCACGTTCTTGAACATGCCGCGCGGCGCTTTGCCGATCGGGGTGCGCGTCGCTGCAACGATGTAGGCGTCTTGAAGTTGTTTGGTCATGTCAAATTCTCCTTGTACTCCCTCCCCTTCAAGGGGAGGGCTGGGGTGGGGATGGGTTCAGGGCATTCCAGATCGCCTGAACAACCGCATCCGTCTCATTCAATACTTCGTTATTCCAAAATCGCAGAACGGTGAAGCCCGCCAGGTTCAATTTCTCGGTCCGCTTTTCGTCATGGTGATTCCCGACATGCTGCGAACCGTCTACTTCAATTACCAGGCGCTGCTCCAGACAAACAAAATCCAGCACGTAATTTTCAAAAGGGTGTTGGCGGCGGAACTTGACTTCAAGTTGCTCTCCACGCAGTCGATGCCAGAGTCTGCGTTCTGCATCGGTCATCGTCTTTCTCAACTCCTTTGCTGCGAGTTGTGTAAAAGCCTTGGTTTGACCTTGCATTGGTAACCCATCCCCACCCCGCCCCTCCCCTTGAAGGGGAGGGAGTGTTCATTAATTGCGGACTGGTTTGCCTGTTTGCATCATTCCCATGATTCGCTCTTGCGTCTTCGGATGGTTCAGCAGTTCCATGAACGCCTTGCGTTCCAGGTCCAGCAACCATTGCTCGTTGACCACGCTGCCTTCTTCGACTTCGCCGCCGCTGACGATCTCGGCGATCATCTGGCCCAGCTTGAAGTCATGTGCGGAGATGAAGCCGCCATCGCGCATGTTGACCAGTTGCGCCATGATGGTGCCGACGCCGTAGCGGCCGACCACCGGCACTTGCGGCGCCAGCGCCGGGCGATAGCCGGAGTCGAACATCGCGCGCGCTTCGACCTTGGCGACGTGCAGCAATTCGTATGGATTGAAGACGATCACGTCATCCGCCTTCAGGTAGCCGAGCTCGCGTGCTTCCAGCGCCGACTTGGAGACGTTGGCGGTAGCCGCAGCGAGCATGTAGTCCTTGAGGAATTGCAGGATGTCGTTGCCCTTGGCTTCCTTGGCGGCGCGCACGGCTGCTTCCTTCAGGCCGCCGCCGGCCGGGATCAGGCCGACGCCGACTTCCACCAGGCCGATGTAGGATTCGATCGAGGCAACGCGCTTGGCGGTATGCAACAGTAGTTCGCAACCGCCGCCCAGCGCCAGGCCAGCGACTGCGGCGACGACCGGGACGTTGGCGTACTTGAGGCGTTGATGCGCCTGTTGCAGGTGATGCACGACCGGCTCGATGGCCTTGACGCCGCCCGACATGAACAGCGGCAGCATCGACTGCAGGTCGGCGCCGGCCGAGAACGCGCCGCCTTCGGCGGCATCCGCGTGCCAGATCACCAGGCCCTTGAAATTCTTCTCGGCTTCGTCGATGGCCTTGTTCATGCCGTCGATGACGCCCTGGCCGATGACGTGCATCTTGGTCTTGAAGGAGAGGATCAGGACGTCGTCGTTCTGGTGCCAGATGCGCACCGAGTCGTCTTCGAAGAAAGTGGTGCCGGCGGTCTTGCCATCGGCAGCGCCTTCGCCAACCAGCGGCGCACGGAATGCCTGGCGCTGGTACACCGGCAATTCGGAACGGGCGACGTTGGCTTTCTTGGATGGCGAATACGATCCCTGCGCGCTGTGCACGCCGTCACGACCGTCGAACACCCAGGCCGGCAGCGGCGCTGTCGACAATGCCTTGCCGGCTTCGATATCTTCCTTGATCCAGGTGGCGACTTGCTGCCAGCCGGAGGCTTGCCATGTTTCGAACGGACCGACAGTCCAGCCGAAGCCCCAGCGCATGGCGAAGTCGAGGTCGCGCGCGTTGTCGGCGACGGTTTCCAGATGCACGGCGATGTAATGGAAGGCGTCGCGGAAGATCGCCCACAGGAACTGGCCTTGCGGATTGGTCGAATCGTGCAGCGCCTTCATGCGCTTGACCGGATCCTTTTCTTTCAGGATGCGCGCGATGATGTCGTCGGCCTTGCCGCCGCCTGGGACGTAGTCACCCTTGGCCGGATCGATGCGCAGGATGTCCTTGCCGACCTTCTTGTAGAAACCGGCGCCGCTCTTCTGCCCCAGCGCGCCTTGCTCGACCAGCTTGGCCAGCAGCGGCGGCGTGGCGTAGCTGCTGAAGAACGGATCGTCCTTCAGGTTGTCCTGCATGGTCTTGATGACGTGGCCCATGGTGTCGAGGCCGACCACATCGGCGGTGCGGAAGGTGCCCGACTTGGCGCGACCCAGCTTGGCGCCGGTCAGGTCGTCGACGACATCGACCGACAAGCCGTATTTCTCGGCTTCGATGGCGGTGGCCAGGATGCCGAACACGCCGACGCGGTTGGCGACGAAGTTCGGCGTATCGAAGGCGCGCACCACGCCCTTGCCCAGCGTGGTGGTCAGGAAGGCTTCGAGCTGGTTGAGGATTTCCGGATTGGTGGTCGCGGTCGGGATTAGTTCGACCAAGTGCATGTAGCGCGGCGGGTTGAAGAAGTGCACGCCGCAGAAGCGCGCTTTCAGTTCGGCGTCGAAACCATCGGACAGCGCGGTGATCGACAGGCCGGAAGTGTTGGAGGCAAAGATCGCGTTCGGCGCGATGTGCGGCGCGACCTTCTTGTACAGGTCGTGCTTCCAGTCCATGCGCTCGGCGATGGCTTCGATGATCAGGTCGCAGCCCTTGAGCAGTTCGATGTCGTCTTCGTAGTTGGCGACCTGGATCAGGGCGGCGTCTTCCTTGTTGCCGAGCGGCGCCGGGCTGAGCTTCTTCAGGTTCTCGATGGCGCGCAGGACGATGCCGTTTTTCGGGCCTTCCTTGGCCGGCAGGTCGAACAGCACGACCGGCACTTTGGCGTTGATGCAGTGTGCTGCGATCTGGGCGCCCATCACACCCGCGCCGAGAACGGCTACTTTTTTGACGATGAAGTTGGACACGCGTGTCTCCTTGTAGTGATGCAGAAATGAGGTCTGACTAGTCAGGAAGCAGTTCGCAAAACCCGGCAAAAAAACCGACTGGCTTGCGACACTCTACGCCTTCCTGCCATTTTTTACAGCATGCTGTGCTGTGATGACACTGGCGTGACGGCGAGGTTCGGGAAATTTTCCCGACCGCCACGCCTGCCGGTCGACGACGACTTAGAACAGGTCCGCGTCCAGCGCCATCAGATTGGCCGAGCCCGAACGCGCCTGGCGGATCAGCGTGGCGGTTTCAGGCAGCAGGCGCGCGAAGTAGAAGCGCGCCGTGGCCAGTTTCGACTTGTAGAAATTGTCGCCGGAATCCTGCTTTTCCAGCGCGATCTTTGCCATTTGCGCGAAAAAGTACGCGTAGACCAGGTGACCCACGACGCGCAGGTAAGGCACTGCGGCGGCGCCGACTTCGTCCGGATTCTGGAAGGCCTTCATGCCGATTTCCATGGTCAGCTTGGACACCTTGTCGCCAATGTCGGCCAGCGGCGAGATGAACTCGGACATCGCTTCGTCGGTGCCGTTGTCTTCGATGAAAGCCTGCACTTGCGCGCCGAACTTCTTCAACTTGGCGCCGTTGTCCATCAGGATCTTGCGGCCCAGCAAATCCAGCGACTGGATGGTGTTGGTGCCTTCATAGATCATGTTGATGCGAGCGTCGCGCACATATTGCTCCATACCCCATTCGGAGATGTAGCCGTGACCGCCGTAGACCTGCAGGCACTCGGACGTGGCAATCCAGGCGTTGTCGGTGATGAAGGCCTTGACCACCGGCGTCAGCAACGCGACCTGGTCGGCGGCTTCCTTGCGCACTTCTTCGTCTGGGTGATTCAGTTCCTTGTCCAGCTGCAGCGCGACATAGGAGCAGAATGCGCGGCCGCCTTCGGCATAGGCCTTGGCAGTCAGCAGCATGCGACGCACGTCGGGGTGGACGATGATCGGATCGGCGGCCTTGTCCGGCGCCTTCACGCCCGACAGGCTGCGCATCTGGATGCGGTCCTTGGCGTAGACCAGCGCATTTTGATACGCGACTTCGGTCAGGCCAAGACCTTGCATGCCGACGCCCAGGCGCGCGGCGTTCATGAACACGAACATCGCGTTCAAGCCCTTGTGCGGTCCGCCGATCAGCCAGCCGACTGCGCCGTCCAGATTCATCTGGCAGGTCGCGTTGCCGTGAATGCCCATCTTTTCTTCGATGGCGCCGCAGGTGATCGGGTTGCGCGAACCGAGCGAACCGTCTGCGTTCGGCATGAACTTCGGCACGATGAACAGCGAAATGCCCTTGGAGCCCTGCGGAGCATCCGGCAGGCGCGCCAGCACCAGGTGGACGATGTTGTCCGACATGTCGTGCTCGCCGGCAGAGATGAAAATCTTGCTGCCGGTGATCTTGTAGGAACCGTCGGCTTGCGGCTCTGCCTTGGAGCGCAGCAAACCCAGGTCGGTGCCGCAGTGCGCTTCGGTCAGGCACATGGTGCCGGTCCATTCGCCGGAGATCAGCTTGGGCAGGTACAGCGCTTTTTGTTCGTCGGAACCATGCGCGTGGATGCACTCGTAGGCGCCGTGCGACAGGCCCGGGTACATCGTCCAGGCCTGATTCGACGAGTTCAGCATTTCGTAGAACGAGTTGTTCATCACCAGCGGCAGACCCTGGCCGCCGAACTCCGGATCACAGGACAATGCCGCCCAGCCGGCTTCGACGTATTGCTTGTAGGCTTCCTTGTAGCCCTTCGGCGGGGTGACGGTTTTGGTGTCCTTGTTATAGGTGCAGCCTTCGCGGTCGCCGGAATGGTTCAGCGGAAACAGCACCTGCGACGTGAACTTGCCGCCCTCTTCCAGCACCTGGTCGATCAGTTCACGGTTGGTGTCGGCATGCGCCGGCAAGGTCTTGAGGACGTCCTCGACCTTGAGCAGTTCGTGCAGAACGAATTGCATGTCGCGAAGGGGGGCGTTGTATTGGGGCATGGTGGTCTCCGGCGGAACTGATTGGAATAATTCTGATTAAATTCAAGCTGCCTTGTTGGCAGCCGGTTTTGTGGTTTTGCTGCTGGCGGTCTTGGCAGACGCTGAAATCTGCGGCACTTGCGGGTTGCGGTAACTGTCGATGAGGCGGTCGAAGCCGGCCTGCGCACGCTCCACGCTGCCCGGGATCTTGAGGAAGCGCGCATCGTGGTGCAGCGCCAGAATCAGGCCGTAGATTTCGTAGACCATCTGCTCGACGTTGATGTCGCTGCGCAGGTGGCCCATTTCCATCGACTGGTTGATGCAGCGGTGCAGTGCGTCGCGCCACGCCTGCACCATCGCCACCAAGTGGTCGCGGATGGCGCCGGGACGGTCGTCGTACTCGACCGCGCCGCTGATGTAGATGCAGCCGAGCGCGATTTCCACGCTGACCAGCTTGACCCAGCGCGCGAACATGCCTTGCAGGCGCTGCAGGCCGCGCGGCTCCTTGATGCTGGGATAGAAAACTTCCTGCTCGAAACGATGGTGGTACAGGCGCACCACTTCGATCTGCAGGTCTTCGCGCGAACCGAAATGGGCAAACACGCCGGATTTGCTCATCTTCATTTTTTCGGCGAGCAAACCGATGGTGAGGCCTTCCAGGCCGTCGCGACTGGACAGTTCCAGCGCCATGTCAAGAATGGCGGCGCGCGTGAGCTCGCCCTTGCGCATGAACTTCGGCCGTGTCACGGATGATGATGTCTCAATCATTGCTGTATCTCGAAAACGCCAAATTGGGTCTGCTGCGCCGGTGTTTATTGTTGTCTTCGGCCTACCTGGGCAGCACGGAATTTTTTATGCGAACGGTCGTACTATTATTCATTGCCTGCCAAATGTCAAACGAAAAGTGACGGCGTCATCAAATTGCATCGAGGGATGCACCGTAGCCACACCGTCGATCGCACTTGCGCGCGGGAAAGATCGCGATTCTCCGGCCGGACAGGGGGAATTCAGGAGGAGGATTGATCAAGCAAACGGCGATCGCGCTTGGTCGGACGGCCCTTGAGCGCGGCCGTCGGTTCCTTGAAGAAATGGTGTTGCTCGGCAAGCAGGCGGCGCTTTTCCACGCTGGCGGCGGTTTCACCGTAGAGGCCTTGCGCCACGGCGGCCGAACCGCGCTTGTCCGAAATGCCGCAGACCTGGACTTCCCATTCGGTGGCGCCATTGTCGATTTGCAGCATATCGCCGGTTTTGAGGCTGTGCGAAGGCTTGGTGCGCTCGCCGCGCAGCTTCACCTTGCCGCGCTCGACGGCGTCGGCCGCCAGCGAACGCGTCTTGAAGAAGCGTGCCGCCCAGAGCCATTTGTCGATGCGGGTGGTATCCATGTCGGATTCAAATTCAATTTGGATCAAATGAAAATGCCGGCCTTGGGAGCTTCCGCAAGGCCGGCATCTTTTTGCTGCGATATTACTCAGCACGCCGGGGCACGGCCCCGCGCGGCATCAGCGTTCGACCGCCAGCGCCACGCCCATGCCGCCGCCGATACACAGGCTGGCGAGGCCGCGCTTGGCGTCGCGGCGAACCATTTCGTGCAGCAGCGTGACCAGCACGCGGCAGCCGGAAGCACCGATCGGGTGACCGATTGCAATCGCGCCGCCGTTGACGTTGATCTTGCTGGTGTCCCAACCCATTTGCTTGTTGACGGCAATCGCCTGCGCCGCGAAGGCTTCGTTGATTTCCATCAGATCGAGGTCTTGCGGGGTCCAGCCGGCCTTCTTCAGCGTCAGCTGCGAGGCCGGCACCGGGCCCATGCCCATGATGCTTGGATCGAGGCCGGCCGAAGAATACGACTTGATCTTGGCCAGCACCGGCAGGCCGAGTTCGGCAGCCAGTTTGGCCGACATCAGGACCACGGCGGCGGCGCCGTCATTAATGCCGGAGGCGTTGCCGGCGGTGACGGTGCCTTCCTTGTCGAAAGCTGGTCGCAGCGCACCCAGCGCTTCGGCGGTGACACCCGGCTTGACGAATTCGTCGGTGTCGAAAACGACTGTTTCCTTCTTGTTCTTGATTTCGATCGGGACGATTTCATCCTTGAACTTGCCGGCCTTTTGCGCAGCTTCGGCCTTGTTTTGCGACGCGGCTGCAAACTCGTCCTGCTCCTTGCGGGAGATGTCGTATTTCTTGGCGACGTTTTCAGCGGTGATGCCCATGTGGTACTGGTTGTAGACGTCCCACAGGCCGTCGACGATCATGGTGTCGGTCAGCTTGGCGTCGCCCATGCGGAAACCGTCGCGCGAGTTGTTCAGCACGTGCGGCGAGGCGCTCATGTTTTCCTGGCCGCCGGCAATCACGATCTGCGCGTCGCCGCACTTGATCGCCTGCGCCGCCAGTTGCACTGCCTTGAGGCCGCTGCCGCAGACCTTGCCGACCACGAAGGCCGGGACCATGTCCGGCAGGCCCGAGCGGATCACCGCCTGGCGCGCCGGATTCTGGCCGACGCCAGCTGTCAGCACCTGGCCGAGGATGACTTCGCTGATGCTTTCCGGCTTGATGCCGGTCTTTGCCAGCAAGGCCTTGATGACTTGCGCGCCGAGATCCGAGGCGGCGATTTTCGACAAGGAACCGCCGAATTTACCGACCGCTGTTCTCTGTGCTGCAACAATAACGACGTCATCCATGTTTCACTCCTTTTGTTGAATTACCGAAGTCTTTCCGGGGGTGGACTGACTTGCTTGTTGAAATCCGGGACGTCCATCTTAGTCCATTTCAGGGGCAATGGCGATACGGTGGATTTTCGATATGAATGCCGCAGATATTCAAATTTTTCTGTCTATAAAAAACGCCGCGGTCCTTGTGGGACAGCGGCGTTTTTCGATGCCAAGACTACCTTCCGGCGAGTATGTCCAAGCTTATTTGCTGCCTACCTTGAGTGCCGCGATTGCCTTCGCAACGCCTGCGCCGTAGGCCGGATCGGCCTTGGTGCAGTTGTCGATATGGCGTTGCACGACCGGTTCCGAGGCGCCGTTGATGGCGCGTGCGGTGTTGTCGAACAAGACCTGCTGCTGGGCCGGCGTCATCAGCTGGAACAAAGCGCGCGGCTGCGAGTAGTAATCGTCGTCCACGCGGTGATTCCAGTGATCGGCCGCGCCTTCGATGGCCAGCGGCGGCTCGCGGAAGTCGGGTTGCTCCTGCCATTGGCCGTAGCTGTTCGGCTCGTAGCCCAGGGTCGCGCCGTGGTTGCCGTCGACGCGCATGGCGCCATCGCGGTGCGAGGTGTGGACCGGGCAGCGCGCCGCGTTGACCGGGATCTGGTAGTGGTTCACGCCCAGACGATAGCGGTGCGCATCGCCGTACGAGAACAGGCGCCCTTGCAGCATCTTGTCCGGCGAGAAGCCCACGCCCGGCACCACGTTGGCTGGCGAGAAGGCAGCTTGCTCGACTTCGGCGAAGTAGTTTTCCGGATTGCGGTTCAGCTCCAGCACGCCGACTTCGATTTCCGGATAGTCCTTGTGCGGCCACACCTTGGTCAGGTCGAACGGGTTGAGATGGTAGGAGCCGGCTTCCTTCTCCGGCATGATTTGCACGAACAGTTTCCAGCGCGGGAAGTCCTTGTTTTCGATGCTGTCGAACAAGTCGCGCTGCGCGCTTTCGCGGTCGCGACCGACCAGATCGGCGGCTTCGGCGTCGGTCAGGTTCTTAATGCCTTGCTGCGTCTTGAAGGCAAACTTGACCCAGAAGCGCTCGTTGGCGGCGTTGATGAAGCTGAACGTGTGGCTGCCGAAGCCGTGCATGTGGCGATACGAGCGCGGTAGGCCGCGGTCGCTCATGACGATGGTGACCTGATGCAGAGCTTCGGGCAGCAGCGTCCAGTAATCCCAATTGTTGTTGGCGCTGCGCAGGTTGGTCTTCGGATCGCGCTTGACGGCGCGGTTCAGGTCGGGGAATTTGTGCGGATCGCGCAGGAAGAACACCGGCGTGTTGTTGCCGACCAGGTCCCAGTTGCCTTGCTCGGTGTAGAACTTGATGGCGAAGCCACGGATGTCGCGCTCGGCGTCGGCCGCGCCGCGCTCGCCGGCCACGGTCGAGAAACGCAGGAACAGGTCTGTTTTCTTGCCGACTTCGGAGAATATCTTTGCCTTGGTGTATTTGGTGATGTCGTGCGTGACGGTGAAGGTGCCGTAGGCGGCGGAACCCTTGGCGTGCATGCGGCGTTCCGGAATGACTTCACGATCAAAGTGGGCCAGCTTTTCGAGGAACCAGACGTCTTGCAGCAGGGCCGGACCGCGCGGACCTGCCGTTTGGATGTTGTTGTTGTCGGCGACGGGGGCGCCGGCGGAGGTGGTTAACTTATTGCTCATGTCACATCCCTTTAAAAATCTAGGTTAGAAGACCCGCATCTGTGCCTGCATGATGGCGGTGCTGCATGAACTTTAATTAAATTTATTAAAAATTAGAAATTGATTGTCTTTATTGATGGGATAGGAATTCCGTTCATGCCGGCAATGTGGCGTCTGGCCGCCTGCACCGGTAAAAGGGAAAGTGCATTATCACCCAGCCTTGTGTAAAGGCAATGACATCCGCGAACACCCCTGTCAGGCGTCCTGCCCCAGGGTGATCACGCGGATGATGCCGCGGTACATCAGGAAGGCGGTGCCGTACCAGAGGCGCTTGTACCACGGCGAATGCAGGAAATCCTGCAGCTGCACCAGCCGGCCTTCGCTCAGGCCGATTTCGATCTCGGTGCGCAGGGTGGCGGCGAAATCGGCGTCGCTGACGACGACGTTGGCTTCCTGGTTCACGAACAGGCTGAGGCCGTCGTAGTTGCTCGATCCGACCGTGGCCCATTCGTCGTCGATCACCGCGACCTTGGCGTGCAGCTGGGTCTTGGTGTATTCGATGATCCGCACGCCTGCCTTGAGGAGTTTAGGATAGAAGGAATGCGCCACCGCATCCTGCAGGTAGAACTGGCCGACGCCGAGCAACAGCGTCACGCGCACGCCGCGCAGCGCGGCTTCTTCCAGCGCGCGGCGCAGCTTGCGTCCGGGCGCGAAATACGGATTGGTCAGGAATGCCGTCTCGCGCGCGCGGCCGAGCGCCTGCAGGTAAGCGCGCTGGATGGTGCGGCGGTTGCGCAGGTTGTCCCGCACCACCAGCCCGGCCAGCGCCTGGCCCGGTTCGGTGCCGTGCTGGGTGTAGCGCCCCATCTTGAAGCGGTCCCAGCGTGCGCGCAGCTTCATCTTGCCGATGCGTATCCACTGGTCTTGCATCTCGCGATGAATCGCTTCCACCAGCGGGCCGCTGATGCGCACCGCGAAATCCCAGCGCGGCGCCGGCAAGGGCGCCCGGCGCGAATCGTCCGAAAAGAAATCGTCGTTGATGTTGAGTCCGCCCGCGAACGCCACCTTGCGATCCGCCACGCACAGCTTGCGGTGGCTGCGCGCGACGCCCCGCTTGAACCAGGGATTGAACGAGCGATGCTGGACGCCGGCGGCGGTGAGCGTGGCCTTGAGCTGCTTGCTCTCCACGCGGCCGGTGCCGACCCAGTCGGTGATGACGCTGACCACGACGCCGCGGCCGGCGGCGCGGACCAGCGCGTCCCGCACCAGGATGCCGGTGTCGTCGAGGCTGAAGATGTAGGTTTCGAGATAGATCTCGGCGCGTGCCTCGTCGATGGCGGCAATCAGCGCCGGGAAGAATTCCAGTCCGCAACGCAGCAACTCGACGTGGTTGTCGCCGCTATAGCTGATCACGCGCATGGCAGATCCGCGCCGTAGCGAAAGTCGGGAGAGAAAGCGAAAAGGAAAGCGGGCAAGTGGCGTCTGACGGAAGTTGGACTGCCGTCATTTTAAGCGCAAGGTGCTGACAATGGGCGCATGGTCCGACAAGTTCGCCCACAGGCCTCCGCGCATGACTTCCGCCGATTCGACTTCGAAACCACGCAGGTAGATGCGGTCCAGCCGCAGCATCGGCAGCGAAGCCGGGAAGGTACGCGCCGGCTGGATCACCGGCTGCATGCCGCCGAGCTTGCGCAGGTAACCCATCAGGCCGTGCGCGGAACCGTGCTGTTCGAACACTTCGCTGACGCCGAGGCGGATGCGCAGGAATTCGCTGAGCTTGTTGCCCCAGTCATTGAAGTCGCCGGCGATGATGACCGGCGCATCCGGCGGCGAGGAAGCGCGCACCGCTTCGATCAGCGCCGCGGTCTGACGGCGGCGGCCGCCCGCGAACAAGCCGAGATGGATCACGTAGCAATGCACCGACACGCCCTCGATATCGACCACGCAATGAAGGATGCCGCGCGATTCATAAGCGTGATCGGAGACGTCCTGGTTGCGCGCCGAGGCGATCGAAAAGCGCGACAGCAGCGCATTGCCGTGATGGCCGTGGTCGTACACCGCGTTCACGCCATAAGCGGCGTGATGCGATTCACCGGCCAGGTATTCATGCTGGGCCTGCTGCGGCCACAGCGCGGCATGCCGCAGCGCGATGCGGTCGTGACGCCCCTGCACTTCCTGCAGGAACACCAGGTCGGCGTCGAGCTGCGCCAGCGCCTGCTTGAGCGCGTGGATGCGCGGGCGTCCACTGAACGAGGTGACGCCCTTGTGGATGTTGTAAGTGGCTATGCGTAACTTCATACGATCGGCAAAACCTCTTGGTGAATTCAAATGGAACTGCGCAAATGGAACTGCGGCCGTCGTCGTTGCGAAGGCGCGCGGACAACTTAAATGTACTGCGGCAGCTGCAGGATCGCTTCGGCGTTCGACGGCGAAAAACACAGGTCGGCCGCAGCGCGGTACGGCAACCACTGGTAGCGCGTATGCTCGCGCGGCGCCAGCGTTACGGGAATTCCTTCCGGCACCAGCAAACCGAACACGTGTTCGAGATTGCGCGTCACGCCGGGCGCATAGCGATGGCGCCAGACCGGATAGATCTCATAGTCGTTTGACAACTTCCAGTCGCTGAGATGATCGCACGGAACCCGATTGGCGGCTGTCGGCGAAACACTGATTTCATCGCTAATCACAATCCCGGTTTCCTCGCCGACTTCACGTTGCGCGGTCAGCATCAGGGGCTCGTCGGGCGTGTCTTTGGAGCCGGTGACCGATTGCCAGTAGCCGGCCTTGTCGGTGCGTTCGATCAGCAATACGTCCAGCGCTGCAGTGTAGATGACGACCAGGACGGACTCGGGGATTTTAAAGGGACGGTTCATTTCTCTTGAGCATGTGACAAGTTGCCAACGTCCATTGTATCCGTATCGTTCCTCGCGCGATCAGTCTGCAACGGCGCCGGCGCTCTCCTCGACCAGCCAGTTGCGGAAACCGCGCGCCGCCGCGTGCTCGATGCGGTCGCGCGGCCACACCGCATAATAGCCGCCGCCGAGGCTGGCGCTGGCCTCGCAGGCGCGCACCAGCAAGCCCTCGCGCATGCAGGCGTCGATCATGTGGCGCCATGCCAGCACGATGCCATGCCCCTCCATTGCCAGCTGCAACAGGATCGGATATTGGTTGGACAGGATCTGATGCTCGATGCGCGCATCGCCAAGATCGTTCTGCGCCATCCAGTTCTGCCACGACATCCACTGGCGCTGGCCGTCCTCCTGCATCAACAAGGTTTCCTGCAGCAGATCGCGTGGTTCCAGCGTGCGCCCCGCGAGATAGGCAGGCGAACACACCGGGAACACTTCTTCGTCATACAGGCGGCGCGCCGCCAGTCCGGACGGCGGGCCATCGCGCAGGAAATAGATGCCCATGTCGAAATCGGTTTCCGACAAGGCGGCGAGGCTGTCGTTGACGATCAGACGCAGATGGCACTCCGGTTGCAGCGCGCGGAACCGCGCCAGCCGCGGCGTCAGCCACAGCACCGCGACGCCGGAAGAACAGGCTACCGTCAGTTCGCTGTGGCCCTTGCGCTTCATGATGTCTTCGGTGACTTCGGCGCAGCCGACCAGCAGGCGCTGCACCTCTTCGGCGTAACGTTGCCCGCTGACGGTCAGGCGCAGCGCGCGCGGTTCGCGGATGAACAACTTCTTGCCGAGGAAACGCTCCAGCTGTGCGATCTGGCGGCTGATGGCGCTTTGCGTCAGATGCAGCTCCGCCGCGGCGCGCGTGAAGCTGCTGTGCCGCATGGCAGCTTCAAACGCAATCAGCGACGGCAGAGGAGGCAGTGGAGAAATACGCATGATGGCGGCCCGTGTTGAACAACTCAGAGCTCCATCATAGAGCGAAAAACATGCCCGCCCGGATTCAGCGTGTGCTGTACGTGTTGCAAGTATTGCGATGCACGCAACCGCCCTGCATCACCAGCGAGAAGTGTTCGCCCTGCCCCCCCAGCAGATGGATGTCGTCCAGTGGATTACCGTCGACCACGATCAGGTCGGCGCGCGCGCCGGCACGCACCGTGCCGAGTTCGCCCTCGCGCTGCAGGATGGCGGCGGCAATTGAAGTCGCCGACCGGATCGCTTCCAGATTGCCGAGGATCTCGGCACGGATGACGAATTCCTGCGACTGGTCCTGGTGCATTTCGCCCAGCAGATCGGAACCGAAGCCCATTTGCACGCCGTGCTCGGCATAAATCTTCAATGAATCGCGGCCGGCCTGGCGCACCGATTCGATCTTGGCCACCGACTCGGCCGGCAAGCCCAGGCGGGCACCGTCGCGCGCCAGCGAGTCATAGGTAACCAGCGTCGGCACCACGAATGCGCCATGCTCGCGCATCACGCGCGCAGCATCGGCATCCACCAGGTTGCCGTGCTCGATGGTGCGCACGCCGCAACGCACCGCGCGCGAAATCGCGCGGCCGGTGTAGGCATGCGCCATGACGTAAGTCTGTGCGGCCTCCGCTTCGGCCACGATGGCGCGGATTTCGTCTTCGCTGTATTGCGTGTTGCCGATCGGGTCGGTCGGCGATGCGACGCCGCCGGAGGCCATGATCTTGATCTGCGTCGCGCCCTTCTGGATCTCTTCACGCGCAGCCAGCCGCACGGCGTCGACGCCGTCCGCCACGCGCGCAATCGCACCGGCGCGGAAGGCGCAAGAGCAAGGCTCCAGCACATCCGAACGTGGACGGAAATCGCCATGCCCACCAGTCTGCGACAAGGCCTTGCCGGACGGGAAAATCCTCGGCCCCGGTACCAGCCCGATGGCAATGGCCTGCGCCAGTCCCCAGTCGGCGCCGCCGGCGTCGCGCACGGTAGTGAAGCCTCGGTTGAGCATCGCTTCGACAATCGGCAAGGCGCGGATCGACGTCAGCGAACCCGGTTGCAAGGCGTTCGCGCCCAGGTTCGCCAGCGATGCCAGCACGTGCACGTGGCAGTCGATCAGTCCCGGCATCACCGTCTTGCCGGTCACATCAATGCGTTGCACATCGGAGGCATCCGGCGCCTCGATGGGTGTCGAAGAGACCTCGATGATGCGGTCGTTTTCAATCAGGACATCGTGGCGAAGCAGCAGGCTGCCATACGCCGGATCGAGGACGTTACCGCCCTGCAGGAGAATCTTGGTCATGAAAAATCAAATCTGAAAAATGAAATCTGAAGCTAAGCGCGTTGCAAATACGACGGTTCGCGCACGAAGCGTGTACCCGCCAGACTGATGGCGGCGGCGATCATCACGTAGAATGCCGGCGCCATGGTGCTGCCGGTGGCGGCGATCAGGCCGGTGATGATGAAGGAGGCGAAACCGCCGAAAATCGTCACCGCCAGGTTGTAGGCCACCGACAGGCCGGTCGACAACACCTTGGCCGGGAACAGTTCTGAGAAGGCAGCCAGAATCGGGCCGGTGTAAGTGGCGATCAGGATGCCGAACACCAGCTGGAACACCAGCAGCGAACCGAGACCCGGCGCGTGGTTGATGTAAGCGAACATCGGATACGCCAGCACCAGGATCAGCAGTGCGGCACCCGACAACAGGCCGCGACGGCCGTAGCGATCGGCGAGGCGGCCCACCACTGGTGCGAACACCATGATGCACAAACCGCCCACCATGCCGGCGATGAAGCCGGTCGACTGCGGCAGCTTGAGCACTTTGATGGAATAAGTCGGCATGTAGAACAGGAGTACGTAAGTACAGACCGTCCACAGGATCACCATCGAAAAACTCGCCGTGGTTTCGCGCGGATAGTTGCGGATGATTTCCTTGAGCGGCGAGTCGGTCTTGTCCTTGGCTTCAAGGAAGGCAGGCGTTTCATCGAGGTGATGGCGAATGTAATAGCCGACCGGGCCGATGATGATGCCCAACAGGAACGGCAGACGCCAGCCCCAGCTCGCCAGCGCTTCGGGACTGAGGCTGCTGGTCACGAAGGTGCCGACTGCGGCGCCCAGCAACACGGCCACGCCGATGCTGGCCTGGATCCAGCTGGAATAAAAGGCGCGTTCCTTGACCGGCGCATATTCGGTCAGGAAGGCTGTGGCGCTGCCCATTTCTCCGCCGGCCGAAAAGCCTTGCAGCAGGCGCGCCACCACGATGATCAACGGCGCGAACAGGCCGATCTGTTCATACGTCGGCGCGATGCCGATCAGCGTCGTACCGGCCGCCATCAGCAGGATGGTGAGCGACAGCGCCGCCTTGCGGCCGACGCGGTCGGCATAGATGCCTAGCAGGATGCCGCCGACCGGACGCATGAAGAAGCCGACACCGAAGGTCGCCACTGCCAACAGCAACGAGGTCAGTTCGTTACCGGTGGGGAAAAACAATTTGGCGATGATGACTGCGAAAAAACTGTAGACGGTGAAGTCGAACCATTCAAGGCCGTTGCCGATGACGGTGGCGATGATGGCGCGTCGGCGCTGGTCGGTGCTGACGACAACCGGCGGCGCGGCGTAGGCGGTGTTGGCTTGCATGGTTTCTCCCCTTGATATGTTCGTCCGATGATAGGACGAGCAAGAAGCAAGCCGGAAATGATATCTGCGCATGTCGCCATGCTTGCAGCGCATGCATGCGGAAAAAATTTATAACAAATCCGCCGCCGCAGCGAGGCATGGGCATGAATTGAATGGGCATGAAAAAAGGCGCAATGCATTGCTGCATGCGCCTTCTTTCGACTTGCCCGTCCACGCCGATCAGGCGTGGACGGTATCGTCATATTTCTGCTCTGCTTACGCCTTGATCGCCGGCTCCGCATTGCGCAAACGGATATGCAGTTCGCGCAGTTGCTTCTCGTCGACCGCCGACGGCGCTTGCGTCAACAGATCTTGCGCGCGCTGGGTCTTCGGGAAAGCGATGACGTCGCGGATCGACTCGGCACCGGCCATCATGGTGACCAGACGATCCAGGCCGAAGGCGATGCCGCCGTGCGGCGGTGCGCCGTATTGCAGCGCATCCAGCAGGAAGCCGAACTTCAGGCGCGCTTCTTCGTCGTTGATCTTGAGCGCGCGGAACACCTTGCTCTGCACTTCGGCGCGGTGGATACGGACCGAACCACCGCCCATTTCCCAACCGTTCAGCACCAGGTCGTAGGCCTTGGCGATGGCGGCTGCCGGGTTGGTCGAGATGAAATCTTCGTGACCATCCTTCGGCGAGGTGAACGGGTGATGCAGGGCGACCCAGCGCTGGTTGTCTTCGTCGTATTCGAACATCGGGAAGTCGACCACCCACAGCGGGCGCCAGACGTCGTCGAACAGGCCGTTCTTCTTGCCGAAATCGCTGTGGCCGATCTTCACGCGCAGCGCGCCGATGGCGTCGTTGACCACCTTGGTCTTGTCGGCGCCGAAGAAAATCAGGTCGCCGTCTTGCGCGCCGGTCTTCTCGATGATCGCCGCCAGGGCTGCATCATGCAGGTTCTTGACGATCGGCGATTGCAGGCCGTCGCGGCCCTTGGCCTTTTCATTGACCTTGATGTACGCCAGGCCCTTGGCGCCGTAGATGGCGACGAACTGAGTGTAGGCGTCGATTTCCGAACGCGGCATTTCCGCGCCGCCCGGCACGCGCAGGCCGATCACGCGGCCGCCTTCGCTATTGGCCGCACCGGCGAAGACCTTGAATTCGACATCTTTCATGACGTCGGTCAGCTCGGTGAATTCCAGCTTGACGCGCATGTCCGGCTTGTCCGAACCGTACATGCCCATCGCGGTGGCGAAGTCCATGACCGGGAACGGGTTCGGCAGGTCGATGTCGAGCACGTTCTTGAAGACCAGACGGATCATGCCTTCGAACAGGTCGCGGATTTCCTGTTCATTCATGAACGAGGTTTCGCAGTCGATCTGGGTGAATTCAGGCTGGCGATCGGCGCGCAGGTCTTCGTCGCGGAAGCACTTGGTGATCTGATAGTAACGGTCGAAGTTGGCGACCATCAGCAATTGCTTGAACAGTTGCGGCGATTGCGGCAGCGCGAAGAATTCGCCGGCGTTCACGCGCGACGGCACCAGGTAGTCGCGTGCGCCTTCCGGGGTCGACTTGGTCAGCATCGGTGTCTCGATATCGATGAAGCCTTGCGCGTCGAGGAACTTGCGCACTTCCATCGCCACCTTGTAGCGCAGGCGCAGGTTGTTCTGCATTTGCGGACGGCGCAGGTCCAGCACGCGGTGCGTCAGGCGGGTGGTTTCCGACAGGTTGTCGTCGTCCAGCTGGAACGGCGGCGTCACCGACGGATTCAGCACTTCCAGGTCGTGCGCCAGCACTTCGATCTTGCCCGAAGTCAGGTTGGCGTTGCTGGTGCCGTCGGGACGATTGCGCACGATGCCGGTGATGCGCAGGCAGAATTCGTTGCGCACGGCTTCGGCATTCTTGAACACGTCCACGCGATCGGGATCGCAGACGACTTGCACCAGGCCTTCGCGGTCGCGCAGGTCGATGAAGATCACGCCGCCGTGGTCGCGACGACGATGCACCCAGCCGCACAGGCTGACGGTTTGGCCGAGCAGTGCCTCAGTGGTGAGGCCGCAGTATTGAGTTCGCATGGACATATTCAGGTTCCGTTATTCCGTTTTCAGTTTCGTTTGATTCAGTGTTTTGCTTCTTGTGTTCGGTGCTGCGGACAGGGCGAAGGCGGGGCAGAACAGCGCTGTCGACTCTTGCGGAGCGCTGAACGCCCCTTCAATTATGATTCGCCGCGTCGGCGGCGATGTCGGTGATGATCTTCTTGTCGGCTTGCTGTTCCGGCGCCACCACGCCCATCGAGACGATGTACTTGAGCGCTTCGTCCACGCTCATGTCCAGCTCGATAGTGTCGGCGCGCGGCACCATCAGGAAAAATCCGGAAGTCGGGTTCGGCGTGGTCGGCACGTACAGGCTGACGTAGTCGCCTGCCAGGTGGTTCTTCACTTCACCGCCGGGAATGCCGGTCAGGAACGCGATGGTCCACGAACCCTGGCGCGGATACTGCACCAGCACGGCCTTGCGGAAGGCGTTGCCGGACGAGGAGAACAGCGTGTCGGACACTTGCTTGACGCTGGAATAGATCGACTTGACCACCGGGATGCGGGTCAGCAAACCTTCCCACAGCGACACGACCTGGCGGCCGATGAAGTTGCGCGTGGCCAGGCCGGTGATGAAGATGATCAGCAGCGTGAGGATGGTGCCGAGGCCGGGGATGTGGAAGCCGACCAGTGCTTCCGGCCGCCAGCTTTCCGGCAGCAGCAGGAGCGACTGATCCATGGTGCCGATGATCAGGTTGAGCACCCACAGCGTGATGGCCAAGGGGACCAGGATCAGCAGACCGGTGATGAAGTATTTGCGCATGGGATGGCTTTTCGCGGTGGCGCTCAGGAAGCGCTTGGGGTGCTGGAACTGCCGGATGAACTCGGAGCGCTCGGCGCTGTGGCGGCGGGGGCAGCCGGTGCTGCGGCAGGCGCCGGTGTCGTGGCGGGTGCCGCTGCGCCCGCATCGCCGGACGCCGGCGCTTCGCTCGCCGGCAGCGCGGTGCCGGTGGCGCCGGTGCTGTTGGCCACGCCGCTGCCATTGCCGCGGAAATCGGTCACATACCAGCCCGAGCCCTTGAGCTGGAAGCCGGCGGCGGTCAGTTGTTTGCGGAAGCTGTCCTTGCCGCAGGACGGACAGACGGTCAACGCGTCGTCAGACATCTTCTGCAGCACATCTTTGGCAAAACCACACGCTTCGCAGCGATAAGCGTAAATCGGCATGAATTACTCCGGCAAAAATCGTCCAAAACCCTGAATTATAAAGGTTTTTCAGCCGTTTTTACGAGTCCGCTGCACAGGCGCGGCACAACGCCGGCCTGCGGGCCGGTCCAGGCTGCCGAATGGCAACAAAATGAGCAGATTATTTGCCGTATCCGCTACAAATGAGAATTTTTACCGCGATTGTTCCAATGTCTCAAGGAAACTGTTGCACCACCAGTGCACGTCGTACTTGCGTATCGTCGCCAGCAAGGCGGCGTGGCGCTGCTTGCGTTCCTGCAAGGGCATCTGCAGCGCGTACTGAATGGCCTGGGCGGTGCCGTGGATGTCATAGGGATTGACCAGCAAGGCTTCCTTCATCTGCTCGGCGGCGCCGGCAAAACGCGACAGCACCAGCACGCCGGGATCTTCTTCATCCTGCGCCGCGACGAATTCCTTGGCGACCAGGTTCATGCCGTCGCGCAGCGGCGTCACCAGCGCCACCGCGCAGGCGCGATACAAACCCGGCAGGCGTTTGCGCGCGACGGTGCGATGCATGTAGCGGATCGGCATCCATTCGAAGTCGCCGAAATCGCCGTTGATGGCGCCGCACAGGCTTTCCAGCTCGCGCTGGATGTCGGCGTAGGCGTCCACGTCTTCACGGCTCGGCGAGGCCACCTGCAGCAGCGTGGCGCTGTGGCGGTTTTCCGGATATTGCTGCAACAGTTCGCGGAAGGCGCGGATACGATGTGGCAGGCCCTTGGAATAATCGAGGCGGTCGACGCCGATCAGCAGGCGCCGCCGCGAATATTCCTTGCGCGTATTCTCGAAGGTGTCGCGCGCCTCGCGGGCGCGGCCGAGACGCTGGAAGTCGTCGACGTCGATGCCGATCGGAAAGGCCTTGGCCTGCACCGTGCTGTTGAAGGCGCGGAACTGGCTCACGCCGACGGTCTCGGCGGTGGCCTCGGCTTTGACGTAGTGCGAGAAATGCAGCAGATCGGCTTCGGTCTGGAAGCCGACCAGGTCATAGGCGAACAGCGCGCGCATCAGCCATTCGTGCGAAGGGATCGCCGCCAGGATCTGCTGCGGCGGCAACGGGATGTGCAGGAAGAAACCGATGCGGTTGCCGCAACCCATGGCGCGCAATTCGGCGGCCAGCGGAATCAGGTGATAGTCATGGATCCAGATCAGGTCGTCCGGTTTGAGCAGCGGCATCAGCTTGCGCGCAAATAGCTGGTTGACGCGCCGATAACCGCTCAGGTGGCCCGACTCGAAATGCGCCAGGTCGAGACGGTAATGGAACACTGGCCACAGCACGCCGTTGGCGTAGCCGCGGTAATAGGCGTCGTGGTCTTCGGCGCACAGGTCCAGCTCGGCCAGCGTCACCGGTCCGGCCTGGTTGACGTGCAGCGCGCCTTCTCCGGGCGTACCGTCTTCGACGACCTTGCCGCTCCAGCCAAACCACAGGCCGCCGGTGCGTTTGAGGGTTTCGCCCAGCGCCACCGCCAGTCCCCCGGCCGCCGGCTTGCGCGGATCTGCGAGACGATTAGAAACGACGACGAGGCGGGACATGGCGAAACTCCTTCTTTGTTGTTGTGTGGGCCGGAAAAATGCGGGCAATCGGGTTCGGTAATGGCGTCGTTAAATCACTGACTCCCATGAAGCGGAGAGTCTCATCGCGCAATTGATGATGCCGACCATCGAATAGGTCTGCGGGAAGTTACCCCACATCTGGCCGGTAATCGGATGCGTGTCTTCGGACAGCAGGCCGACGTGGTTGCGCGCCGCCAGCATGGCCTCGAAAATCTCGCGCGCCTGTTCCTTGCGGCCGATGCGTGCGAGCGCGTCGATGCGCCAGAAGGTGCAGATGTTGAAGGCCGTCTCGGGCCGGCCGAAATCATCGGGCGCTTCGTAGCGGCGCATGTAGGGACCGTCGCACAGGTATTTCTCCAGTGCGTCGACGGTGGCGATGAAGCGCTTGTCGGTCGGTGCGATGAGGCCGACTTCGACCATCAGCAAGACGCTGGCGTCGAGGTCGCGGCCGCCGAAACTTTCGGCGTAGGTCTGGCGCTCTTCGTTCCAGGCTTCGGTCAGGATGCGTTTGCCGATCATGTCGGCGCGCTCGTGCCAGTAGCGCGCACGCTCATCGAGTTCGAGCCGTGCGGCGATCTTGCCGAGGCGATCGCAGGCGGCCCAGCTCATCAACGCGGAGGACGTATGGATGCGCGAACGCGTGCGCAGCTCCCACATGCCGGCGTCGGGGCGGTCGTACATTTCAAAGGCGCGTTCGCCGACGGCTTCCAGATGCTTGAACTGCTCGGCGCCGGCGCGATGGTGCAGGCGCGCGTCGTGGAAAGCCTGCGCCGCGCCGAGGACGATGTTGCCGTAGACGTCGTGCTGGAAATGTTCGTACGCCTGATTGCCGACGCGCACCGGCGCGTGATGGCGGTAGCCCGGCAAATGGTCGAGGATCTGTTCCGGCAGCGCTTCTTCCAGGCCGATGCCGTACAGCGGCTGCACGTGGCCGCCGGCCGAACGCACCACCACGTTGGTGAGCCAGCGCAGGTAGTCTTCCATCGTGCCGAGTTCCGAAATGCTGTTGAGCGCGCGCACCACGAAGAAGGCGTCGCGCAGCCAGCAGTAGCGATAGTCCCAGTTGCGTGCACTGCCCGGTGCTTCCGGCACGCTGGTGGTCATGGCGGCGATGATGGCGCCGGTGTCTTCATACACCGACATCTTGAGCGTGATGGCGGCGCGGATCACGGCAGCCTGCCACTCCAGCGGCGTGGCCAGGCTGCGGCTCCAGTTGCGCCAGTAGGTGATGGTTTCCTGCTCGAAACTGCGGGCGGTGTCGCCGATGCCGCCGGTCAGCGTTTCGTCGGGACCGAGCAGGAAGTTGAACGGCCGGCTGATCACGAATGCGGTCTCGTCGAGCAGGTAGCTGATCGGGGCGTCGGTGTTCAGGCGCAGTGTCATCTCGGAGCCGACGTAGCGCACGTGATTGCTGCCGCGGGTGATCTCGGGCACTTCGCGGCCCCAGTCGAAACGCGGCCGCAGCAGCACGCGCAGACGCGGCGCGCCGTTGAGCGGCAGCACCCGGCGCACCAGCGTCTGCGGCCGGAAGAAGCGGCCGCGACTCGGGAAGCGCGGCGCGAAGTCGGTGATCTCGACGCCCTGCCCCAGGGTGTCGTACAGCCGCGTTTTCAGCACGGCGGTGTTCGGCTCGTACCACTGCTCGCTGTGCGAAAAATTCTCGAGTTCGAAACTCCACAGGCTGCCGCTCTCGCCCGGATCGAGCAAGGCGTTGAACACCGGATCGCCGTCGAAGCGCGGCAGGCAGCACCAGACCACGCGACCGAGCTTGTCGATCAGCGCGCTGTAGGAACAGTTGCCGATGACGCCGAGATCGAGGGAAGAAGTGGAAGGCCGGTCACCGTCGTTGCTCACGCCGATGGAGGTGTCGTTGCTGGGGGTATCGATGGATGACGTGCTCATGCTGCCTTTCCTCTCTTTACTTTTCTTGTTGTCGCCGAAGCGCTGATGCCGGTGGTGTCGCTCGCTGAATGTCGTTTGAAAATCCTGTTGATGTCAGACCCGCGGAGCAGCCCGCAACGCCTGCTCCAGCCACTGATGCAAAGCCGCCGGATTGTCCAGCCGCATCTGCGCCCGGCTCTGGCCTTCGCCGATCTTGACGCCGAGTCCGCTGCCCAAGGTCTGCACCCAGTCGAAGCCGGCCTCGTCGGTGATGTCGTCGCCGACGAATACCGGACGGCGTCCGGCGAACGGCGCCTCACGCATGAAGGCGGCGATGGCGTCGCCCTTGTCGGCCAGCGCCGCCTTGGCTTCGACCACCATCTTGCCGCGCAGGACGCTGAAGCCCGGCACGTGCGTTCCCACATCGGAGACCGCATGGTTCATCGCCTCGATACAGGCCTGTTCCAGATGCGGCGCCTTGCGGTAGTGCAGCGCCAGCGCGCCGCGCTTGGGTTCCAGCAGCAGGCCGGGATGACGCGCGACGAACGGCGCCAGCCGCTCCATCAGCGGTTCGGTGGCGGGCGCGGCGAGTTGCACCAGCCGCCCGGACGCATCGCGCCGCTCGAGGCCGTGCACGCCGGCGGCAGGCAGGCGCAAGGGCGCCAGGTAATGGTCGAGCTGCGCCACCGGCCGCCCGCTGACGACCGCCAGCGCACCGTTCGCGCGTGCTTGCAGCTGCTGCAGCATCTCGATCAGGTCCGGCGCCGGGACCACGCTTTCAGGCTCGGGAGCCAGGTTCACCAGGGTGCCGTCGAAGTCGAGAAACAGTGCATCAGCGGCAAAATCGTATTCATGAGTTTGCAGAGACATGCTCAATGAGGTCGATTTAATACTGATTAGTTCCAATTGGTTTTTCGACAACAATTTCCCGATGATGCCGGAAATCGACGAACTTCAGCAGACGGGAAATGCGAGGCGAACGGTCGCGATGACCATTGCAAAAGAGGCGGGAAAGAGAACGAGGAAGGTGCTGCGCTGCTTGCGCGATCCGCAAGAAAATGCGAATCGCGCAGGCCGGGAAATCAAGAAAAAATCAGTCGGTGCTCAACGCTGCCGGCACCTGCGGAATCGGCGCCACCAGTTGCGGCAGCAGCGAACCGAACACCATGCCGCCTACGCTCATCAGCAAGCCGGCCAGTTGCGGCGGCCACAGGCCTTCCGGTGCGACGTATTCGAGCGTGATCCAGGTCGCCAGGCCGAGAATCATCGCGGCGAGCGCACCCTGGCGGGTGGCGCGCTTCCAGTACACGCCGAAGGCCAGCGGCACGAAGGCGGCGACCAGCGTCACCTTGTAGGCGTTTTCAACCATCTGGTAAATGCTCGACTGGCTGTTGAGCGCCAGCGAGGTCACCGCGACCGTGAACAGCAACACCACCACGCGCATCGAGAACAGGAATTCCTTGTCGTTCTTCCAGGGGCGGATTTCCTTGATGACGTTTTCGGTGAAGGTCACCGATGGCGCCAGCAGCGTCGCGCTGGCGCAGCTCTTGATCGCCGACAGCAAGGCGCCGAAGAACATCACCTGGGCGAACACCGGCATTTTTTCCATGATCAGCGTCGGCAGCACCAGTTGCGAATCGGTTTCGAGCAGGCGCGACACCATGGCCGGGTCGATCAGCGTGGCCGAATACGCCAGGAAAATCGGGATAAACACGAAGCCGAAGTAGATCACGCCGCCGAGGATGGAGGCGTTGCGCGCGATCTTCTCGGTCTTGGACGACATCACGCGCTGGAACACGTCCTGCTGCGGGATCGAGCCCAGCATCATGGTGATCCACGCGGCAAAGAACCACATCACCTCCCTGAGCGAGGGTGCGGGCCAGAAATTGAATTTGCCGGCATCGGCCGCATGCTGGATCACGACGCCGGGGCCGCCAACCATGCCGGAGACTTCCCAGCCGATGTAGAGCATGCCGACCACCACGATGATCATTTGCAGGAAGTCGGTGATCGCCACCGCCCACATGCCGCCCATGAGCGTATAGACCAGCACGCTGGCGGCGCCGATGATCATGCCCGCCTGCATCGTGATGTAGCCGCCCGAGACGACGTTGAAGACCAGGCCGAGCGCCTTGATCTGCGCCGCCACCCAGCCGAGGTAGGAAATCACGATGCAGATGGTCACCAGCATTTCAGCGGCGCGGCCGAAGCGCTTCTTGTAGTAATCGCCGATGGTCAGCAGATTCATGCGATACAGCGGCCGGGCGAAGAACACGCCCACCAGGATCAGGCACAGCGAGGAGCCGAAGGGATCGGCGATGATGCCGCCCAGGCCTTCCTTGAGGAAGGTCGAGGACACACCCAGCACCGCTTCCGAGCCGAACCAGGTGGCAAACACCGTCGCCGTCACGACCGACATCGGCAAGGCCCGGCCGGCCACCGCGAAGTCCTTGCCGCTCTTGACGTACCTGCTTGCGTAAAGACCGATACCGACTGAAATCACCCAATAAAGTATGACGAACCAGATCAGGGCATTCATGCATGTTCCTTACGCAAAAGGGGCTGAAAAAGAGGCTGAAAATGAGCGGGACGACAGGCGAAAACGCGCATTATAGCGGCATTAACGCCGAATTTTTTCGTCCCGACAGCAGCGTGTCAGCAAATTTCGCGCCATCGGCGGTCGGCGTTGAAAACCGGGATATTGACTTCCGGCAAGCCCCGGACCCGCAACCAGGGGTCAGTCCGGAACGGGGATCACGCCGTACGGGAATTCCTGCACGGCCGCCGGATTGCCGTCGCGCCCGACCCAGCGATAATCCGTCGGTGCGGCCTGCCCCCTGCGCAAAGGATTGCGCGTGCAATGGCGGGCGTAAGCCGGATCGACGAAGCGATAAGGGAGATGTTCGTCGCGGCCGGCCGGGATGCCCAGCCGCGTGGTTTCGATCAGCGTCGGCGGCGCTTCGCCGACGTCATCGACAAAGAATACACCGGGATCGAACACGCCGGCATCCCACTCGGGTACGCGCAAGGCCAGCGCTTTGCACAGCAAGGTCTGGCCAGCACAGAGCCTGTTCAGCGGACGGGGGCCGCCTGAGGCGTCGGGATTTTCCGCCTGCATCACCGCCAGCGCGGCGGGACCGGCGATCGCATCGATCCAGGGATAGGCCGATTTGATCAGGACCGCATTGCCCGGACCGGCGGCGCTGAAGTTGAGCGAATCGCCGCCGCGCGCGTAGTACATGTAAATGGTGCCGCCGTCCATGAACAGGGCGCGGCGTTTGTGGGTGTAGCCCAGCGAGGCATGGCTGCCGCGCTCATCGAGGCAATAGGCTTCGGTTTCGATGATGCGGGCGGACAGCCACTGGTTTTTCCAGCGCCGCCGCAAGACCTTGCCGATCAGGGCGCGCGCCAGCGCAGGGCTGTCCTGATTGAAGAACGTTGCATCCAGCATGTTGAACCGGGCCGCGTCGGTTGCACTCATGCGCTTGCCCGCCGATGCCGATATCAGCCGGCGATGGATTCCAGCGCGAACAGGTCGGCCGGATTTTCGCGCTTGCGGATCAGATGCGCTTTGTCGCCGTCCACCAGCACTTCGGCGGCGCGGCCGCGCGTGTTGTAGTTGGAGGCCATGGTCATGCCATAGGCGCCGGCCGACATCAGCGCCAGCAAGTCGCCCGGTTCGATCGCCAGTTCGCGGCTGTGCGCCAGCCAGTCGCCGGATTCGCACACCGGACCGACCACGTCATAGGTCCTGGCGGCGTCCTGGCGCTGTTGCACGACCTGCACGCCATGCCAGGCTTCGTACAAGGCCGGGCGCATCAGGTCGTTCATGGCGGCGTCAACCACGGCGAAATTCTTGGTCTCGCCATGCTTCAGATATTGCACTTCGGTCAGCAGCACGCCGGCATTGCCGACGATGGAGCGGCCCGGTTCGAACATGACCTTGATCGCACGGCCGGCGTATTTTTCCTTGCGCCAGGCCTCGACGCGGGCGAACAGGCGGCCCAGGTAATCGCCCACCGGAACCGGTTGTTCGTCGTCGTAGGTGATGCCTATGCCGCCGCCGATGTCGAGGTGGTGGATGGCGATACCTTCGGATTCGAGCTGGTCGATCAGTTCGATTACCTTGTCGAGCGCTTCCAGCAACGGTGCATCGTCGAGCAATTGCGAACCGATGTGGCAGTCGATGCCGACCACTTCGATATTCGGCAGCGCGGCGGCATCGCGGTAGCAGGCCAGCGCATCTTCATAGGCGACGCCGAACTTGTTTTCCTTGAGGCCGGTGGAGATATACGGATGGGTCTTGGCGTCGACGTTCGGGTTGACGCGCAGCGAGATGCGCGCGCGCTTGCCGGCTTCGCCCGCGACTTCGTTGAGGCGATGCACTTCCGGAATCGATTCGACGTTGAAGCACAGGATGTCGTGTTGCAGCGCCAGGCGCATTTCGTCGCGCCCCTTGCCCACGCCCGAGAAGATCACCTTGCGCGGATCGCCGCCGGCGGCAATCACGCGCAGCAGTTCGCCGCCCGAGACGATGTCGAAGCCGGAACCGAGCTTGCCCAGCACATTTAGCACGGCAAGATTGGAGTTGGACTTGACCGAATAGCAGATCAGCGCGCCGCCATTGTCGCCATTTTCAGTGCGACCGGCTTTCTTGCAGGCATCGGCGTAGGCCGAGAAGTTGGCTGTCAGCGCCGCCTTGGAATAGACGTACAACGGCGAGCCGAACTGCTTGGCCAATGCGTTCAGAGGCAGATTTTCGGCATGCAGCACGCCGTCGCGGTAAGAAAAATGGGACATGGAAATAAGAAGCGGCGAAGGATTATTTGGAATTGCCGGCAGGTGCGGAAGCCGGAGCGGGCAAGGAGATCGCCGGCACACCGGCGTCATCTGGTGCGGCCGGTTTGCTCATGTTGTCTTCAGGTGCGGGTGCGGTGCGCACGCGCTCCGCCGGCGGCTTGCCGATGTAGAGCGGGCCCTTCTGGCCGCAACCGGCCAGCAACAACGCCAACAACGGCGCCAACAGGGCAGCGCCGAGCAGCGGACGGGCGGGAGAAAAATGAAATGGAGACTTCACGATAGAATCACGGGTTTACATCAATGTCTCGGAGTGTAGCATGACAGAATCAGAATTCCTGGCCCTAGCGGATTCCGCGCTGAACGCGATCGAAGCCGCGCTGGAGCAGGCCACCGACGACACCGAGCTCGACGTCGAATGCAGCCGCAGCGGCAATGTCCTCGAAATCGAGTGCATCGACAACGGCTCCAAAATCATCGTCAACAGCCAGGCGCCGATGCAGGAATTGTGGCTGGCCTCCAAATCGGGCGGCTATCACTTCAAATACGACGGCAAGCAATGGCTGAGCGCACGCGATGGCGCCGAACTGTACGCCACGCTGTCGGCTTCGGTCACCGAACAGGCCGGCGTCGCGGTGACGCTCGGCGCGCCCTGATCCGCACTGGAAATTTCGCTAAAGAAATAAAAACGCGGCGCGAAATCATCGCGCCGCGTTTACCTTGAACGATTGCCGCCGCCGGTACGGCGGCGATCGGAAAAAACGGCAGAGCAGAAGTTGTGCTTACCAGTTGTAGCGGTAAGCAACTTGTCCCGCCACACCTTCATCGCCCTGGCCGCTCAGCTGATGGCGATACTTCAGCGCCGCCGACAATTGCCCCTGCTTCGACACGCGGCCGGTGATGCCGGTGCCGATTTCGCCCCAGGTCTTGTTGCTGTTCGCCTGCAAGGCCTCGTCACCGACCGTGACCGTCGCCGGGTTCAGGAAATTGCGCAGCAGATCCAGCGTCAGGTAAGGCGCCGCCGCAAGCGGCATATCGCCGTCGGCCATTTCGCGGAACAACCGCACACCTACGCGGCCGCGCGCGCCGTGATTGCCCTTCACTGAAATCGCCGACATGTAATCGCTGAAGCTCTTCGAGTTCAGGTACTGGTAGGTCAGCTGCACCTGCGGCTCGACCCGCAGGCTGCTGCCGCCGACGGCGAACGGCTGGCCGGCTTCGGCCGACAGCGCCATACCCACGGCCTTGTTGGCGGCCATGCGGCCGTAGATGTCCTTGTAATTGTTCTGGTACCAGGTCAGCTGGCCGTTCAGATCGAGGTACCCGCCATCGGCGCGGTAGCCGGTCCAGTAGCCCCCGGCACTGTAGGCGCGCGTCTTCACGTCGCCGGTGTTGTTGCCGTTGGGCGCCTTGAGCACGGTGCGCAGGTCGTCGTAGAAGCGCGCATTGGTTTCGCCCAGCGTCACGGTGGCGCCGGCGTGCGTGCTGCTGCCGTCCGGATTCGATGCCAGCGTCCAGTCCTTGCCGAATTGCATGAAGGTCGTATGTGCACTGGTGCTGAGATTGTCATGCGCATCCTGGTTGAATTGCGAACCCTGGATGCGCCCCCAGACGCCGTTTTCATCTTGCGTCTTCTTCTCGGCACGGGCCGGATTTCCGAAGTCGCCGATGCGTTCCTGCAGCGAGCCAATGATGGCGTAACCGTAATCCTGGTTCAACCCTGGCGTCATCATGTAACCCGGCACTGCAGCGCGGAAGGTCGAGCGCAGATACCAGTCGGCGGGACGATTCTGACCACCCTGGTTCAGGAAATATTCATATGCGCCCGCTTCCAGCGGGCCGCCGATCAATTTGAAATTGTCGGCCGGCGAAGCGCCGTCGATCTGCACCACACGGATGCCGTCACCTTGCGTCCGGGCGCCGCGACCGCCGGCATTGGCGATACGCACAAAATGCGCGCCGCTGGCGTTGCCGCTGACGTGCAGCAAATCGGTCGGGCTCGCGCTACCGCCCAATTTGGTGTTCATGGACAGCAGTCCTGCCGTGCCGTCCAGCGAACCGGTGACAATCGTTTTGAACACATTGCCGCTCGGCGCCAGGAAGTTGACTGTGCCGCCGTTGAGCGTCAGCGAGGTCAGGTCCGAATCGGCGGTGACGTTCCAGGCGCTGGTGCTGTCGACCGTCATCGACATCGGATCAACCATGCCGGTCAGGGTCGTGCCGTTTTGCAGGAACACACGTCCCGTGCTGGCGCTGTCGGAAATCAGATTGCCCTTGATATTGACGCCGTCGGCCACCAGCTTGACCACGCTGCCGTTTTGCAGATTCAGCAGATTGCCGTTGATATTGAGGTTGGTGCCATTCCTGATCGTGATATCGGCCGCACCGCCGTTGGCGCGAATGATATCGGCGTTCGCGTCTTGCATCGACAATGCCGAACTGTCAATAACCAGCGTACTTGCCGGCGCGCCGCCGGTAATGAGCACGGCATGCGCACCGGTGCCGGAAGTATGCAGGTTGACGCCTGTCAGACTCACCGTCGCACCACCCGACAAACTCACGCCGGCAGCATTGGCACCGGTCGTGTTCAACGTGGATCCGACCAGATTTGCCGAACCACCACTGGCGTTCAGGGCCGAACTACCGGCGCCTTGGGCAGTGATGCCGGAACCGACCGCAGTGAAGCTTCCCGACGCCACGTTCACTGCATGGTTCGCACCCACCATGCCGGCCGAGTCGAAATTCAACCGCGATCCTGTCGTCATGGCGATGCTCCCTGTACCGGAGACACTCGCGCCGTGCCCCGCATAAATGGGATTGCCGAAGCCATCTGTGAGGCTCATTCGGTTCACGGTGACCGTCACGTTGGGGTCCACCATCACCGAAGTGCCGGTGCCGGAATTGATCGGGGAATTCTGGTTGCTGGAAACATGACTCTGCGCCGATACCTGCAGCGATACTGCTGAGAGACCAATGGCTAATGCGATGGCATGCGACATCTTGCTGCGCGGCATGCATGCGGCGCCGGCTGGCTGTTGATTCTTCACTTTTGACACACCCTATACACTCAATTGAAAACGGCCGCGTCTTCCGAATGCCTGCGATTCGGAAACGGCCACACCTTCGCAGCGCTTCATCACGGATGAAGTGCCAGCTGCGAAGGGAGTGCATGTTAGGGATTAGGGGTGTGAAGCTATATAGGACAATTCTCAATTACATTTCGTAACAAGCCAATACAACAGCCGCCGGCTTAAACGATGCTGACCTGCTTGATAGCGCGCTCCCAGGTTTGGATTTTGGTCTGCGCTTCGTCGCGGCTCATGGTCGGCAGGAAGGTGCGTTCCATGCGCCAATGCGCAGACAACTCCGGCAGGTCGCGATAAACGCCGGTCGCCAGGCCGGCCAGGCTGGCCGCGCCCAGCGCGGTGGTCTCCGTGACTTGCGGGCGGATCACGGGGATGCCGAGCAAATCGGCCTGGAATTGCAGCAGCAGATTATTGGCCGACGCGCCGCCGTCGACGCGCAGTTCCGTGATCGGCGACACCGCGTCGCGCACCATCGCCGTCAGCAAGGCGGTGCTCTGGAAAGCGATCGATTCCAGCGCAGCGCGCGCAATGTGCGCTACGGTACTGCCGCGACTGAGGCCGACGATCGCGCCCTTGGCCGAGGGGTTCCAATATGGCGCGCCGAGCCCGGTAAACGACGGCACGAACACCACGCCGCCGGAGTCGGGCGCCGAGGCCGCCAGTTCTTCCACATCCGTCGAATTCTTGATGGCCTTGAGGCCGTCGCGCAGCCATTGCACCACTGCGCCGCCAATGAAGACGCTGCCTTCCAGTGCGTATTGCTTGCGCTCGCCGACCTGGCACGCCGCCGTGCTGATCAATCCGTTGCGCGATTGCGCGCACTGGTCGCCGGTATGCAGCAGCATGAAGCAACCGGTGCCGTAAGTATTCTTCGCCATGCCGGGCTGGAAACAGGCCTGGCCGAACAAGGCCGATTGCTGGTCGCCGGCGATGCCGCCGATCATCACCGCCGCGCCCAGATGTCCGGCATCGGTGCGGCCATACAAATGCGCCGAAGGGTGGACTTCAGGCAATAGCGAACGCGGCACGTCCAGCCATTCCAGCAGTTCTTCATCCCAGCTGCCGGTATGAATATTCCACAGCATGGTGCGCGATGCATTGGACACGTCGGTGACATGCAGTCGTCCGGCCGTGAGGTTCCAGATCAGCCATGCATCGACCGTGCCAAAGGCCAGTTCGCCGCGCCGTGCGCGCTCGCGCAGGCCGGGCACGCTGTCGAGGATCCAGTGCAGCTTGGTGCCGGAAAAATACGGATCGAGCACCAAGCCGGTCTTGGCCTGGATGGCGTCGGTCAGGCCGCGCTCGCGCAGCCCGGCGCAGATGGCTTCGGTACGGCGGTCCTGCCAGACGATGGCATTGTGCACCGGCTTGCCGCTGGCGCGGTCCCACACGACCGTGGTCTCGCGCTGATTGGTGATCCCCAGCCCGGCCAGGTCGGCCGCCTTGATGCCGGCTTGCGCCAGCACCTGGCGGCAAGTCTGCAGTTGGCTGTTCCAGAGATCCATGGGATCGTGTTCGACCCAGCCGGGCTGCGGAAAAATCTGGCGAAACTCTTGCTGCGCGGTGGCGACGATGGCGCCGGTTTCGTCGAAGATGATGCTGCGCGAGCTGGATGTGCCCTGGTCGAGAGCGAGCAGATATGCCATGTTTTGCCTCGGGAATATGTCTTTAAATGCCTTGCGGTGAAGACCACAGCGTAACAACGATTGCCTTGTGCTGGAAGAAAAAACGTCATTCCGGAAACTCCCGGAATGACGTCGTGGCGCTACTTGAAGTTTCGGCTTCCTGCAGAAGCGTAGCGAGCGGTCCGAGCTCTGGAGGAGAAGCGCAGCCGTACGCTAGTACGGCGAGCATCGCAGTCCGGAGATCGGATCGCGCTTAGCTTATGCGGGAATGCCTAGCGAACTTTGCCGTCCTTCCAGGCTTGCAACAATTTGTCGTAAGGGATGGTTTCGCCCTTCGGCTTTTCGTTGGCCAGCTTGGTCCATGGCGCGCCCTTGTCGGACATCCAGGTCGCAGGATCTTTCTTGTCGTTGAGCTTGGGCGCGCAGTTCTTCATGCCGGCGCGCTGCAGGCGGGCCATGATGCCGTCCATTTCCTCGGCCAGATTATCCATCGCGCCTTGCGGCGTCTTCTCGCCGGAAATCGCGGTGGAAATGTTCTTCCACCACAGTTGCGCCATCTTCGGATAGTCAGGCACGTTGTTGCCGGTCGGCGTCCACGCCACGCGCGCCGGGCTGCGGTAGAACTCGATCAGGCCGCCGTACTTGGCCGCGTTCTTGGTGAAGTATTCCGAACGGATGTCGGAATCGCGGATGAAGGTCAGGCCGACGATCGATTTCTTCAGCGACACGGTCTTGGAGGTCACGAACTGGCCGTACAGCCAAGCCGCGGCCATCTGGTCAGGCGGCGTGCTCTTGAGGAAGGTCCAGGAACCGACGTCCTGGTAGCCGTTCTGCATGCCTTCTTTCCAGTACGGACCGTGCGGCCCCGGCGCCATGCGCCACTTCGGCGAACCGTCGGTGTTCACCACCGGCAGACCCTGCTTGGTCATGCCCGCAGTGAAGGCGCTGTACCAGAACACCTGCTGCGCGATGTGACCTTGGGCTGGAACCGGACCGGCTTCGGAGAAGGTCATGCCGAGCGCTTCCGGCGGTGCGTACTTCTTCATCCAGTCGAGGTACTTGGTCAGCGCATAGACTGCCGCCGGCGAGTTGGTGGCGCCGCCGCGCGACATCGATGCGCCTACCGGCGTGCACTTGTCAGCCGCCACGCGGATACCCCATTCGTCGACCGGCAGGCCGTTCGGCAAGCCCTTGTCGGCAGCGCCGGCCATCGACAGCCAGGCATCGGTGAAGCGCCAGCCCAGCGATGGATCCTTCTTGCCGTAGTCCATGTGACCGAAGATCTTCTTGCCGTCCAGTTCCTTGACGTCGTTGGTGAAGAAGGCCGCGATGTCTTCGTAGGCAGACCAGTTTTGCGGCACGCCCAGTTCATAGCCGTACTTGGCCTTGAACTTGTCCTGCAGGTCCTTGCGCGCGAACCAGTCGGCACGGAACCAGTACAGGTTGGCGAACTGCTGGTCGGGCAGCTGATACAGCTTGCCGTCCGGCGCGGTCGTGAAGCTGGTGCCGATGAAATCCTTCAGGTCGAGGCCGGGATTGGTGTATTCCTTGCCGGGGCCGGCCATGTAGTCGGACAGCACCACGGTCTGGCCATTGCGGTAGTGAGTGCCGATCAGATCGGAGTCGTTGACCCAGCCGTCGTAGATCGACTTGCCCGATTGCAGCGAGGTCTGCATCTTCTCGACCACGTCGCCTTCCTGGATCACGTCGTGCTTGACCTTGATGCCGGTGATTTCCTCGAAGGCCTTGGCCAGGGTTTTCGATTCATAGGCGTGGGTGTCGAGGGTTTCCGACACCACGTGGATTTCCTTGACGCCCTTGGCTTTCAGTTTGGCGGCGGCGTCGATGAACCATTGCATTTCGCTCAGCTGCTGCTGGCGCGACAGCGTGCTCGGCTTGAATTCGGTATCGATCCACTTCTCGGCCGATTTGGTGTCGGCCCAGACATTGCCTGCCACTGCGATCGCAGCAGCCAGCACGGTAAGTTTGAATTTTTGCATCACGTCTCCTCGTCACCTTCCCAAAGATGGTCGCGCCGGAGAGGGAAGGACATTCCCCGAACGCGTTATTTCATTTCAGGTTTTTTATTCTGAGCAAACCGGAAATTGAATTCTTGGTATACGCAAAGTTAGCCCTTACGCATGACGATAACCAACGCCAGCAAGCCGAGCGCGGCCGCATACCACTGATCCAGGTCGGTCAATCCGACCCATGCCAGATTGATATAGGCGGCACTCAGCAAGCCGATGAACAAGCGGTCTCCGCGCGTCGTGCGCAGCGGCAGGAAGCCCTTGCGCTCCACCGTCGGCGAACGGATTTCCCAGATCGTCATGCCCACCAGCATGAGCGCGATACAGATGAAAAAGACGGCAATCGGCGGCGTCCACGACATCCATGAAAAAGCAGCCATCGTCACACCCTCCCCATCGCAAAACCCTTGGCGATATGGTTGCGCACGAACCAGATCACCAATGCACCCGGAATGATCGTCAGCATGCCGGCGGCGGCCAGAATGCCCCAGTCCATGCCCGCCGCCGAAGCGGTGCGCGTCATGATTGCGCTGATCGGCTTGGCGTTGACCGAGGTCAGCGTGCGCGCCAGCAGCAACTCGACCCAGCTGAACATGAAGCAGAAGAACGCCGTCACGCCGACGCCCGATTTGATCAGCGGCAAGAAGATGCGGATGAAGAAGCGCGGGAACGAAAAGCCGTCGATGTAGGCGGTCTCGTCGATCTCGCGCGGTACGCCCGACATGAAGCCTTCCAGGATCCACACCGCCAGCGGCACGTTGAACAGCATGTGCGCCAGCGCCACGGCGATGTGGGTGTCCATCAGACCCACCGTCGAGTACAGCTGGAAGAACGGCAGCAGGAACACCGCCGGCGGCGTCATGCGGTTGGTCAGCAGCCAGAAGAACATGTGCTTGTCGCCGAGGAAGCGGTAGCGCGAAAACGCGTAGGCCGCCGGCAATGCCACCAGCAGCGACAGCACCGTGTTGATGGCGACGTAGATGATGGAATTGATGTAGCCGGAATACCAGGAGGCGTCGGTGAAAATCACCTTGTAGTTGTCCAGCGTCGGCTGGTTCGGCCACAACGTGAAGACCGCCAGCGTTTCTTCGTTGGTCTTGAGCGAGGTATTGAACAGCCAGTACAGCGGAATCAGCGTGAAGGCGATGTACAGCGCCAGCGTCAGCAGGCGCGGCCAGTTGTTTGGCTTGCTTTTGTTCATGATTGGCTCCCGTGCTCTTGCGCACCGCTTTGTCCGCCATTCCCGGCACTTTGCATCCAGTTGTACAAGACGAAGGAAAGCAACAGGATGATCAGGAAATAGATCAGCGAAAACGCCGCCGCAGGACCCAGGTCGAACTGGCCAACCGCCTTCTGCGTCAGGTACTGGCTCAGGAAGGTGGTCGAGTTGCCGGGACCGCCGCCGGTGAGCACGAAGGGTTCGGTGTAGATCATGAAGCTGTCCATGAAGCGCAGCAGCACCGCGATCACCAGCACGCCGCGCATCTTGGGCAGCTGGATGAACCGGAACACGGCCCAGCGGCTGGCGCCGTCAATCTGCGCCGCCTGATAGTAAGCATCCGGGATCGAGCGCAAGCCGGCGAACGCCAGCAAGGCAACCAGCGGCGTCCAGTGCCAGACGTCCATCACCAGCACGGTGATCCAGGCATCAAGCGAATCGGACGCGTAGTTGTAATCCATGCCGAGCCGGCTCAACACATAACCGCCCAGGCCGATATCGGCGCGGCCGAAGATTTGCCAGATGGTGCCGACCACGTTCCACGGGATCAGCAGCGGCATGGCCAGGATCACCAGCGCGGCCGAGGATTTCCAGCCCTGCGCCGGCATCGACAGGGCCAGCCCGATGCCCAGCGGAATCTGCACCAGCAGCACGCAGAACGAAAAGATCAGCTGGCGCAGCAGCGCCGAATGCAGCTCGCTATCGCGCATCACGGCGCGGAACCACTCGAGGCCGACGAACACGCTCTGTTCGGGACTGATGATGTCCTGCACCGAATAATTGACCACGGTCATCAGCGGCACGATCGCGGAGAACGCGACCGTCAGAAACACCGGCAGGATGAAAAACCAGGCCTTGTTGTTGTATGGCTTGTTCATGACCTATCGCCCTATCCTTTCGTCATTGCTGAAGAAGATCGTCTCCGCTTTCGCCAGGCGCAGCCACTGTTGGCCGCCGTCCAGCTTGACCGATGCATCGAGCCTGGCCTTGACGATCTGTCCGCCGAACTCTGCGGTGAGCAGCTGGCTGGTGCCGAGATGCTGGACCTGCACGACGTTGGCGCTGACTGCGCCGGGCGCGCCGGCAGCCGCGAGCTCGACGAATTCCGGCCGGATGCCGAGCTTGAGCTCGCCACTGGCGTTCTTGAGCGCCTGCAACTGGCTGGCGTCGACGCCTACCCGCTGCTGGCCGATCACGACGGCGTCGCCATCAATCTGCAGCGGATAGAAATTCATGCCGGGACTGCCGATGAAATAGCCGACGAAGGTATGATCGGGACGCACGAACAGCGCCTCCGGCTTGCCCTGCTGCACCACTTTGCCGTTCGTCATGACCACCACTTCGTCGGCAAAGGTCAGCGCCTCCACCTGGTCATGGGTGACGTAGATCAGGGTCAGTTTGAGTTGGTGGTGGATCTGTTTGAGCTTTTGCCGCAACTGCCATTTCATGTGCGGATCGATCACCGTCAGCGGCTCGTCGAACAGGATCGCGGCGACGTCCTTGCGCACCAGTCCGCGCCCCAGCGAGATCTTTTGCTTGGCGTCGGCGGACAAGCCGCTGGCGCGCTGCTTGAGGTCGCGCGTGAGCTCCAGGATCTCGGCGATTTCATGCACGCGCGCGCGCACTTCGCTTTCGGCCACCTTGCGATTGCGCAGCGGGAAGGCCAGGTTGTCGAACACGCTCATGGTGTCGTACAGCACCGGGAACTGGAACACCTGGGCGATGTTGCGCTCGCGCGTGGGCATCTGCGTCATGTCCTTGCCGTCGAACAGCACCTGTCCTTCGGACGGCACCAGCAAGCCTGAGATAATGTTGAGCAGCGTCGACTTGCCGCAGCCGGACGGGCCCAGCAAGGCGTAGGCGCCGCCGTCTTCCCACACCATGTTCATCGGTTGCAAAGCGTAGTCCTGCAACGACGCCGGATTGGGTCCGTAGGCGTGACCGAGATTGCGGAATTCAATACGTGCCATGTCAGTCTCCGTGCGGGGCGCTCAACAGGCGCCCCTCTGTATCGAACAGGAAAATCTGCGCGGCGTCGATGTGGACCTGCACCGTACTGTCGATCTCGAGCGCATGTACGCCTGGCAGTTGCGCCACCAGCGCAGCGCTGCCGTGGCGCAGGTGCAGATAGGTTTCGGAGCCGCTCAGTTCGGCCAGGCCTACCGTGCAGACAAGCGTGACACCGGCGCCTTTGTGTGCTTTCAGGCGCACATCGTTGCAGCGAACGCCGACCTGGCAACGCTGGCCGGCCGCCAGCGCAAGATGACGGCCGGCCACGGTCAGCACGCTGCCGTCGTCAAGCGTCACGCTGCCATTGGCGCTGGCTGTTGCCGCCAGCATATTCATCGGCGGATCGTTAAAGATGGCGGCCACTTCGGTCGAGGCTGGCGCATTGAACAATTGCAGCGTCGGACCGAACTGCAGCAAGCGGCCGGCATGCATCACGGCGGTATGGCCGCCGAGCAGCAAGGCTTCCTGCGGTTCCGTGGTGGCGTAGACCACGGTGGTGTCGCCGTTGGTGAAGAGGGAAATCAGCTCGGAACGCAACTCCTCGCGCAGCTTGTAGTCCAGATTGACCAGCGGCTCATCCAGCAATACCAGCGGCGCGCGCTTGATCAATGCCCGCGCCAGCGCGGTGCGCTGCTGCTGGCCGCCGGACAGCTCGCCCGGCAGGCGTTGCAGCAAGTGTGCGATGTGCAGTTTCTCGGCAATCTCGGTGACGCGCTGATGGATCTCCTGCTGCGGCAACTTTTTCAGGCGCAAGGGCGAGGCAATGTTTTCGTAGACGCTCAACCCCGGATAATTGATGAATTGCTGGTACACCATGGCGAGGTTGCGCTCGCGTACGCCAACGCCGGTGACGTCCTTGCCGTCGACCAGTACGCTGCCGCGGTCGGGCTTGTCCAGTCCGGCGATGATGCGCATGAGCGAAGTCTTGCCGGCCTGTGTCGGGCCCAGCAAGACGTTGATGCCGCCCGTCGCCAGCTTCAGATCAAGCGGGTACAGATGCGTTTCCGCTCCGACCGACTTGCTCACTTGTTTTAATTCCAGGGTCACGCTGTCTCCTTGCTGCTGTTCTGTTTTTTACTTGCGGCGCAGGTCTTCAGGACGGGTTGCGCTCCGTCAGCCATTGCTGCAATCGCTCCACGTGCTGCGGCCGGCAATACAGGCCCAGCTTGCTCCGGCGCCACAAGATGTCTTCTGCGCTGCGCGCCCATTCAACGTCGTGCAGATAGCGCGCTTCTACCTCATGCAGTCCGGGAGCCAGTTCTTCTCCGAGATCGGCCAGGCCGGTGACACCTTTGAGCAGACGTTCGGCGCGGCTGCCATAGCTGCGCGCATAGCGCTGCGCCAATGCGGACGGCAGCCACGGATGGCGTTCATGGAAGGCCGCCAGGAAGCGCGCAAAGTCGTAGCGCCGGACCAGTTTTCCGGCCTGCTCAAGATCGCCGCCGGGCAGCGGCGCATCGGCGGTCCACGACGGCGCCTTGAGCCCCAGCCGCGGGGACAGAATTGCCAGTGCCTCTTCTGCGAGCTTGCGATAGGTGGTGATTTTTCCGCCCCAGACATTGAGCATGGGCGCGCCGCTGTCATTGCATTCGAGCAGATAATCGCGCGTCACGGCGGAGGCGTTGGAGGAATTGTCATCCAGCAGCGGACGCACGCCGGAATAGGTCCACACCACGTCTTGCGCGGAAATCTGGCGCGTGAAATAGCGATTGGCCATGTCGCACAAGTAATCGATTTCCTCTGCGCTGATTTCGACCTTGCCGGCGTCGCCGGTGTATTCCAGATCAGTGGTGCCGATCAGCGTAAAGTCATCCTGATACGGGATCGCAAAAATAATACGCTTGTCGGGATTCTGAAAAATGTAGGCGTAAGGGTGGTCGAACAATCGCTTGACGACGATATGACTACCCTTGATCAGACGCAGGCCGTAGCTCTTGCTGGCACCGGGAACGGCGTCGGCAAACTGCGCGGTCCACGGGCCGGCGGCGTTGACGATCGCGCGCGCCTGCACCTGGATGCGGCCGTCCTCTTCGTTCTCCAGCGTGGCATGCCAGAGCTCGCCTTCGCGGCGTGCGGCGGTGCATTTGGTGCGGGTAAAAATCCGGGCGCCGCGTTCGCTGGCGTCGAGCGCATTGAGCGCCACCAGACGGGCATCATCGACCCAGCCGTCGGAGTAGACGAAGCCGCGGCGGTAGCCGCCCTTGAGCGGTTTGCCGGCGGCGTGCTGATCCAGTTTCAAGCCGTACGAGGCTGGCAGGATCTCGCGTTTGGCGAGATAGTCGTACATCAGCAGGCCGGCGCGGATCAGCCAGGCCGGGCGCTGGCCGGCATCGTGCGGCATGACGAAACGCAGCGGCCAGATGATATGCGGAGCAGCGCGCAGCAACACTTCACGCTCCTGCAAGGCCTTGCGCACCAGTTTGAATTCGTAATACTCGAGATAGCGCAGCCCGCCGTGGATCAGCTTGGTGCTGGCCGAAGAAGTATGCTGCGCCAGATCGTGCTGTTCGCACAAAATCACGCGCAAGCCGCGGCCGACCGCGTCACGCGCAATACCGGCGCCGTTGATGCCGCCGCCGACCACCAGAAGATCACATTCAAGAAGTGTGTTCAACTTGTCTCCGGAATTTTTATTTGCCGTATTGTATTTTTTGGCTACGATACGCGACAACGTGAAAACAAATCAACAATTATTTTGTTGTTTTCAATTCGATTATGTTTTTTAATGTTCATATGATCGTTAACCAATTCCCATGATGCTCAATCCGCGGCAACAAACCTTGCTCGACTGCGTGCGCAAGCACATTACGATTTCGGTGGAAGAACTGGCGCAGCAACTCGACGTGACGACGCAAACGGTGCGGCGCGACGTCAAGGCGATGGTGGACGCCAAGTTGCTGGCGCGCTATCACGGCGGCGTCGGCCTGCTCTCCTCGACCGAAAACATCGCCTACCCGCAGCGCCAGGTGATGAACGCCGAGGCCAAGCAACGCATTGGCAAGGCGGTCGCCGCGCGCGTGCCGGACGGCTGTTCATTGATCCTCAATCTGGGAACCACCACCGAAGAAGTGGCGCGCGCGCTGCATCAGCACAGCCACCTGCATGTGGTGACCAACAACCTCAACGTCGCCAGCATGCTGGCCAGCAATACCTCGTCGGAAGTGATCGTCACCGGCGGTGTGGTGCGCGCGCGCGACCGCGGCATTGTCGGCGAGGCAACTATCGACTTCATCCGCCAGTTCAAGGTCGACATCGGCATCATCGGCATTTCCAGCATCGAGCTCGACGGCGTGTTGCGCGACTTCGATGCGCGCGAAGTCAAAGTGGCGCAAACCATCATTGAACAATCGCGGCAGGTCTGGCTGGTCGCCGACTCGAGCAAGTTCGGCCGGCAGGCGCTGGTGAAGATGGCGCACCTGTCGCAGATCGACGTCTTGTTCACCGACGCGCCGCCGCCGCCAGAACTGGCGAAATTGCTGCAGGAAACCGAGGTCGAGGTGGTGCTGGCGACCTGAGCGGAAACAGTATCCGGGAAGGAACCTTCAGACATTCCGACTCCGCAATACCAAAGCCGGCGCTTCGGCTTTATACTCTCGCATCTCGCTTTACTGGAAAGAAAGTCCGATGCGCCGCATAGTTACGCGACCCGTTTCTCCCACGCAACTTCTCACGCAATTTTTTCCGCTGCAGCGCGGCCTGAGCAAATTACAGATGTTGACTGCAATCGCAGTCATCGCCGTCGTGGCCGTGGTCGCCGCACCGCGCCTGATCAACGTCGTCAACCATGCCCATAGCCCGCAAATCGTGACGGCCGAGCAGGACATCGCCGAGATCGAAAAGGGTCTGCAACTGTACAAGCAGGACAACGGCCGCTATCCAACCACCGAGCAAGGCTTGCTGGCGCTGATCGTCAAGCCGGGCCGCGCGCCGGTGCCGAAGGAATGGAAAATCGGCGGCTACCTCGACCGCCTGCCGCGCGACCCCTGGGGCAACCCTTATCAATATCGGGTGTCGGAAGACGGCAATGGCTTCGATGTGTTTTCCTTCGGAGCCGCCGGTCCTGATGCGGGCGTCGACCAGGCCGGCGTGATTCGCGCCAGACACTGACATTGACACTGACGCCATGAAAAAAGCCACGGCATGCCGTGGCTTTTTTATTGCGCTTGACCCGTCCTGGAATAAGTTGACACTTTTTCGAAGAGAGGAAGGAGTGTCAGATGGAACAAGAGAAACGTCGCAGCCAGCGTGATTACAGCCTGGCTTTTAAATTGAACGTTGTCGAGCAGGTAGAAAAAGGCGAGATGACGTACAAGCAGGCGCAAAAGCGGTACGGAATACAAGGCCGGTCGACAGTTTTG
>Ga0209026_1000103_pt1 | contig 152843 bp, 123 predicted proteins | sample AraplaCL_Col_mCL_FD_184262 | JGI IMG/M metagenome (GOLD analysis project Ga0209026, IMG submission 184262) | Arabidopsis root microbial communities from the University of North Carolina, USA - plate scrape CL_Col_mCL (SPAdes) (version 2) | ecosystem: Host-associated > Plants > Roots >...
CAGTTCTCCGAAAAGGCTAAGGGCCAAAATGGCGACTGCTGTCATTCTTGAAAAGCACATCTGAAATCTCCTGACATGATCGGCCGGAAAGGTATCCGGGTTTGCGGTCACTCCAATGTTCGGATCTGTCCACAAAAAGGTTACAGCCATCGGCGGGGAAATTTTTGAGGCTGTGATAGGCGAAACAGCCTTGAGGAGGTTTCATAACTACGCCTAAGCCGCAAATTGGCGGCTAAGTAACTAAAAAGGTTACGTTGTTATGGGGAACAGTGGTTCGGATCCGTTCACAACATACAGATCCGATTTTGTGGACTGTGGCTTGTCGGCTTTAAAAAGTGGCATTGCAGCCAAGCGCGAGACGATTGCTTTGCGCTCCCGTTACAGTCGCTCCGCGACCCCAAAGCGCTTCCCGGAAACGGTCGTATCCTTTACAAGAGAAGGCGTAGATCATTTCAAACGTGCTTTCGCCGTCGCGCAGCGTCGCGATCGTGACGGCAAGTCCGAAAAGGGATTTGAGAGACGGCGTCGCGAACATCCGGTGGCTCCTTATGTGAGCCGCAACGTAGTTGAGCCTGGGTGCTTCGATTAGAAAAGCCGTTCTATGTGTCGCAGGAACATGGAAATGTATCTGCTCATAGGCGCCAGTGGGGAGCAATGATGTTTCAGGTGGTTGTTGTTCAGGTACTCCGCGATATCCGTCACAATCTGTGCGTGACAGCCACCGCTCTGGAGAGCGACGAGATCAACCAGACCTTCCTCGTTAAACGCTCGTGACAAGTTTCAGTGCACCTGTTCAGTCGTCCTTCAAGCCAAAAGAAGCCGCATTTATAAGATCGCCGGAATTAGTCCGATAAGTAAAGCAGGTTTCAAGGAGACCCTCAGTCGCTATCAGATGAATGAAGAAGTGAAGAACACATCCGATCCCAATATTGATGTCAGAGGTCGACGCAAGAATATCCTGGTTTATAGGCGGCCCTGAAATACAACCATTTAATAGTATCGTTGAAGTCGGTTTCTAAGCAACGTTTGTAATCTGACAAGATAATTCAGCGCGTCACCTCTGTATTGAGTAAAGTTAATTCTAAATCAACAAATCGGGCGAACTCTTATGGATACCCGACCCGCGCGGTCGTCCTCAGGAGCTGGAGGTTCGAATGAAGCGCCCGAGTGTCAAGCAGACCCTTATTGCAGTTTTGTCCGTCATCAGTGTCTTCCTCATCGTGCTGTCCTATAGTTCCCTCAGCACGATCTCGGCGCTGAACGGCAATACGCAGCAAATCGGTGGTTTTTGGTTGAAGCGCCTTGTCACCGCGAGAGACATCAAGGGAAACTTCTCTGATCTGGAGCTGGCTTACGCTCGCTACCTGTTGGTGGCATCGCCAGAAAAGCGAGCAGCGGCAGCAAAGTTGATCGATGACATGGATTCTGCGGTGAAGGGCGCGATAGATGAATATGTAAAAGGTGTCCGCACCGATCGGGGCCGCGAACTGATCAACGAGGTCAACTCGGAACTTAAGAAGTACAATGAACTCGCCGAACAGCTGGTCCTACTGCAGGACGGTGGCAAGGGCGCCGAGGCAGCCAGTTTTTTCCGAGATAGGATGGAGCCGCAATCTGATCTCGTGGGTCAGAAGATTGCAGACCTAGTGGCGTTCATCCTGGGCCAGGCTGAAACCTACGTGATCGGAAGCAGCGCTACGGCAAGCTCAGCGTTTACGGAAACAGCAATAATCGCAGCTCTTGCGATCCTGGTTGCCTTTGCCGGCAGCGTATTTGCGATGTTGGGTATCGCAAATCCGATCCGGCGGATTGCCGCCGCCATGAAAATTCTTTCCGATGGCAATCTGCAAAGTACCATTCCCTACGCCGGCCGCGCAGATGAGATTGGCGCGATGGCCGCTGCAGTGGAGGTGTTCCGACAAAACGCAATAAATGTTCTTCGATTGGAGCAGGAGGCATTCACATCGCGGAGCCACGCGGAGGCGGCTCGTGCAACAGAACAGGAGCGTATCGAGAAAGAAGCGCGACAGCTGCGGTTCGCCACGACAACCTTGGGCGAGGGATTGAAGCGTCTGGCTGGCGGTGATGTCTCCTTCGAGTTGATAGAGCCGTTCGCCCCGGATTACGAGCAATTGCGCGCGGATTTCAATGCCTCCCTCAAACAGCTCGGTTCAACGATCGGTGCCGTACTGAAGACGGTGCATAGCATCGACAGCGGAACGCGCGAAATCGCATCGGGAGCACAAGACCTTTCCAAGCGTACAGAACAGCAGGCGGCCTCCTTGGAAGAGACGGCGGCCGCCCTCGATGAGATCACGGCTAACGTTACGACAGCCTCCAAGCGAACCGACGAGGCTCGCAACGTCGCACAGAAGGCCAATGTCAGCGCCGAACGTTCCGCGTCGGTGGTTTCTGAAGCCGAACAAGCGATGAGGCGTATCGAAGAAAGTTCAGAGCAGATTTCCAATATTATCAGTGTTATCGACGAAATCGCTTTCCAGACAAACCTGCTGGCGCTTAACGCGGGCGTCGAAGCTGCCCGCGCTGGGGACGCGGGTAAGGGCTTTGCGGTTGTCGCTCAAGAGGTTCGCGAACTCGCGCAGCGGGCGGCAACAGCGGCCAAGGAGATCAAGGGCCTCATTGAGAAGTCCTCAGTCGAAGTCGATAATGGGGTGAAACTTGTTCTTGAGACGGGCCAGTCGCTCAAATCGATCAGTGACCATGTATCTGAGATTAATCAGCTGATGGCGGCGATCGCGACTTCAGCGCGCGAGCAGTCCACAGGACTTGCCGAAATCAACACTGCGGTCAACCAAATGGATCAATCCACTCAACAGAACGCGGCAATGGTTGAGCAATCGACCGCGGCCGCCGCATCTTTGTCGAAAGAGGCGAGCAGGTTGCGCGATCTCGTCAACCAATTTCAGATTGACGGCGACACCGACCGGTCCTCCGCGCTCAAAAGTACGGCACGGATCAGGGCAGCATAAGTTGAAGGTGGGTGCGATCAGGCCTTTGCCGTGCGGTTGGATGAAGAGCGCGTGAAGGCGACGGACGAGGACCGTGCGGGCATTCGCCGCGACTTTGGATTTTTCCATGCCGTTACGCAGTCGATAGAAAGCGTCGTTTATGGATCGACCGATGATAGGAGCCGACGATATCAAGCGCGATGTACGCTCGATTTCCCTTAAGGTCAGTGCGACATGCCGCTTGGAATTGTAGTCGCCGAGCTCTCTTTCATTGCTGAACGCTGTGCGGGGCAGCAGATGTAGCCTCCCCATCTGCGTGCCGATCAGGCGCTCAATGTGCCCACCAAAGCGCGGCTCCCCCCGCGGTCGCCATTCGATCGCGTATCCGGCTCCCTGGCATCCTTTCTGGAACGCCCGCAAGGCAAACCCGGTCAGTTCCATTGGCATCGTCGGGACGCACCTGCGCTTCAATTGTCATTGGTGCTGCAGTACGCTCAGGCCGCCGTCGATCGTCAGGCAGGTGGCGTTCATGAAGGGGCACTCGTCTGAAATCATGAATACGGCAGCAAGCGCAATTTCCCGGGGGGTGCCGATGCGCCTGCCGGGATGCAGTTTCAAGGTCTCTATCTTTGCCTTTTCCGGATCGGAAAAACTGCTCCAATAGTCGATGACTTTCTGCGTTTCGACATAGCCAGGTGCCAGGGCATTCACGCGCACATTTTTTGCCGCATATTCGATCCCCAGCGACTTAGTCATGCCAAGCAGAGCATGCTTGGCGAGAGGATAGGGGAACGTGTGCGGAATGATAGTGAAAGCATGGGTCGAGGCGATGTTGAGGATAACCCCGCCATCGCGGGCGATCATATCAGGCAGAACGGAGCGGCAGCAATTCCAGGCACCCTTGAGGTTGATGTCGAAGCAGCGCTCCCAATCCTCGTCCGCCAGCTGCAGCGGCTCGGCAAAGACGTTAACACCGGCATTGTTGACCAGCGCATTGATGCTGCCGATCTCCGCCGCTGCTTTACCAACGGCCTCGCCGATGGCGACGGCATCGGCGATATCGGCCGCCTGATAGCCGACGACGGCTCCTCCCTCCTTCAGCTTGGCAGCAGTCGCTTCGAGAAGGGCTTCATCGCGGTCGATGAGAAAGACATGCGCGCCTTCGGCGATAAAAACCTCGGTGATTGCCAGGCCGATCCCCTGTGCGGCGCCGGTAATGAAGACTCTTTTTCCTGAAAGGCGATTTGGCATTCGGTGTTCCTCGTTCGGCTTGATCCGACATTTCAGCGATGAGCGGTCGCGGGCTATTCCGGATATTTTCGCGGCCGCAGGTGGATCGACCCTGCAAGGCTTTCCCCGGGCTGCAGGATTTTCAAATCCCCCAGATCCGGAAGGTTATGGCCGTTCGCAAGGTGGGACATCGGCTCGAAGCAGAAATAGTCGTGGCGAAAGGCTGGGTTGAAGTCTGTGTCGGGGACGAAGATGAAGGCGTGCCTGATCGATGCGTCGGCAGTCAGCCGCAGGCTGGCGTGCCTCTCCGGCCAGACAATCCGCGCTTCGCCGCTCCATCGCTCGAAGCCGTTGTTGACCCAGCGGCGAGGAAGTGGCGACGGGCGGGAAAAATCGAGATCTGCCGGAACAGCGGTGCGTTCTCCCGGCAAAAAGCCCTCGGTCTCCGTCCAAAATCGCTGCGCCGGTGCGAAAAGCGTCGTTTGCGGAGTCATCAGGAAATAGGGATGCCACCCAAGCCCGAATGGCAGCGCCTCCGCGCCGGTATTCTCCACACTCATCTGCAGCGTCAGCCCTTCGGATGACAGCGCGATAGTCTGCCTCGCATCGTAACTGTAGGGCGTATTTTCCCTTCGATGGCGGAAGCCGATCTGCAGTTCGTTGCCGCTGCGGGAGAGAATGGACCATTCCCCCTGCCAGCCGTCGCCATGCAGATAATAAGGGTCCGACGCCGTGTTCGGCCGAAGCTGGTGGTCGCGTCCTTCGAATGTGAAGCGGTTGTTGCGGATGCGGTTGCCGAAGGGGACCAGCGGATAGCAGGCGGAAGCGGGCGCACTTGCATCGTCCGGCGCCGGTCTCAGAAGCGCGATTTTGTTACCATCCACCGCCCAGGAATAGTCGAGCAATATGCCGCCCGAGGTTGATACGCGAACCGAAAACAAGCCGTCGTGCAAATCGATAATGCTCATTGAACGGCTGCCATCCCCTCGCCATCAAGGCCGATCCCGAATGGTCGGGCACCCTATAGTCGCACCCCTTAATGTCAACAGATAGATAGGATTTATTTTTCCCGCGATGCCGGTTTCTCACGAGTTGCCGTCGTGCTTTTCGCAATAACGTCCCGTTTTCTTCTGTGATGCTCGATTTCTGTCGGCAAAGCGGAATAAATAATCATACACAAATATTGACTGGTATGATGTTTTTTCCTATTCAAACCTTGCTGCCGACAAATGGCAGAGCGAGATTTTAGGGAGAGAGATCATGCGCTTTTTCAAAGCAGCCATTCTTGCGGGCGCGTTCGCCGTTCTGGCCGCCGGCTCGGCGCTTGCCGAGGATGTCAAAATCGGATTCATCGTCAAGCAGCCGGAGGAGCCCTGGTTCCAAGATGAGTGGAAATTTGCCGATCAGGCTGCCAAGGAGAAGGGCTTCACGCTCGTCAAGATCGGCGCCGAAGATGGGGAGAAGGTTCAGTCGGCGATCGACAATCTCGGCGCGCAGGGTGCGCAGGGTTTCATCGTCTGCACGCCGGACGTCAAGCTCGGCCCCGGCATCGTCGCCAAGGCTGCCGCCAACCAGTTGAAGCTGATGACCGTCGACGACCGTCTCGTCAATGCCGAAGGCAAGCCGCTCGAGGATGTGCCGCATATGGGCATCTCCGCCACCAAGATCGGCGAGACCGTTGGGCAGGCGATAATCGATGAAATCAAGAAGCGCGGCTGGGACATGAAGAATGTCGGCGCGATCCGCGTCTCCTACGATCAGCTGCCGACAGCCGTCGACCGCGTCGAGGGCGCGATCTCGGTCATGAAGGCCGCAGGCTTCCCGGCCGCGAATATCTATGACGCGCCGCAGGCAAAGACCGACACGGAAGCAGCGCTCAACGCCGCGACCACGGTTCTCAACAAGCATGCCGATATCAAGTACTGGGTTGCCTTCGGCCTCAACGATGAAGCCGTGCTCGGTGCGGTCCGCGCCTCGGAATCAGTCGGCATTCCCGCCACCAACATGGTCGGCGTCGGTATCGGCGGTGCGGATTCGGCGATCAACGAGTTCAAGAAGCCTGCCGCGACCGGCTTCTTCGGCACGGTCATCATCTCGCCGAAGCGCCACGGCTACGAGACCGCGCTCGATATGTATGACTGGATCGCCAACGGCAAGGAGCCGCCGAAGCTGACGCTGACCTCCGGTTCCCTAGCGTTGCGCGGCGATTACGAAAAGGTTCGCAAGGATCTCGGCATCGAATGATCATCCCACAAGGATGATATTCGTCCGGCGGCATCGTTGCCGCCGGACCTTCTCTCGATGGAGCAAGCATGGCTTTCCTTGAATTCAAGGCCATTTCCAAGGGCTATCCGGGTGTCCAGGCACTGGCCGACGTCTCTTTTGATGTGGAAAGGGGCGCAGTGCATGGGCTGATGGGCGAAAACGGCGCCGGCAAATCGACGCTGATCCGCATCCTTTCCGGTGATCAGGCGGCGGATGCGGGCAGCATCGTCATCGATGGGGTGGAGCAGCATTACAGTTCCGTCCGAGATGCCTTTCATGCCGGCGTCGTCGTCATCCATCAGGAGCTGCAGCTGGTGCCGGAACTGACCGTCGCCGAGAATCTCTGGCTCGGCCGCTTTCCCGGGAAGGCTGGCGTGATAGACGGCAAGACGCTGGTCGAGACCGTTCGCACCAAACTCAAGGAAATCGGCATCGATGTCGATCCCGCCGCCAAGGTTTCCTCGCTGTCGATCGGTGCGCGCCAGATGGTGGAGATCGCCAAGGCCGTCATGGTCGATGCGCGGGTGATCGCGCTTGACGAACCGACCTCGTCGCTCTCCTCCCGCGAAAGCGAAATCCTGTTTTCCCTGATCGACCGGCTGAGAGCCAACGGCACCGTCATTCTCTATGTTTCGCATCGCCTGGATGAAATCTTCCGGCTCTGCGACAGCCTCACCGTTTTGCGCGATGGCAAGCTTGCGGCGCATCATCCTGACATCGCCGATACGACGCGGGATCAGATCATCGCGCAAATGGTCGGCCGGGAGATCAGCAATATCTGGAACTGGCGCGAGCGGCCGCTCAGTGAGGTGCGCCTCGAGGTCAAGCAACTGTCGGGCTCGAAGCTTCGCAATCCCATAAGCTTTTCCGTCCGCAAGGGCGAAATTCTGGGCTTCTTCGGCCTGATCGGCGCCGGGCGAAGCGAGATGGCACGCCTTCTCTATGGCGCCGATCATCGTCTCCAGGGCAGCGTCTCGATCGACGGCATTGCCGTCGCGCCGAACGATCCGAAGGCTGCCATCAGCGCCGGCATCGTTCTCTGCCCCGAGGACCGCAAGTTCGACGGCATCATTCAAGGGCGGTCGATCGAGGAAAACATTACCATCTCGTCAAGGCGGCATTTCTCGCCCTTCGGCGTCCTCAATCCGAAAAAGGAAGCCTCCGTCGCCGATCAGTTCATCGCCAAACTCAGGGTCCGCACGCCCTCGCGCCGGCAGGATATCGTCAATCTGTCGGGCGGCAATCAGCAGAAGGTCATCCTGGGCCGCTGGCTTTCCGAACAGGGTGTCAAGGTACTTGTCATCGACGAGCCGACGCGCGGTATCGATGTCGGTGCCAAGTCGGAAATTTACGAAATCCTCTATGAGCTGGCAGCCGGCGGCATGGCGATCATTGTCATTTCCAGCGAGCTTCCCGAGGTCATGGGTATTTCGGATCGCATCATGGTCATGTGCCAGGGCCGAGTTGCCGCCAATGTCGCGCGTCCCGATTTCGACGAACGCGCCATTCTGACTGCGGCCCTGCCCGACAAGAATGCCGCCGGCACAATCTAATTCAGGAATGGTAGTGATGAATTCGTTGAAAAAGCTTCTTCTCGGCGAACAGGGTCTGGTGGTGATCTTCGCGATCGCCTTCATGATCGTCTCGCTCTTCGTTCCGAGCTTCCTGACGGAGCGTAACATGCTCGGTCTGCTGCAGTCGGTCGTGACCATCGGCATCGTCGCCTGCACCATGATGTTCTGCCTTGCCTCGCGCGACTTCGACCTGTCTGTCGGCTCGACTGTCGCCTTCTCGGGAATGATCGCCGTTATGGTGTCGAACTCGACCGGCTCCATCCCGGTCGGCCTGCTGGCGGCACTGATCTGCGGCGGCCTCGTCGGCGTCGTTAATGGCGTCGTCATCGCCAAGTTCCGCATCAACGCTCTGATCACCACGCTCGCCACCATGCAGATCGTGCGCGGTCTGGCCTTGATCGCCTCGGACGGGCGCGCCGTCGGCATCAACGATCCGGCCTTCTATCAGCTGGCGCTGTCGCGCTTTCTGACGGTGCCGACGCCGATCTGGATCATGGTGCTGCTGTTCATCGTCTTCGGCTTCGCGCTCAATCGCACTGTTTTCGGCAAGAACACGCTCGCGATCGGCGGCAATCCCGAGGCGTCGCGCCTTGCCGGCGTCAATGTCGTCAACATGCGGATCTGGATCTTTGCCTTGCAGGGGCTTGTCTGTGCCATCGCCGGCATTCTGCTCGCTTCCCGCATCACCTCGGGTCAGCCGAATGCGGCAACCGGGCTCGAATTGTCCGTCATCTCCGCCTGCGTGCTCGGCGGCGTGTCGCTGGCGGGTGGCCGCGCGGCGATGACGGGCGTCATTGTCGGCGTTCTCATCATGGGTATCGCCGAAAACGTGATGAACCTGCTCAACATCCAGGCCTTTTATCAATATCTCGTGCGCGGCTGCATTCTGCTGATCGCCGTTCTGCTTGACAATCTGCGCTCATCGGCGGCAGGGCATCGCGCCCGCTTATGACGACCAGATTCCTTGGGAGAAGTTTGCCGGGCTTGCAGTTGCGCATTGATGCCTCGGCGTGGTGCCGCTCATGATTGCCACCGGGCAAGCGGAAGGGAGTGCAGGTGATGACTACGCGTTTGGGGTCTTTGCGCACGACGCAGGGTGGGCGCGCGCCTGAACAGGGGAGGCGCACCGTGCGCGAGGAACTGTTGAAGAAACTCATCGGACAGATCGTATCTGGTGCCCTTGCGGAGGGTTTGATCCTCCCCAATGAAGCCGAGCTCTCGGAGGCCTATGGCGTCAGCCGCACCAGCCTGCGTGAAGCCATGCAATATCTCTCGGCGCTCGGAATGGTCCGCTCGCGCACCCGCGCCGGCACGACGGTGCTGCCGCGGGAAAACTGGAACTATCTGGATTCGCTGGTCCTCGACGCCACGCTGGCGCTTAGCAATGACCGCCGCTTCTATGATTCCCTCCTAGACGCGCGACAGGTGCTGGAGCCGGCGGCCGCCGCACAGGCTGCTGCCAATGCCACCGCAAAGCAGCTCGCACAGATCGCCGAGGCTTTCGAGGATATGGTCGCCGCCAATGCCCGTGACAACGAGGCATGGAGCCAGGCGGACCTGGAGTTTCACACCGCCATCATCAATGCTAGCGGCAATTGGGTCTTTCGCCAGTTTGCCACCGCCATCCGGGCGGCTCTGCTGGCAAGCTTCCGCCTGACCAACAGGGCCAGCCAATCGCACGAATATGCCATCGCCCGGCATCAGGATGTTCTGGATGCGATCCGCATGCGCCGTCCAGACGCTGCCCGCTTTGCCATGGAGCAGCTTATCGGAACGGCCAGAATGGAGCTGAGCGATGCTCTGCGCGCCGCCAAGCCCAAGGAACAATCGAATTAAATTCGCGTTGCTTTGCGGCAAATCGACCTGAGATCGGAAAGTCAGGCGGGTTTTTCCGCACCACGCATCGGAGGGAAAGGGGTGCCCCTGTTTGGACGTCAAGCGAGACTACAACCGGTCTCCTCGCTTGAATTAAATATCGGGAGCCTCAAAAGCAGCGCTATGCCTTCTTCTTGCGCACAGAGGCTGCGACCGTCACCTGCTTAGGGATATGCTTCAGGCCGAAAAAGGCGTTGGCGATGGTGCGACAGGGCATAGGCCACCTTAGCCTCTTCACGCATCACGGGCAGGATTGTCGCGTCGTCAACTAAAGGTATATCAGTGGGTAAATTCCCGCGGCGGTCGATCCAGATGGGAATGGGAATCGCGAACGACGAGGTCTGGCGCCACTACTCTTCCGCAACGAAAATTGACATTTGGTGGAACATTTACGGAGTTTCGCCGTACTTTATCGAAGCGGCGCAAGGCTTATCGCCGCCGATGGGATCCAAATTCCGAGATAAAGCTACTTGCACCAGTTAGAACCCCGATTGAGAACAACCGTCAGCTTTAAAAGGAGGAGTGCTGTGCCAAAGACCGCAAGAATTCCCCGCGTCGTTTCACACGACGAGCACGTCGTTACGGCGAAGGAAGCGCTCGAGGCTTCCTTTTTCAGGCTGGAGCAGGAGGTCGAGATCCGCTTGGTAGCCGCAGCTCTGCGTGCTGGATGGCCGGCAGACGAAGCATTGGATGCGATCGATCAGCTCCGGGCGGAAGAAAATGGACAATGAGCCGCCAAAGAACGATGCACCTGCTTTCGCTGCGGCGCGTCAATGCCTACGAGCCGCTTCCCCCGATATCGCAGGGATGCAGCTGTGATCCGTATTTGTCTTATGCCGGTGCATGAAGGCCCACGATGTTGCCATGATGCGGCAATTCTATAAAACCTCCGGGTGGAGCACGGGTGCCCTATCGATGCGAACTAACGAAACTCGTTTAATGACCACTATCAATGGATGAGACAATTAGAATGACGAATTTTTTGGAAAAATGGTCCTCCAGGAAGTCTGACAAGCCGAAGATGGGCACACGCAGCGCCGTGGATGCTTTCCGCGTCAGGGTCGCCGAGCAGAAGGCATATCTGGCCGAGTTTGAAGCCGATGCCGCCGGTTTCAACAAGTGGCGGTCAACCTGGTTTCAGCGCGTGCCCGGCGGCTTCGGCGTGACTATCGGCCGGGACGCGATCGATGCGGGCCAGGGGCTAAACTATATTGTCGTAGAAACCACCGCACAGGTCGCCGAGTTCCTTGACGATCTTCTCCAGCATGCCGATACCGATGTTTCGTTTCAGACGGCGCTTGAGGAAAATCGTGCGCGTCGCGCAGAGCTTCTGAACAGCGCCAAGGCGAAGACCAAAGCGCCTGCAACGAAGGCAGCTGCTCGCAAGCCGGCGACCGCGAAGGCAATGGAAGCAAAACCGGCGTCGGACCGGACCGAAGCTGACAAGCCGAAGCGCGGGCGCACGGCAAGGGTATAAGACATCCGGCACGAAGAGGCCTGCGCGTGCAGGCCTCTCTGACGCTCTACGAGTTTTCTAGGCTGTCGGCGTGTAAGCTTGCGCCGCCTGGATCTCGGTCCGGTCTGGGCTAAAATACGGGCTCAGTTAAGCCAAGCGTTGAGACATGTATGCGGGTGGGCATGCGCGGAGCCTCGTGATGATGTAACCTCAAGCGCTAAAGACAGGAGCTTGCTTGAGGAATCGCAACATGGCTGACAAGGAGACAGTCATCATAGGCGCAGGCCCGGCCGGGTTGGCATGCGCCGCAGCGCTCCGTGCAAGAGGCCGCCGTTCCATTATCCTTGAAGCGACGAACAGGCTCGGCGCCTCGTGGCGGAGACACTACGATCGTCTTCACCTCCATACTGACAAAAGTCACTCAGCGCTTCCGGGAAGGCCGATGCCTGCCGACTATCCAAAATATCCGTCGCGGCTGCAGGTCATCGACTACCTCGAAAGCTATGCGTGGGCGAACGACCTTCACATTCTCACTGACAAGACCGTCGCATGCGTAGCCAAAAAGACGGACTGGATTGCCGAGACTACCGATGGCGATGTGTTCCAGGCGACAGCTGTCGTAATCGCGACCGGTCTCTCGAGGACACCCGTCAGACCGCATTGGACCGGTCAGGATAATTTTCCAGGAACCATCATTCACTCTTCCGAATACCGTAACGCTTCCGTCCTCGGCGCGGGTCGAATCCTGATAGTCGGCTTCGGAAACTCCGCAGGAGAGATTGCGCTGGAATGTGCCGAAGCGGGTCTTGATGTCGCCATGTCGGTCCGCGGTCCGGTCAATATCGTTCCGAGGGAGATGTTTGGTGTGCCAAGCGCGACGATCGCCATCGTTCAACAGCGATTTCCGTACAGAATGATCGACGCATTTAACGCGCCTTTTCTGCATCTACGCTATCGCGATATCGAGGAGCTGGGTCTCAAGCGCTGCCGGCAAGGCCCTCTGACCAGGATGATAGAGCAAGGTCGGACTCCCTTGATCGACATTGGTACCATCGCGAAGATCAGGGATGGTCGGATCAGGGTGTATCCTGGCATCGAATTGTCGGAGGGTGCGAACGTCTTCTTCGCCAATGATCGGTCTGCGGAATTCGATGCGATTGTGTTGGCGACAGGCTATACGCCGTCTCTGGAGACGCTTTTGCCTGACTTGACAGAACGGTTTTCGAATGCAGGAAAGCCGGCACGGGGCGAGCTTCAACCGGGGAATGACGGTCTGTACTTCTGCGGCTTTAACCCCGCCACGACAGGCCTGCTTCGCCAGATTGGCATCGAGGCGTCGCAAATCGCAAACTCGATCGCGGCGGTTAGCACGCAAGCTGTTTTATTTCGACGGAGTTGAAATGGCAAAAATCGCATAGGCTGGCGTCGTTTCGCGGTCTCGAGCGGGACGATCCAAAACGCAGTCTAAATGCGCGGCGACGACCTCGTGATCGCTTCCTGGAGATGATGACAGCAACAGTACGGATGTGAACGAGCTCTTGCGCAGTACTCCTCCTCAGACCGGCAGGCTGGAACAATATTCCAGTTTGGCAGTTAATCATGAGTGAAATTAAGGAGGATACGCAAATGCGAAAGATTATTATTGCCTGCGCGGCCGCTATCACCATCGGTGCTGCTTTGCCTGCGGCCGCTGAAGAGGTCATCGTCGACGGGCCTTCCTATGATCAAGGCTATCGTCACCATCGTCATCACCATCCTTATGTCGCGCTAAGTGATCGGGGCATCGCTGTCGGATCTGTTCGCGATCGCGACCGTTACGATCGCTATAATGACCGCGGTCGATGCATGACACGGAGCGTCACCCGCACGGATGAAAACGGCGATCAGGTTACCAGAACCATGCGGCGCTGCGAATAAAGCGGCAATGCGCGTTCACTAAAGCTTGTCGCATCTAAATGGCCTCATACCCTGCGCCGTAAGGTAGTTTCGACATTCTTAGACGTCGATCTCTTGCTCAATCGCAAGAATATTTGACGGCCTCGGCGAAGCGTCACCGTCGCACAGGCCTCGCCAGCAAGCATATATTCGGTCCACCATCAAACGTGGTCCGTCTGACGTCACGACTTCGGGCTGCGGAAATAGCTCTCCTACGCCGTTTCCGGCGGAAGAATCGATGAGACCGACACGCAATGGTGGAATGATGGACTGCCGGAAGATCGCCGCGGAGGCCCTTGGCTGCTGGAGAGAATCCGCTCGTCGCGAAGCCTGGCGCTTGCGGGATCGCGCTCGCAAAGCACAGTCCCGATCTCCTTGATCTTCAAGATGAGTTCTTGCACGTGCTCGCGACGCTCCCGCCCGTAGGTGCCCAGGATAAACTCGTACATTCGTACCGGGACCGATCATGCCGCCTCCGCCGAGCGGATCGACGCCTGCAGCACGGCAGCCTTAAGACTAGCGTCAACCCTCAGCACCCGTCCGCCCCTGCGGCGGATCTCCACTCTGATCGGTCTCGAAGACGCGGGCTTTCCGGCCGTTCTTTGTCTGCTGTCTCCTCGTTGCGACAATCAAGTATCATCGCTACCGGTAGAAGCTTTGCACCCGTTCGAAAAGAAACGCTCACCGGACGCTTACCATTGAACTGCAATGTAACTTTCATTCAGTGGCGGCTAGGATTCAGCGGTTCACGAACCCTCCACGAGCATACTGCAGAGCCCCACACGGAACCTTATACCGGGGCGCCGTTTACGACAACAGGCTCAGGCCCAGCCCATGAGCCGGCTCGGCTGTTGAAGCGCCACAAATCATGGGTTTCCGGCTGTCCGACAACCTGCCTGCGCACCAAGGCTGCAAAGTCGGCGTGAATGCCGTCGCCCTTGGTATTTCGCATCGCGATGAAGCTTACGTGGCGAATGACGTGGTCGCGGCCGTAGCCGAATTCGCGCACGAGAGCCCAGCTCGGCGGGTTGGCATCGTTGCTGCGCGTATAGTGATGTATTAGCGAGCCCATTGGTACAAGGAGCTCGAAGTTGTCCATTTGCCCCCAGTCGCTCTGCAGTAGGGCAGGATCTGCAGTGGCGCCAATAACGGGCTTGGTGCTGTCGGCGATGTTGATGGGGCCGACCCATGCCATCCTGGCTGAATCGAACCACCAGTGGTCGAGGCGGCTCGGTGCAGCACCACCGCCCAACACGCGCAGTACGGCTTCGAAATTGCCGTGCAGGCCGTCGCTGCGATACCGGCTTTGAATGAAGGTCGCGCCGGCCACGGAATCCGGCGCAGCATATCCGAATTCGTGCTGAAAGTGCCAAGGTGCTGCGCCGTTGTCGTTATCGCGGACGTAGTGCCGAACACGGCTGCCGTTTGGAACGAGGAGTTCAAAATTGCCGGCAGCGCCCCAATTGCTTTGCAGCATGACCGGATCGCCTCCCAAGGCCAAGACGGTCTCGCCCTCTGCGGTAACTATTGGCTCTGGCCCGTGCCAGGTGCCTGAGCTGCTGTCCATCCACCAATGGTCCACATGGGGCTCGACCACTCCGGTCAGCGGCCTCGCCGATAGAACAACTTCAAAATTGCCATGCAGACCGTCGCCAAGATACTGGCTCTGGATCAGACTGGGATTTCCCGCCGTCATGGGTAGCTCGTGAAACTGCGACGGCGACGCGGCATAGCCGAACATGTGAACCTGAGCCCAGGGGAGATGCGGTTCGTCATTGCTTTTCCAAAAATGGCGCACTGCGCCACCCGATGGTACCAGCAACTCGAAATTGCCCGTCGCGCCCCAACTGCTTTGCACTAAGTCGCCGCCGCATTGGACGGGCATGCCGATCGGCGTGTGATTGCAAAAGATGGAAAACGCCACGACGGATTCGGCTTCATGGCCACACTGACTGCTATGCGTCGGTGCATCGGTCAGCGTGTCCGTGACCACCTCGAATTCCGACGCAGCGGATAGTGGTACCTGCCGCGCTTTGTTCGGACGGCTGAAATCGAGCGCGGCGAGTTGTGCTCCGGTAAAGGTCGACTTACCTGCGAATACGGTCCCGTTGCAAAGCGATGGGTCCGGCACTCCGAGCAGGGTTTCCACCGGATTCGTGATAAGCTTGATAATGAGTTTGGCTTCGTCTGGAAGTTCAGAAATCTTGTCGGTGTACTGGCTGATGTTTAGTAGAAGATCAGCCGCACCGACAGTGAGCCCTATCTCGGCGGTGGCTTGACCGAACAGCCAATAGTAGAATCCGTCGAATAGTTTTTCGGTGATTTGGTCGACATCCTTCTCTGACTGGCTAAGGGAGCCGTCACCCATATTGGTCGCTGAATAGCAAACCGTGATCGTATCCGTCGCAGCCACGTCGATAGGGCCAACGATCCAGCCGTCGTCGATGAGACCCGTCTTCGTCACCGGTCCCATTGGGTTCGGGCCGAACAATGCGCCACCTGGATTGGGGAATTCCAGCACCGTGCCGGAGTGGCTCAGATCAACCATGCCGCCCTGGCCCACGACCGATCCATTCTTGAATACCTGAAACGTGATGGCATCGGTATCGTGATCACCCGTCTTGCTGCGCTGGAAATTGCAGCGGATCTGATTGAGTCGAATCCAGAATTGAAATGCCATGACGATGTTCCACGGTTGGCCCCTGGGCGAGCTGCACTTACTACAGGAAGACGAGTAGCGCCGGGCGATTGCTCCGACTATATTCCAAGCCGCACGGCGCCCGCATGCGACGTTCGTCGGAGGCCTGACTTGGTTGTTTGCCGCCGTGGTTCTATGGCGACATTTGCACGGGAATGTGCTGAATCCCGTGCTTGCGATGGGCATGTCATCTGGGTCGGACTTGAAACAAGGCGGGGGGCGGACTGATGCCTGGTGATGCACTTTCCGGTGAAGAGCGGGTGCTGGATCTCACCACTGCAATCTACGATGCGGCTCTCGACGCCACGCGCTGGCCGGACGTCCTCAACCAAATCGGTGATGCCGTTGGCGGGCCGGAGGTGACCTTTGGCTTGTACGATCCAGCGACCGGACTCTCGAACCTGCTTGCACCGCGGATGGATCCAGCGTTGATCTGCAGCCTGCTCGAATGGGCGCCACGCAATCCGCTGCTGCCGCTCGGCATCGGTCAGCCACCGGGAAGGGTCTTCACCGTCGGCAACTTCATCACGCGGGACCAATTTAGAGACACCGATTTTTATCAGGAGTGGTGGCTTACGGCCGGCTACGACGGCGAGCCGCTCACCACCAATCTACTGGTCGACGCTGGCGCAACGGGGATCTTTACGAGCTACGGGGCGCTGAGACGGTCGCCATTTAACGCCAATCAGAAGCGACTGTTCGCCACATTGGCGCAACACCTCGTCCGGGCGGTGGCGCTGCAACGACGTCTCTATCATCTGTCCTTCGCCAGCAAGAGTGTGCTCGATGGCCTTGACAGAATTCAACAAGGCTTTTTTCTTGTCGACGGGCAGGCGAAGCCTCTGTTCGCCAATCGCATCGCCGATATCCTCCTCAACACTGGCGATGGGCTGCGGCTTGAGGCCGGCGTGCTGTCCGCATACGACGCCGACAGCGGGCGGATGTTGCGGAGACTGGTTTCATCCTGTATCGCACCCGCCGGCATCGGGGCGGGCGGCAACCTGAAGCTGGGACGGAAGGCCGCTCGCTCGCCGCTGGACGTGCTCATAGCCCCGGCACCGCTGGAGGCGGCCATGGCCGCGCTGCCCTGGAACGTTTCGCGCCGCCCTGTCGCCATCGTGCTCGTAACCGATCCGGAGACGGAAATACAGACTCGGCTCGATAATCTGCGGCAACGCTTCCGCTTGACGCCTGCGGAAGCCGCATTCGCTTTGGAGATCGTCAAAGGTGACGGCCGTCAGGCTGCGGCGGACAGGCTTGGTATCACCGTCGGAACGGCACGAACGCATCTATCGAATATCTTCGACAAGACGGGTGTGAAGCGACAAGCAGAACTAGTGCGCATGCTCTTGCAGAAGTAAGGTGCGATGCTGCGGTCTGATTTTCACGTTCTTCTCGCCTCTCGCCGTGAGGACCGACGCGGCATAATAAATTTTTGAGTTCTCGAAGGTGCGATTTTGCCTGCCCCGGCATTACGCGACCGCAATTTGGCGTCTTCAGTTGCAGAGGTGTTGAATTCCGTCCTGATTTGAACATAACCGGCTCAGTTCCGCGCGGAAACCAACACGCGGCCGAAGTAGGCGAAGACCTCCTTGACGTGCTCCCCTCATCATAGGTCATTTGCGTCCGGTCCTTACAACGTTGCAGCTCAATGAATGGCAGCTGTTCCACCATAGATGCCTGAAAGCCGCCTGCCTGGAAGCTGCCGCAAATCGGTCATTCCGTTCAGACAAGCCGGTGTCCGCTACGGAGGAATTTCAAACGAATAGCGTTTGCAATAACAGGGCCGACAGTTCGAGTCCTTTCAAGAGCTTAGATCATCTTCCGAAGGCGCTTAGTGTTGCCGCGGAGCATCTCCATGTCAGCCACTGTTTGATAAGCTGGGGCACCAGAGTGGCTGTCACTTTTTCATTTCAAAGATGTCTCTTCCGGTGGCAATGCGAGTAGCGGACGGGGTTGCGTCAGGCCTAAGACCGATTTCAGAGGTTGTAGTATATGCAAAGAAGAATCTGATATGTTGCTGTATTTGTGAATGGATATACCTATAGATTCGTAATAATAGTCAATTTCCATCCTGAGGTGGCGAAATGAAGGACTGAAGCTAAATGGCTCTTCCGTCGAAAAAATTGCCTCGAACATTTCTGATGGCAATGCTGACGTCCCTTCAAAAGGCGTTCTTCAGCATGGCGATTACGAGTGCCGTGATCAGCGTACTCGCCCTTACAGGTTCCTTTTTTATGCTTCAGGTCTACGACCGTGTCATTCCCGGTCACAGCCTTTCGACACTGGTTGGTATTGCGATCATTGCGGCAACCCTTTTCTTGTTTCACGGCGTTCTTGAACTGTTGCGTTCGATGCTCCTGGGCCGCGTTGGTGTGGCGCTGGACGAGCGGATGAACGGTAAGGTCTTTGCCTCGCTGGTACTTCAGCCACAAATAATGCCGGCGACAGGCGATGGAATGCAGTCGGTTCGCGATCTGGACAGAGTTCGGTCTTTTCTCTCCAGTACCGGTCCGATCACCCTGTTCGACCTGCCATGGATACCGCTTTATCTCGGACTGTGCTTTCTTTTCCACTTCTGGATCGGGCTGACCGCGACCTGCGGCGCCATCGTCCTCATCGTTCTGGCGGTCCTTGCCGAGATCTTGTCGCAACGGCCGGCAGCCGAGGCGGCCAAACGGTCGGCGGCGCGCCTTGCCTTTGCTGAAGGTGCGCGACGAAACTGGGAAGCGGTTGTCGCCATGGGTTTCGTCGGTCGGATGGCGGAGCGATGGGCTGATCTCAACGGCGCCTATCTCGAAAATCAACTTGCGGCCGCCAACGTCACTGGAATTCTGACGACCACGTCGCGCATCCTTCGGATGATGCTTCAGTCTGCCGTGCTTGCGGTCGGCGCGGTTCTCGTCATCCGGCAGGAAGCGACGGGGGGTATCATGATCGCAAGTTCGATCCTCGTCAGCCGGGCGCTCGCACCGGTGGAGCTTGCTATCGGCCAATGGAAAGGATTTGTTGCTGCGCGGCAAAGCTGGTTGCGCCTTGTCAGACTGCTGGAAATCCTGCCCGCCGGAGACTGGAGCGTCAGCTTGCCGGCACCCAGATCAAAATTGACCGTAGACAGTCTGAGCCTCGCCTCTCCAGGCAGCCGTGAGCTCATCCTTCGCAACATCTCGTTTGACATATCGGCCGGGACCGTATTGGGGGTTATTGGTCCCAGCGCCTCGGGAAAGTCGTCGCTTGCCCGTGCGGTCACCGGACTATGGCCCACGACGACCGGCTCGGTACGCCTTGATCATGCCGCTCTCGCGCAATGGGATTCCTCGGAACTTGGGCGCCACATCGGCTATCTTCCACAGGACGTCGGACTCTTCGATGGTTCGATTGCCGAGAACATCGCCCGCTTTGAAAAGCAGCCTTCATCGGAATTGGTTGTCGCTGCTGCAAAGTCTGCCGGCGTCTATGAGATGATCGTAGAGCTGCCGCAGGGCTTCGATACGATGATCGGGGAGGGAGGCTCTCGGCTTTCCGCTGGGCAGCGGCAGCGCATTGCGCTTGCGCGAGCGCTCTATGGCGACCCGTTTTTGGTGGTGCTGGATGAACCCAATTCCAACTTGGATGCGGAAGGCGACGCGGCTCTGGCCCAAGCCCTGCTCGGCGTCGGTGCGCGGGGCGGCATCGCAATCGTCATCGCCCATCGGCCAAGCGCTTTGGTTGCGGCCGACATGTTGATGGTCATTGCTGCGGGACGGCTGCAAGCGTTTGGACCTAAGGACATGATCCTCGGAAAGCCGGTGAGGCAACCGGTCAAACAGAATGCGGTCCGACTGAAGGTAGCCGGCGAGGACGCCGGATCATGAGCACAGAAAAGCTGTCACCCAGCGAGCGTTCGATACGCCGACTTTCCGTTGTGGCGTTCGGGACGATCGTCCTGCTCGTCGGCATAATCGGTGGCCTTGCTGCGACTACGGAGATCTCGGGTGCGGTCATCGCCCCCGGAACGCTCGCGGTCGACAGCTATGTAAAATCAGTCCAGCATCTCAAAGGGGGGGTCGTCGGCGACATTCAAGTCAAGAATGGTGATCGTGTCGATGCTGGCCAACTTCTGATCCATCTCGACGATACGCAAATGAGAGCCAATCTCGCGATCATACGAAAACGATTGGACGAACTGTCCGCGAGGACCGCGCGGCTGGTAGCGGAGCGCGATGGCGCGCCCGGGATCGCTTTTCCGGCGGAACTGCTTTCGCGGGCCGGCGAAGATGAAATCTCTCGGACGATCGCCGGCGAGGTACGCCTGTTCGAAGATCGATTGGCGTCCAGGCAAAGTCGCAAATCACAGCTGAACGAGCGTATCCAGCAACTGAGGCAGGAGGTGGACGGTCTGGTCGCGCAAGAGAATGGCAAGCGCCAGGAGATCGATCTGATCGCCAAGGAGCTTTCCAGCCTTCAGCGGCTGTTCGATAAGGGCATCATCCCGGCGGCGAAGGTCTATGCGCTGCAGCGCGAAAGTGCCAACCTGACTGGAGAACTCGGCAATCTCGTTTCGAGCATCGCACAGGCGAAAGGTAAGATGACCGAGACGGAACTGCAGATCACACAGGTTGACGACGATCACAGCGCCGAGGTGTCAGAGCAATTGCGTCAGGCCCAGAGCGACACAGGGCAATTTATGGAGCGATTGGTCGCTGCGGAGGATGATCTGAAGCGGATCGACATAAGAGCGCCGCAGGGCGGCGTCGTCGACCATCTGAGCGTGCATGCAGCGGGTGCCGTGATATCGCCGGGAGAAACCGTTATGCAGATCGTGCCGGATCGGGACGCGCTTGTCGCTGAGCTTAAACTTTCGCCGCAAGATATCGACCAGGTAACCCTCGGGCAGCCGGTCATGCTGAGGTTTTCAGCGTTCAATCAGCGGGATACGCCTCAGCTGAACGCACAAATCAGCAAGATTTCAGCTGAACCGACCTCCGATCAGCATTCGGGCGCAAGCTACTACGTCCTTCGCGCTCACGTATCAAAGGAAGAGTGGACCCGGCTAGGGAAGTTGACGCCTGTCTCCGGCATGCCGGTCGAGGCCTTCTTGCAGACCGGTGAAAGAACCGTATTGACCTATCTGACGAAGCCGATGGCAGATCAGATGGCTCGAGCCTTTCGCGAAGAATAGCGCCTCGCTCTCCTCCATCGTTTCGCTCAATTCGCTGCAGCCGGAAAAAAGCTAGTCTGCAGGATCAATGGGATAGGGAGCGAGTTCGATTTGACCCTTGATTTTAAGGGGTTTCGGCCGCAAGCTGGAATTCCATTTAAGCTTTGAGGGGGCCGAGATGGTAAAGCTAGTTCCCATAACATCGGCGAATTTAACCGACCATCAGATCGGCTCGGACGATATCCTGATAGCGTCGGATTCGACCAGCATCCTCTATGGGGATGCAGGAGGAAGCCTTTTGGATCACTCCATGGGCGGCGACGATAATCTGACCATACACGGTTCGGGCGACTTTTATGGCGATGCCGTCAGAAACGTTGCCGACCACGCGATCGGTGGCGACGATTTTCTGTTCGTCCAGATAACTGGGTCAAGCAGTACTACCACCAATTTGTATGGGGACGCGGGAGAAAGCATCTCTGACAGCGCGAAAGGCGGCAACGACGTCTTCGGTATAGCTCCAAGCCCAACCAACATCACAGTTGCCATGTATGGCGACGCCGGAAAGGACATGTCAGGGCACGCGGCTGGAGGCAATGATACGTTTCAGCTTTCGGCTTTTCAAAGCACTTTCACAATCTATGGCGACGCTGGCGGCAACATGAAGGGCCATGCCGTCGGTGGCAGCGACACGGTCACAGACGGTAGCTCTGAAGGCTTCGTTACATTCTATGGCGATGCGGGCAAAGATATGTCCGGTCATGCGCATGGCGGCAATGACGTTCTTAATACGGGCCTTGAAGACAGCGTGACGTTTTACGGCGATGCCGGTGGCGATCTCCGTGATCATGCCATTGGCGGCAACGATACCATGAACGTTGCTTCTGTCGGAGCGGTTCTGGCCTATGGCGACGCCAAGAGCATGTCGGGTGATGCCCATGGTGGTAACGACAGCCTTATCGTCAGGGCGCAACAAAACGCAAACGACATGATCGTGGGCGATGCGCAAACGATGTCGGGCAATGCGCATGGAGGCGACGACGTGCTGAACGTCGACGCCGTTCGTCACACGGAAGGGTCCATTACCCTGATTGGCGACGCGGTGAAGATGTCCGGTAATTCCCGTGGCGGTAACGACACCCTGATCAGCGGCAATGGGAACGACGACATGTGGGGTGATGCGCAGGTCATGATCGGCCACGCCCAAGGTGGAAATGACACGTTTGTATTCAAGCCCAATAGCGGTCATGACAGAATAGAGGATTTTGGTCAGGGCGCTTACGGTCCGGGGTCGAACTGGGGGGTAGACCATATCGACGTTTCAGCACTGGGGATCAAGGATTTTAGCCAGCTGAATATTATCTCGGCATTCGATCCAGTCACCCATGACAGCACGATTGCATTCGCGACGGGTGATGTAATCGTTCACAGTCAGCATTCGCTGATGGCGAATGACTTTCTGTTCGCATAAGCAGCGCAGTTGATGTCCTAGGCGCATGGGTCGAGCGGCAGCCTCAATTTGATAGGGGGTGCCATCGGACAACGTGGATTTAGTGTCCCCATGTTGTCGTGTATTTTGCATTTTGTTGGCGTTCGATGTTTGCAGCCCGCGCAATGGCGAAAGCCGGGGCGGACCAATTTGTCGTGGAGGTAGACATGTCTACGATCGATCTTACCCAATACCAGCTGACGTTTGACGACGAGTTCAATACTCGCAGCATTTCTCAGACGGGTAATGGCACGACCTGGGCCGATATCCGCCCGCAATGGCGCTATGACGCCAATTCCGATATTGGCTTTGGTCATTCTTCATTCGTTGACGCTTCGTCGGGTTACGATCCTTTCAACGTGAGCAACGGAGCGCTGACGATTACGGCCGTGCCCGACCGCACCGCGTCCGGCTTCCCCGGCAGCTGGGAGTCCGGACTGATCACGACGCAGGGGCATTTTTCGCAAACATATGGCTACTTCGAGATGCGGGCTGATTTCTCGAACCTTCCGGGAGCGTGGGCCGCGTTCTGGCTTCTACCGGACAATATGATAGCCGATCCAAATAATGCCGGGCACTGGCAGGAACTTGATGTCGTCGAAAACTATGGAAGTTTCGAGAAGGGCATATATAGCGGCATTCACACGACCGATGCCGCGCCGAATCTTAATTGGCAACAAGATTTGCAGGTCTATAGCGAGCTCGCTCAGCCAAGTGGTTTTCATACATATGGATTGGATTGGAATGCCGATACAATAGGCTTCTACGTCGATGGCCAGCTTACGGGAACGAAGCCCACGCCGAGCGATATGCATGGGCCAATGTATCTCCTGGCCGATCTGGCCACGCAGGACGATCCTAATAACAATGCAGATATTACCAAAGCGCCGATTTCAGAGCAGATCGATTATATGCGCGTGTATTCTCACCTTCCCGCTACCACCCCGACGCCTCCGGTAACCGTTCCTCCGCCGGCGGGCGACGGAACCACGATCGGCACCGGAGCGGACAAACTCGTTTTGTTGATCAGTGAGGATGCCTATCTTGGCGACGCACAGTACAGGGTTACCGTCGACGGAATACAAATCGGTGACATACAGACAGCGCACTCTCTTCACGGCTCTGGCCAGTCGGATCACTTGGTGGTGCAGGGTGATTGGGGCCAAGGTGTCCATGACGCGAGCGTGACGTTCCTGAACGACGCGTGGGGCGGGACACCTACCACCGACCGAAATCTGTATTTGGATGGTGCCACCTACAACGGCACGGATGTCTCCGGCGCGCAACATGCTTTGATGGGTGTCAGCGCGTTCCACTTCAATGTGTATTCTGACCTTCCCGCTACCACCCCGACGCCTCCGGCAACCGTTCCTCCGCCAGCGGGCGACGGAACTACCATCGGTACCGGAGCGGGCAAACTCGTTTTGTCGATCAGCGAGGACGCCTATCTTGGCGACGCCCAGTACAGGGTTACCGTCGACGGAAAACAAATCGGTGACATACAGACAGCGCACTCTCTTCACGGCTCTGGCCAGTCGGATCACTTGGTGGTGCAGGGTGATTGGGACAAAGGTGCCCATGACGCGAGCGTGACGTTCCTGAATGACGCGTGGGACGGAACACCTACCACCGACCGAAATCTGTATTTGGATGGTGCTACCTACAACGGCACGGATGTCTCCGGTGCGCAACATGCTTTGATGGGTGTCAGCGCGTTTCACTTCCAATTCTTCGATGTCTAAAGCCGGTGGAGATCACTGGTGTTGCGTTCAGATCATTGGCGACTTGTCATAGCTGCTTTTAAGCGCTGTCCCGCGGCCACAGCACAGCATTCCATTGTGAATCCGTTGAGCTGAACCTCATGAAATTCCGGAGGCCGCCTGAATAATTCTCGTTGCATAGTCATATGTGTTTGATTTCGACTGAAATAGAGAACGATCTATCGTTGTCATTCTCAATCGGGAAATTATAGTGTGCAGGAGGAACAGGCTTTCGACAGTCGAATGTCCCATCGCCGGGAATCTCGGTTGTGCGGCTTTCGGTCGATTGGCCCGTTATGACAATGTGCACAAGGCAATTCCCATATGTCGAAAGATAGAGATTTCAGAACGATCGCGGCTGCCAACGGCATTGCGAGCGACACGTCCCATCGTGCTGTGACGCCGCCTCTTTACTTATCGAGCAACTTCGCGTTCCGACAGTTCGAACAATCGCAGCCATACGAATACTCAAGAACATCCAACCCCACGCGCGATCTCCTTGCCGACACATTGGCGAAGCTGGAGTGCGGCGCGGGAGCCGTCGTCACGTCTTCCGGCATGGCCGCCGTCAATCTTGTTCTCAGTCTCCTGAGGCCGGGCGACAGGGTCGTGGCGCCGCATGATTGCTATGGCGGAACCTACCGGCTGTTGGCAGCCTTGAAGGACAAGGGCCATTTCGATCTGGAGTTTGTCGATCAGAACAGTAAGGACGCCCTGGCAGGGGCCTTGGGCCGCGGCGCATCGCTTGTCTTCGTGGAAACACCCAGCAATCCGCTCATGCGCATCGTCGATATCCAGGCCGTGTCCCGGCTGGCGAAATCCGCGGGCGCGCGTCTTGCCGTCGACAACACGTTTCTGTCGCCGGCGCTGCAGCGCCCGATTTTGCTCGGAGCCGACTTCGTTATTCATTCTACGACGAAATATCTCAACGGACACTCGGATGTGGTGGGAGGCGCGGTCGTCGCGGCAAATTCGAGCGATGTCGAAGAGCTTAAAGGCTGGGCAAACATGATCGGAGCGACGGGCGCTCCCTTCGATTCCTATCTGACACTACGGGGCATCCGAAGCCTGTTTGCCCGGATCGAACGCCAGCAGCTGACCGCGGGAGCCGTCGCTCGTTTTCTTGCTCAACATCCACGGGTCAGGGCTGTCCATTATCCCGGCCTGCCGTCTCATCCCGGTCATGAGCTTGCGGCGCGGCAGCAATCCGGCTTCGGCGCCATGCTGAGCTTCGAGCTTCATGAAGGATTGGAAGCCGTACGGCGCTTCGTGGCTGCATTGAGGGTCTTCACGCTTGCCGAATCCCTGGGCGGCGTTGAAAGCCTCATCGCTCATCCGGCCAGCATGACTCACGTCGGCATGGGAGAGGAGGCTCGCCGCGCTGCCGGCATAAGCGAAGGATTGCTCAGGGTTTCCATTGGCCTGGAAGCCGAAGAAGATCTCCTATCCGATCTCACAGCCAGTCTTGGTGAAGTCGGATAGCTTACCGGCATGACAAGCCATGCGAATGCCGATGCGGATAAAGAGGGATGCCGCCGCTAGCTTGTCACCGCATTCGGCACGGGATCGGGGTCCGCCAGGCCCAGAAGCTGGCGCAGCGCGACGGTCGGTCCGACGAGGTCCCGCAGCGTGTAGCCGTCCAGGACCTCGAGAAAGGCTGCGGCCGCGGTAGCAAGCGCGCGCTTGAGCACACAGGCGGGCAATACCACGCAGGCATTGCCGCCTTCGGCTTCCATGCAAGGGACCAGCGCGAAGTCCGGCTCGCAGGCCCGAACGATATCTCCGACCCTGATGGCCGATGCGTCACGGGCTAGGCGCATTCCTCCCTGGCGTCCCCGTATGGTCTCGATCAGGCCCTTCCTGCCGAGTTCGTTGGTGATCTTCATGAGATGCGCCTTGGAGATGCCGTAAGCCGCCGCCACCTCATCGATCGTCGATAGGTCTTCGCCCGTGCGGAGGCCGAGATACATCATCAGCCGCAATGCATAGTCGGAATAAACTGTCAGCCGCATGAATTCTTTCCTGATTCCATTGCAGCATAATAGCAATCAGGCGGCGGAGCGAACTCCTGCCGCCTGATGCTCTTCTTATGCCGCCAAATCGTCGGCCGGACCGAAGAACTCGTAATGGATTCTGTCTTTCGGGACGCCGGCCCTGTCCAGTCCATTGACGAAGGTCGCAAGAAACGGCTTTGGCCCACACAGATAGATGTCGGCCTCCTTCAGCGGCGTGTTCTCGGCGAGCCACTCGAGGGTGACGAAGCCTTCCTGGTCGTAGTGAACACCCTTCCGATCGTCGGAATGCGGCACACGATAGAAGATCGCCGATTTCATGCCGTCGCGGCCGAAAACGAGCTTGCGAACATGCTCGCCCATCGCGTGAACCTTGCCGTCTTCGGCTCCGTGGACGTAGTAGACATTCGCATTGCCTTCTTTCGCTGCGATGGTTTCGAGCATGCTGACCATCGGCGTCAGGCCGACGCCGCCGCTCAGCAAGACGACCGGTCGCGCCGTATTCTCCTTGAGGAAGAAATCGCCTGCCGGTGGCGCAACTTCGAGCACATCGCCGACGACCAGCTTGTCATGCAGATAGTTCGAAATCACACCTGAGGGCTCGCGTTTGACCGAAATTCTGTAGGTCTCGCCGTTCGGAGCGGAGGAGATGCTGTAGTTGCGGCGATATTCACCCTTTCCCGGCACGGCGATGCGGAAGGTCAGATATTGGCCCGGGAGATGGCGCAGCACCGGCCTGCCATCTTCAGGCTTGAGGACGAAGGAGGTGATGATGTCGCTCTCGCGGCGCTTGTCGGCAACGCGGAAACGGCGCCACCCGCTCCATCCGCCTTCAGCAGCGCTTAGCTCGTCATAGACCTGCTTTTCCCTGCCGATCAGGATATCCGCCAGGAACCAGTAGGCCTCGCCCCAGGCTGCAAGCACCTCGTCGGTTGCGGCGTCGCCCAGCACCTGCTTGATGGCTGCGAGCAGCGCGTTGGCGACATGCGGATAATGATGCTCCTCAATCTGAAGACCGACATGCTTTTGTACGATCCGCTCGACCGCAGGCCCGAGGACGGCGAGGTTGTCGATATTCTGCGCATAAGCGAGGATCGCCTGCGCCAGCGCCTTCGTCTGACCACCGCCTTCGCCTTGGTGGGACTGGTTGAAAAGGTTGCGAACCCCATCGTCCTTGAAAAGCAGTAGATACATGGCGGCGGTGATCTCGGTGCCGTGGGCTGCAAGCGCGGGTACGGTGGTCTGCACGATTGCCTTGGTTGCAGCGCTCAGTTCTCTAGCCATTTCGGATCTCCATGAATTTGGTAGTGGCGGGGATTTTGGTAGTGGCGGGGGCGATGTATGCTTTAAAACATATATCTGCAATGTATCTTTTTGTGTTGCAGTCGCCCTGTGCGGTTCTGTCACATGCGGATACCGTGGGTGAGCAGGAGGCGCGACAGCCGGACCGGCAAACGCATGGCGCCGCCTTCCAACCATTGCACGTCTTCACTGCACGTAGATGGGAACGATCGCTGAGGTTTCGTCGCGGTATGGCAAGCGGATCTGGAAACGATGCTGGCCGCTCTCGATCGGCCAGAACACGGGCCGGTCGGGATCGGTAACCGCAAACGGCTGGCCATCGACGTACCAGACGATCTGCGGGACATGGGGTTTTACATCCGCCTTCAGCGCTAGGCGGTTGTACTCGGCCGGCTGTTCCGGATTGCGCCAGATCTGGCTGTTGCGGGCCGGTGTTGAAATGGCGAGGTGTATTTGCGGGCTGGATCCATCGCGGCCGACAGCCGGGTCCTTCGAGGTCGCCCATGGACCAGTCTCGGCTGGCGCCGCCCCGGCATTTGCATCCGGATGCGAGGCTGTCTTGGCCATTTCCGGCATCTCGCCCGGTTTCAGCCATTCCACCAATGTCTGGCTGCAGGTCTCGTCGTTTGCCTGCCCGCTGACGAGGCAAACGTCCACAGGCTTGCGTTCCGGCGGCGTTGGAAAGCGGGCTTCGGCAAGATCGCCAGGCTTGTTGCCATGGACGCGGTCGATGATCGCATGAACGAGGTGGGCGGCGCTGCCGGCGCCCGTCATCCGGTTCATGGTGCCGTTGTCCCCGCGCCCGACCCAGACGCCGACGATCACCTTTTGCGAATAGGCTATCGCCCAGGCATCCCGATAGCCTTGCGACGTGCCGGTCTTGACGGCGACCGGAAACGGATATTCGAGGGACCCGTAACGATGGAAACTCGGAAGCCGGGCCTGCGGATCGGACAGGAAGGAGGTGATCAGCCGGGCCGTGTCAAGGGAGATGGCCCGCACCGGCGGATGCTGTGGCTGCTCGCGTGCCCAGAGCAGGTCTTGCAACTGCCCATCGTTGGCGAGAGCTCCATAGGCGCGCATCAGACTGTCAAGGCGCGTCGGCAGCGAGCCGATTGCCATGGACAGCCCGAAATGATCGGCGGGAACCTCCAGATCGTGAAGGCCGAGATCGCGCAGAAAGCGGAACGTGGTTTCAAGGCCGATGCTGCGCAGCAGGTTGGTGGCGGGCACATTGCGGGAATTGGCGAGCGCCTGGCGCGGCAACATGGGTCCGAGGAATTCCCGGTCGGCGTCGCCGATGCCCGAGGCACCCTCCGGCAGGTCCAGCAGCATGTCGGTCGGCTTCAGCACGCCGCGCTCGAAACCCAGCGCATAGACAAAGGGCTTCAGGGTCGAGCCGGGGGATCGCGGTGTCCGCGTGTAGTCGAAGGCGCCGGCATGATTGCCGTAATAATTGCTCGATCCGACCTGGGCCAATACCTCGCCGGTTTGCCGCGATACCACCATGGCTGCGACCTGCTGCGCGCCGGCGGGACGCCAGATGCCGAGATATTGCCGTGAGAGTGCCGTGACGTCGGCCTGAAGCCCGAGATCGATCGTCGTATGGATCAGCGGCGCATTCGCCGAAGCAGCGGTTATCTGGCCGCTCTCGATGAGATCGTCATAGCGCAGTATCACATGCAGCGCATCAGGGCGGCGCGGCAGGTCGGGCATCCGTACCTCGTTCAGCTGATGGTGCGCGATCTCGGCTTCGTCGATCCCGATGACCTCCTCTTTCAGCAGCACGTCCAGCATCTGATGGCCGCGCTGAATGGCCCGGCGCAGTCCGTCGGGTCGCAGCGGATTCATTCGCGTCGGCGATTGCGGGATGGCCGACAGCAGGGCGATTTCCGCCCAGGAAAGGTCCGACACCGGCTTGTCGAAATAAAATCGTGCCGCGTGGGCAATCCCATGGCTGCCATTGCCATAGGGGGCTAGCCGCAAATATTGCGCCAGCACGGCATTGCGGCCATAGCGCAATGTCAACGCGACGCCGGTGCCGGCCTCCAGGGCCTTGTGGAGGAAAGTGCGCGATTCCGGCTGCTGCATGCGCGCAACCTGCATGGCAATGGTGGAAGCGCCGGAGCGGCGCCGGACGGAGCTGAGATTTTGCCAGGCCGCCCGGCCGACCGCGTAGAGATCGACGCCGGCATGCTCAAAAAACCGGCGGTCTTCGAGAGCGAGCGTTGCCTTGACGAAGCGATCGGGCAATCGCTCCAGCGGCCAATAGCCATAATCGATGCGTCCGTACTCGCTATGGCCGATCTGCGCGAGGAACGCACCGCTGCGATCATAGAGGATGGGCGTCGGCCGTGGCGCGATGAGCTGTGCCCGCTGCGCGACAGTGCAGGCATAGGCAATCGCGCCGGCGGCGACAGCCAGCAAAGTCAAAGCCACGAGTTTTGATCGGCGGGTTTTCAACAATGTCATTGCCCGGCTAATGGATTCCAGGATCCCTCCGCACTCGATATCGCTATTTCACCACCACGATCCGCGTTGCCGCACTCGTTCCGTCGACACCCTTTTGGTAGATCGTCTCGGCAAGCGCCTGGGGCTGCGTATAGGTGCCGGGAATGAGGGCGCGCATACGATAGGCGAATGTGTAATTGCCCTTCGGTAGCCTGTCATAGGCGCAGAAGACCTGGTCATCGTTGTAAGAGGTCCAATCCGCCGTCAAAGTCGGCGCCATGGCGGGCGTCGCCTCCGCGGGCGCGGTGGCGATGTTCGGATTGAGGGGATCGAGTCCAGCCGCAAGCGGCAGGGTGAGCGCGACATGCGTGCGGTCTTCGGACACGACAAGATCGACCCTTTCCTCCACCACATCTCCGACCTTCAACGCGATCGTGCCGTTGGCATCGGGGGCGAGCTTCTCCAGGGGCGCGTTGCCGGCAGGGACGCGGTAAAGCGTGCGGGTGAGGGCAAAACCTTCGCTATGAGCTTGCGCCTTGTAGCCAGGCTCGGCGGAGAGATAGCTCGTTTCGACCAAGGCAAGCACCGGCGCTGTGCCATTGTTGTGAATGGTCACTGCGCTCGGGTCCGAGATGACCTGCCGCAACACGGGCGCATTGGCGTCGAGCGTCAGGGACTGAACGTTGCCGTTCTGCGTCACGGTCAGCGGCAGGGGCCTTGTCGGTCGCTGCCACGCAGTTGCAAGCGCGCGGATCGCGGCCGCGGTGGCATTGGTCGAGCCCCAGCCGTCGCCCTCGCCCAATTGCAAGAGGGCATTTTTGAGAGCGGGATAGCGCGGATCGGCCTCCGAGGTCAAAGCCGCTGCGCGCACCATTTCGGCAAGGCTGCGGGTTTCCGAGGGCAGGATCTGCGGATTGCCCTCATCCTGCGCCTGACCGTTATAGACCAGTTCGCCATTGCGGGAGAGAATGCGGACGCGTGACCACATCGCCTCTGTCAGGTTGCCGACCAGACGCTGATCGGCATCGGGTGCGGCCGCTGCGGCCGCCGTCATTCGGGCAACGCTCACATTCGGCATCTGGGCCGCTGAGCGTGCGAATTCGGCCGTATAGGCCGGATCGAGCTTGCCGCCATCGGCAAGTGCTGTCAGGGCTTCGACCCGCTCGCGGATTTCATTGCCGCTCAGCAGATGCGGATAATCCGACCGCAGCGAGAGTTTAAGCACATTGGCAAGGCGCTCCGTCAAGGCCTTGTCGGTGGGCTCGCCAGCCTTGTCCGCGGCAACCAGAAACGAATAGGCCCAGGCCGTCAGCGAGACATTGCCCTTGCTGTGAGGCCAGAACCCGACAAGCCCGTCCGCATCGATCGCCTGACCGATTGCCAGCACGGTGTTGTGAACGTCGTTGTCGATGCGCTTGTCGAGCTTCGCCGCCGCAAGGACGGGAGCAAAACTTTTGAAGGCAAGGCCGGATGAGGCCAGCGACATGCGTTGCTCTGTCGATCCATATGGAGACTCGACCAGGCCGTTCAGACCGGCGACCAGCTTGATCAAAGCTGGGTCGGAGGCCAGCGTCATGACACGCTGGAACGATTCCGGGCGCATCGCCTCCTGCGGTGCCGGCAGGATCTTTTCGCTGCCGGCCGGTATTTCGACGATCTCGTAATGTCTGGCCGGGATACTGTCGGCCTTTACGGGGAGCGTAATTTCCACGGCATCCCGGGAGTGGTCCGCAAGACGCTCGACCCCAAACCGCAGGCGCACGTTGTCCTTACCGGGTTTTTGCTCCGGCACCGAGGCCTGCACAGCGATATGAGCCGGCTTATTCTGTTCCCAGGCGAAGGAAATATCCTTGTTGTCCGTAAGCGCCAAGCCATCGGAAGCAATGGTTGCAGCACCCTGGCCGCCGCCGCCCTCGACGACACGGGCGATCATGCCGGCCTCAAATCGGTCGCCTGCGCGAAGGAAGCGGGGCAGGGCGGCCTGCGCCACGATTTCCTGGCGGATCAGCATTTCGCCGGTGCCGTAGCCGAAGCGGTCGGGGCCGCTGACTGCCTTGGCCCGCAGTTTGAACACTGTCAGCGAATCCGGAAGCTTCACCTTGATCTTGGCCGTGCCGTCCGAACCGATTTTCACATCGGGAAGGTAGATTGGAACCGGCGTGAAATTCTTTCGGACGGAGATGTTGTTGTCGGTCCCCCAATCCTCGCGCTCGTCGCCCCCCGGCACCTCGTCGAGAGGGATGATGCCGAAGGCCATGTTGCGGGTGTCGCGCAATGCCATTGTGGATTTGCGCTTGACGATGAAGTTCGGCAGGGGATCCAGCGGCTGCTCGGTTGCAAGCGACAATACGGCCTGGTCGATCATCCAGAACGTGGCGTCACCCGCGATCGGCTGACCGAGATCGTCCGCCAGATGCAGCGTGACTTCCACCTCGTCGCCCGGGCGGGCTTTTTTCGGATAATCCATGGTGACGGTAACGGTGTTCTTCACCGGCTTGACCGTTACCGTCTTGGTCGCAGCGATCGTGACCGGCTTGCCCTGGTCGAAGGGGGCGTTCGGGGCGGGGGTACTGTTCTCCAGCCGTCCGCGCATGATGAGGAAATGAACCGGAACCTCCGGCATCTGCTCCTTGCGGACCGGCAACGCATAATGGCCGTAGCCATCGGCGATATCGACCCAATCATAATGGAAGTTGCCTTCCGGCTCTTCGACGATGGCGAGAGCGCGGGCGAACTGGAATGGAGACTGGATCAGAAGATTGGCAGTCTCGCCCGGGATATAGCTGTCCTTGTCTGTCGTAACGACAGCCGTGCGGGCGGGCGGCTGCGCCCATGTAACCGGCGTCGAGCCGCCGACAAAGAAGTCGACGCTCACCTGCTGCCGGCGTCCAACACGGTCGCTTGCCTCGAGCTGAATGATGTAGACGCCCGCCTCCTTTGCCTCCAAGGCGAGCGTCTGGATATCCTTTGTGCTGGTGATCTTGCGTTCCAGCACCGTCTCGTCCATCTCCTGCGTCACATATTTCGCAGAGCCCTGGCTGAAGTCGCTTGCCTGCAGCGTCGATGTCCAGTTGCGATGGATCAGGCGCGCGGTCATCTCGAGCCCCTCGACTGGAGCGCCATTGCCGTCGACAGCCAGTATTTGCGACTCGACGGCACCGGGCTTCTGCACATAGCGCGCCACTTTCAGGCCGAGCACGAAGGGCGGGACCGCATAGACATTGGTGATGCTGCGTACCTGCAGGTCGTCATCGCCCGTGACCGTCGCCTCGATCATATAGCGTCGGGGCTGCGCCGTGGGTTCGATCGTCGTGTCGAAGCTGATGCGCGAGGCGCCGCCGGCATCGGTGCCGCCATCCCGTTCGAGCGCGGGGGAGGATTTGAACTCGCCTCCGCCGGAATACCGCGAATCCGTCGAAAAGAGAAAGCCGTCATGGCCTGGAGGCGTCCAATTATAGGGATACTGCACGGCTCGCCAGCGGATGGGGCGGTCCGCGAGCAATCCGCCGGCAAAGTAGCGTGCGATCAGATCGACGTTGAAGGAAGCGTCGAGCGGCACGGTTTGCGGATTGTTGAGGACGACCTCGAAAGTCGGCAGCCGATAGGCTTCCTTCTTGAAGGAGACGCTGCCGCATTGAAGTGTCTTGTCGCCTGTATCGCCGCTATCGGCAGCGGCGGCCTGGCCGCTATCAGCCTGAGCGTCCTGCGTCCCGCCGTCGTCGCCGCCGTTGCTGCCTTGATTGTCGTTTGAGCCGTCGCCGTCATCGGGTTTCTGTGCAGGTTGATCGTCGTTTTCGGCCTTCGTCGGATCATTCGGCTCGAAATGGACCTCATAGTCGCCCGTCGCCGGCGTGGCCGCATCGAACTTGTGATAGAAGGCGCCGAATTCATCCAGCTGCACCGGTATGCGCCATTCCTGCTTGTCCGGGCCGGTAATCACAACCTGGCCGCCGGCCTTGGCAAGGCTCAAATGCCCGCCGAGATAACTGCGGACATAGCCCTTGATGTGCACGGGTTCTTCAGGGCGATAAATCGGCCGCTCGGTAAAGACATGGCAGAGAGTGCGGGCTTGTTCGTCGCGGCCCTCGTCCGGATTGGTGGTCCAATCGAGCCAGGACGTCGAGGGCTTGGTCCAATTGTTCTGGGCATATTGGGCCGGGGCGTGATCCGGGTCGATCACCAGCGTATCCAGTCCCTTCGTCACGATGACGCGGCGTATCCTGGCTTCGCCACGGTTGTCGAGATCCCAGGAAAAGAAGCCCTGCGCATCCGTCATCCCCGTTGCAAGCGTGACGAATTTGCCGTCCCGCAATCCATCCAGCCGGATTTGAGCAGCGTCGACCGGCTTGCCGCTGGCAAGCGAGGTAACTGCGAAGCGCACGCGGTCCGGTTCCTCCACCGCGCTCACGGTCAGATCGGTAACCTGAACGCGCAGCCAATGGCGAGCCTGGTCGTCCACCGCACGCAGCCCGATGAGGTAGGTACCGGGCTGGTCGGCGCCGACAATCTTGGCAAAGAACGGCTTCAGGTCGAGGCCGAACTTGGTGTCCACGCCGCCTTTATGGATCGGCAGATCTACAAACTGGGATATGGCGGGCGAACCCAGAGCCTTAATTCGTGCTGCAACCGCATCGGCCGAGATATCGTCCACATTTGCCCATTTCTGTGGTTCCTTGCCGGGCAAGGGCGGTGCATCGTCGTCCTTCGTGTCTAGCCCCACCTGCGGGAAGGGCCAGAAATCGCGCGATAATGGGTCGATCGAATGGACCCGTATGTCAGCCCGGTCGTAGCCGCGTCCGCGCAAGGGAACAACTTGCGGACCGAAGCGTTCGACGATGCCCTGCGATGCATCCCAGGCGAGAGACGCGGGTTCCGGCGAGAACGCGAATTTCCGGCTGAAACCGGTGGCCAACGGACGGTCACGGTCATCTTTCAAGGCGCCGGCCGCGATGTTCAGCGTGTAGACTTTATCCGTGAGAAAGCGGCCATGGACATAGAGACGCCCATTGCTTGCCTGCGCCGTCAGGTCGTCGACAGGTGGAGTGATACGCAAGGCGTCGCGTGCCGAGAACTGCTCCCCGGCGACGGGATTGCCCGAAAAGCGGAAGATCAGGCTGCGAGCCTTGCTCGAGCGAAAGGTGCGCGCGCCGTTTCCGTCGTCGACGGGATTGCCATTGTCATCGACCGTTTCGCTGGAACCGCTGCTCGTGGCGCTTGACGTGCAGCGCATGATGCCATCGACTGTCGCCGTGTCGAAACCTCGGCCGCAATCCGAACTCGTCATAGTAAAGGGAACAGCGGTGCGTACGCGCAGTTCGAAGGTCTGATCGGAAAGATCGGGTGTATCGGCAAGCTTCAGCCGCACAAGGGCGACACGGCCGTCGGGCACTGCGGTATGGAATTTTACGACATAAGATTGCTGGTCGCCACGGGCGCTGCGCTCGAGCGGCTGGACATCGAAGTCCTGCGCCCCCAGCATCAGGCCGCCTTCATCACCTATCCCGGGAGAAGGACGCAGTTCGATCGATAGAAGGCGTTTCAATGCGGCGACATCGACGGGCTCGGCAAAAGTCATCGTGATCTGGTCAAGGTCATTGACCGGATCGGCATCGGCGGCAGGCAGGGTGGATACCGGCAGGGGCAGCAGCGGTATCAGTTCGGCTTCGCTGCCGGTCTCGCCGCCATCGCCCGTCATCTTCACCTTGATCCGATCGAGCGGCTTCCATTTGTCGGCGGGCCGGAATTGCAAGGCGCGCGGACCAAGCCATTGCCAGGCGCCGGCGGCTTGCGGCTCCATTGTGACAAAGCGCTCGGGCGAATCCTCGGGACCGCCCGCTGCCGGACCGATGTCAGCGGCGAAGAAAATCGTCACCGGGTCATAGGCGCGCAGAAATCTTTCGGGCACGATTTTGACGCCGTCTGCCCGGTTCAGAACATCGAGGCTTAGCGGCGCAGCAGGTTGCTGCGCCTGGACGGTTGCGATCGGTGCGGAAGAAGCCACAGACAGGGCAATGAGAAATGCGATCTTTTTCATTGGCTTCACTTCGATCCCGAGGGCTTCAAACCGGCATTCTGCAGATAATCATTGACGACTTCGGGCGGCGGACCCGCGGGTGGGGGTGACAATCCGACCACAGCGGGCCTGACGACGAGCGTTGGCGCATCGGTCGGGGCACGCGCTTCCAGCAGATAATTGCCTGGTTCGAGCGGCTTCAGCTGATTGACGCCCTCACCGAGGACCTGACCCTTTTCGTCGAGCAGGCGACCGGCGGCGAGATCCGGATCGGAGCGCAGACCAACGCCGATATTTCCCTTGCTCTTGACCTCAAAGCCGAAAAGAACCGTTGCTCCGGGTGCAAGCACAGTTGGGGCACCGACCCCCTCGGAGAGAGGAATGACCGGTGTTGCCGTCAGATCCAGCGCACCGGACAAAGGCCCCTCGTGGGTCGAGTAGAGCCTGAGCACCGCCTCGCCGGCCGCGACATAGCGATGAAATTCAGCGCCCATCGGGAATGGCTGCAGATCGTGGCGGCCATTCTGTTCGAGATCAACGATGACCGGTGCATCGGTGCTGACATCGAGGACCATCGGCTGGACCGGATCGAGACGGAAGGCCATCGCCTGCCCCTGGAGCATTGCATTTTGCGGCAGACCGACCGGCTTCGGCTCGGGCTGCGGCCAGGGCGATTTGCCTTCCCGTTCCAGCCACAGCACCACCAATCCCGCGCCATGGTCAAGGATCACTTGGCCAGCGCCTGACGCTGCAATGTTCTGGCCACGCAGCACCTTGCCATCGTTTGCGATAAAGGTTGCCGTGCCGCCGGAAACCTTCAAGAGATCCCCTCTCATCGCGTCCACGGCAATTGCCTCGGACCCGGCCGTACCGAAGAATCGGCGCAGAACTTGACCGGCGCCAAGCGTCATTGTCTGTCCGGGCGACAGGCTGATGCGGACAGAGGCTGCTTCACTCGTGACGTTGACGAGCCGGAGTTCCTTGGCCGATGTCGTGATGTTGCGTGAGAGCGGTGCGGCGCCGGACCAGACGTTCAGCAGTTCGGGATCCGAAGAACTGGAAACCACGGCAATGCCGGGCGCCAGATCAAGCGTCAGTCGCTTCACCCCCGCCGGCAACCTGACTGGCCGCGCGCTGAGCGCCGGTATGATTGCGGCATAGGTGCCGTCGAGCATGATCGTGTCGAGCTCAGCTGCGTCGATCGGCTTCAGCCGCATCTGCAGACTTTCATCGCCTCCGGCATTCCATACATGCAAATCTTGGCCATTGGCCAAGGCGACAGCGCTGTCGACGCTGACGCCCATGCCGCGCCCGGCGCTGAGGCCGGGCTGGCCAAAGGTGGAGTCAGCAAGCCACAGACGGGTCTTGCCCGGTAACGAGGCTGTGGCAGGGACGACGGCTTGATCCCCTGCGGCAAGCGTCAGCGCAATCTCCCCATCGAGCCGGGCGGGAGTTGCCCGCACCGGGCCGTCCTTGCGGGTGACCAGCCATAAGCGATCCGATTGCGGAGCAAACAGCCCCGATGCGGCAGCGCCAAGCGGATGATCCATGCTTGCTCCCGCAAGCAGATCTCCGGCGGTCTCAAACTCAATCAGGCCCGCCGATGGCACATGCACGAGCGCGATATTCAAGGTAAGGTCGAGACCGTCGATCGTTAGCGGCTCCAAGGAAATATCGCCGAGCGTGCGCATGTCGCGGGAGATGCTGCGCGCGCCAATTTTTATCGAGGCCGAACTGCCATCAAGGGTCCATACCGAAGCGCGCCATTGCGGTCCATCCGCAGAGGCGGGCCAGGCAAGAACGGGCGTGTGGCCATGGGCAAAGGCCTGCGGCTTCCAGGCGCCATCGGCTCCCCGGGTCTCGACGGATAGAACCAGTTCGCTTGTGGACTGCGCCGCGACGAGTGCGAGCCGATCCTTCTCGCCGACGGCCAGGGGGAATGCGAAGACGGAGCTTCCGCTGACTTCGGTAGTCCCGCCGTCGGCAAGCGCCGGCTGCTCCAATTCCTGCGGCAAAGCGAGCTGGACCTCGATATTCGAGCTAATGGCCTGATCGCCGCTGCCATCTTGCTGATCGCCATCATTTGACGAGGCCTGCTGATCGTCTGAACCGTTATCCGCCTGCCCGCCCGTCGTTGCGGGTGCAGCCGCCGCCTCGAGGCCAAGCGTATAGGAGCCGGCAGGGAGGCGGCGGGAAAGCGCGATATTCCAATCGTCGCTGCGGCCGGAGAGGCGTTCGATCACACCGCCCTTGGCGTCCTTCAGTACACCTTTCATCTCGCTGCGGCCGAAGGTGGCGAGGCTGACGACGCGGTCTCTTTCCACATCGAAGGAAAGCACGGCCGGCAGGTCGACGAAGCGCGTTTCGCCGGGCTGCAGATCCTTTACGTTCAGGGTGATCTCATAGTCCAGCCGATCGTCATGAGCGAGGCTGCTGAGGTCGATGCGATAGTGCCCAGCCTTCAGCCTGGTGCTGAATTGCGGCCTGGCGACAAATCTCGCGATCTGATCCTTCTCGTCGCGGATCAGCGTGGCGATCATCCCCTCGGTTAAATCGATGTTGATATCGGCGTCTGCGGCGAGGTCGAATGTCCAACTGTCGGGGGTGCGGATGTCGCTCTTGCTCTGCGGCTCGCGCCACTGGAATTTCTGAGCTTGATTGAAAGGCAGCGGATGCGGCCCGTGACCCTGCGGTTGCGGCGGGTCCATGATGGATGTCAGCCGGGCGACAAAACGCGCGTCGACTTCACGCGGTTGGATCACGAGACGATAGCGCCCCGGTGCCAGATCCATGCTGAGCGTGGAGAGAGGACCGGGGGCCGTCAGCGGCCAGCCATCCGCATCCTCCAGACGCGCGGCAAGGTCGCCGCCAAGCGCGTAGAGCTCAAGCTTGTAGGATCCGGCTTTCGCGATCTCTATCGGCACAACGGCGCCGCCCGAACTCGACAGAACGCCTCGGCTGCTGCTGTCGGGAACCAGAGCTGCCGTCGGCGCCAGCAAGGCTTGCATGGCGCCGACACCGAGATGGCCGGATGAATTCTGTGCCGAGACATCGATCTGATAGGTTCCGGCTCGCAAATAGGTCAGCAGCAGAGCATTGTGGCCGTCGCCATCGTCGGATGCTTCTCCCAGAGACGGCACGATCGACGTGCCGAGATCGAGAGACGTCTGCAAACGCCCGAAAGTTTCGATACGATAAAGACCGCCTTCCTTCACGTTAAGCTGATAGGTTTTACGGCCATTTTCGGGGAGATCGAAGAATTGCTTTTGGCCGGCGTTCAACGGGGATGCCGCGATCGGTCGCCCACTCTTGCGCGGAGCACTCGCATCCGGCCGCCAGCTGACGCCTATGGCGCGGGAGGCGGAAACGGCAGGAAAACGCAGCGTCAGCCTCCGTCCCCCCGCATCGGCATGCTCGTTGCTGACCGCGAAGGCGACGGGGGCATTGCGCATATCAAAGGCGGAAATGATGCCACCAGGTGGGGCATGGACGTCGATGCGCAGATCCGCCGGCGACGCCGGGCGCGCAAGGGCAGCCTCGCCGTCATCGGATTTGTCCGAGCCTGGCGGCACCGGCTCCGGAGCGGCGGACTTCGGCTGATCCGCTCCGGTTTGCGGTGTTGGGCCTGCCGATTGCCAGAGTGCCAGCGGCCGGGTTTCAAGATCGGCAGGCAGCGCGACGGCACGCGGCCCGGTCAAGAGCGTGGGAGCCGCGTTGGTGATGATCTCCAGGCTCGTGGCCGATCGGGCTTCCTGGACGCCATAGGAAATTGTCGTGCGCGCCGGCGCAGCCGGCTGGACCGGCGGCACAAGACCTGGAGTCCCGAGTGTAAGATCGATGATGCCGCTCGCATTCGCATTGGGCACGAGGCGGAGCAAATAATAGCCGGCATCCAGATCATAGCGATCGGGCACGTGGCCGTCAGCACGCGGGGCATTGCCAAGAAGAACCGGACTGATTTCGGAGTGCAGGGCAACACCCGAAGCATGGACGGCGATCTGGCCTGCCTGCGTCATCTCGAACAGGAGCGATGTCGGTCCGCGCAGATTGAAACGTCGTCTCCAAGCCTGGCCCGGGCCAAGGCGAGGCATGTCGGAGGCAACGACGCTTGCTCTGCCGCCATTGTCCTGGCGGATGAGCAAGGAGGTCGCAGGAATTTCGTCCCCGCCTTCGCCCGCCACGTCGAGGCTGATGAGATTGGGCACAGAGCCGTCGAATTGGGTCTGATTGCCGAAACGCAGCCCGCGAACCTGAAAGCGCTGGCCTTCATATCCAGATATTTCGACGATGCCGGGTTGGCCATCCGCCGGCAATGCCAGCATTGCGACCGGCTCGCGGTTCGACTTGCCGATTGCCGCACTTCGGAAAGAAGGAGCAGGATTGGAAATCCGCGCTGCGCGAAGCATAGCCGATGCCGATTGCGGTAGATCGAGACGGAATCGGTCGAAATCGGCAGGCGCCTCGAAACGCATCGAACCAAAAGGCCCGATTACGCCTTCGGCGATACCGGCCGCGAGCGACATCGTGACGCCGGTGCGGATATGAAACGGCTCGGCGGTATCCGAATTTGCCCAGGCAAGCTTCTCGCCGCCATAGGCGGTCACAAGGTAACGCCCAGGTTCAACCATGCCGGCCAACGTGGCTCGCGTCATCGAAAGGCCCGGCTTCAGCTCGAAGACCGAGATCGTCGGTGAAAGCTGGACGATGCCGCCTCCATTGCGCCACAGCCGCAAATCGTGAAGCGAGCGTCCAACGGCCTCTACGTCGATACGTCCGGAATCGGGAACGTCGATCCAGAAAGACCTTTGCTGGAGATCGCCGAGATCAGCATCGATCGGGACGTCGGCACTTAGGACGGTATCGGGCCGTTCAAGCTCCTGGTAGGATTGCGCTTTGAGTTCGACCTTGCCGCTTGCTCCCTTGGCGCCAAAAACACGTATCTTGTAGGTGCCCTTATCCAGCAGCGTGTCGATCCGTCCGTCGCCGACGCCTGGCACCCCCATTTGCTCTCCAGGCCCCGTCATCATGTCGATGAGCTGCAGCGCGACACCGGAGCTGCTATGGGTACTGATGGCGACCCGACCTGGCCGGTCGACCGTCATCAGCGTGCTTCCGTCTTGATCGGCGGGGAGCCGATCCAATGCCAGATGGGGCTGGGCTGCGGGCTCTGGGGATGGATAGGTGGAGGAGGATTGTGCAATTGCAGCGGGCGGCGGTGTTACCCGATACTGCCCTCCGGGGACTTGCATTTCTGCCGCGGTCGATGCTGAGGGCTCCGGGGATCGCTCGGAACTCGGCGGGCTTCGTCCGGCCGGAGAACTTGGCGCGCTCAGCTCGGCAATTCGCGCCTGATAGATTGTCATCAAGCACTTCGCCAGGTGATCCGGATCGGGATCCGTGCATGACTTATTTCGGTCGGATAGCCAGCGGCGCTGTTGCTGCTTCAATTCCGTCAGCTTTGCCGGATTGCCGCTGAGATCGTTTGCCGCCTGCCTGTAGGACGCGGCTAAGGCCGTGTCCTGGGCGATCAAGGTGGGATAGGCGCAAATCGTCTTTTCAATCGCGGTCTGTGCCTTGCCGCAATCAAAGGATTGCGCTTGGCAAACTGGTGGGAAAAGACCAAAACCGAGAGCAACAAGCAGGCGCAAGCGAGACGCGGGGGCCATGGATAACTCGTTTTTTAGATGCCGGCACGCTAGTCAATATGAGCTAACTTCGATCAAGACAAGAGTGCCGCTGCGGCGTTGAAACCTCGAGGCGAGAGAATCGTCCTGAATGCCGCCGGGGCCGATCGCTGGCTGGAAAATCATGCCAGGTCAGTCCGGCCATCGATCTCCTTGGCGGCTTTCGCATCGAGGCTGAAGGATATCGCCGAGAATATAGCCGCCCCAGCATGCCAACGCGTTCAAAAGTCGAGTGTTCTGTCGGCGTCTTTGCGATGGATTTGAGTAAGAATACCTGTCGTCATCAATTAAGGTATTGAGTATTTCGGCCTACATTTTTGTATTTTGTACATTAGTTTTCACTGCTTTTTATAGAGAAATATTGTTCAAATTCGCCTGTATGGCGGGAGCATAAGCCGGACAGTAACTAATCCCATATATTTTTAGGGGGTGCTATTAATTCCGTTTCAATAAAGACCGGCTAACTTCGGCTCTGATTGGGCAGGGCATGACGCGCCTGTGGTCGGGCGGCGCCTCGACGGCTCACGGGCTGCTTTTCTTTCAGAAATTACACCATAAGAGCTCCAGAAATATGGGTTTCGGCGAAGCGGGTTAGCGTTACGGCACCCGAATGTAGGTGAGCAATTATGATTTTTTCTCTTCGCAATATACTTGTTGGAATTTTCCTTTTGCTCAGCATCGCTTTGTGTGTGCTGACAGGGTCGTCCATGCTCCATGCCTATCGCGGCGAAAGCACCTATGCCGATGTCTCAAGGCTCACAATGCTCGACCGCGCGCTCTTCCAAACGCTCGCCAACTTTCGCAACGAGCGAGGCGACGGGTCATCGCTCGCCAGCCTCGAGCTTGGTGCGCAAGATGCGACGCTCGCCTTGTTGAAAACGGACAGGACTATCGTTGACAAGTATATGGTCGACGCAAAATCGGTTTCCGCAAACATTGACGGCGCAACGCTCAAAGCGCCGATTGCCGACGTCATGAGCGCATATGATCGGGTCGTAGCATTCCGTTCAAAGCTCGATGGCGAAGTCGTCAAGAAGCTCGCCGATCGCGACCCGACCCTGCAGGCCACGACGTTGGACATCGGCCAGCAGTTCCTGACTGCTCTTGAAGCAGGTTCGGCCGCGATTGAAAGCGAGATCCGCGCGAATGATCCCTCAATGACGGCACTTATTCAGATCCGTGCGCTGACATGGTACACGCGCGCGACAGCGGGTGCCGCAAACCTGTCGTTCGTCAACACGCTCGCTTCCGGGCAGGCGATGAAGCCTGAGGACGTCAGCAAGATCCAGCAGTTCGATTATACTGCAAACTTCACCTGGGGACAGATCGGCACGCTGGTCAATCATCCGGCGACACCGCAGGTGGTCAAGGACGCCTACAAAGTCGCCAGCACGACCTATTTCAGCGGTGATTTCGCGACAAAACACAACGCGTTGCTTGCCAGGTTCGCAGCCGGTGAGAAGAAGGCCATGTCCCTCGACGACTGGCGCCCGCTTGGTAACGCCGCCCTTCTGACCATCACGAACACCGCCGCGGCAGCCGCGGATGGCATGGTCGCCACGGCGGCCGCCAGCCAGAATGATGCATTCGTCAGCCTGATCGCCTACGGGCTCACCTTCCTCGTCGCGGCGATTCTGAGCATCACGGGCATCTGCGTCATCGTTTTCCGCGTTACCAAGCCCGTCGGAGCGCTGACCCATTCCATGACCGAACTCGCCCAAGGCAACCTCTCGGTCTTAATCGGTGGCGTCCAACGGCGCGACGAGATCGGTGCCATGGCGCGTTCCGTACAGGTGTTTCAGCAGGCAGCCTTGCGTAACAAGGCGCTCGAAGCGGAAGCCGCCGAGGCGCGCGTTGCATCGGAGAATGAACGCGTCGAGGTCCAGCGCCGTGCCGAAGCGGAGGCCGAAGAGAGGCTGCTGCAGGCAACGGATTCACTTGCGACAGGACTTCGTCATCTCGCATCCGGCGACCTGCGTTGTGAGATCGAAACGCCACTGGCTGCGCAATTCGAAGCCCTGCGTCACGACTTCAATTCATCGGTCAGCCAGCTTCGCGCCGCCATGACGCAGGTCGGCCAAGCCGCGTCGCTCGTCAACAGCGGCAGCTACGAGATCTCGCAGGCTTCCGATAACCTCTCCAAGCGCACCGAGCAGCAGGCCGCATCGCTGGAAGAAACGGCGGCCGCACTTGAAGAGGTTACGGCCAACGTCCAGTCGACCTCCAAGCGGACCGGCGATGCACGCGATCTGGTTCGCGGCGCGCGGCTGCGGGCAGAAAACTCCAGCCAGGTCGTCAGCAATGCCGTCAACGCCATGGGCAGGATCGAGCATTCGTCCAAACAAATCAGCCAGATCATCAGCGTGATCGATGAGATCGCCTTCCAGACCAATCTGCTCGCGCTCAACGCTGGCGTCGAGGCGGCGCGTGCGGGTGAAGCCGGCAAGGGCTTTGCCGTGGTCGCCCAGGAAGTGCGCGAGCTTGCCCAGCGCTCGGCTAATGCCGCCAAAGAGATCAAGGCTCTGATCGGCAATTCCGAAGTTGCCGTCGGCGAGGGTGTGAAGCTCGTCAACGACACCGGCGAGGGCCTTGCCGTTATCGCCGACCTGGTCCTGCAGATCAATCAGCATATGGATGCGATCGCCACTGCCGCTCAGGAACAGTCGATGGGCCTTTCGGAGATCAACAGCGCCGTCAATCACATGGACCAGGCGACACAGCAAAATGCCGCCATGGTCGAAGAGATGAACGCGGCCGGCGCAGGCTTGGCCGAAGAGAGCAAGCGCCTTGGCGAACTCCTCAGCGCCTTCCGCACAGGCGAAGCCGAGCGTATGGCGCCGCAGGCAAGACCCGTCGCCCGGCCTGCCTCGGCCCCGGCAACGGGCCGGCTTGCTGCACGCGCCGCTCCTGTCACAAAGGGCAATGCCGCGCTCAAGCATCTCCAGCAGGAGTGGTCTGAGTTCTGATCGGCCTGACGCCAAAATAGGCTTCGCAGCCTTGCTGCCGTTATCTCGGCGATTGTCTCGCTTGCCCGGAAGCCGGTCTCGGGATGATCGCCGAAGATGTTGGGAGGCGGGCTTGGTTTCTCGTCGAGAGACGGATTCAGATTTCAGGTCGAACAGACCTGAAATCATCCGGCTGATCTTGCCTGGATAGAGCCGTATCACGTCCGCTTCCGCGATCCACGATTGGCGGCCCTGATCGCACGGCGCCGGCCATTCATCAGCCCTCGGCCTGGTGGCAACGTCAGCGCAGCCCGAAGCGGTCGGTCGGCAATGAAGCGTCTGCGGAAATATCCGTTCGCTTTCCAAAAACGATGCCGAGATAGGTCTCGCCCGAACGGACGACATGATTTCGCATCAACCGTTCCGCCAAATCGGCATCGCCGGCTACGATCGCTTTGGCGATATTTGTGTGTTCATCAAAGGCTTTCTGCCGTTCCGCAGGGTCGAGATGAATGACGCGGCGAATACTGGCGTCGTAAAATTGCTGACGCTCGATGAGTTTGGCAAGATACCCGCAGCGGGAACTGCGATGAATCTGATCATGAAACGTCTCGTTGAGCGCAATCAGCCTATCGGCGTCTGCGGATGCCGTTGCCTTTTCCATGATATCCACGGTGGCAAGAAGCTCGGTTCCCGATCGCTTGTCTATCCGTTTGGCGGCAAGGTGAGCGATCATTGATTCAAGTGCCGCGCGCGCAAGGATCATCTCCTCTGCCCACTGCGTCCCGAAGCGGATGGCAACGCCCCGGCGCGGCAGGGTCTCCACCAGCCCCTCCGTTTCGATCTGGCGCAATGCTTCCTTGATGGGCGTGGTGCTGACGCCGAATTGCTCCGCCAGCTGCCGTTCATTGATCCTGTCGCCGGTGGCAAAAGCACCCGACAGAATGGCGCTTCTGATCGCGCGGTAGACATGATCCCGCACGGTAACCTGAAAGGCCGGATCGATCCTTTCAAAGGCTGCGATGCGGTCTGCCCCCTGCCTCTTCGTTTCGATCATTTTCTTGAATCTCGTTGACGTGTCTTCGTGAGTGTGACATCTGGTATATCAGATTTCAGATTCTTGTCGATATCAGAATTCGGCAGGTAAGGATCGTCAGAAGAGGTTGAGGAGCCTTGAGGAGGATGTGCGACGCAAGGAGATCTATCACCTTTGCCAGCATTTCAGCGGCAGGTTGCTGCGGCTTGAGGCTCGCGCGCACCGGGTCGTCCATCGTTGAGGCATAAAGCCTGGTTCGAGCACGGCTGGCTGCGCTCGAACGGCGTGCTCCCCTATCAAAGTTGAATGCGCAACAATTGCAGGGCGTTGCAGGACACAGACATCCCGAAAGGTTCTCTAGATGACAACATATGTTTCCGAACCCATTGCCATATCCCGCAGCGGCTACCAAAGGTTCATCGTACTTGCACTCATTACCGTCATCCTGGCCGTCAGCACCGGAGACCGGGCAACCCTTTCCGTCGCCGGCCCCGGCATCTCCAAGGATCTGGGCATCAGCGCCGTAAACATGGGCTGGCTCTTTTCGGCATTCTCATGGAGCTACTTCATTGCGCAGGTGCCATCGGGCTATATCGTCGACAGGACGGGCGCGAAGACTGCCATGTTGATTTCATTGGCCGGATGGTCGATCGCGATCACCCTCGTCAGCGGAGTCGGCTATTTTGCCTACCCGGTGGTCGCGCTATATGTCTTGAGGTTTGTGCTTGGACTGCTGGAAGGGCCGGTAACGCCGGCCTCCGCGCGCATCATTGCCGCATGGTTCCCCTCGGACGAGCGAGGCGTTGCCGGCGCAATCTTCAACTCGGCCCAGTATCTTTCTCTTGCCGTCTTCACGCCTCTGATGGGCGCGCTGTTCCATTATCTCGGCTGGCAGCACATCTTCTCCGTCATGGGTGCGATCGGCTTGCTCTTGGCAGTCGTCTGGTGGCTGGCCTATTTCGCGCCTGGCCGCCATCCGCGGGTGACGAAGGAGGAGATCGCCTACATCAAGGCCGGCGGGGCATTGACCGACGTGGGCGGAGAGAAGGTCAAAGGCGACCAACCGCAGGTTTCTGCCCGTCAGGTCGCCCGGCAGATCCTGACGAACCGCATGCTGCTCGGGATATTCCTGGCTCAATATTGTATTTCGACGCTCTCGACATTCTTCATTTCCTGGTTTCCGAGCTATCTGGTTCAGGAACGGCACTTCTCCATGCTTCAGGCTGGGTTCGTGGCATCCCTGCCGGCGATCTTCGGATGCATCGGCGGCCTCTCGACCGGATTTTTCTCCGACTGGCTGCTGCGCAAATCGGGCTCACTCAGCCTTGCCAGGAAGATTCCGATCACCATCGGTCTTGGCTTGAGCGCCACGATCATCCTGTGCAACTACACGGATGCGAACGCCATTGTCGTTGCGATCATGTGTGCCGCCTTCTTCGGCAAGGGCTTCGGAGCGTTGGGGTGGACCGTCGTTGCCGACACCGCGCCCAAGGAAGCGATCGGCTTGACAGGCGGGCTGTTCAACGCCGCAGGCAGTATCGGCGGGGTCATCACTCCGGTCGCAATCGGCTACATCATAGACGGAACCGGCTCCTTTCATGGTGCGCTCCTTTATGTCGGGCTGCATGTCATAGGCGCGGTCGTCAGCTATTGGGTGCTGGTGGGGCGAATTGAGCGGTTCAAGATTTCAGGGATACTGCCCGGTCCAGCCTAAGGCGACGCGGCTGCCTTTGTGTCTACCAGACATGGCATGATCCCGTGCGATGGAGGTCCTCGAAAAGTCCTTCTCGAGTGGCGGGAAAGCTCCGCTCCACTTTAGAAGCGGAGGCAGAACGACCACTCCGTCCCATAACGGGGCGGAGTGGCCGGGATCTTTGTTTTTCCTCAGGGCAGAGTGACGATTTCGACCCAGTTTGCGCCAGCATGGACAGGATAACGGTCGATCGGTGTGAGCGCGCCGTTTGTCTGGTCGATGGCATAGACGGCGATCTTGTCGGATTTTTCGCCTGTCGCCACAAGGAAGCGGCCCGACGGATCGATGCGGATGCCGCGAGGCTGCTTCTCGGTCGAATAATTGGTGACATAGGTGAGGTTTCCGCTCCCGTCCGCAAGGTGGAACAGGGCGATCTTGCTGGTGGTTCGCTCGGTTGTGTAAAGGAATTTGCCGTTCGGAGTGATGCCGATATCGGCAGCCCAGACCTTCGGCTTGCCGTCGTCGGCAGGTGCGGCCGCCGGCGCCGTGGCGTTGAATGGGGGTGGTGGCGGTGGGGCAATGCCCGGGGACAGGCCGGCATCGTCCGGAACCGATGCGACGCTTTCGACCTCGCTGAGCGTCCCCTTCGCCGGGTCGAGGCTGTAGTGGATGACATGGCCGGTCAGTTCGGTGACGACATAGACCGATTTCCCGTCCGGGGAGAAAATGATGTGGCGAGGCCCGAAGCCGGGCTTGGTGGCGATCGCAGGCGGATTGTTCGGCTCCAGCATGCCGGTTTCGGAATTGAGTACGAACTGCAGCACGGCATCCGAGCCGAGATTGGTCGCAAAGACATATTTGCCCGTGGGGTCGCTGACGATCGAGTGAGCATTGCGGCCGGTCAGGATCATCTGGCGGGCGCCATCTGTTACGCGGCCATCCGCGCCGATCGGCAAGACCGCGATCTTGTTTCCGCCGTAGGAGGCGGTAAGGAGCAGGCGTCCGGAGGGATCTGTCGATACGTAAGGCATGCTGTCGGGCAGGGCCGCAACCGCCTCCTGCGTCAGATTTCCGGTTGCGGGATCGATCGCCAGCGTCAGCACCCGATAGGGTTGCGAGCGCACGACGGCATAGAGATGTTTCCTGTCGGGGCTGACGGTCATCGGCATGACCATGTTGCCGGCGTCGATGCCTGCGACCAGCGTCAGGGTGCCCGCCGTTTCGTCCATGCTGTAGCTGTCGATCTTCCCGTCCGTTGCCGCCGAGACATAGACGAAAGTCCTTGCAAGCGCACTATCCGTCGCCATGAGCACTGCCGAGGCGGCGATGACCGAGGCAAAAATTCCAGATGATAACCGAACCACGAGAGTTCCTCCTCCTACCAAAAGGGTGATCGCCGGCGTCGCCTGCGATCATTTGCACATGATTGCCTGTAATTCACGCGGCCTTGGCTGTTTCGATAATCCTTGCGAGTGCGGCGATCTCCTCAGGCGTCAGATCGGTCAGCGGCGGGCGCACCGGGCCGGGATCTTCCTTGAGCACGCGCAGGCCGGCCTTGATGATCGAGACCGCATAGCCCTTCTTCCGGTTGCGCAAGGCGACGAATGGGAAGAAGAAGCTCTTGAGGATTTCATTGACGGTTGCCTGGTCTCCGGTCCGCAGGGCGCCGTAGAAACGCTGGGCAAGCGCGGGGACGAAGTTGAAGACGGCGGAGGAATAGGTCGTAACGCCGGCTGCGAAATAGGCCTGCGCATAGACTTCATGCGTCGGCATGCCGCCGACATAGACCAGGCGATCCTGAAGCTTGGTGGTGATCTCGATCACCTTGTCGACATCGCCGACGCCGTCCTTGTAGCCGATCAGGTTCGGGCATTCGTCGGCGAGCCGCGCGATGCTGTCGGCGCTAAGCACGGCATTGTCACGATTATAGACGATGACGCCGATGCCGACCGACCTGCAGACCGCCTTGACGTGGGCGATCAGGCCTTCCTGTTCCGCAAACATCAGGTAAGGCGGCAAGAGCAGCAGGCCGTCAGCGCCTGCCTTTTCGGCCGCCTTGGCGATCTCGACGGCGATCGAGGTGCCGTATCCGGTTCCCGAAATGATCGGCGTGTTGCCGGCTACAGCCTTCGCGGCCTGGACGACCTGCGGGACCTCGGTGGGATTGAGGGAGAAGAATTCGCCGGTGCCGCCCGCCGCAAAAAGGGCGGCGGCATCATAGCCGGACAGCCATTCGACGTGGCGGCGGTATTTCGCCTCGTCGAATTTGAGGTCGCTGTCGAAATGGGTGACGGGGAAGGACAGCAGACCGCTGCCAACGGCCTTTTTCAGTTCTATCGGGTTCATCTTGGAATCCTACTATCGATTGGTATGGGCAATGGCTCTCAGGCGCCTTCGAGCGACTGAACAAGGGCGGCGATGTAGCCGTAGCAGAAAGCGAAGGCGACGCCGGTGGGATCCCGGCCGCTGATCGTGGGCACATGATCGGGCATCAGCATGTATTGATAGCCGACTTCCTTATAGACCCTGGCGGAGCGGACCATGTCCATGTCGCCCTCGTCCGGGAAGGTCTCCATGAAGGACAGCTTGCCGCCGCGGATGTTGCGGAAATGCACGTTGAAGAGCTTGCCCCGCGTGCCGAACCAGCGGATGATGTCGTCGATCTCCTCGCGCGGATTGTCGAGCATCTCGCCGACCGATCCCTGGCAGAAATTGAGGCCGTGATAGGGGCTTTCGCGCATCAGCACGAATTTCTTCAAGCCCTCCACGGTGCCAAGCACACGTGTGACGCCGCGGTAGCCCGGCGGCGTATAGGGATCGTGCGGGTGGCAGGCGAGACGGACGCGGTTGCTTTCCGCCACGGGGACGACGCGCTCCAGGAAATAGTCGATCCGCTCCCAGTTCTCGTCTTCCGACAGCACGCCGGCAAGGCCGGGTGCCGCCTGATGATCCGCCTTGTCCCAGCGGAAGCTTGCATTCAGCGAACCGCCGCGCCCCGGCTCGTCCGGAGTGCGGGGGATGCCGATCAGGTTGAGATTGTACTTCGCAGCCGGGATGCCGGCTGTGGCGACATTTTCGATGAGCTTGCAGACGGCGTCGATCTGCCGGTCCCGCTCCGGCCCCGCGAGCAGGATATCTGGATAGGAGGCCCGCTCGATCGGGTTGGAGGGCAGGGGCAATTGGATCATATCCAGAATAAGCCCGAAGCTTTCGATCTTGTCGCGGAAGCGCTCAAGATCGGAGAGCGTCCAGCTCTCGGGCTTTCCCGGCGGGTCCGCGCAAATGTGTTTCAGCCCCAATTGCGCGAAAACGCGGTAGTCATCGTCGTCCCGCGCATCGACCTGCGTCCCTACATACACTGAGCGTCTCTCCCATAAGATTGTTCGATATCATATGACATAATATGAATTTCAAAAGGTGTCGAGTGCTATTGCTGCGCGGCGAGCATGCGATATCGCCGCTGGCTTGCCATCATATGCGCGCGCATCGCCTGGCGCGCACGTTCGGGATCCTGATCCGCGATCGCCGCCAGGATTTCGCCGTGCTCGGCATGGACCTTGGCGAGATAGGCGGGATCATTGGCTTCGGGCAGGTTTGGAAATTGCCTGCGGGGAATGGTTCGTGCACCGAAATGCCTAAGCACATCGACGTAGAAACGGTTGTTCGTGGCGGCGGCGACCGCCATGTGAAATTCGTAATCCGCCTCGACCGTTGATTGGCTTCGCTCGATGAGGGTTGCCATCTTCCGGTTAGCGGCGCCGATCGCCGCCTCCTGCTCTGCCGTGCGGCGGTAGGCGGCGATTGCGGCTGCTTCGCCCTCGATCGCCATGCGGAACTCCAGTAATTCCAGGGTTTCCGGGATGCTTTTGATCTCCACGGGGGTAAGCATCAGCCCTGAGCGTTCCGTGAGGTCGGCGACAAAAACACCCTTGCCCTGGATTGGCTCGACGAGGCCGGCGGCCCGCAGATCCGCGATCGCCTCGCGTATGACCGTGCGGCTGACACCGAAAGTCGCTTCAAGCCGCGGTTCCGTCGGCAGCTGATCGCCGGTCCGCAACTTGCCGGTCTCGATCTGCGCGCGAAGCTGATCGATGACTTGCTGCGCCAGTCTTTGCCGGCTCCGGCCGAGTGTCGTCATTCCTGGTCCCCTGGTTCATTTGCATCAAGCTGCCCGCACGGTCTTGCAAACCCCGGCGATCTTCGATAAATCATAATACGACATCTGAATAACATCATACGTATTATATAATAATCGAGGGAGGAAGCATAATGAAGCACTTTTCGAAGGCCATGCTTATCGGTAGTGCAATCGGCATGCTGACACTGGCAGCGCCGCAGCTTCAGGCTGCCACACCAAAAGATCAACTGGTGATCGGCACGTCGCTCGCACAGGTGCTTTCCCTCGACCCTCAGCAGGCCACCGAACCCAAGGCGCTCGAAATCCTTGCCAATCTCTACGATCGCCTTGTCGCGACGACCGCGGACGGCAGGATCGTGCCGCAGCTGGCGGAGAGCTGGGCTGATGACGGCAAGTCTTTGACGCTAAAATTGCGGGATGCCGCTTTCGTTTCCGGCAATCCGGTTACCGCCAATGATGTCGTCTTCTCGCTGACCCGGCTGATGAAGCTCAACCAGTCGGGTTCCTCCTATTTCAAGCGCATCGGCTATTCCGCTGAAACGATCGCCAATCAGATCCATGCGGTCGATGCCAAGACCGTGCGTATCGACCTGACGGACAAGGTAACGGCTGATGGGCTGCTCTATCGGCTGGCACTGGGCGTTTCGAGCATCGTCGACAGTGCCGAAGTGCAGAAGCATATGGCAAACGACGATTCCGGAAACGCGTGGCTGCGCACCCATTCGGCAGGCTCCGGGCCGTTCACGCTCAACAAATGGACCCCGAACGAGATCGTCATTCTCGATGCCAACAAGACCTATGTCGGTGGCGCGCCGAAGATGCGGCGCGTCATCATCCGCCATGTGCCGGAAAGTCAGGTCGAACGGCTGATGCTCGATCGCGGCGATATCGATATCGGCAACGCGCTGTCCAAGTCCGATCTCGAGACCTTCGAGACCAAGGGCAATTTCGTCATCCAGCGCGTGCCGACGGGTGGCTTCTATGTGCTGGCCATGAACGCCGGCAACCAGTATCTCGCCAACCCCAAGGTTCGCGAAGCCATCGCCTATGGCATCGACTACAAGGGCATCGAGAAGACCATCATGGGTCCCTACGGCCGGGCCAGAAACATTCCCGTTCCGGAAAATTTCGAATACGCGCTGCCGAATCCGGACTGGCACCTCGATGTCGCCAAGGCAAAACAGTTGCTCGCGGAAGCGGGTTTCAAGGACGGCTTTTCGCTGACGCTCAAGACAATCTCGCAGACGCCGCGCATCGATCTGGCAACCGCCATCCAGGCTTCGCTTGGCCAGATCGGCATCAAGGTCGAGATACAGCAGGGCAATGGTTCCGAGATCATCGCCGCCCACCGCGCGCGCAATTTCGACCTGCTGCTGCCGCAGACCAGCGCGCTGATGCCGAATGTTCTGGGCTCCATGGATGATTTCGCCAACAATCCCGACAACCGGCTCGAGGCCAATAATGCCGGCAACTTCGCCTGGCGTTCGGCATGGGATATCCCCGGATTGACGGCATTGGTCGAAAAGACCTCGGTGGAGCCCGATGCCAAGAAGCGGACAGAGCTCTATACCCAGATGCAGCAGATGTTCGTCGACCTGAAGCCGGCGCTGCTGCCGCTCTTCGAACGGTTCGAGCCGCTCGTTCTTTCCGCCAGGGTCAAGGGCTATCTCGCACATCCCAACCAGATGACCCGTCTTGAGAACGTGACCAAGGCCGACGCCGAGTAAGCAATCGAAGGCAGCCGATCATGAAGGAACTGTCCGTAGCCGAATTCGGCCGACGCATCGCGCATCTGATCGTCAGCCTCTTCATCCTCCTGTTGGTCACCTTCGTGATCGGCCGTGTTCTGCCGGCCGATCCTGTGGGGGCGATCGTCGGCGAGCTGGCCGATCCTGCCGCCTATGCGGCGGTGCGCCAGCGGCTCGGATTGGATCTTCCCGTATACGAGCAGTTCTTCATCTATCTCAAGGGTCTTGCCCATGGCGACTTCGGCACGGCAATCCTGACGGGAAATCCCGTCTCCGCCGATCTCGCCCAGGCCTTTCCGGCGACGTTCGAGCTTGCGACGCTCGCCGTCGTCATTTCGACCTTCGTCGGCGTGCCGCTCGGTCTTGTCGCAGCGCTGTTCCGTGACCGGCTGATCGACAAGATCGCGCGCGTCGTCTCCCTCGTCGGCCATTCCATCCCGGTGTTCTGGTTCGGAATCGTCGGGCTTGTCGTCTTCTATGCAGGCCTGAACTGGGTCGGTGGTCCGGGCCGCGTCGATGTCTACTACGAGGGCATCGTCACGCCACGAACCGGCCTCTTGCTGGTGGACAGCCTCCTGCAGGGCGAGACGGATATCTTCTGGAATGCGCTAGGCCACATTATCTTGCCTGCCTTCATTCTCGCCTATGCGGCGGTCGCCTATATCACCCGCATGACCCGCAGCTTCACCCTGGAGCAGCTCGGTCAGGATTATGTGATCGCGGCTCGCGCCAAGGGCGTCGGACCGGCGCGAACGATCGTTGGCCATGTTCTCCCCAATATCGCCGTGCAGCTCATCACCATCCTCGCCATCTCCTATGGCGGGCTGCTCGAGGGCGCGGTGGTGACGGAAATCGTCTTCTCCTGGCCGGGGATCGGCCAATACATGACGAATGCCCTGATGATCGGCGACATGAATGCCATTCTTGCGGCGACCATCATTGTCGGATTCTTTTTCATGCTTTTGAATTTCCTGGCGGATATCGCCTATGCGGTCTTCGATCCGCGCACCAGGGAGGCCGCCCGATGAGCGATACGATCCATGCGGAGATAACCGTCCGCCCGCCGAACATGATGAGCCGCATGATGGGCACCCTGAAAAGCGCCGGCGGCAAGCTCGCGCACGAGCCGCTCGGCCTCACAGGCTTCATCATTCTTGCCCTGCTGTGCCTGATCGCGATCTTCGCGCCGCTTCTGGCGCCCTATGATCCGAATGTGCAGGTGCTTTCGGATGCGCTGAAACCGCCAAGTCTTGCGCATCTGGCCGGAACCGACGAGTTCGGCCGCGATATTCTCAGTCGGCTGATCTTCGGCACGCGCATCACCATCCAGACGGTGCTGTCGATTTCGGTGATCGTCGGCCCGATGGGCCTTCTGATCGGCGTGGTCGCCGGCTTTTTCGGCGGCCGTATCGATGCGCTGCTGATGCGCGCCACCGATATCGTGCTCTCGTTTCCGTCGCTGATCCTGGCGCTCGCCTTTGCCGCTGCACTCGGCGCCGGCCTGACGACGGCGATCATCGCCATCTCGCTGACTGCCTGGCCGCCGATTGCAAGACTGGCGCGCGCCGAGGCGCTCGTCGTCAGGAACACCGATTATGTCGCCGCCGCCGGGCTTTATGGAGCCTCGAGGCTGCGGATCCTGTTCTTCTACATCGCGCCGATGTGCGTCCCCTCGGTCATCGTTCGCCTGACGCTCAACATGGCGGGCATCATCCTGACAGCGGCGTCCCTCGGCTTCCTTGGGCTTGGCGCCCAGCCGCCGGCGCCGGAATGGGGCGCGATGATTTCCAACGGACGCAAATACATGCTCGATTTCTGGTGGGTCGCCGTCATGCCCGGCATTGCGATCCTTCTGGCAAGTCTGGCCTTCAACATCGTCGGCGACACGCTGCGCGACATTCTGGATCCCCGCCATGCCAGATCGTGAGCCCATCCTTTCCGTGCAGGGCCTGAACGTCCGGTTCGGTCGCAATTCGCTTGCGGCGGTCTCCGATGTCAGTTTCGATGTCGGACGCGAGCGCGTCGGGATCGTCGGCGAATCCGGCTCCGGAAAATCGACGACGGGGCGTGCGGTCATGCGCCTGCTGCCGCCAAGCGCAAGCATCACGGCCAAAGGCATGGCGCTCGACGGCGTCTCCTTGCTCGACAGGTCGGAGCGCCAGATGGGCGCCCTGCGCGGCAAGGATATTGCTTTGATCATGCAGGATCCGCGCTATTCCCTTAATCCGGTGCTGACCGTCGGTAAGCAGATCGCCGAGGCCGCACGGCTGCATTTGGGTTTGCGTGGCGGCAAAGCGCGCGATGCTGCGCGCGCCATGCTCGAGCGCGTCCGTATCAGCGATCCGGACCGCGTGATGGCGCTCTACCCCCATCAGATCTCGGGCGGGATGGGGCAGCGCGTCATGATCGCCATGATGCTCCTGGCAAAGCCGAAGCTCGTCATCGCCGACGAGCCGACATCCGCCCTCGATGTCAGCGTGCGCAAGGATGTGCTCACTCTGCTCGACGAGCTGGTGCGCGAGAACAATTCCGGGCTGCTGCTCATCAGCCACGATATCCGCATGGTCGCGGCCTTCTGCGAGCGCATCATCGTCATGTATTCCGGCCGCATCGTCGAGACCCTGACGCGCCTGGAAGATGCGCAGCATCCTTATACGCGCGGGCTGATGGCCGCCTTGCCGGACCCGCGCAGGCCGGTGCGCCGCCTGGCCGTGCTCGACCGGGCAAAGCTCGATCTGGAGACCAGCCGATGATTAGCGTACGCGATCTCGATGTCGTCTTTACCTCCGGCAAGACAAAGAACCATGTCGTCAGAGGGGTAAGCTTCGATGTCGGCCGGGGAGAAACGCTCGGCATTGTCGGCGAGTCTGGATGCGGCAAGTCGACCGTGCTGCGCTGCTTGGCCGGCATGGAAAAAGGGTGGTCCGGCGATATAGGACTCGCCGGCAAGGTCGTCGGCAAGACCCGCACGCGAGATGAGCTGCGGCATGCCCAGATGGTGTTTCAGGATCCCTACGGCTCGCTGCATCCGCGCCACCGCATCGGCACGGCGCTCGCCGAACCGCTGCGTGCCATGGGACATGACGATGTCTGGGCAAAGGTCGAAAAGGCATTGCGCCAGGTCGGCCTGCCGCCGGCCTTCGCCAACCGCTACCCGCACGAGCTTTCCGGCGGACAGCGCCAGCGCGTCGCGATCGCCCGGGCCTTGATCCTCTCGCCGCCGATCCTGCTGCTCGACGAGCCGACCTCGGCGCTCGACGTGTCGATCCAGGCCGAAATCCTCAACCTCCTGGCAGATCAGCGCGACGAGCGCTCCCTGACCTATGTCCTCGTCAGCCATGATCTGGCCGTTATCGCCCATATGTGCGATCGGGTGCTGATCATGAAGGGCGGCACCTTCGTCGACGAGTTGAGCAAGGCGGATTTGCAGGCAGGCACGACGCATGACGCCTATACGCGCGAGCTGTTCGAGGCGAGCTTCCTTTGAGGTGTACGTAGGCGGCAGCGGTGGTTCGGATCACGCGCAAAATCACTGCACGCTCTACATGAGATCATTTGAAATCGCTCGTCGAAAGTCGCGCTGAAAATCATCCCAGCCGGCGACGCGTTCCGCTGATCCTGGCAACGAAGCCGCCTTTGCCAGACTAAAGTCCAATTCATGAGAGGACCTTAGTCCGACGGCACATTCTTTAGTCCTATTGCCATGGATTGCCCTGACCTTTGCGCCAGTTGTTTCCTGCGATGGAAGCGGCGCGACATCCGACCGCTATCGCAATGCATGCGGAGAAGGTCGATGAGCATGAACGGCGTCCCCGAAAGCGGCACCCCCGTCCCTTCACCTGCCGATGCTTCCGACGGTGACGGGATCATCGGGTTCGTCGGCCTCGTCGCCAATGGTGGCAATGACTGTGGGAGCTGAGCGAAGCGCCACGGTTGCGGTAGTCGTACCGATGTTCAACGCCGAACGAACGATTGGCGCGACCTTGGCCAGCATCTGCCGCCAGACACATCAAGCGCTTGACATCGTCATTGTCGATGATGGTTCGTCGGATCGGTCATTGTCGATCGTGGACGAATACGCAATGCGGGACCCGCGAATCCGCATCGTTCGACAGGCCAATAGCGGTGTCGCCGCAGCTCGTAACAATGGCGCGGCTGCGACCGATGCCGAGTTTCTCGCATTTATCGATGCCGATGATTTATGGGCTCCGTCAAAGATCGCCCTTCAATGGCAAGCTCTGGAAGCGGGCGGCCCATCGGTTGGATTGGCCTATTGCTGGTACGCCCTCATCGACGAGCACAGCCGTGTTTTTTCCCTCCATAACCGGCCGAGCGCCGAGGGACATGTGCTTCAGCGCATGTGCAGAAACAATTTCGTCGGTAACGGCAGCTCGATGCTCATGCGCCGTTCCGCCTTCGAAAGGGCCGGGCAATTCGACCCGTCGCTCAGGGCACGCAATGCCCAGGGCTGCGAGGATCTTCTAATCTGCCTCAGAATTGCGGAGAGCTACGAGTTTCGCGTCATACAGCAACACCTGGTCGGCTATCGCATGACGAACACGAACATGTCGAGCGACGTCAAGCAGATGCTCGCTTCGTGCGAAATCGTCCTTGCCGAATACCGCGAAAAATATCCTCAGTATGGCAGCGACCTCGACGCTCATCTGGTCGACATGATCCACTGGCTTGTCGTAAGGGCGTTTGTCAGCGGACGATTTTTCGACGGCTGGGAGCTGTTGAAGCGATTTCTGGCATTGGAGCCGCGCCTGGCAATTTCGAACCTGCCGAACATGCTCGACGTATATTGCCGCGCCAGACTGGTTCCCGACTGGCTCAAGGCTCGGCTGAGGGGCTTGCAAAGAAACGCCGAGTTGCGGCCGCTCTATACGGAGACGATCCAATGAGGTCGGGCAATTCCCTCCTCACGCGGCTGCAACGGCTCTTCTGGCTGGCGGAGGCGCCTGCCTGGGCAGGACCAACCATCGTCGGGCTCGGCCTTGCCGCCGCGGTTCTCGAGGGTGCAGGCCTCTTTCTCTTCATTCCCCTCATTCAAAGCCTCGGCGCCGCAACGGCGCAGCAGGGAGAATGGCAGCGAGTTTTCGACCGCCTTCTGGCGGCTGTTCCGCAAAGCCATTTGACGGCATTCCTGGTGGGCGTCCTGTGCGTCAGCATCCTCCTCAAGAATGCCGTCCATCTCATCAATACCTGGGTGACCCGGTATATCGACGGTCTCGTCGCACATCGGCTGAGGGCAAGGGTATTCGACCAGACGATCAGCTCGTGCATCGACTACCGGGTGGACAACAAGCGCTCGGATATCATTACGACGATCGCCAACAACACCTGGAAAGTCAGTCAGGCCTTAAGCCTCGCCTATCGCTTGATGATCTGTTTCTGCACCTTCGTCGTCTTCATGCTGCTGATGCTCTTGATTTCCGTCCGGCTGACCTTTTTCTCGATGACGTTCCTGCTTATCGGGGCCATGGCCATTCGTCTGGCCACGCGGCGTGCGGACGAGACCGGCAAGGCCGTCGTCGAGGAAAACAAGCAGTTCGGCTTGAGGATGTGGGAGAGCATCAACGCGCTGCAATTGATCCGCGCTTTTACCCAGGAGGACTATGAGCGCAATCGCTTCCGCAAGATTTCCGACAATGTGCGGCGACGCCTTCTGAAGCTCGATATGCTGTGGGCGACACCCGGGCCTGTCTCGGAAATCTCGATTACGATCCTGATCGGCGCGCTCGTCCTGGTCGCTCAGTCGGTGGGCCTGGGCATTGCGGTGCTGGCCGCGTTTCTCTCGCTGCTGTATCGTCTTCAAGGCCCGACGCGGGAACTGCTGCAGTCGAAGATCGCGCTCGACGGGCTCGCCGGCAGCATAGACGATGTCGATGACTTCCTCCGCACGACGGCGAGGCCCTTTCTCTCAGACGGGCGCGTGCAGGCCCCCGCCTTCGGACAAGCCGTCGAATTCCGCAATGTCTCTTTCCGCTATGCGCCCGGACAGCCGCTCGCACTGGAGGATGTCTCCTTCAGCATTCCCGCCGGCAAGACCACAGCGATCGTCGGCGAGTCGGGGGCGGGAAAATCCACGGTTATGGCTCTGCTCTTTCGCTTCATGGATCCGACATCCGGTACGATCGTCGCCGACGGAACGCCTCTATCGGAATTCGATCTTCGCAGTTGGCGCCAGCGCCTGTCGCTGATGTCGCAGGAGGTCCATCTCTTCAATGACGCGATTTCAGCGAACATCGCCTATGGCGATCTGAAGGCCGGACCAGCCGACATCCGCAAGGCTGCCGAAATCGCCAAGGCGGACGATTTCATCCGGCTGCTTCCGGATGGCTACGAGACACGGATCGGCGACCAAGGGATGCGCCTGTCGGGCGGGCAAAGGCAGCGCGTGGCGCTTGCCCGAACGATCCTTCGAAATCCTGACATTCTGCTTCTGGATGAGGCGACGAACGCGCTCGACGCCGAAACCGAACAGGCGTTTCAGCTTGCGCTCGACGAGTACTCGCACAACCGCACCGTCGTCGTGATCGCTCACCGGCTCTCGACCGTTCTGGCGGCCGATCAGATCATCGTCATGACGAAGGGTCGCGTGGTCGAGGCCGGCTCGCCGGACGAGCTCTTCGAACGGCAGGGACATTTTTCCAGGCTCCACGAATTTCAGCACGGCCGCAGCAGGCGGGAGTTGGGTGATGAGTTACAAGCTTATTGAGATCGAGTTGTCGCAGCCTCTGGCACCGATCGAACTTTCGGCCGAACAGACCGGTATCGGCCTGGTGGCGCGGTGGCAAGGCAGGCTGCTCGCGTTCGAAATGATCGAGCGGCCCGCGGGATCGACACTGACGGTCGAAAATCTGAAAGCTCTTGCCGGCGAGAGGTTTGCCCAGCTCATCCTCGTTGCAAAGCTGGAGGAGGAGCTGACGGCGCGGTCACCAGCGCAGGATATGCCGCTGCCGAGCCTCAGCATCGCAATCTGCAGCAAGGATCGCGCGCAGCGCCTTTGTCGCTTGCTGCGCTCGCTCGATCAGCTTCGCGGTGAATCTCCCTTCCAGTTCACCGAGATCATCGTAGTCGATAATGCCTCGGTGGATACGGCCACGCGCGAAGCCGTCGAGAGCTTCCGCGATATACGCTACGTTTTCGAACCGAAGGCGGGGCTGGATTTCGCCCGAAATGCCGCCCTTCATGCGGCCTGGGGCGATATTGTCGCCTATCTGGACGACGATGTCGTGGTGGATCGCAATTGGCTTGCAGGCCTTGCCAAGGCGTGCCGCGACAACCCCGGCGTCGGCGGCTTCACCGGCCTCGTGCTGCCGTTTCGTCTCGACACGCAAGCGCAGGTCTTTTTCGAACGGCGCGGAGGGTTTGGCCGCGGCTTTGCGCGCAGGGAGTTTCACAAGGCGCGCTTTGACAACCCGCTCCATCCCGTCGGTGCCGGAATCCTCGGAGCCGGTTGCAACATGGCCTTCGACCGCAAATTGCTGATCGAGCTTGGCGGCTTCGATGAAGCGCTCGATACGGGAGCGTCACTGCCCGGAGGCGGCGATCTCGATATATTCTACCGCGTTCTGCGCTCTGGACGCCCGATGATCTATGAGCCGGAATATGCCGTTTATCACGAGCATCGCGAAACCATGCCGCAGCTCAGGCGGCAATACTGGACCTGGGGCCTCGGCATGATGGCATTTCTCGTCAAAAGCTATCGCACCGATGATGAAATGCGGGCACGCCATCGCGCCATGGTCCGTTGGTGGTTCTTCGACCAGTTGAAGGCGCTTGCCCGCGCTGCTCGCCGGTTGCGTGGCCATGAGCTGCGCTTCGGTATCGCGGAGCTGTGGGGCGGAATCTATGGCCTTGCCGGCGAATATGATCGCTCACGCGCCCGTATCCGGTCGATCCAGGAGCGCAATTCATGAGGGCAGAACGTCTTGAGGTGAGGCATGTCGATCTGGCGGCCGCCGATATCGGTAGCGATCGCGAGCCCGCATTGTCGGTCTTCTGGTGGAAAGACCTGCCGCTGGGAGCACGGGCATCCCTCAAGGACGAGCTACCTTACGGAGCCTCTCAATTGCGCCAGCTTGCCGCCGAATACGCGGCTGCGCAACTTCAAGCACGCAGCATCGGGCTCGGCGCACCGTTGCGTGCCACTTATGAAGGATGGCCAAAGCCCGCGCTCTCGCTTGAGGCGGCGCTTGATGCACAAAATCCGGTTGAGACGCTCGACGCGATCGCAAAGCCATCCTGCGCCTCAGCGCAGGACATGTCCGTGGTCATCTGCACCCGCGATCGCGGTCCGGCTCTGAGCAAATGCCTGGCCAGCCTTGCAGCGCAGCGCAGCCCTCCGGGCGAGATCGTCGTCGTCGACAATTCTCAGGATCGGAATGCGAGGGACATCTGCGGGCAATTCCCCGATTTTCGCTATGTCCACGAACCTCGTTCCGGCCTAAGCCGAGCCCGAAACACTGGCGTTCAAACAAGCAGGTTTGAGATCGTCGCCTTCACAGACGACGACGTCGAAGCCCATCCTGGCTGGACCGCAGAAATCGCAGGCGTCTTTGCCGAGCGGGATGTGGAGGCGTTTACGGGTCTGGTGTTGCCGGCGCGTCTCGATACGACGGCACAATGCTTCTTTCAGTTCACGATGGGCGGTTTCGGCTCGACCTTCGTGCCGCTTACCTTCGACAGACGCTTCTTTGAGGAGACGCGGCCCAGCGGAGCGCATGTCTGGAAGATCGGTGCGGGTGCCAACATGGCTTTTCGGCGATCGGTATTCGAGCGGGTCGGCCTTTTCGACGAACGCCTCGGCGCGGGTGCGGCGGGATGCTCCGAAGATTCAGAGCTTTGGTACCGGCTGCTGGCGGCCGGTGGCGCGTGCGTCTACGAGCCCCGGGCCGTTGTCTTCCATCACCACCGCAGCGACTGGGCCGGTCTCAAGCGGCAGATCAGAGCCTACATGAAGGGCCACGTCGCAGCTCTGGTGGCGCAGTACGACAATTTCGGCGATCGCGGAAACATGGTGCGCATCGGCAGGCAGCTGCCGGTCTATTTCGCCAAGACCTTCGTCAAGGCGCTTTTCGAAGGGCCGCCGGGCAGGCTCGCGATTTTGGCGGCAGAAGTACAGGGCTGGCTCGCCGGCCTGCCGTTTCTCCTGCGCTTCGGCTGGAGAATGCGGCGTACCCCGATGGGTGGTGTAACCGTGATTGCCGACAAGGAAACAGCGTGATGATCAAGAAGGCACCACTTCGTCGGTTTCTATCCGGGAATCCTTATCCGAACGGGCTGACGGACGGTTTGTTCTACCGCGAAAAGATGCGCGCCATCCATCGCGTGGCACCGGCGGAAACCGGAGGCACCGGACGGCTGCTGGAAATCGGCGGCGGTCGCAGCGGTCTTGCCAGCCTCCTCTATCCGCAAGCCGAAATCGTCACGCTCGATATCGACCCCGAATTGGCCGACCACCAGCCCTCCTGGGCGAACTCGACCTTCATTTGCGGCGACGCCTGCTCGCTGCCGATGGACGACGACAGTTTCGATATCGTCACGATGTTCGACGTGCTTGAGCATATCGAGGACGACCGCCGCGCCGCACAGGAGGCGCTGCGGGTGGTAAGGCCGGGCGGATATGTCCTGATTTCCACTCCTGAGATGAACTGGCATTACCCCTATTTCAGCGTCATGAAACGTCATTGTCCGCATGAAAGCGAATTAATGCGCGCGTGGGGCCATGTCAGGCGAGGATACCGGGATCCGGAGCTTGCAGCCCTTTTCGACAGGCAACCGGAAAAGCGCGCGACATTCATCAACGTCGCCACAGCGTTTTTCCATGATGTTTCATTTTCCCGCTTTGGCCGCCGGCGCCGCAAGGTGCTTTATGCGCTGGCGGCACCCGTGACCTTCCTCGGCTACCTGATGCACCGACCGTCCACGCGCGGCACCGAGACCGCCTTTGCCTGGCGCAAATGAGGGAGCATCGGGAACCAAAGGTGATCGCCCTTTTCCCATGGGGAGACGTGATCGAAGAATTTCTCGAGCCGATCGGGCTCGAACTTCAGGATTTCGTCGAGCAGATGACGGGGGGCTGGCTGTTCGGCTATGCGGCGGCGCTGGTCTCGGTTGGTCACAAGCCGATCATCGTCTGTGCATCCGAGCGGGTGAGCAGGATTGAGTGCTACGAACATTCGGGCACAGGCACACCGATCTGGGTCGCACCGGCAAGGCGATCCCGGCAGGGTCATTCCCCCGCCGCCTATAGCCTGCGGCGCTGGTCTCGAACGCCGCTTCCCGCCTTCCGCGAGATACTTTCCCGCTCCGGATGCGATCTGCTTCTTGCTCAGGAGTACGAATATACGCGCTTCGATGCGCTGGCATGGCTGGCGCGCAGCCTAAACCTGCCCCTCTTTGCCACCTTTCAGGGCGGAGATCGCACACTGTCCTGGATCGAGGCCGCCGCAAGACAGCTCTCGCTGCGCGCTTGCCACGGTCTGATCGTTGCCTCCGCCGCAGAGCGCAGCCGTCTCGCCAAGGCTTATCCGCGCATTGCTCCCAACGTGGCGAATATTCCCAATCCGCTGGATAGCCGTGAATGGCAGGCGATGGATCGCAGCGAAGCGCGAGCAAATCTCGGCCTGCCGCAGGATTGCTTCATCGCTCTCAATCACGGCCGCATCGATATCCGCCGCAAGGGGCTCGATATCCTTCTGAAAGCCTGGACGCGCTTCTCGGGCGGTCCTTCCACCCAGCTGGTAATCATCGGCTCGGGCCACGACAATGACGCTTTCGCAAGGCTGCTTCGTGAAAGCGGCCTGGCGAATGTGCAATGGTTAACCGGCTACATGACGGAGCGGCCCCTGATCCGGCGCTGGCTGTCGGCGGCTGACGTCCATGTCACAGCGTCGCGCATCGAAGGCATGCCGGTTGCGCCATTGGAAGCCATGGCCTGCTGCCTCCCCGTCATCGCTTCGGATGCACAGGGTCTGCCTGATATTCTCGTCGACGGCGAGGCCTCGGGCGGCCTGATGGTGAGACGGGAACAGCCCGAAGACATTGTGCAGGCCCTGGCAAGATTGAGAGGCGACGAAACTCTTCGGGCACAGCTGGGCGCGGCTGCCCGACGGCGGGTGGCGGAAAATTTCTCGATCGAAGCGGTCGGCGCCGCTCTCGACGAGTTTCTGACAACGGCAAGCAGGTAAGGATCACATCCGGCTGCGATGCCAGGCAAGTGCCGTCTCGATGATCCGGTCGATGCTGGAACGGCGAGGCACCCATCCAAGCTCACGCCTGGCCTTATCGGCCGCGGCGACGAGGGCGGGTGGATCGCCGGGTCTGCGGGAACCAAAGGCAACGGCAAGGCTTTGTCCGGAAATGCGGCCGACGGCATCGGCCAATTCCCTAACGGTCGTTCCGTTGCCGGTGCCGAGGTTGTAGACATGTACCCCCTCGTCCCGCAACAGTTTTTCGCCGCCAAGAACATGCGCCTCGGCGAGATCGCTGACATGGATGTAGTCGCGGACGGCGGTGCCGTCGCGCGTGTCGAAGTCGGTGCCATTGATGGTGAAGGTTCGGCCAGACCTGATCGCCGCCTCTATAGCGAGCGGAACGACATGGGTCTCCGGCTCGTGCCGCTCGCCGATCTCGCCATCGGGGTCGCAGCCGGCCGCATTGAAATACCGCAGCATCACCGCATTGAGACCGCGGGCACGCGAGAAATCCTCCACCATCCGCTCGATCATGAATTTCGACCACCCATAGGGATTGATCGGCCATTGCGGATGGGTCTCGTCGATCGGGGTACGGGTCGGAATGCCGTAGGATGCGCAAGTGCTTGAAAAAATCAGCCTATTGACGCCTGCTTTCAGCATTTCCTCGATGAGAACCAGCGTCCCGAAACTATTGTTCCGATAATAGAGCTCTGGAAACTCGACGGATTCGCCGACATACGCGTAGGCCGCGAAATGGGCGACCACATCCGGGCGGTACTGGCGCAGCGCCGCCGCAACCGTCCCGGCGTCGGCAATGTCGCCCTCGACCAGCGGTCCCCATTTGACCGCATCGCGCCAACCACGGGACAGATTGTCATAGGTGACGACCGACCACCCGGTCTCGGCGAAGGCCTTGCAGCAATGCGATCCGATATAGCCGGCTCCGCCGGTAACGAGGACCGTTCTCATTCGGCAGCGATCGCGTGCGGCACGGTCGACAGCAGATCCTCGAAATATGCGATCGTTTTGCCAAGCCCGGCCCTCAGTTGAACCTTCGGCTTCCAGTCGAGTTCGCGCGATGCAACCTCGATATCCGGCTGCCGCTGCCGGGGGTCATCGGCGGGCAGGGGCAGGTATTTTATCGTCGAGCTGCTTCCGGTCAGCTCTATCGCGAGGTTGGCAAGCTCCAGCATCGTGAACTCCGCCGGATTGCCGAGATTGATCGGGCCGGTCACCTCATCCTTTGTCCCCATCAGCCGCACCAGACCATCGATGAGGTCGTCGACATAGCAGAACGATCGTGTCTGCCGGCCGCTGCCGTAAACCGTTATCGGCTTGTTCTGCAACGCCTGTACGATGAAGTTGGAAACGACGCGGCCGTCATCGGGGCGCATTCGCGGACCATAGGTGTTGAAAATGCGCGCCACCTTGATGCGCAGCCGGTGCTGACGCCAGTAATCGAAGAACAGGGTCTCGGCGCAGCGCTTGCCTTCGTCGTAACAGGAGCGCAGTCCTATCGGATTCACCCGGCCCCAATAATCCTCCTGCTGGGGATGAATTTCGGGATCGCCATAGACTTCTGATGTCGAGGCCTGAAGGACCTTGGCACCGACCCGCTTGGCGAGGCCGAGCATGTTGATAGCGCCATGAACGCTGGTTTTGGTCGTCTGCACCGGATCGAACTGATAGTGAACCGGGCTCGCCGGACAGGCGAGATTATAGATCTCGTCGACCTCCACATAGAGGGGAAAGGTGATGTCGTGGCGAACGATTTCGAAGGACTTGTTGTCAAGCAGGTGGAAGATATTGCTTTTCCGTCCTGTAAAGAAATTGTCAGCGCAGATGACCTCGTGTCCTTCCAGCAAAAGCCGTTCGCACAGGAATGAGCCGAGAAAGCCCGCGCCGCCGGTAACCAGGATTCGCTTCGTCTGCTGCATGGCCGGTTATCTCCCAGCCGACAGCGTGACATTGCTGCCATCGGAAACTGCGGCAGTAGCCGGGGCTGGGATGCCGCTTTCAAGGACGCCGTTCATATTCATCGACCTTCTCCGCATGCATTGCGATGGCGATCGGGCATTCCGCCGCTTCCATCGCCGGAAACAACTGGTGCAAAGGCCGAGGCAATCCATGGCATTAGGACCAAAGAAGGCATCTTCAGACCGAGGTCTGATCATGGGCCAGACTTTGGTCTGATGGCGGGCGAAAGCATGAGGGCCACTTCGTGGAGAGTTCAGGCGACGCGCCGAAACACTGCGCGATGATATTCCTTCAACGGAATCTGCTCGACATCCGGATGCGGATCTTTTCGATCTGCAGCATCAGCATGCCGCCGGGAGCCAGCCAAACAACCGGCGGATCAGGTCAGCAATCCGTTGAGGACGAGATCGATATGCGCTTCCAGATAGGTGGCTTTATCCAGGCTCCGCCGCTCGTCGAAAAGAAGCTTGAAGAACAGGAAGGCTATGGCCGGCGCCACGATTGCGTCGGAAAACGCAGCCGGCGCCTGCCGGAACTCGCCATTTCTTATGCCTTCCTCGATAAGGGACTGCATCTGTCGCTCGAGAGGATCGATAAATACGTCGTGATGCCTATCGACGACCTGAGGGAACCGCGAACCTTCGGCGATGACGAACCTCATCAGTTCCCGCAATTTGCGATCGTTGACTATAAGATCGTAGATCAGCTCGATATTTCCCTGAAGCCGCTCCGTGGCGGTTCCCTTCAGCTCATTCGCGCTTCCCAGCAGATTTTCGAGCGGCCCCGAAATGTGTCGGATCATCGCTTCGAAAAGCTGCTCCTTGGTCTCGAAGTATACATAGATCGTACCCTTGGTTACTCCGATTCTGGCGGCAATATCCTCGACCCGCGTTGCGACGTAGCCGCGTTCGACGAACTCTTCGAACGCCGCATCCAGAATCTGCACGGGGCGGCGAGCCTTTTGCTCCGCACGCGTCAGCTTTTTCAGATCAGTCATGGTTCCACCTTCAGCGCAATTGACGCATCGGCGTCAAGATAATTTCTATTGACTAACGAGTCAGTCAATAATATTCCTCCCGCCAACGGATGCAAGAGGTCAAATCATGAAAACTATCCTTGTCATCGCATGGCTGGGTGCGAGTGCCATCGCGCTGTCCTCATGCGAAAAGCAGGCCGAGAGTGAAGCAAAGCCGAAGAACGTGGAGACCGCCGTGGCCAAGGTCACGCCGCTCGTCGAAAACAACGCCATCACCGGCGAGATCAGCGCACGCGTCGAAAGCGACCTCTCCTTCCGGGTCAGCGGACGCATTGTCGAACGTCTCGCCGATGTCGGCTCATTGGTGAAGCGGGGGCAGGTGCTTGCCCGTATGGACGCCGAAGAACAGAAAGCCGATCTGGAGGTTGCCACCGCGAACCTGCAATCGGCGCTCGCTCAGCAGACACAGGCCCAGCTCGCCTTCGACCGGCAGCAGAACCTCTTCAGGACACAGGTGACGACCCGCGCGGCACTTGATCAGGCCCAGGAAGCTCTGCTGACCGCCCAGGGAAGCGTGAAATCGGCACAAGCTCAACTCGACACCGCACAGGACGCGCTCTCTTATACCGAACTGCGCGCCGATGCCGATGGCGTCATCACCGCCCGAAACGCCGAAGTAGGGCAGGTCGCGCAAGCGGCGCAACTGGTCTTTACGCTTGCGCATGACGGTCCTCGAGATGCCGTCTTCAACGTCTTCGAGTCGCTTTATCTGGGGCGCAACCTTGAAAGCCAGATCGCCGTCAGCCTGCTTTCGTCGCCGTCCCGCAAAATAGAGGCGCCGGTGCGCGAAATCTCGCCCACGATCGACCCGTCGACCGGGACGATCAGGGTGAAGGTCGGGCTCGAAGGGGCGCCGGACATGCAGCTTGGCGCTCCCGTGGTCGGCCTTTTTCGGTCCGTAGCACGAGATGCGATCGAATTGCCCTGGTCGGCCATGACTTCAAAAAGCGGGAAGCCGGCCGTCTGGATCATCGATCCCGCGTCGTCGAGCGTATCGCTGCACCAAATCGATGTCTCTGGCTATGAGACGGGCCGCTTTGCAGTGCGGGCGGGCGTATCTCCGGGTGAGATCGTCGTCGTCGACGGTGCGAAATTCCTGCGACCGGGCCAAGTCGTCACCTACGACAAGGGAGCTGTAAAATGAACATCCGTATCACGGCCGGCCTTGCGGTCCTTGGATCATTGCTGCTGACCTCTTGCCAGAAGCAGGAAGAAGCTCACTACGAGCCGCCGCGCCCCGTACTTTCCGTTGTCGCCCAGTCCACTGCGGCCTCCGCGCTGACCCTGCCGGGGACGATCGAGGCGAAGATCGAGACACAGCTCGCATTTAGGGTTCTGGGGCGAGTCATAGCGCGCAAGGTCAGCGTCGGCGACCTCGTCAAGAAGGGCGATGTCGTTGCCGCGATCGATCCGCTTTCACTGGAGCTTGCGGTCAAGAGTTCGCAATCAGAGCTTTCGAACGCGCAGGCGCAGCTGGTCAACGCGACATCCACCGAAGAGCGCCAGCGGTCCTTGCTCGAGAGCAAATCGGGAAGCGAGGCGGCCTACGAAGAGGCGGAACTTGGGCGCAGGAGCGCGAGTGCTTCGGTTGCCAAGGCCCAGGCCAATTTGGACAAGGCCGAAGAGCAGCTGGGCTACGCGCAGCTTCGCGCGGAATTCGACGGTGTCGTGACGGCGACTTCCGCAGAAGTGGGCCAGGTCGTTTCCGCCGGCCAAAGCATTGTCACCGTCGCCCGCCCCGACCAGCGTGACGCCATCATCGACATACCGGTGGCAAGTTTCGACGGTCTCAAGGTGGGATCGCCCTTCGAGGTCGCCCTCCAGCTGGATCCGAGCATCCGCGCAGGCGGTGTCGTCCGAGAGATCGCGCCGGAGGCAGAGGCTACAACGCGCACACGCCGCACGAAAATCACGCTCATCGATCCGCCGGCTGCGTTTCGCCTCGGTTCTGTCGTCACCGCGACTGCGACGGTCGTTGCGGACCCGATGATCCTGCTGCCGTCGTCATCGGTGCTGATGAAGGATGGAAAGCCGAACGTCTGGGTGGTCGATACCGCGGCCCGCAAGATCTCCATTCGCGCGGTCAAGATCGACGGGGATCTCGTCGAGGGCGGTTCCGTGAGGATCGCCGAAGGCATCAACGCCGGCGAACGTATCGTCATTGCCGGCGTTCACAAGCTTGCCGACGGCCAGGCCGTCAGGGTAGATTAAGGAAAGATCCCCCCGTGAAAAAATTCAACCTGTCCGACTGGGCGCTCGAGCATCGTTCGCTCGTCTGGTACTTCATGATCGTCTTCATTCTGGCCGGCGCGTTTTCCTATATCGGGCTGGGCCGCGAAGAAGATCCGGCCTTCACCATCAAGACCATGATCATTCAGGCGCAGTGGCCTGGCGCATCGGCCGAGGAGGTGACCAAGCAGGTCACCGACCGCATCGAAAAGAAGCTCGAGGAACTGGATTCACTCGATTATACCAAGAGCGAGACGGTTGCGGGCCAGACGACGATTTTCGTGGAGCTTCTGCCGACGACCAAGGCCAAGGATGTCAACGCCATCTGGATGCGGGTCCGCAACATGATCGGCGACATCAAGGGCGATTTTCCAAGCGGTGTGGTCGGACCGTTTTTCAACGACAGCTTCGGCGACGTCTATGGCAATATCTATGCCTTTACCAGCGATGGGCTGACGCAGCGCCAGCTTCGCGATCTGGTCGAGGATGCGCGCGCAAAAGTGCTGACGGTTCCCAATGTCGGCAAGGTGGATATCATCGGCGCCCAGGACGAGGCCATCTATCTCGAGTTCTCCACCCGAAAGATTGCAGCTCTCGGGCTCAACCAGCAATCCGTCATCGACACGCTTCAGGCGCAGAATGCCGTCACGCAGTCCGGTTTCGTCGATGCCGGTCCCGAGCGCATCGCCTTGCGGGTGAGCGGTCAGTTCACATCCGAGGAAAGCCTCAGATCGATCAATCTTCGTGTCAACGACCGCTTCTTTCCGTTGACAGACGTCGCGACGATCAAACGCGGCTATGTCGATCCTCCCTCGTCCCTGTTCAGATATAATGGCCAGCCCGCCATCGGGCTTGCGATCGGCATGAAGACCGGGGCGAATCTGCTTGAATTCGGCAAGGCGCTCGACAAGGAAATCGAGCAGGTCACCGCCGATCTTCCGATCGGCGTCGACGTCCAGCGCGTTTCCGATCAGCCTGCCGTCGTCGACGATGCGGTATCGGGCTTCACGCGCGCGCTGTTCGAGGCGATCGTCATCGTGCTTGCGATCAGCTTCATCAGCCTCGGCGTCCGGGCTGGCCTCGTGGTTGCCATCTCCATTCCGCTCGTGCTGGCAATCACCTTTCTCGTCATGGCCTATACCGGCATTTCCATGCAGCGTATTTCGCTTGGAGCGCTGATCATCGCCCTTGGCCTTCTCGTCGACGACGCCATGATCGCCGTCGAAATGATGGTTGCCCGACTGGAAGTAGGCGACGATCTGAGAAAGGCGGCGACCTACGTCTATACCTCGACCGCCTTTCCGATGTTGACGGGTACGCTTGTGACGGTCGCGGGCTTCATCCCCGTCGGTCTCAACACCAGTGCTGCCGGCGAATTCACGTTTACTCTCTTCGTGGTCATCGCCGTTTCGCTCCTTGTGTCATGGATCGTCGCGGTGTTGTTCACGCCGCTGCTCGGCGTGACGATCCTTCCGAAGAGCATGAAATCGCATCATGATCAGAAAGGCCGCTTTGCGCGCGCCTTTGCATGGCTACTGAAGCTCGCCCTGCGTTGGCGCTGGATAACCATTGGCGCGACCGTGGCCACGTTTGCCCTCTCCATCGGCGGAATGAGCCTGGTGCAGCAGCAGTTCTTCCCTTCCTCCGACCGACCCGAACTGATCGTCGACTGGAACCTGCCGCAGAACAGCTCGATTTCGGAGACGAACAAGCAGATGGCCAGGTTCGAACGCGAGATGCTGGCGAACAATAAGGACATCGATCATTGGACGAGCTATGTCGGACAGGGCGCTCCCCGCTTCATCCTGTCCTTCGATGTCCAGACACCCGACGTCTCCTTCGGTCAGACGGTGATCGTCACCAAGGGGCTCGACGTTCGCGACAAGGTCAAAGCCGAACTGCAGGATTATCTGACCAAGACCTTCCCCGGAACGGATGCGTTCGTGAAGCTGCTCGACATCGGCCCTCCGGTCGGCAAGCCGGTGCAGTACCGCATCAGCGGGCCTGACATCCAGAAGGTCCGGGATATCGCCCAGCAATTTGCCGGTATCGTCGGCCAGCATCCCTTACTGTCCAACATGACCTTCGACTGGAACGAACCGTCTCGCGTCGTCAAGGTCGACGTTCTTCAGGACAAGGCGCGGCAATTGGGAGTCTCGTCACAGGATATCGCAACGGCTCTCAACGGCATTGTCGAAGGAACGGCGGCGACCAATATTCGCGACGGTATCTATCTGATCAATGTGATCGGCAGGGCACAGACGGCCGAGCGCGGTTCGATCGAGACGCTGCAGAACCTCCAGCTGGCTGGTTCCAACGGCAAGTCCGTACCCCTCTCGGCGGTTGCCAATTTCCGCTATGAGCTGGAACAGCCGACGATCTGGCGGCGGACGCGCATACCGACCATCACCATCAAGGCCGCCGTCGTGGGATCGACGCAGCCCGCGACGATCGTCACCGAACTGCAGCCGAAGGTCGATGAATTCCGCAAGAGCCTTCCAAGTGGCTACCATATCGTCGATGGCGGTTCGGTCGAGGAAAGCGCGAAAGCGCAGGGGCCGATCGTGGCGGTCGCGCCGCTGATGCTGTTCATCATGGCAACGATCCTGATGATACAGCTGCAAAGTTTCAGCAGGCTCTTTCTGGTGTTCGCCATCGCTCCCACTGCGCTTATCGGCGTGGTGACCGCACTTCTCTTCAGCAACGCGCCCATGGGGTTCGTCGCAATCCTTGGCGTGCTTGCCCTCATAGGCATCCTGATCCGCAACTCGGTGATCCTCGTCGTGCAGATCGAGCACCTTCGAAGCGAGGGCGTGCCGGCCTGGCAAGCCGTCATCGAAGCGACGGAGCATCGAATGCGGCCCATCATGCTGACGGCCGCCGCGGCAACGCTTGCGCTCATTCCGATCTCCAGGGAGATATTCTGGGGACCGATGGCCTATGCGATGATGGGCGGCATCGTCGTCGGCACGCTCCTGACGCTGCTTTTCCTCCCCGCCTTGTATGTTGCCTGGTTCCGCATCCCACGCGACCCACTGCAGCACTGACGAGGGCGGTCCGATGTCACAGGTTGGACGAAGGGGCTTTGCCGTGCTCATGACCCTGTCGGTATTGGCAGGTTGCGCAGGGCGGCTGGAGAATGTTCTCCAGCCGGTCGCAGCGGCAGGGCCAGGCACGAACACCGTGGACATGATGGTGGCGACCACCCGTCGCCCGACGGACAAACCGGGCGAACTTTACTCAGGCGAGCGCGGAACGGCAATTTCCTTCAACGATATCGTCGTTTCCATTCCTCCGGATCGAAACCGCAAGATCGGCGAAGTGCAATGGCCGTCGCATGTGCCGGCCAATCCCGAAAAGGAATTCGCCGTCCTGAAGGCGGGGAGAGTGTCATCCGAGCGCGACATTTTCGAATGGTTCGGCAAGAACCGCAACGCCAAGCGGCAGGTCGTCATCTTCGTGCACGGCTTCAACAATACCTATTCCGACGCAGTCTTTCGCTTTGCGCAGATCATGCACGATTCCGGAACGGACGCCGCGCCGATCCTTTTTACCTGGCCCTCGCGCGGCAATGTCTTCGATTACCTCTACGACAAGGAGAGCACGAATTTCTCACGTCGGGCGCTGGAGGACATGATCCTGCAAGCTGCCAAAAGCCCCGATGTCGGAGAGGTTACGATCCTCGCCCATTCCATGGGGTCCTGGCTGACCGCCGAGGCGTTGCGCGGCGTTGCCATGCGCAACAAGACAATTCCGCCGAAAGTGAAGAATGTCATTTTGGCATCGCCTGACATCGACATCGACGTATTCCGCCGGCAGATGATCGAGATGGGGCCGCAGCGTCCGCACGTCACGATTTTTTCCTCGACCAAGGATAAGGCGCTGCAGGTTTCGCGATGGCTCTCCGGTGGCGTCAATCGTGTCGGCGGCTTCGATTCGACCCCCTATGCCGCAGATTTGGCCAAACTCGGGATCACCGTCATCGACACGAGTTCCGTCAAGCCGGACGATGCGCTGGGCCATAATACATTTGCGGATAATCGCGACATGGTCCAGCTGCTCGGACGGCGGCTGGCGGGGCAGTCGCTGGATACGGAGCAAGTCTCGCTTGCGGATCAAGTTGGCCTTGCGGCGGTGCGAACCGCGGACCTGGCGGGCTCTGCGGCGAAAGTCATAAGTTCTACAATGCAACAACAGTGAGCGAAACCAACCAGTTAACGGCCCAAATAAATTACGCCGCTGCCAACCGCATGCCCTACAACTTGGTTGTCGGACCGAACACTGCTATTGAACAGGATCTCGTCGACAAGATACAGAGACTGAGAACAGGTGGGAATATTTATAGATTTGATCCCACAACCGGCACTCTAACAAATTATTGAGGTAACCATGTCTCCGATTAAGTGGCAACGGACGGAGCCTGTCGTAAAATTTGATGTGCTAACGGGCAACGAAATCTCTGACTGGAATTACGGTCAGAGCTTCTTTGAAATGTTGATAGCGGCTGATTCCCGTTTGACGCCGCAGGAAATCGGAAATCACGACAACATAACCAAATATGAGTCAGTCTCTTCTCTAAAGCCGCATTGGGGGCGCCACGTAATGTTGACTGGCCCACTTGGTGCCGTCGACTCTATATGGCCGCTCCCTTGGCGACGACATTCGGAGCTCCGTAGCTCAGGGGAAGTAAGCTTCACACAGGCGGATAAGTTCGGAGGATTGATAGAAGGTACGATTGCGATCACTGCAGCCTTCGACAGAAAAACTGGCTGGCTCGACTTGTTCAAGAACGTCTGTGAGATGACGAATGCAATCGCCGGCTTCGTACACATTCCGGCAGAAATCGAAATACACAAGACCACTCCCGGCCACTCGCCATTTTATTTTCCCCTTGGCGGAACAATTGCCAAGAACCAGCTCTCTAATCTCGCCTGGGCAACTTATTTCGGCCCTCAATTTGCGAACGAGACCGACTTTGGAAAACTGAGTGGACTTGGCTATCACGTCGAGGAACTCGCCGGCGGCTACCTCCTACGGATGAGCGACAATATCATGGATTGCTTCAACGATTTCCCGGCCTTCTCGCGCAGGCGCGTCGAGCTGAAGAAACATTTCAGGCCGGATCTGTTCCGGATTACTGAAGAAGCGGAGGTATCTTAATTCGGTCAGCTGCGACACCGCGCGTCCGATAGACCACTGCTGCTGCATCGGCGGTATGGCAAAAATTGTGCACCACCGAGGTGATATTGCCGGCATCCCGACTCCCGAATATCTCCCATCTGAGAATGACAGCGTTATGAGCTACGATCTCTATGTGGACTTCAAGTCACGCGTGCGAATGAAAGGCATTTCGGATTTTTTTGCGGCCCGTGCCAATTATAAGGCAAATGGAAGCCAGATCATCTACCAGAACGACCTCACCGGCGTTTATTTCATGCTCAACTTCAGTGAGGAAAAGAAGGGCCTTTTGCGCAGAAGCGCAATAAAGGCGCACATCAATATCAATTATTGAAGGCCAAGCTTTTTTGGGTTGGAGGCAGAGATCGAAATTGCCGAGCTTTTGAAACGCTTTCCATGCCAGATCCACGATCCGCAGATGAACGGAATGGGAGATGGTCCCTATTCAAGAGAGGGGTTTCTGCGCAGCTGGAATGCCGGCAACGAGTTTGGTACAGGCGCAGTCCTCTCCCAATCGGCGGGCAAAACGATCTGGAGCCTGCCATCACGTGAATTGCATCGAGCGTGGCATTGGAATTATACCCAACCACGTCGCCAAGCTGCCTGCGGAAACAGGCAATTCGTGCCGCAGATCTTGTATATGAATATTGCTGGCCATGCGCGAACCGTCGCCGTTTGGGGAGATGGTCTGCCAACATTGCTACCACCAGTCGGTTTTGTCCTTGTTGCCCGTCCTGGACTTAACGGGAACGAATTTGGTTTCGTGTCCTGGGAACAATTGACCCAACTGCTAACCACCATCGGATACCAAAGTGGGCCGGAGGGATTTAATCTGAATTATTTAGCGCGGCCGGAGGCGGTCGTCGACTTTGTTGAGAATATAATGACGGCCGATATCTCTGAACTTTCCAGGTTTTCGCCGCATCATGTTCTGGACGAGGAACTTGTCTCTGGCGTGCTCGCGGTACGCAAAGGGCAAATGGAATTGTGATCTGCCTTTCAAACTCTGCAAAACACCAGTGCTGCATTCAGCTTAGCTTCCTCAGAACAAACCAAGCTACCGACAATCCCATCCAGCCAAAGCCGGTCGTCGCTTCACGCCGTCCTCAATTCCTGACATATATACGAAAAACCGTTTGTGTCGCGGACAGGGAGTCATGGACCAGTCGATGCGGGAAGAAGGCAAGCTGCGTGCACCTGCGGGATCCGTTACCGGGCTCTGCTCGGCCTCGGCGACCATGTTTGCGGTGGGGATGGCCTTTCTGGGTTACTGGGGCGTGTATGAACAGGGCCGCTGGCATATTTCGGATTATCTGGTGGTAGGTTTGGCCCTTCTCGGGTTTGCGGCGCTCGGTTGCGTGCCTCTGATCGTCACGACGCCAGTGGCGGACGAGGAAGCGGAGAAAGTGGTCGAGGCCAGAAGGGCGCTGGCGCTGGGAATAGCCTTGATCTGGTTGTCTCTCGTCGTCGCCGTCATAGTCTAAACGGCCTTTCCCGTTTCTTTGCGACCGGCTCCCGTCGGGTAATATACTCCGTCATTTCCATGACCTTGAGTCCTGTGGAAACCAGGCTACCGGGCAAAGGACCCCACCGATTGCTCGGCGGGGCAAATTTCGGGATATCTCCCTCGAAAACGTAAAACGAGAGAGCGTCTCATTGACTAATGATCTGGCGGGGACTGTCGAGGTCACCTCTGCCGGAATCGGTACGGCAATGGGCGAAACCGGCGGACCTTTTTCGAAAAAGCGCACCTATGAACGTGCTGGTTGCCCGGCTGGGCTTTCCTGCTCGGACCGGACGACGGCTGCGCGCCGCGGACAAGATGATGCGGAAATGATCCGTAAATGAGTCCAAAATGAAGCAAAGCTGACGTGAAAATGAATTTTAAGCGTTGACATACGGGTTCTCCGAACTAAGTCCCGCTGAGACGCCGGGGCATGCCCCATCCATAGCGACCATATAGTTCTGCACGATTCCGCGCAGCTGCTCCAGTCCGTAAGGCATTGGTGCGGCAGGGAATTTTCGTGCGGATAAAGGGGTCGCGTCGCAGCGTAGCGGGACTTCAGAATCGCATGACCAGCATCACCGGACGGCTCGTTAAGGGAAGCATATGGCTAAGCCTGTCCCGAACCATCGTGAACGGGCTTGCGACCCTCAGCACCTTCGTCCTGGCACGGTATCTGGCGCCCTCCGATTTCGGCGTGGTGGCTCTGGGCATGACGATACTGCTGATCGTCACGACCGTGACCGAGCTGTCTCTTTCCGAAGCGCTTATCCGTCATGCATCACCGGGCGAATCCCATTTCAGCGCCGCCTGGACCCTCAATGCTGCTCGCGGACTGGCGATCTGTCTCCTGTTTGCGATTTTTGCCTATCCGATCGCCGTCCTGTTCAACGAGCCGCGATTGACCGGCGTGATGCTGGCGCTTGGTGTCAGCATGCTGATGGGCGGCCTCACCAATCCGCGCCGCATCGTGCTCCAGCGCGATCTGATCTTCTGGCAGGAATTCGTGCTTGCCGTTTCGCAGAAGTTCGCCGGTTTCGTCGCCTCGGTCGCCATAGCCGTCATCTATCAAAGCTATTGGGCGCTCGTCGCCGGCACGTTGATAAGCCAGGCAACAAATGTGATCGTCTCCTATCTCGTGCTGCCCTTCCGGCCGAGGATCACCTTTCGCCATATGCGGGAGTTCTTCTCCTTCTCCGCTTGGCTGACCGCCGGCCAGATCGTCAGCACACTCAATTGGCGCTTTGATTATCTGCTTGTTGGTAAGATGCTCGGGGGAATCCAGCTTGGCTATTATTCGGTCGGCAGCAACCTCGCCATGATGCCGACGCGGGAGGCGACCGCGCCCCTCACGCAGACGATCTATCCGGCCTTCTCGGGCATTCGCAACGACCCGGACAGGCTTGCCGCCGCCTATCAGCGCGTGCAGGCGCTGGTAGCCGCGGTCGCACTTCCGGCCGGCATCGGCGTCGCGGTGACCGCCGACCCGCTGGTCAGGCTCGCGCTCGGCGACAAATGGGTGCCGGTCGTCTTCATTATCCAGTCGCTTGCCTCGGTCTTTGCCCTGCAGACATTGGGTTCGCTGGTGCAGCCGCTCGGCATGGCGAAGGGCGAGACGCGCGTGCTTTTCGTCCGCGATACCCAGATGTTTTGCCTGCGGGTGCCGATCATGGTTGCCGGTCTGCTCCTCTATGGTCTTTCCGGGGTCATCCTCGGCCGCGTGTTCACCGGCCTGTTCAGCACATTCGTCAACATGATGCTCGTGCGGCGCTTCACCGGCATTACCGTGCGGAAGCAATTGTCGGTCAACCTTCGGGCTCTCGCAAGCGTCGCGGTCATGGCTGCCGGCGTCTCGCTCGCCTCGAGCCATCTGGCGCCGACGGACGACAAGATCCTGCTCGTGACGCATCTCGCAATACTGATCGCACTTGGCGGCCTGCTCTACTGCGGCTCGACCTTCCTGCTGTGGACATTGATGAAACGCCCGGCCGGACCCGAAAGCGAGGTTCAAACCATTCTCGGCAAGGTGCTGCCGAGACTGCGCCTCGCCTAACGAAGGTCTGGCCGATGCCGGCTGGACTGCCTTGTCATCTGAATGGGGGAATGGGGAAATGACATCGCAATCAAATCGAAGCCTGATCGCCGAACTGGAAAGCAAGATCCACGATTGCCTGAGAGACTATGTCAGCGAAGACGAGCCTTTGGCGATCCTCGACTTTCCCGATATCCGCAATTGCGGTGACTCGGCCATCTGGCTGGGCGAAATGGCCTATCTGAAGAACAGATATGGCAAGCGGCCGAGCTATGTGTCGCGAATCCACGATTTCTCGCCCGAACAGCTGGAGCGGACCATGCCCACCGGTCCGATCTTCATTCATGGCGGCGGCAACTTCGGCGACGTGTGGGAAGGTCATCAGGAGTTCCGCGAACAGGTGCTGGAACGATTTCCCGACCGGCAGGTCATTCAGTTCCCGCAGTCCATCCACTACAAGTCTCAGGCGCGCCGGGACAAAAGCGCCCGCATCATCGGGCGCCACAAGAACTTCGTGCTGCTGGTGCGCGATGAGGAATCGAAAGAATTTGCCTCAAAGCATTTCGATTGCGAAGTGCGCCTCTGCCCCGATATGGCTTTCTGCATCGGTCCGATCGCGCCGGAGGCGCCGGAAATCCCGGTTCTGGCCATGCTCAGATCCGATCTGGAGAAGGTTGGAAATGCCGATCTCTCCGCTTATCCCGATATTCCAAAGGAGGATTGGACCACCGAATCCGCCAGAAGCGTGCGTTCCTCTAAGGCGTTCGGCGCGGCGACGGCGCTTTTGGCTCTGAAGCCCGCCGAAATCAGGCTGCGCAAGCTCGACGCGGCGGCTCACAATCGATTCCGTCGCGGCATCCGCCAGATCTCCCGTGGCCGCACGCTCGTCACCGACAGGCTGCACGTCCACATCTGCTCGTTGCTGCTCGGGCGGCCACATGCGGTGCTGGACAATAGCTACGGTAAGATCCGCCGCTTCATGACCGCATTTTCCGGTGGTACCGATCTTTCGTACCGCGCGACATCGCTTGAGGACGGGATCGCCTGGGCGCGCTATCAGGCCGATCAGCCGCTGCTGCCTGCCGCCTGAATGAGCCTGATGTGCCGCGCTCGACCGGCCGGGCAATTGCCAAAGTCGATCGCAAAGAAAAAGGGGCCTCGGGAGGCCCCTCCTAACGATATCATTCGATAATCTTGACGACCTTGCGCGTCTTCGGTTGGACGATGACGCGCTCATGGTTCACGACGGCATAGGCGTAAGCGGGATTGTCGGGAACCGGTGTGACGACAACGGTTTCGGGAAGCGCCTGGCCGACGACAATACGATCCTGAACGACCGCCTCGGAAGGAGGCAGTGGCTGCTCCTGTACGTAGGTGACCACCTTTTGCGGCGGATCGATTGCGGAACCGACGATCGCTCCAGCCACGCCGCCGACAGCGGCACCGACAGGGCCGCCGACGACCGCACCGGTGACTGCGCCGCCCGCCGCCCCGGTGACCGTCGACTGCTGAGCGAAGGCAGAACCTGCAAGAAGGCCGAAAGCGGCGGCCGCGGAAACGACAAGTTTCGTATTCATGGCATTCTCCTTTGCTTATCGGCTCCTACTGCTTAATTCCTCAAATCGGGATCGATTTAAGGCTAAACTGCGCAGCAGCGTTGAACTGCTGCAGCGAACTCTGCGCGTCACATGTGACGTGCGTCGCTGTAAGAGCTGAAAGGAGAATGGCGCCGGCACTGGAATGTTCCGCTTTCGGGGCGGTTGAAAGCCATCACAAGTTGGAACCGAGCTGACAAATTTCGTGAATAGCGAGCGTGGAACGTTCGTCTTGCAGCCGGCGGCGCTCGTCATTCGGCCCGACAGTCTGCAACGTGCGTTGGCGCTTTTCGGCAGGTTCCGCTCCACTGGCCCGGCGACGGGAATGGGAAGGCCCCGGGCGCCGAAGCCTTGCCGATCCACAGTCGGAGATGGTCGCGATCTGCTAACGTCCCGGCATTGTTTGGACCGTCAGATGCATTTGCCGCCATCGACGAGCAGGTCCACGCCGGTAATCATGCTCGCTTCGTCGGAACACAGGAATGCAACGGCGTTGCCCATGTCCGCAGGGGTGGAGAGACGGCCCAATGGGATCGTCGAGACGATCTTCGCCATGCTCTCCGGCGAATCCGATCCTACAAAGGTCTTGAGAAGCGGGGTTTCGCCGGCCACCGGATTGATGGCATTCACGCGGATCCCCTTCGGGGCAAGCTCGACCGCCATGGCCCTCGTCGCGGCGATTACCCAGCCCTTGGAGGCATTGTACCATGTCAGGTTCGGGCGCGGAGAAACGCCGCCGGTCGATGCGACGTTCAGGATGACGCCTCGGCCTTGCTCCTTGAACACCGGAACGACAGCTTTCGCACCATTGTAGATCGATCGAATGTTGACGTTCGCAATATGGTCGAACAGCGCGTCGTCCATCTCCTCGATAGCCATGGGCGGCTGACCGACGCCCGCATTGTTCACGAGTATGTCCAGTCCTCCGAAGGTAGAGCGGGCAAGCGCCACCGCTTCGATGAAACTGGCAAGGGAGGAGACATCCCCTTGCAAAGGGGCGATGGCTGGGCCGATTTCGGCGGCCAGCCGTTCAGCGGCTTGGCTGTCACGGTCGAGCAGGACGACGCGGCAGCCCTCGGCCGCGAACTTGCGGACGATGCCTTCGCCAAAGCCGGACCCGCCGCCGGTAACGATGGCCACTTTCTGATCGAGTCTCATATCTGTTCCTCCACTGTTTGCGCATTCTGCGAAACTGCTGCTGCAATATACAGCTCGATAATCTGAACACCCGTTTAATTTTAATGGGTTGCGCCATTCGATCGCGAGCGCGATGTTACGAAGCCTCATTACAGACCGGGAGGAACGGATGGCAATCGACTTTGACCCTAAACAGCTCGGCAGCGAGCTGTACAACGGCGGCTTTCGGCCGATGTTCATCGGCGGACAGTGGGTTGGTGCCCAGTCCGGCGAGGTCAGCGATGCCGTCAATCCCGCAACCGGCGAGCGCCTGGCGACGATCCCCGATGCCGGAGTTGTCGATGTGGACAGGGCGGTGCTGGCCGCGCGCAGGGCATTCGAAGGGCCGTGGTCGAAGTTTTCGCCCTATGAGCGTCAAGCGGTTCTTTTGAAAATCGCCGAGCTGGTCGAGCGGGACTGGGACAGGCTCTGCGTGTCGGATACGCTCGATATGGGCATGCCCATTATGCGGACACTGGCAAACAAACGCCGTGTATTGGGAATGCTTCGTTTTTATGCCGGAATGGCAACGGCCCTCCACGGCGAAACCATCGACAATTCGATCCCCGGTGAGATCGTCAGCTTCACGCGCAAGGAGCCCGTGGGTGTGGTTGCCGCTATCATCCCATGGAACGCGCCGACGGCTGCGACGGTGTGGAAAATTGCCCCGGCGCTCGCGACGGGCTGCACCGTCGTCCTGAAGCCGGCCGAAGACGCATCGCTGACGCCGCTGATGATCGCGCGACTGATGCAGGAGGCGGGTGTGCCCGACGGGGTCGTCAATGTCGTTACCGGAAAGGGCTCGGTCGCCGGTGCCCGTTTGGCGGAGCACCCCGACGTCAACAAGGTCGTCTTTACCGGCTCGACACTGACGGGACAATCGATCGCAAGGGCGGCCGTCGGCAATCTGAAGAAAGTATCGCTCGAGCTCGGCGGCAAATCGCCCGTCATCGTGTGCAAGGATGCGGACATCGACCGCGCGGTCCCCGTCGCCGCCATGGCCGTCTTCGCGCATTCGGGGCAGATCTGCATCGCCGGGTCCCGCCTGTTCGTTGCTCGGGAAATCCATGACGAATTCGTCGCAAGGGTCGCGGACTTTGCCAAGACCCTTCGCATCGGTCACGGGATTGAAACCGATACCGACATCGGCCCGATCGTGAATTCCCGCCAGGCCAGGGTGATCGAAGACTATATCGCATCCGGACAGGCCGAGGGTGCGCGGCTTCTGACCGGCGGAAGCCGGCAATCAGGCCCGGTCTATGACGGCGGCAACTTCCTGACGCCCACGGTTTTTGCCGATGTCCATGATGATATGCGCATCGCGCGGGAAGAGATCTTCGGCCCGGTCATTTCCGCTTTCAAATTCGATTCCATCGACGAAGTGACGAGCCGGGCGAACGCCTCACCCTACGGGCTTGCGGCTGGGATCTTTACCAAGGATCTGGGTACGGCACATAAACTGGCACGCCGGCTGAAGGCAGGATCGGTTTGGGTGAACATGTATCATGCGATCGACCCTGCCGTACCGTTCGGTGGAATGAAGATGTCCGGATATGGGCGTGAAGGCGGTGTCGAGCACCTTCATGAGTATCTGGAAACCAAGGCTGTCTGGATCAATACCGATTGATACTGATCGTGCAAAACGATCTTTCGTAATCCATCCTGATCTTCCGGAAATATGATAGAAAATTCCAAGGCACTGCATATCCTGCTCATGGACGGGAGGGGTGAATGGATTTTGCCTGCAGCAATGAGCAACAATCCTTTTATGACATGGCGCTGCAATTCGGCGCCGAACGCATCGCTCCGTTCGCGAGCGATTGGGAAGAGGCCGGGACGATCCCGCGCGATCTCCTCAAGGCTGCGGGGGAGGTGGGTCTTGGCGGGATATACGCCTGCGAGGAATTTGGCGGCTCGGCGCTCGGCCGGCTGGATGCCGCGCTGATCTTCGAGGCACTGTCGAAGGCGTGCCCCTCCGTTGCCGCCTTCATCTCGATCCACAACATGTGTGTATCGATGATCGACAAATATGCCTCCAGAGACATCAAGGAAAGGCTCTTGCCCGACCTCTGCCGTTTCGAGAAAGTTGCATCCTATTGTTTGACGGAGCCCGGCTCGGGCTCCGATGCCGCAGCCCTCCGGACGCGTGCCGTCCATAGGGGAACGGAAGGTTACGTTCTCAACGGATCCAAGGCCTTCATTTCCGGCGGGAATTTTTCGGACATCTATCTCGTGATGTGCCGCACGGGCGAGGATGGCCCAAAAGGCATCTCGACCATCGTCGTTGAAAGCTCGTGCTCCGGCCTGAGCTTCGGCGCCTTCGAGAAGAAGATGGGATGGAAAGCGCAGCCCACGGCCGAGGTTCGATTCGATGATTGCGTGGTGCCGGCCGGCAATCTCGTGGGCGTGGAGGGGCAAGGTTTCCGCTACGCCATGGCCGGACTTGACGGCGGGCGATTGAACATTGCCGCCTGTGCGCTCGGCGGCGCTCAAAGCGCACTCGACCGGGCGGTGCGATATATGCAGGAGCGCCGCGCCTTCGGTTCGCTGCTCAAGGACTTCCAGGCATTGCAGTTTCGCGTCGCCGATATGGAGACGGAGCTGCAAGCCGCCCGCATCTTCCTGTATCAGGCGGCCTGGAAGCTCGATCAAAACGCGCCGGACGCCAGCAAGCATTGTGCCATGGCGAAACGTTTCGTCACAGACGCTGCCTTCGATGTTGCCAACCAGGCGCTTCAGCTTCTCGGCGGCTACGGATATCTGGCAGACTATGGCATCGAAAAGATCGTCCGCGACCTCAGGGTTCACCAAATCCTCGAGGGCACCAACGAAATCATGCGTTTGATCGTCGCCCGCAGCATGTTCGCACCGTGAGACGAAGATGGGAGCCGCTGAAGGTCACATCGCGCGTTCCAGCACGATGCCATGGTTGGCTCGCCGCAGCTCCGTGGGAGATTGCCCGAACAGCTTGCGAAAGAGCCTCGCAAAATGGGAAGCGCTGTCGAAACCGACCTCAAGCGCAATTTCGATGAGCGGCGCTTCCGTCTGCAGAACCAGCTGCTTGGCGCGTTCCATGCGAATATGCTTGTAGACAGCGCCGGGAGACGTTTTCATTTCCTCGGTAAACAGCCGTTCGAGCTGCCGACGGGACAGCCCGACGGATGCGGCGAGATCTTCGGTCGGCACCACGTCTTCGATGTGGCTTTCCATGGTGATGAGGACGGCCTTCAGGCGGGGGTCCTGGCATTCGATCGCGAGTGGCTTGCGCGGCTGGATGTCCAGTCCGGATCGGGCTCGCTCGATTTGCAGCACCTCCATGGCGTTTCGTTCGGCATCTCTGCTGATATGCCGTCTGACGAGAAAGGCGGCCATGTCGGCGGCACTGCTTCCGCCGGCGCATGATCCGCGGTTCCGATCGAGATTGAACAGGCGGTCGGAGCGGACGGGATTGCCGGGGAACTGCTCGCGGTAAGCCTGATAATGAAGCCAGCTGACACAGGTCTGGTGCGTTTTCATCAGGCCCAGACGCGCCAGGATGAACGTACCGGTGCAAACCCCGATCAGCGGGATTTTGTGAGCTGCGGCCTTTTTCAGATAATCGGAGGTCTGCTGGTCGATCGTGATGTCGGCGTTCAAAAGTCCACCCACCACGACGACGTAGTGGAATTCTCTTGGGTCGATAAAGTCCGACGTCGGCGCGACCTGAACACCGCAGCTCGATGTGATGAGATGCCGGGTGCTGCCCAATACCTGCCAGTCGGCCAGGACCCTACCGGATTTGTCTGCCTCGTCGCTTGCCAGTCTCAGCGTATCGACGAACAGCGCAAAGGCGGAAAGAGTAAATGATCGCGCGAGGATAAAGCCGACCTTCAAGGGACCGTGCTTGACTTCATCTTTTGCCGATTTCATGAAATGCCTCGCCTGACCAAGCTCTTCTGCTAGAGCATGATGCCGAAAAGTATGCTCGGTTTTCGCGCGACATCATGCTCTACTTGCTTTCTAGAGCGGATTCAGATTTTAGGTCGAACAGACCTAAAATCATCCGGCACTAGAGCTGGAAACCATAAGCCAAAGGATCTCGATCGTCGACGAAGATCGTATTGTGGCCGATGATGCAGGCCCAGCCTCCAACGCTCGGCCTGATACCCATGAAGCTTCCGATTTCCGCTTCTGCTTCGACACGTCCCTCGAAGATTGTGCCGATCAGGCTTTCCTGCCGAAAGATGTCCCCAACCTTCAGACGCCCCTTGCCGTGCAGCTGCGCCAGGCGTGCCGACGTTCCGGTGCCGCCGGGGGAACGGTCTATCGCCTTGTCGCCATAAAAAACCGCACCCCGCCCATCGGCGTTCTCGCTTGTCGAAGCGTCGCACCACAAGACATGGTGAACTCCGCGGATCCGTTCGTTTTCCGGATGAACCGGATTGCAAACCGGTCCGAGGGCGTCCCGCAGCCTCCGGCTCAAATCAACGATGTCATCCTTCGACATGCCATCCAAACCTGGCCAGTTTCCTTGCGGTTCGACGACGGCATAATAATTTCCGCCGTAGGAGACGTCGACCGTTAGGAGGCCGAGCCCGGGCACATCCACGCCGACGTCAGCCGCATGCAGATAGCTTGCCACATTGAACATGCGGACGGCTTCGACGAATTCCCCCCGCATCTCGTAGCCGACATCAACCCGGCCCGCCGGCGTCTCGATCGAAAGCTTGCCGGGAATGCGCGGGGTGACGAGGCCTTCCTCGATCGCCGCGGTCACCAGCCCGATCGTTCCGGCTCCGCACATGGGCAGGCATCCGCTGACTTCGATGAAAATCACGGCAAAGTCGCAGTCGTCGCGATAGGCGGGATAGATGATCGCTCCTGACATGATATCGTGGCCGCGCGGCTCGAACATCAATGCTTTCCGGATCCAATCGTGATCGCGGATGAAAATGTCACGCCGGTCGGCAATCGGAAGGTGCGGAAGCAAAGGCCCGCCGCCGGCGACCAGCCGTACGGGATTGCCGCAGGTGTGGGAGTCGATGCAGAAGAAGCTGTGGCGCATTGTTCGGTCTCTCCGCTCAGGCTTTCGTTTGCGATGATCGCGATTGTCCTTGCAAGACGCCTTTCGACAGCCGGTCGAGCAGGATCGCGATCGCGACGATGGCAAGTCCGGCGCGCAGGCCAAGCCCCATTTCCATTCGGGTCAGGCCCCGGGTCACTTCGGCTCCGAGTCCGCCTGCTCCAACAAGCCCGGCAAGCACGACCATGGCCAGCGAAAGAAGGATGCACTGGTTTAGACCGACCAGCAGGGTGGGCATGGCGGACGGTATTTCGATCTTGAAGAGGATCGAGCGCGGCGGGGCGCCGGTGGCTTGACCGAGCTCCAGAAGATCCGTCGGCACCTGATTGAAGGCCAGCGTCGTCAGGCGCAGCATCGGCGGCACGCCATAGACGATCGTGGCGATGATCGCCGGTACCCGGCCGAGACTGAAGATCATGACTGCCGGGATGAGATAAACCCATGGCGGCACCGTCTGCATGATGTCGAGCAGCGGCCTGATCGCAATCTCGAAACCCTTGTGGCGCGACGCAAGAATGCCGAGAGGGAAGGCAATCAGGACCGAAATGGCGACCGCTACCGTTACCAGGGCGAGTGTCTGCATGGATGCAGCCCAAAGCCCTGACAGAAAGCAGAAGGCGAGAGCGATTGCGGTCACGACGGCGACCCTGATGTTGATGGCGAAGGCAACAAGCAGGACCGCGGCGATGACGACCACATAGGGTGGCGGATAGAGCAGCACGGATTCCAAGGCTCCGAGCACGGCTTCGATCAGCCTGGTTAAGGCTTCGAAAAACGGATGGAAGTTGGTGTTCAGCCAGTCGACGGCTGGGGCAAAATATACGCCCGGCGAGAACCGAAGGAGGTCGAAGTTCATCTTACACCTGCCTTGGCGCGGCGGGCCGCGCTCTGTGTCAATCGATCGAGCACCATGGTCAGGATGACGATCGCGATCGCAGCGTTGATCGATGTCGCCATATCGAGCGTGCGCACGGCGTTGTAGATAGTTTGGCCGAGGCCGCCGGAACCGACGATGCCGGCGATCACCACCATGCCGAATGCCATCATCAAACTCTGGTTAATGCCGGCCATGACACTTGGAATGGCAAACGGCAGCCGGATTTTCGTGAACATCTGCCATGGTGTCAGGCCGCTTGCCTGGCCCAATTCAATGAAGGCGGGCGGCGTCATGCGGATACCGAGCGATGTCAGGCGAATGGCAGGGGGCATTGCCACGATGAATGTTGCCACCAGCGCGGTGGCCGGGCCAAAGCCCAGAAGCGCAATGGCAGGAAGAAGGTAGATATAGGGTGGCATCGTCTGGATCAGATCGAGGATCGGCTCCAGCAACCTGTCGAACCATTGCAGGAATCCTGCGACGATCCCCAAGGGGATTCCGATCGTCAAAGCGAAGATCGTGGCGGTCGTCACAAGAGCAAGAGTGCTGATCGTTTCGTTCCAAAGGCCCATGACCGCGCAGAAGAAAAGCGCCAGACCGGCCAGAAGACCGGATGCGACGTTGATCAGCCGCCATCCAAGGAGTGCCCCGATGATCGCGACGACGTAGAAAGGCGGGAGCTGCAGGAGCCAGAGAACGCCATCGTATGTTCCCTCCAAGATGGCCCTCAGTGGATCGAATATCCAATTGCCGTTGTCGCTGATCCAGCCAAGCGCGTCGTCGGTCCAGGCATCGAAAGTATCCGCAATGACCGAGATGTCCATTTGCGTCGCCCCCTCATGCCGTCATGTTCTGCTGCGCCGGGGATCCTGCGACGCCCCGAAGCAGCCCGCGCGTCGTGACCACGCCGACGATGGAACCGTTAGCGACGACCGCGAGGGCATCGCGTTCCGACTTCATCGTCAGGTCGATGAGTTCGCCGATATCAGCCTCCGGATTGGTCGTCAGGAGCGCATTCACGTCCTGCTGCGGTTGCAGGTTCCTGTATTCGGCGATCGACTGCATCACGGAATGCGCCTTGACGAGATGGATCCTGGATATGCCGGCCACGAAATCGGCCACGTAATCGTCGGCAGGCTTCGTTACGATCTCTTCTGCAGTTCCGACCTGGACGATGAGGCCGTCCTTCATGATGGCGATCCGATCGCCGATGCGGATGGCCTCTTCGAGGTCATGCGTGATGAAAACAGCGGACTTGCCGAGCGATTTCGTCAGCTGACGGAACTCGTCCTGCAACTGGCGGCGAATGAGCGGATCAAGGGCGCTGAAGGGCTCGTCCATGAGAATGATCTCGGGGTCGGCCGCCAAAGCGCGGGCGAGGCCGACACGTTGCTGCATCCCGCCCGACAATTCCGAGGGGTATCGCGATGTCCAGTCTGAAAGGCCCACCTTGTCGAGCGCCGCCCGCGCCGTGTTGTTGCGCTGATCCTTCGGGACGCCGCGGACCTCGAGCCCGAATGCTGCATTTTCGAGAACGGTGCGATTGGGCAGCAGCGCCACGCTCTGGAAGACCATGCCGATGTTACGTGCGCGCATGTCGCGCAACTCGGCTGCATTCAGCTTGGCAATTTCCCGGCCCTTGATCGCGATCCTGCCAAGGCTCGGTTCGATCAGGCGGTTGAGAAGGCGCACCAGGGTGGATTTGCCGCTTCCGGAAAGTCCCATGATGCAGAAGATCTCGCCGCGGCGGACCTGGAGATGGGCATCGGAGACACCGACGACACAGTTGAATTCCTGAAGCACCTGTTTCTTGGAGAGGCCTCGTTCGGACACGGCCTTCACAGCGGCGTTCGCACGCGCACCGAATATCTTCCAAACGTTCTGGCAATCGACCAGGACTTCGCTGGCGTTATCCATGACAGTGTTCATCAATATTCCCCGCGGGGCCAGTCCATTGCCGGCCTGTTCGTCTTCGTTGAGGGATGCGGGCCGCTTTGACGGCGACCCGCCGTCGGCATCATTCGCCCTTGATATTCTCCCACCGCTTCAGCAGATCGGCGTGGCTCGTGGTCCAGTCCTTCACGGCCTCGTCCATCGTCTTGCCATCATTCACGGCGCTGTTGATCGCAGTGATGTCGGCAAGCGGCACATAGACACTCGCGATGACTTCGCGAGCATGCGGATATTCGGCGGAGAAGCCCTTCTTGCCGACCCAGTAATAGCTCTGCGGCGGCGGGAAGATGCCTTTGGGGTCCTTGAGGAATTTCACGTCGTATTTCTGCATCATCCAGGACGGCTCCCAGATCGTCACGGCGATCCATTCCTTCCGATCGACGGCCGACTTCAGGGCCGCAGTCATGGCCGCGGTGCTGCCTTCGACGAGCTGAAGTTTCAGATCATAGCCCTTGACGGCGTTGGCAGTATCGCGCATCAGGCCCGAGCCCGGCTCGATGCCGACGATCTTGTCGCCGAACTTGTCGGCATTGGCGTTCAACTGGTCCATGGAGTCGATCGGTACGTATTTCGGCACGGCGACGCCCTGGAACAGGCCGTGCGAGACGGGCGAGATCTTCTCGAGACGCTTCTTGTTCTTGTCCCAGTAGTCCTGCGCCACATAGTCGGTCTGGGATGCGAGGATCTGGATGTCGCCCTTGCTGAGCGCAGCGTAGGCAATGCCCCACTCCGAGAAGGGCACGACCTTCACGGTGTAGCCGGCGTCTTCCAGCACCCTCTTGGTGATCCCGGTGATCGGCGTCAGGTCCTCCCACGACATCGTTCCGACGGTGATGCTCTTTTCTTCCGCATGGGCGGAAAATACGGTCATTCCGACCATCGCGGCCGCGCAGAGCGCCTTCCACAAAGTCTTCATTTTTCTTACTCCTAGTTTTCGTTCCCATCTTGTTGAAGACCTGCGACAGGCGCAGTCTCCACATTGCGCGGCGAGAGATCATCCCTCGCGGCCTGCGCGCAATTCCTGCAAACGGATCACCGAATTGATGCCGAGCCATGCAAAGGGTTCCGGGGGCAACCTGGATGGCGCGGCGTGATCCATATATTGTTCGAGTTGCTCCGAGGCAGTGCCGGTGGCCAGTTCAGCGGCCATCATGCCCGCCAATGTGCTCTTGACGGTACCGAGCCCGTTTTCGCAGCATGCCGAATAAAGCCCTTCGTCAAGCGCGCCGAATGCGGGCACATGGTTGCGGCTGAGGCACAGGCGCCCGGCCCAGCTATGCTCGAAGGGAATGTGTTTGAGCCCGGGAAAGCGCGCGTCGAGCGAGCTTCTATGCTCTTCGGCCATCTTGGCCATTCGCCGATTGGAAACGGTGATCGTCGTCTCGTAGGTATATTTCGTCCGGATGACGATACGGGACCGTCCGCCCGAGGTGATCTTTCGCACCGTCGCGCCCATGGCGTCGGCGGGAAGCAGCGCCCACCGATCCCGCCCCGAAACTTTTCGGCCGAGGTCTTCGGCTGAGAAGGCGGCGGTCATCGAGGCATAGGCAAAGATATGCATCAGGCGGCCGCGGAAGTGGCCGAAGTCGTCGATGTGACCGTTGACACCGAGGATAACGTTCGGCGCGTTGACCTTGCCGCGGGTGGAGATGGCCGTCCACGTTCCTTTATCCCGCGCAAGCGCGATAACCGGCGACCTCTCGAAGATGTCGATCTTGCGCAACAGCCCTGCTGCAAATTCGCGGACATAGTCGGCCGGCTGGATCAGGACCGCGCCCGGCGTATAGAGGCCGCCGAGATAATAGTCGGAACCGGTAAGCTTGCGCATTTCGGACGCATCGAGAAAGCTGTGCTTCTCGCCGGCGCCCTTCAGGGATTGGCCGAAGCTGATATTCAGCTTCATCCCACGCGCGGTCGCCGCGGCATTGATCTTGCCCGCCGGATCGACGGTTTCCGCCGACATGCCGTATTCGTCCGCGGCCTCTCTCGCGAAAGCGATGGCAGCCCTGTTCTGAGCCATCTCCAGGCGAGTGGCGTCCAGGCCACCACTCGAATATTCGCTCGACGACAGGTTATGCGGGACGTCGATCATGAAGCCGGAATTGCGGCCCGACGTTCCTTTGCCGACTTCGCTTGCGTCCAGCATGACGATTTTATCGTCGGGCCGAAGCTGCTGCAGACGTCGGGCAGCCGAGAGCCCGGCAAAGCCCGCACCGATAATGAGCCAGTCCGCGGTGACGTTGCCTTCCAGGCTCCGGACCGGGAACGAACGTTGGCTGATCGCCTCCCAGCCCGAGATGCCGTTTTCTGCCGGCAAACGCCTGACGGACTTCGTGATCATCGGATCGTCTCGTCCACCGAGCGGTCGGATACGTCGATCCAGATCGTCTTCAGTTCGCAATAGTTGTCATGGGCGAAGATCGACTTGTCGCGTCCGCCAAAGCCGGACTCCTTATAGCCGCCAAACGGTGTCGTCGCATCGCCTTCGCCGAAGCAGTTGACGGTGACGACACCGGCCCGGATCTCGCGTGAGAGCCGTATGGCCTTCTTGAGGCTGCCGGTATAGATCGAAGCCGTCAGGCCGTAAGTGGTATCGTTGGCAAGGGCGATGGCCTCGGCAAGGGTCTCGAATGTCGTGACCGACAGGATCGGCCCGAAAATCTCCTCCTGGAACAGTCGGCTCGAGGGTGTGACGCCGTCGACGACCGTCGGCTCGATGTAGATGCCCTTTTGGGTCTCGCCGCCATAGGCCAGCGAGAGCTTTTCGGTCTTCACATCGTCGAGGAAGGACGAGACCTTTTCGAAGTGGTTCTTGCTAACCAGCGCGCCGATGCGGTTGTCCGGATCGAGCGGATCGCCGGTCTTCCATTCGCGCATATAGGCACCGATGCGCTTCAGCAACTCGTCCTTGACGCGCGATTGCACGATCAGGCGCGAGGTCGCGGAACAATTCTCGCCCATGTTCCAGAAGGCACCATTGACCACCTGTTCGGCAACGAGATCCATATCCTCGGCATCCTCAAGCACCACGGCAGGGTTCTTGCCGCCACATTCGAGAACGACCTTCTTGAGGTTGGAATCCGCCGCATAGCGCAGGAAGCGCCGTCCGGTCGGAGTGGATCCCGTAAAGGCCACCATGTCCACATCCATGTGCAGGCCGATCGGCTCTCCGACGTCCTTGCCGCCACCCGTGACGACATTGAAGACACCGGCCGGGATACCCGCCTCATGAGCAAGTTCGGCAACGCGCAAGGTGGTCAGCGTCGTTTCCTGAGCAGGCTTGACGATGACCGAGCAGCCCGACGCCAGAGCAGGTCCGATCTTCCAGGCGAGCATCAGAAGCGGGAAGTTCCAGGGAAGCACGCAGCCGACGACGCCGATAGGCTCACGCACGACCATGGTCAGTGCATTGGAGCCGACAGGAGCGGTATTGTCATAAAGCTTGTCGATCAGTTCGGCGTGCCAGCGGATGGTGTGGATCGTGTCCGGAACATCGACGGTCTGGCACTCGCGCACCGGCTTGCCGCTGTCGAGGCTTTCCATGACGGCAAGCTCATGGCGGTGCTCCTCGAGCAGCCGGGCGAATTTGAGAAGCGTGGCTTTGCGGTCGCCCGGCGATTGAAGGCGCCAGCGGCCGTCTTCAAAGGCTTGCCGGGCCTTTGCGACCGCATAATCCACATCCGTCGCATCACAGGCTGCAATCTCGGCAAGCGTTTCAGCCGTGGCCGGATTGGTCGTCTTGAACGTCCTGCCGGAGTGGGAGGGGCGAAAAGCGCCGTCGATGAAGGCATTCGTCGGCAGCTCGAGGCCAGCGGCAATCGCCTTGTATTCGGCTGCGGTCAAGGGTTCATGCATGGTTAGCTCCCGACGTGATCTGGGCGACCGTGCGCTTCAGGGTGGCGACGACAGTCTGGAGGGTTCTTTTTTCTTCGGAGGTCATTCCGCGCAGCGGTGCGCGAACGGGTCCGGCCTTGAGGCCGATGATCTCGCAGCCGTGCTTGATGGATTGCACGAACTTGCCGGTTTCGAGAAAATCCATCAGCGGCAGCATGGCCGTCATGATGGCGCGGCCCTTGTCGAAATTCCTCTCGATCACGCAGGCCTCGTAAAGCGCGACATGCTCGCGCGGCAGGAAATTCGAGCCGGCGCAGACCCAGCTCTTTGCACCCCAGGCGAAGAATTCCAGCGCCTGGTCGTCCCAACCGCACGACAGTGCTATATGAGGAAACTTCCGCGCCAGCAGATGGACGTTTGCCATCTCGCCCGAGCTTTCCTTGATCGCCTTCACATTCCTGGATTTGCCGACGCGCGAGAAATATTCGTCGCCCATCATGACGCCCATGCGGGCGGGATAGTTGTAGAGCATGATCGGCAGATTGGCGGCGCGGTCGACCGTCAAGGCGTGAATGGCGTTTTCTTTTGCCGTCGGCAGTGCATAGGGCGGCGACGTCACGAGGATCGCATCCGCGCCGATCCCCTTTGCCGCCGCGGCATAGGCAACAGAATCCTCGGTACGGGTGGCGCCAGTGCCAACGATCAGCGGCAGGCGGCTTGCGACAACCTGCTTGGCGTAGGCGGCAAGATCGAGACGTTCCTGCATGGATTGGGCATAATATTCGCCGGTGGAGCCGCCGATGATGATGCCATGCACTTTGGCCTCGATGAGCGATTCCAGGACCGCTGCGAAGGCGGTCTTGTCGATCTGGCCGTCCGGTCCATGCGGCGTGATTGCGGGGGTGTAGATGCCTTCGAAATTCAAGACGATTTCTCCATCGATGCAACGGGCACGTCGACGAGCGCGTCCGCCTTCATGCCTTGTGGGGCGATGAACATCTCCATGTTCTCGCGCGACAGTTCCCAATGCTCGAACACCAGGTCCACGACGGTGTCTTCATCGTGCTGCGCGATTGCCGCGATGAACCCATCATGGTGTTCCACGGCGAGCTGAAGCCGTTCGCGCATGTCGTCGTTCCTCGGCCGGAAGAAGGTGTGGCCGATCCGTGCATGGTCGATCAGCAGGCGACCCAGGCTCGGCTGCAGATAGGCGTTGAACGACATTTCTCCGATGATTTCGTGGAAACGATTGTTCTCGAGCACCATGGCGAGGGGGTCGCCGGAGGCGCTTGCCGATCGAAACCGTTCCTGCGTTTCCTTGAGATCGATGAGTTGCTTCGGCTTGAAATTTTGCACCGCAAGCCGGCCGATCGCCGCATAAATCATCGGAGCCACCAGGAAGAAGTGCCTGAGGGTCTGATGGTTCATTGGGCTGACACGGGCGCCGCGGTTTGCCCGGATATCGATATAGCCTTCGCCTTCCAGACGCCGGAAGATTTCCCGGACGGGCGTACGGGAGAGCCCGTATTGTTCGCTGAGACTGACTTCGTCCAAATCCTGATCGGGATCGAGCTCCATCGTCAAAATTTGACGCTTTAGATCGTCGTAAAGACTGTTCTTCCCACCCTTCATTGCGACGTCCTCCGTGAGATTCCGCGAGGAGTTGAATTCATCGCCTCCTGCCGATGAGGGAAAGGTCGCACACGCTGATCGGTGAGTCAAGAAAATTGTATACTCTGCGTACACAATGAATGTTGCAGCAAAATACAATCCGGCGTTCAGTCTGTACCGGGTCAATCGTCTGGATGGATGCCGGGGTCGATCGCGCCGGATTCCGGCAACATCAGCGGAGGTGGCACAGCCAGGCGCACCATCGCCGCCGCGAAGCCAGGGTCATGAATTTTCGATGAATGCTGCCTTCAGCATCCATTCTGGATCGGAGGCCTATCAAGGAGCCGTTCAACCGCGGTCATATCCGCACATCAGGAGAGCCAAAATGATCCGCACGTCCATTATCAGCATCCTTGTTGCCACTGCCATCGGCGGCACTGCAATGAGCCCTGCTTTGGCAAACGACGTCCGCATAGAGCAGTACGGCTGGCACAATTCGGCCGGCGGTGCGCAGAACGGCCACAGCAACCGTGTCCGCTTCTACCAGGAGGGGCGCTACAACAATGCCATCGGCCAGCAATATGGTCATCGCAACCTGTCGGCCATCGGACAGGAAGGCAGCAATAACTATGGCGCGACCTATCAATACGGCAGCCGCAACGTGGCTGGCATCGGACAGTTCGGCTCGAACCACACCGCAATCTTGACGCAGGACGGTAACGACAACATCACGGCCGGTGTCCAGGTCGGCCATGGCTGCAGCGCCAATGTCAGCCAGGGTGGCGGCGGCAATGTCGCCGCTTTCGTCCAGACCTGCGATTGACCTTAGCCCAGCGGGGCCGGGATGGCTTATTCCCGGCCGCTCCCCAAACCATGACAAGGAGATAATCCATGGTTGGCTTCGACAGACGCATTTCCGTCGTCGTGGCGGTCACACTTGCCGGATTGGCCGCCCTCGGCGCGAGCGCTGCCGTGCTCGACGCCGATCGGTCGCAAACCGGGCCGGTTCGCTGCGAGATCCGCGACAGGATTGAAGGCGATACGGTCTTTCTCGAACCTCTGGTGCATTCCGACAAGGACGCAAGCGGCACCTATAGTGTCAGCGTCTCCGGCGGTGGCGAGGGAGGCTCCTCGAACATCCAGCAGGGCGGCGATTTTTCGGTGGCCGCCGGTCGCACAGCGTCGCTCGGCCGCATGAGCGTCGGTGCCGCCCGTGCTTCCTACGACGTGAAGCTCAGGCTGAAGCTGGACGGAACGAATGTCAGCTGCAGCAGGCAGGTGACCGGTGCATTCTGAATGTCATTTTGGGAAAACCACTTAGCTTTCCGTCCGGAACTGCATAGGCGCAAACTTTAGAGCCACTCGGCGTTTCAGCAAACCGCCGAGTGGCTTTCGCCGGTTGGCGCCGGCAGTTGCGTGGAAGCCCGTACGCTGTTTGGGGTCCGCTCGGTTAAATGGTGGGTGAACGGCGTCTTCCGACACGGTTCAGCTTGGTTTTGCGAGAGTGAGACATTGGCTGATGACGGCCGAACAAGGAGAGACATCCATGAACCGCAAGTTTGCCACCAACCTGGGTAGTGCCACGATTGCAGCATTTCTTGGCCTTTCGGCGCTGGCCGGTCCCGCCAATGCTGGCGGTTCGATCGCGTTTTATCTCTCGCCCCAGAACGCAGAGGATGCCGACATGATGGACCTGGGTTTGAGAGCCTATTCCTTCTACAAGCATGTGCGCAGCGGCGCCGACATTCGCCAGCGCGGGCAAGGCAATTATGCCGGCGCCGCACAGAATGGACGGGATAACGTCGGTATCATTCGTCAGGAGGGTAACGGCCATTCCGCCACGCTGCGGCAGAACGGCAACGACAATTCCTACGGGGTCTTCCAGTTCGGGCGGAACACCGACACGCAGATCGTACAGGATGGCGATGGGCAAACTGGGGCAGCGCTTCTGTTCGGCTGGTGACTCAACCACATCATCCGTTCTCACCGTTAGCGGCGTGTACCATGAATGTAGGATCATAACGCATGATATGCGCTTGCCGATCTACCTAAAGGTGGCGTCTGCTGGCAGCACCTCGAATTTCCAGAATTTTTCGGGCATGAAGTAGGCCTGGGCGATGGCGCGCACGCTCTGTGCCGTAACGTTCTGATAACCATTGCGAATGGTGCGCAGAAAATCGATGCGCCGACCATCAGCCTGTATGCCGGAAAGTTGCTGCAGCCAATAGTCATTGCGTTGGCGCCGCTGGTCGAGGCTTTCGATGAACGGCTGTTTGGCGCGTGCAAGTTCATCCGCCGAAATATCGGCGGTGCGCAGATCACCTGCGATCTTTTCGATGATCTCGTAAAAACGCCCGATCTCGTCGGGCGTCGTCTCCACATAGACAAAGGCATAGCCGTAGCCCGGGAAAACTTCGGAGAGCACCGTATCGCCGCGAGGAGTGTAGGTCGCGCCCTCCTTGCGGCGAAATTCCGTGGTTAGCCTATCAAGAAGTATCCGTCCGGCAATTCTCGTCGCATAAGTGCGTGGCAGATCGGACAATAGATCACCCATGGGAACGGCAACCAGCGCGGCCGCATTGTCGTTGCGCTGAAGCTGATGCAGCACGACCGGCTGCTTCGTTGGCGCGGGAAAATGCACGGCCGGTCCATCGACTGTCGGCGTCGTCGCTGGCCGTGCGGGCAACGCGCCAAAGGTCGCGGCGGTAAGACGGATTGCATCCTCGATCGTCACGTCACCGACGATGCTGATATTGATTGATCCTTTCGAGAGATAGGGCTCGAATTGTGCCCGGAAATCCGCGGGCGAAACCGAGGATATCAGCTGACGGTCGGCGACGGCCCAGCGCGGATCGCCCGCATGCAGCAAGCCGGGAAGAAAGCGATCGGCTATGTTGCCGGCCGTCAATTCGCGATCGCCGAGACCGTTCTGGTAAGACGATTGAAGCTGTGTAAAGGCTTGCGGACGATAGGCCGGGTCGGAGGCATAAGCAGCAAGCATCTGCATTTGCGTTGTCAGATCCTCGGGACGCGTCTTGCCTTGAAGTGTGAATGCCTCATCGTTGAACGAGAAACGAATGCTGACTTCCTTTCCCGACAGAGCCTGCCACATCTCATCGTAACCGATTGCTTTCAAGCCGCCGGAAACAAATGCGGCTGCCGTCCAGGCCGCCGTTTGCCGAGCGATCGGAAAATCGCGCCGGCCGTGGCCAATATCGACGCGAACAAGCACCTCGCCCTCATGCAACTTTGTCGGCTTGACGGCCAAATGCATGCCATTTGCGAAACTCACCAGGGTGATGCCGAGATCTTCGATGGCACGGGTCTCGCTTACCAAACCCGACGGGCCGAATGTGGTATATGGCCATAGAGGAGTGGTGATGGGTACCGGCGCCGAAATGGGCGTGGCCTGCGAAGCCTTATAGGCCTTTTCGACGGCGGCCTCCGAGCCGGTCGGCACCTGTGGTGTTTGCAGGATGATGCGCGGCCCGTTGACGGCGATAGCCTGTTGCAGCGACTTGTTGACATCGGCCGCTGTCAGCTTTCTTGCTGTGCTGTCGAAGAGCGTAAGAGCTTGGGCGGGGGACAGGAAGACTTTCCCTTCAGCGATACTCGCGGTAAGCCCGTCGGCGATGACGGCGCTGGTCCGCGCCGCATCGCCTACCGCTGCCGTCTGCAGAGTGGTGCGCTCTTCCAGCAGTTCACGATCGACTTCTGATTGGAGGACGCCGAATTTGGCTAGGCGATGCTGTTCTTGGTCCAGGATGGTCAATGCGCTTTGCCAAGCTGCGGGTGCAATTTCCGCAGAGATGGTGATCATATCGGCGGATTCGAGCAGGGTGCCGGCGCTGGCTCTTGCCTTGAAGAATGGAGCACCGGGTTGATGCGCGAGGAGGTCGAGGCGACGCGCGAGGATACGCAGCCCGATTTCCCGGACCGACTTCCGCCGACGTGAGATACGCGTATCCGACGCTTGGTCATGAGGGCGCATCCAAGCGAATTCCAGAAGCCCTATGCCACTTGAGGTTCTGAGAATGTCGACCCCAGCCTGGCGTTTTCGGAATGCACCGAGAGAGCGTCTTGTCGCAACGGGGCCGTCGGCAGACCAATCATCGAAACGTCGTCTGATTTCCGTCTCGACCGCCGCAGGCTCGATATCGCCAACGACAATAAGGGTGGCGCGATCCGGGCGATAATTGGCATGATAATAGTCACGGAGCCGGTCGATCGTCGCGTTGCGGATAATGATTGTGTCGCCGATCGGCCGGCGCAGCGGTGCGAGCTGACCGGCAAGGAGCACGCTCTGGAGCGCATGATCGGCGCGTGCCTGCGGTGTGTCGGTCTGCCTTTCTTCGGCAAGCACAACGCCACGTTCGCGTTCGAATGCGGCCTCATCCAGCCTCAGTTCACTGGCGGTTTCGCGCATCAGCATCAAGCCAGTCGATACCGTACCGGCGTCGGCCTCTGGAAGATTAAGTTTGTAAATGGTCTGATCGAAATAGGTGTGGGCATTAACGTCAGGCCCGAATGTCAACCCCTTGCGTTGAAGGAGAGCGACCATGTCGTCTTCGGCAAAGTGTGTGCTGCCTCTGAAGGCCATATGTTCGAGAAAATGTGCCAAACCGCGCTGGTCATCATCTTCGTCGCGAGATCCCGCTTCGATGCGGAAGCGGATCGCTACCTGACCGGTCGGCGTGGCGTTGTGCATGACGGCAAACTTCATGCCGTTCGGAAGCGTCCCGTATCGTACGGCCGGATCCGGTTGCAAATCGCTTGCAGCCTGCGGCCAGGCTGTGGCCGGCTGAGCGGCCTGGAGCGGCGATGTCACGCCGAGTAGGGTTGCGAACGACACCATGGCGCCCAGATGCCGCATCCGTGCAGAAAATCTCGAATTGAGGAAGGACATGCAAGTCTCGGGATGGAGAGGGGATATGTTACCGGCGGCACTATCGAATAGGTTGCGCTCGGTATCAATAGCCATGTCTGCAGGAAGGCAACCTGGAGCGAGTTGCCGATGAAGCGGGCGCTCTGCCATGAGCGGATGCGAATGTCGCGGATTTGGGACCGTAATCGGTATCTTGGACGGGGCGATTGCCTAAAACTATGATCCAAGAGCCAGGCGATCATTTGATAATCGTTCGGGGTGTCGCCAGCTACGGCATTGCTATTTGCGGGCAGAGTGCGGGATGGGCCGGCGCTGCCGGCCCATGGATACTCAATCTTGCGCGATCGCCGCAGGTGCCGCCGCCGGCTCCTGCCGTCCAAGCCGGTCGGCAACCAGCATCGACAACATCATTTCCACAAGGCCATTGGCCGCGCCCTTTTCGCCAGCGCCACCGCCCACCTGGATCTGCGGCACGAGCGGCAGCCTGCCGTTCTCGATCGCCTCGGCAAAGCGCATCAGGACCTGCGAATTGAGCTGATAGTCCGGGCCGCCGAACGCCGCGACTTTCTTCTCCGTAGCTTCGGCTTCCGCCAGGCCGACGGCGCGTACTTTCTCCGCATCGGCAAGACCGGTCGCCTTGATGCGCTCGGCATCGGCAAGCGCAATGGCCTTGATCCGGTCAGCCTCGCCCAGACCGGCAAGCCGTACCTTCTCGGCTTCCGCCTTGGCGGTAACCTGAATGGTTTCCGCCTGCTGGCGGGTACGGGCAAGCTGCGCCTTGCCCTCGTTCTCGCTGATCTCGATAGTGAGCGCCGATGTCGTGATCTTGGCCTGTTGTTCTGCGAGCGCTTCCTTTTCGCGCAAGGTGCGCTCCTGAATCGCAGCCGCTTCCTGCAGTTTATAAGTCTCGACCTTTTCGACGGCAATCTGGCGTTCGCGCAACTGGATCAGGATCTGCTCGATGCTGTTCTGGCCGTTGCTGGCGCGGGGCGTGCCGATCAGGACCTCCTGCAATTCGAGGCTGTAGGAGGCAAACTTTTCGCGCATTTCCTCGCCGGATTTGCGCTGAATCTCGCTGCGTTCCTGCAAGAGCTCGATCAGCGTCTTGGTCTGGGCGATATTCTTGAAATAGGCCGATACCATCGGATCGAGCGTCTGTTCGACCAGCCGTTTGATATCCCCAAAGCGCTGTACCACCAGTGGTGCCTTCATATAGTCGATATGGACGACAACCGAGAGCGGCAGCACGGGTTCGAACGCATCCTTGGTGATCAAGGACACTTCGGAGAGATTTTCGTCCAATCGGTGCTCGCCGAACTGCTCCTTCGTCCATTTGAGCACGAAGTTGGTGGTGGGCACGATGACGATATTGCCGGCATAGGTGTTGAAGGCATATTTGCCCGGCAGAAGGGGCGTCGACCAGACGCCGCGGGCGCCGGTCTCGACCAGTTCTCCATGGCGATAGGTCTGGCCGGAGAGGTCCGCGCCGCGGCGCCCGGTATAGGAGACGACGACACCAACCGTGCCAACGCCGATAATCGTCTTGTCGACCAGCTCGACGGTTGCGAAAATGCGGTTGAGGAAGTAGCTGCCGTCGGCAAGCACCTGCAACTGACGGCCACGATAGCCGCCGGCATTGAGAAACTTCTCCGGATCCTGGAAATTGTTATGGAAGTTCGGATCTTTCGGATCGTTGGCGACGGTCGGCGCGATGATTTCGCCATCGGGCAGTGCCGGGCCGTCATGGATGGTCACGATGCCGATCATGTCCTGCGCGTCATGGATGACGACGGGCTCGAAACCCTCCCGCTCGGTAATCAGCGTCGACATGTCGGCAAACAGTTTCTGTTCGGAGGAGCTGAGATTGACGGCATAGATCGATTGCGCGGTCAGCACGATGAATTGCGCGAGATTGATGGCATAGGTGCCTTCGCGGAGAATTTTTCGCTGCGGCCCCTTCTGCCCGCCTTTTACGAGAAAACTGCGCACGTCCTGAAAGTCATCCGCTTCGATATTCGAGGCAAGAGTTTGGGTCGGCGGCAGCGGCTTGCCGTCGCGGGCAAAGACATAGCCGATCTGGCCCTGGGGAATGGTCACGAGATTGGCGCGGTGCATCGAATACTGGAACGGCATGAAGAAATGCAGGCCGCCGCGCACGACGTCCGGCTGGAAACCAGCTTCGCCGTTGAGTGCAATGAAGCCGTTCCTGACGGAGCCACGGAAACTCCACAGCTTTTCGAGGATGCCAAGTCTGTCGTTGGGGATATAGCGGATTATGCCGCTCCACCGAAAAAGTATTGCCAGCACGATGACGGGAACGGCGATTTCGATCGCCATCCATTCCATCGGACTGAGATTGGGTAGGGCTTCCATCTCTTCTCTCCTATGGGCGCACGGGTTCGTCCACCCGACAGCCGCCCGGTTGGTATTGGTTGATAAAATGGGGAGATTGCATACCTACGCGCTCGACGCACCAAGGATGTGTCGAAGTTTAGGTGGCTCATTGTCTGGAGAAATAACCACGTGCCCTCAGTCCCCACCGAGGAAGGGCGTGGTTTTGATGCGGTCTCACATCGGTGTTGCCTTGACAGACATAACGATAGACGACGTAGGCATTGCGCTCATAGGTTTAAAGATGTTCAAGGCGGAAATCGGATAAGTACTTCCGGCGATTTGGCTATTTCGAGCATTTGATTCTACTGAACTATGCCGGCGTCTCGAAGCTCCCAGGTCGCCCTTTGAGATTCACATGAGCTCGACGTGGAATGGCAGGCCTTTCGGCCGGAACGCGGCTGACATTGACAGTCATCCCCTCCCGGAGGATACAAGGGCATGACACAACACACCCATGAGACCCATCCCGAGATCGTCAAGCGGCTCAAGCGTGCCCAAGGACATTTGAAGAGCGTCATCGCCATGATCGAGGACGGCAAGCCGTGCCTCGACATCGCCCAACAGCTGTCGGCCGTCGAGAAGGCAATCGTCAACGCAAAGCGCACCCTCATTCAGGATCATCTCGATCATTGCCTAGAAGAAACCATCGGAGCCCTCCCGCGCGACAAGCGGCAATCCATCGACGAATTCAAGACCATTACGAAATATCTCTAATGGTATGGCCGATCTGTCGGTCTATTGCGGATTGCTCGGGGCGGCTTTCGGTGCAGCAGCGATCCTTTTGATGCAGGCGGCCGCCAAGGCCGGGCGTTATGTTGCCCCGGCTGCAACGGCAAGCCTGGCATGGCGGCTTCCAGGCACGAACAATAGTTCCGCGGGAATCGCAAGATTGATGCCGACACGATATCGGCAGCAACAGCGCCAATTCACTTGCTGATATTCGGGGATTATTCACCAAACAACGGCGCTTGACGAAGGCCACTCTTCAACGAGCAGAAGGGAAAGTATCGTCAGGCAGGATGCGGCGATCACGACGATGAAGGGGACGGAGCGGAGAAGCCTGACGATTGCAGGGGTTGCGATAACGAGCGCTATCCGGAACAGCATCACGATCCAGTCGGCGACAGTGGGGTGATCCTTCTTGTACACGGCATCCCTCCCGCAGCATGCAGCTCAATGACTGTGGTCAGGTTCGCAGGAGAGCGTCGGCGACAAGCGAACGTTCCGGCCGCAAGCCTGGCGACACGCAGCAAAAACGAATTCCGTGCAGAAATCGTGGAGATTGGGTGTGAAACTGGTGGATGCTCACCGAGCCGGTTCGGCAGGAAAGTCAGGTGCCGGGGTCGCAAAGGGACGTCAGCGGTGATCGCAGGTTGCGGTTCCTTTCGGGCCTTATGATTCGATCAGGCGTTCGGCGCTGAACTTGTCCGTTATCAGCGTATCGATAACGCCGATCCTCAAGGCGCCGGCGATCGCCGCGGTCTTCTTCGCGCCGCCGGCGAGCGCGATGACCCGGTCGACCCGTTCGAGGTCTTCCAGCGGGAGGCCGATGACGCGCTCGTCGAGCGGCGTCTTTACAGGCTTGCCGTCCTTGTTGAAAAAACGCAGCGATATGTCGCCGACGGCACCTGCCTCGGCAAGGTCCGCAAGCTCCCGCGACGAGAAGATGTTGCCGGACCGTGAAAGCAGCTCCGATGGTTCGACGGCTCCGATGCCGACGATGGCGAGTGTGATGCTGCCGAAGAGATCCATCGTCTCCCGCACGAAGGGGTCCGTCTGCATCAGAAGCTTGGCCTCGCGCGAGGTCGTGACGCCTTGCACGGAAAGAAGCTTCGGCTCGGCGCCGGTCAGTCGTGCAAGTCGGGTGGTAAGCTGGGTGGCATGCGTCTGGACCGACGGGTCGCCCATGCCGCCAAGCGTCTGGACGACATATTTGGCCTGGGCGCTCTTCTGGGGATGGATATTTTCCACCATCTTGAAGATCGTCTGGCTCCAGCTCGACACGCCGATGATCTCGCCGGGTGCAAGGGTCACTTCCAGAAGGTGAGCGGCAGCTTCGCCGATCCGGGCCATGATGGCTCCGTCCCGGTCTTCGGTGCATTCGACGACAATCGCTTCGGGAAGACCGTATTTCTCGCGCAGCGCTCCTTCGAGTTCGCTATACGTGCCCACGGGCGGAATGACGCTCGTGCGCACGATATCTTCCGCCTCGGCCCGCTTCAGCATTCGCGAGACAGTTGCCTGCGATAGACGAAGATGCTGCGCGATCTCCGCCTGCCGCTTCCCTTCAATGTGGTACATCTGGGCAACTCTTGAGATGAGGCGGAGTTCGTTAAGGCGAGCCATCGTTGACACCGGAGTGAATTTTTATTCACCTTTAGCCGGAGTTGCGCGCAACGTCGAGCGGGCCAGCGCATCATTCCACCTATTCAGGAGGGCCGTATCGTCGATATCGTCCGGTTCGATGGCTTCAGTATTTCTCGGAAGCGCCGCGATGGCATCGAGATCCGGCCAGAGGCCGATCGAAAGGCCTGCAAGATAAGCGGCACCGAGCGCCGACGCCTCGGGTGCCTCGCACTGGATGATGGCGTGTTTTACCAGGTTCGACACGCACTGCATGAGAAAGCGGTTTCGGCTCGGCCCGCCGTCCACGTAGAGCGTGCCGAGTTCGCCGCCGCTTTGCGTCCGCATCGCCGTGATCACGTCATAAACCTGGAAAGCGATCGAGTCGGTGACCGAACGGGCCATCTGCGCACGGGTGGTGCTGAAATTGATCTGCGAGAAGAGAGCGCGGGCGTCGGAATTCCAGTGGGGTGCACCCAGCCCCACGAAGGCAGGCACGAATCCCGGCCCTCCTGGTTCGGCGGTCGCGGCAAGGTCGACCAGGGCAGCCACATCCGGAAGGCCCAGAATATCCGCCATCCAGGGCAGGCTCGCAGCACAAACGAGGATGTTGCCTTCGAAGGCGAAGGTTGGCTGTCCGGCGATGCGCCAGGCGACCGTTGTGGTTATGCCGTTGCGCGGCGCGATGAAGCGCGGCAGTGTCGTCATGACCGAAGACCCGGTTCCGAAGGTCGCCTTGCCATCGCCCGGTTTGAAGGCTCCGTGGCCGAACAAGGCCGCATGGCTGTCGCCGATGGCCGACCTGATCGGTGTGCCGTCCGAGACGCCGGCAAGACCCCGTGTGGTTCCAAAATCCGCGGAACTATCAAGTACTTCGGGAAGGAGCCGGATATCGACCCCGAAAATCGCGCCCAGTTCTTCGCTCCAGGTTTGAGCTTCGAGATCGAGCAACTGGCTTCGTGCTGCATTCGAGGCATCGCACACATGCTTGCGGCCGCCGGTAAGGCAATGAATGAGCCAGCTATCGATCGTGCCGATACGGACCTTTCGCCCATGCGCGACCCGATCGAGAAGCCACCGGAACTTCGGACCTGGAAACATCGGATCGAGAGGAAGGCCGGTCAGTGCTTCGACACGCTCCGAATGCCCGTCGGCGACGAGACGCTCACAATCCGGCGCGGTGCGCCTGCATTGCCAGCTGAGCACCGGTCCCAGCGCCTTGCCTGTTTCCGCATCCCAAATGGTGACGGATTCCCGCTGGTTGGAAATCGCGATGGCTTCGATCGCCGTGCCGGGCGCGGCTTCCAGGCATGAAGCGATCGCCTCGCGGACGGACGCATGGATCCGTTCCGGATCCTGTTCGACCCAGCCGGGCTGTGGATAGGAGATTCCGACCGGCGCCGAGCCTCTGGCGATGATCTCGCCACGCTCTGAAACCAGCGCCGCCTTGGAATTGGTGGTTCCCTGGTCGATTGCCAGAATGGCCCGCATTTGCATCCTCCACCAGAACATGATGCCGAAAAGTGTGAGCGGCTTTCGGACGACACCGTGCTCTGCTTCTTTGATTCTGGGCGGATTCGGATTTTAGGTCGAAACGACCTAAAATCATCCGGTTCTAATGACATGGCCGGGGCCTATCCGCCCCGGCTCGAATGCGCGCCGTTCGTCTACTTGCGCTTGATAAGCGCTTGCGCGGCGTCCGCAATGGCCGCTGGAGCCATGCCGAATTCGTCGAGCAGGAACTCGGCCGAGCCGGTTGGCGCGTAGATGCCGGGCACGCCGAGGCGCTTCATCGGAACTGGGGCGTTGTCGACGACAACCTCGGCCACGGCAGATCCCAGCCCGCCAAAAATCGAATGCTCTTCCGCCGTCACGATCGCACCAGTTTCTTTGGCGGCGGCAATGACGGCATTCTCGTCGATCGGACGGACCGTGGCGAGATTGAGCACCCTCGCCCTTATGCCGCGTTGAGCAAGAATATCAGCGGCTTTCATTATGCGATGGGTCAGCGTGCCGTTCGCGATGAGCGTGACATCAGAGCCTTCCCGCAGAAGATTGGCTTTTCCAAGTTCGAACTTGTGGCCTTCCGGCAGGAGATCGGGCACGCCGACGCGTGACAGGCGCAAGAAACAGGGGCCGTTGTAGCTTGCCGCCCATTCCACCGCGGCGGCCGTCTCGATGCGGTCGCAGGGCGCGATCACGGGAAGGTTGGGCAGAACGCGCGTCCAGGCGAAATCCTCGATCGAGTGATGGGTCGGACCGAGCTCGCCATAGGCCATTCCGGACGAAATGCCGACGAGCTTGACGTTGGCGTTCGAGTAGGAAATGTCGGCCTTGATCTGCTCGAGAGATCTGCCTGTCAGGAACGGCGAAGCGCCGCAGACATAGGGAAGGCGTCCGCCATTGGCCAGGCCTGCGCCGACCCCCACCATGTTCTGTTCGGCGATGCCGACATTGACCAGACGGTCGGGAAACTTGGATTTGAAGCCGCCGAGCTTCGAGGATCCGACCGAATCGTTGCAGACCGCCACAATCGTCTCGTTCTCGGCCGCGAGGCGCTCGAGCGTCGATGCGAAGGCGTCTCGGCAGTCATGGAGCTTTTGTGCATTCACAGGCGCGTTCATTAGAGTGCCTCCGACAATTCTGCCAATGCGACTTCGTATTGTTCCTTGTTCGGAACCTTGTGGTGCCAGTCGACACGGTCCTGCATGAAAGAGATTCCGTGTCCCTTGTTGGTATGGGCCACGATGCAATGCGGGCGGTCGCTTCGATGTTCGAGTGCGGGGACGACCTCATGCATATTGTTGCCGTCGATTTCGCTAACATCCCAGCCGAAAGCTTCGAGCTTCGGGCGAAGCGGCGCGATGTCGTTCGTATCCGAAAGTGCCGCTCCTTGCTGGAACCGGTTATGGTCGACAATCAAGGTGAGATTGTCCAGGCGGAACTGCGCCGCGGCCATGATCGCTTCCCAATTGGAGCCCTCCTGCATCTCGCCGTCGCCGGTGATCACATAGGTATGGTAGCCGGCGCCCGAAAGTTTGGCGGCCTTAGCCATACCGACCGCGACCGGCAGGCCATGTCCCAATGGACCGGTATTGGTTTCGACGCCTGGCACCTTGTTGCAATTCGGGTGGCCATTGAGCCGCGAGTGCGGCTTCAGGAACGTCGAGATTTCGTCCTCGGGAATGAAGCCGCGTTTCGCCAGGGTGACATAGAGCGCGCATGCGGTATGTCCCTTCGAAAGCACGAACCTGTCCCGGTCGGGGTGTTTCGGCTGGTCCGGCCAGACACGCAGCACACGGAAGTACAGCGCGGCCAGGAGGTCGATCACGGACATCTCGCCGCCGATATGTCCGGCGCCTGCCTCGTAGACTGCCTGGAGGTCTCGCAGACGTATCTGACGAGCAACACGTTCAAGTTCGGAAGGCTCCATCGTTTCCTCGCGTGAATAAATATTCATGTGTTTATATTTTTGCACAGGAAGATTGTTAGTCAAGCCCCCGCAAGCGACTTCTCGCCAAAACAGGCCAAAAAGACTTGGTTGACAGCATCAAAACAAGTTGGTATTGAATTTTCCAGCATATGTGAATAAATATTCGCACTTGAAAAACGATCGGCCGAATATTGGCCGCTGGCCCTAAGCTCCAGGGAGGAATGATGGTGGCGATCGACGTCAATGGACAGAGCCGTCCGTCCGCGACATGGCTGAGCAAGCTCACCGGCGTTACAGGACCGCTGGTAGGATTACTCGCGCTTTGTGTGTTCCTGAGTTTGAGCACCGATGCGTTTCTCTCGCTTCGCAACGGCCTCAACATTCTCGACCAGATCACAGTGCTAGGGATCATGGCCGTGGGCATGACGTTCGTCATTCTGATCGGCGGCATCGACCTTTCGGTCGGTTCGGTCCTTGCACTCGCCATGATGGTCATGGGCTGGACGGCGAATATCGCCGGCCTGCCGCTTGCGGCGGGGATTGCGGTCGCGCTCGTCGCCTCCGCGATAAGCGGGCTGATCGTCGGACTTCTCGTGACCCTGTTCAGGGTTCCGGCCTTTATTGCGACGCTTGCGATGATGTCGGCCGCGCGCGGCGTTGCCAACATGATCACGGATGGGCAGCAGATTGTCGGATTTCCCGACTGGTTCATGATGCTCGCGATCGATCGCCATTTCGGCGTGCTGACCGCGACGGTCTTCCTGATGCTGGCGGTTGTCGCCGTCGCCTGGGTGTTCCTGCACTTCCGCTCCGAGGGACGCATGCTTTATGCCGTGGGCGGCAATCCGGAAGTCGCGCGTCTTGCCGGCATCAATGTCCAGCTCGTGACGATCGCCGTCTATGTCGCAAGCGCCGTGCTTGCAGGTCTCGCCGGTATCGTGCTGGCAGCGCGACTCGACTCGGTTCAGCCGTCGAGCGGCTTTGGATACGAGCTCGACACGATCGCGGCCGTCGTCATCGGGGGAACCTCCCTGTCCGGCGGATCCGGCGGTATCGGCGGTACGCTTATCGGTGTGCTGATCATCGGCGTCCTGCGCAACGGTCTCAACTTGCTCAACGTCTCGCCATTCCTGCAGCAGGTCATCATCGGCATCGTCATCGTGCTTGCGGTCGGTGCGGAAACGATCCGCAGGCGGCGGGCCTGACATTCAGGTCCGTGTCCGGCGGACCTCTAGCAGTTCCTCTCCGAGAGGTTTGGAGCGGATCAAATGCCCGAGGGGGAGGATGTACCCAAGGGTTCACCAAAAAGGAGGAAATGAAATGAAATTTACGCGCATTCTTCTGGCCTCGGCCGCCGTGCTGGCGATGTCACTGGCATCCGTTCAGGCGAAAGACACCAAAAAAATCGGCCTGGCAGTTGCAAACCTGCAGGCAAACTTCTTCAACCAGATCAAGCAGTCCGTCGAGGATGAAGCCAAGAAGCGCGGCATCCAGGTGGTCACAGTGGATGCCAAAGGCGACGGCCCGACCCAGATCAATCAGATCCAGGATCTGCTCACCCAGAATATCGATGCCCTGATCTACATCCCGGCCGGCGCGGCAGCGGCAAGCGTTCCCGTCAAGCTCGCCAAGAACGCCGGAATTCCGGTCGTCAACGTTGACCGCAATGCCGATGGCGCCCCCGGCGATACATTCCTAGCCACGGATTCCGTCGCATCCGCCAAGGCCGTTTGCGACTACATCTTCAAGCAGGCCGGCGGCAAGGGCAAGATGGTCATCATCCATGGCCAGAAGGGCACGACGCCGGAAGTCGACCGCAGCAAGGGCTGTGCCGAATCGCTGAAGGCAAATCCCGGCGTGAAGGTGGTCGCCGAGCAGTATTCCAACATGTGGGCTCAGGACGAGGGCTTCCAGATCATGCAGAACATGCTGCAGGCAAACCCGGACGTATCGATCGTGTTCGCTCAGGCTGACGCGCTTGCACTCGGCGCCGCGCAGGCGATCAAAGTGGCAAACCCGTCGCAGAAAATCGTTGTCGGCGGCTTCGATGGCGATACGGCGGCTCTCGAAGCACTGAGCAAGGGCGTCTTCGACGTCACCGCGACCCAGCAGACACAGAAGATGGGCCGCGATGCGGTCGCCAATGCCGTCAAGCTCGTCGCCGGCGAAAAGGTGCCTGCCGTGCAGCTCATGGACGCCACGCTGACGACCAAGGAAAACGTGGCAGGCTTCATCGCCAACCATCCGTAATCGTGCCGAAGTCTTGAGGAGGTGTGCCGTGACTGAGCCCGTTCTTTCCCTGAGGGGCATATCCAAGCGCTATGGACCGCTTCAGGTGCTGAAGAATGTCAGCCTGGATGTCCATCCGGGGGAAGTGGTGGCACTTCTTGGTGAAAACGGCGCCGGCAAATCGACATTGTCGGGCATCATTGCCGGATCACGCACGCCCTCCGAGGGAACCATGACATGGCTGGGGCAGCCCTATGCCCCGGCCACTCCGCGCGACGCCATCGACAAGGGTGTCGTGCTGATCCATCAGGAACTGCAGCTTCTGCCGCATCTTTCGATCGCCGAAAATGTTTTCATCGGACGATGGCCGATGAAGAACGGCGCCATTGATCGCCCCCAGATGGTCCGGCGCGCGCAGGAGCAGCTCGCCCGCCTCAATCTGCATATCCCTGCGACGCGCAAGGTCGCCGGCCTGTCGACAGCAAACCAGCAGCTCATCGAAATCGCAAAGGCGCTGGCGCTCAATGCCAAGCTGCTGATCCTCGACGAACCGACCGCCGCGCTCGGTGGGGCGGAAACGGAGGCTTTGTTCGAGCAGGTGAGAAAGCTCCGCTCGGAAGGCGTCGGCATCATCTATATCTCCCACCGCATGGAAGAGATCAGGCAGATCACCGACCGCATCGTCGTTCTGCGCGACGGCGAGCGCGTCCAGGAATTTGCCGACAGCGCTACACCCGTTCGCACGATCGTCGAAAGCATGGTCGGCCGCTCGCTTGACCGGATGTTTCCGGCTCTTCCGGAGCCGACGGATCGCGTGGTGCTGCAGGTCAACGGCCTGACCTCTCCCGACGACTCCTTTCGGGATGTGACGTTCGACGTTCGTGCCGGTGAAATTCTTGGCATTGCCGGGCTGGTCGGTGCCGGCCGCACGGAGCTTGTCCGCGCCGTTGCCGGCGCGGATCCGATCAGCGCCGGTTCGATCAAACTGGAGGGCAAGGAGCTCAAGCTTCGCGATCCGGCGGATGCGATCGCAAAGGGCATCGTGATGGTGCCCGAGGATCGCAAGGAACAGGGCCTCGTCGTCGGTCACCGCATCAGCGAGAACATCGTCTACGCCAATCTCGATAAGCTCGGCGGACGCTGGATCACATCGCGCGTCAAGCGCGCCTTTGCCGAGAAGGCAGTGGCGAAGTTCGGCGTCAAGGGCCGCGCCGAGCAATATGCCTCGGACCTGTCGGGCGGCAACCAGCAAAAGGTCGTCATCGCGAAGTGGCTGATGCGCGATCCCAAGGTCGTCGTCCTCGATGAGCCGACCCGCGGCATCGATGTCGGCGCCCGCGCAAGCATCTACGACATCATCGTGAATCTGGCGAAACAGGGTGTGGCGGTCATTGTCGTCAGCTCCGATCTGGAGGAGGTTCTCGGCGTGTCGAACCGCATTCTCGTGCTGGCCCAGGGCAAGCAGGCAGGTATTTTGAACCGTGACGAGGCAAACGACGTCTCGGTCATGGAATTGGCGACAATCTAGACAAACAGAAAGGAAGAGCGGTGTCCGACATCACTCTGAATGCCCCGAAGCTTTTCGATCTCAGCGGACAGGTTGCGCTTGTAACCGGAGCCGGAAGCGGGATCGGGCAGCGCATCGCAATCGGCCTTGCGCAATGCGGTGCCGATGTCGCACTTCTTGATCGTCGCTCCGACGATGGCTTGGCGAACACGGCTTTGCATTTCGAAGCGGCCGGCCGGCGCTCCATCCAGATTGCGGCCGACGTCACCAGCAAATCCTCTCTGGAGGAAGCGGTTGCCCGCACAGAGGCGGAACTCGGTCCCCTGACGCTTGCCGTCAACGCGGCCGGCATCGCCAACGCCAATCCTGCGGAGGAGATGGAAGAAGACCAGTACCAGACATTGATGGACATCAACCTGAAGGGCGTTTTTCTGTCCTGCCAGGCAGAGGCACGCGCCATGCTGAAACATGGGCGCGGATCGATCGTCAACATCGCATCCATGTCCGGTGTGATCGTCAATCGCGGCCTCAGCCAGGCCCATTACAACGCCTCCAAGGCCGGCGTGATCCACATGTCCAAGTCGCTCGCGATGGAGTGGGTCGGCCGCGGTATCCGCGTCAACACCATCTCGCCGGGATATACCGCGACGCCGATGAATACGCGCCCGGAAATGGTTCATCAGACGAAGCTCTTCGAGGAGCAGACACCGATGCAGCGCATGGCCGGCGTTGACGAGATGGTAGGCCCTGCCGTCTTCCTGCTGTCCAATGCCGCAAGCTTCGTGACGGGCGTCGATCTGCTCGTCGATGGCGGCTTCTGCTGCTGGTGATGTGATGAAGAAGCTCATTGCCGGCAACTGGAAAATGAACGGTCTCGCTTCCTCCCTGGCTGAGATCGAGGCGCTGAAGGGAGTAACGGGCGAGGCGGCGTGCGACATCGTCGTCTGCCCGCCCTTCACGCTGATCGAGAAGGCGGTCGCGCGCACCGAAGGCTCGGCGATTGCCGTCGGCGCACAGGATTGCCATGCCCAGGCATCGGGCGCCTACACCGGCGACGTTTCCGCCGAGATGCTCGCCGAAATCGGCGCGCGCTTCGTCATCCTCGGACATTCAGAACGCCGATCGGCGTACAGGGAAATGGATGCCGCCGTCGCCGGCAAGGCCGTCGCGGTCCATAGGGCAGGGCTGGCAAGCATCATTTGCGTCGGCGAGACGCGCGAAGAACGCGACGAGGGAAGAGCGATCGACGTTGTCCGCGCTCAGCTTGAAGCATCCATCCCCAACACCGCGACCAGTACGAATACGACGATCGCCTACGAACCGGTATGGGCGATCGGAACCGGATTGGTTCCGACCCTCGAACAGATCGAGGAGATGCACTCCTCCATCCGGCAGATGCTTAAAGAGCGGATGGGAGGGGATGGACAGCATGTCAGGATCCTCTACGGCGGCTCGGTCAAGGCGCAGAACGCAAAAGCGATCTTCGGTGTTTCCAACGTCGATGGCGCGCTCGTCGGAGGGGCATCTCTGAAGGCGTCGGAGTTCACCGGGATCATCCTGGCCGCCGTTTGACGCGGCAAATGCAGGCAGTGCGACCGGTCCTCCCTGAGAACCGTTGCCAGCCAATAGCGCGAAAGGAATAAAAATGCTTCGTTTCGAAAACAGGACCGTCGTCATCACCGGCGCAAGCCGCGGCATTGGTGCTGCGATTGCCAAACGCTTTGCGCGCGAGGGTGCCAATCTTGCGGTCTCCGCCAACGAGGAGTCCGTCCATGCGGTCGCCAATGCGATCAAGGCTGACGGCGGAAAAGCGATTTCCTACGTCGGCGACGTCACGGACAAGGCCAGCGTGAAAGGTCTCTACGACGCTGCCGAGACGGCATTCGGCGCCATCGATGTTTCCATCCAGAATGCCGGCGTTATAACCATTGCCCGCGTCGAGGACATGACCGAAGGCGAATGGGACAAGGTCATGGCCGTCAACACCAAGGGCGTTTTCCTCTGCGCTCAAGAAGCGATTGCGCGCATGCGCAAGCATGGCCGTGGCGGTCGTATCATCAATACCGCCTCAGGTCAGGCCCGCGATGGCTTCATCTACACGCCGCATTACGCGGCATCGAAGATGGGTGTCGTTGGCATTACCCAGAGCCTTGCAAAGGAAGTCGCGACCGAGGGCATTACCGTGAATGCCTTTTGTCCCGGCATCATCGAAACAGACATGTGGGCCTATAATGACCAGGCATGGGGCAAACTCCTGGGCAACTACGGTCCCGGCGAGCTCATGAGGGAATGGGTAGAAGGCATTCCGATGAAGCGAGCCGGATCGGGCGAGGACGTGGCCGGTCTCGTCACTTTCCTTGCGAGCGACGATGCGGCTTACATTACCGGACAAACGATCAACGTCGATGGCGGCCTGATCATGTCGTAGTTCGACAATGAGGAACGGTGCGTTCATCGGGCGGATCGGATTCTCCGAAATTCGGCAATCAAAGCCTCTTGCGGAATGAGGCAGTGATCCCTTATCTTTCACCTGTTCTCAGGGCGGGGTGTAATTCCCCACCGGCGGTATCGAGGCAACTCGGAGCCCGCGAGCGCCTTCCGAGCATTCGGAGGGGTCAGCAGATCCGGTGAGATGCCGGAGCCGACGGTCATAGTCCGGATGGAAGAGAGCAACGCAGGAGACGCCGCTTTGCAGTGGTGTTCGCATGCTTGTTCGCCCAAGGGAAAATGGTGGCTCTGACAGGCCATGCACGCCGTTTCGAACGGCAACCCTTGAAAGGCAGGAAATGGCAATTTCGAAAATTGAAGATGCGATCGCTGCGATTGCGCGGGGCGAGATCGTCGTTGTCGTCGATGATTGCGACCGCGAAAACGAAGGCGATCTCGTGATTGCTGCGGAAGCGGTTTCGCCGCAGGCGATCGCGTTCATGATGAACCATGCCCGCGGCCTCATCTGTGTTCCGATGGAAGGCGAGAGGCTCGACGAGCTCGATATCCCGCTGATGGTGCCGCGCAATACCGAAGTCCTGAAGACCGCTTTTACCGTCTCGGTCGATTACATTCCGGGAACCACGACCGGAATATCCGCCGCCGACAGGGCGGCAACCGTGCAAGCCCTCGTCAGGCATGGCTCGCGTCCGGAGGAATTTGCCCGGCCCGGTCATATCTTTCCGCTTCGCGCGCATCCAAACGGCGTCCTGTCACGCCCCGGCCATACCGAAGCGGCCGTGGATCTTGCCCGGCTCGCCGGCCTTGCTCCTTCCGGAGTCATCTGCGAGGTGGCAAACGACGATGGCACGATGGCCCGTCTTCCTGAACTTGAAGTCTTCGCCGAACGGCATCGGCTCCATCTGATCACGATCGAAGATCTGATAGCCTACCGACTGGCGAACAGGCCCGAAAAGGCGGCGTGATCATTCAAAGGCGTCCTATCGAGCCGGATGGGATGCCTTTATCTGCGCGAAAAAATCAGCACCGCGATTTTCACCGGCAACGGCGGGGATGGCGGATGGCGCTTCGACAGTCAGTGAACTGCAGCAAGATCGCTGGAGTTCCTGTCCATGGAAGCCGGGGCATTGACCATCGCAGTGGCGAGCCGGCGGAAATTGACGATACCCACGGGCTGGCCCGCGGGAGATACGACCGTGACGTCGCCATCGGGAGCCGAGGCAAGCATGCGCACGGCGTCCTCGATCGTGGATCCGACAGGAATCGTCATCTGTGAAGACACGCCGCCCGCGCGCCACGGCTCCATGATTGCCTCCACCTGCACGACCCGGCCCCTGTTCACCTCCTTGACGAAGTTCGAAACATAATCGTCGGCAGGCCGCAGGACGATGTCCTGGCTGCTTCCCTGCTGAATAATCTCGCCGTCCCGCAGAATGGCGATCTGATCCCCCAGCCGCAGCGCCTCGTCGAGGTCGTGAGTGATGAAGACGATCGTCTTCTTGATTTCGTTCTGGATGTCGAGGAGAACGGATTGCATGTCCATTCGAATGAGCGGGTCGAGGGCCGAATAGGCTTCGTCCATGAGCAGCACGGGTGCATCGTTGGAAAGGGCGCGCGCCAGCCCGACACGCTGCTGCATACCGCCGGACAGCTGATTGGGGTATTTTTGTTCGAACCCCTTCAATCCTACGCGCTCCAGCCACTTCATTGCGACTTCGACGGCTTTGGCGCGGGGCATACCTTGCACCTCAAGACCGAAGACGGTGTTGTCGAGGACATTGCGATGCGGAAGAAGCGCAAACTTCTGAAATACCATCGCAGTCTGATGTCTGCGGAAGTTGCGCAGTTCGGTGTCGTTCATTTTCACGACGTCGACGCCATCAACGAGAACTTCGCCGGCAGTCGGATCGATCAGCCGGTTTATATGGCGAATGAGCGTCGACTTGCCGGAGCCGGAGAGCCCCATGATGACCTGAATGCAGCCGGACGGGATTTCGATGTTGATGTCCCTCAGCCCGAGCACATGTCCGTGCGCATGGTTGAGCTCGGCCTTTGTCATACCCTTCCGGACAGCATCGACATAGGCGGAGGGATTGGGGCCGAAGATCTTGTAGAGGCTGCGGATCTTGATGCCGCCGAAACGCTGATCAGCCATGGACGATCTCCCGGTGCTTCTGGAGCCTCTTGCCGTATGCCTGGCTTACCCGGTCGAAGATGATGGCAATGCCGACAATGGCGAGACCATTGAAGATTCCCAGCGTGAAATATTGGTTTGCAATGGCCTTCAGCACCGGTTGGCCGAGCCCTTGAACGCCGATCATCGATGCGACGACGACCATTGCCAATGCCATCATGATCGTTTGATTGATACCGGCCATGATCGTGGGCAAGGCAAGAGGCAACTGGACCTTGAACAGTTTCTGGGCATTGGATGTGCCAAAGGCATCTGCCGCCTCCAGGACATCCTTATCCACCAGACGTATTCCGAGATCGGTCAATCTTATCATCGGCGGTATCGCATAGATGACGACGGCGATGAGGCCAGGCACCTTTCCGATCCCGAGCAGCATGACGACGGGAATGAGATAGACGAAGCTCGGCATGGTTTGCATGACGTCGAGGATCGGATTGATGATCTTTTGGACCCTGTCGGAGCGGGACATGACGATGCCGATCGGCAGGCCGATGGCGATCGAAAGAACGGTGCAGACGAAGATCATGGAGACCGTGCGCATCGTATCTTCCCACATATCGAAATAGCCGATCAGCAAGAGGGTCACGAGACATCCGAGTACGATCTTCAGACTGCGGCTCGCCAGCCAGGCGATCAGCATGATCAGCAGGGTGATGATGGGCCAGGGCGTCTGCGTCATGAAGCGCTCGGACGCAATCAGAAAATGCTGCAGAGGCAAAAAGAAGCTTTCGATCTGATCGCCATAGGCACGCGTGAAGGCGCGAAAGCCGTCGTCGATGGCTTTTTTCAGATTCCGAAGCGCATCGTCATCCATGTGAGGAAACTTGTAAAACCATTCCATTCGGTTCCCCTTTTCCTTAAAAGAAGCCGTGTCGGGTCTTTTTGATTTTTTTCGGCAAGTGAGCTGCGGTGCGCTCACGCACACCGCAGACTATCATGGTCAAAGGGCGGCTTCGATCTTCTTGGCCGCATCCGGCGAGACCCACTTCGTCCAGATGTCTTTATTTTCCTTCAGGAAATGCTTGGCGCCGTCTTCGCCGTTTGCCTGGTTGTCCGTCATCCAGGCCATCAGCTTGTTGACGGTCTCGTTGCTCCAGGAGCGCTTCTTCAGGTAGTCCATGACGTCGGGACCGGCCTTTTCGGAGAAGGTCTTGGCGACAAGGGTGACGACATGATCGGTCGGCCAGGCATTCGGCTTCGGATCGGGGCAGTCTGCCACGGTATTGCAGCGCTTCCACTCTGCCGCATCGGCCGGCACGCCTGCCTCCAGCTTCACCATCGCATATTTGCCGAGCAATGCCGTTGGCGCCCAGTAATAGCCGACCCAGCCTTCCTTCCGTTCGTAGGCCTTTGCAATCGAACCATCGAGACCTGCCGCCGAACCCGTATCGACCAGCGTGAAGCCTGCCTTGTCCGCCTTGAAGGCCTTGTAGAGCTGAGAGGTGACGACCGTACCGCCCCAGCCCTGAGGACCATTGAAGATCGCGCCCTTCTTCGGGTCTTCGGGATCAGGAAAGAGCTCCGGGTGCTTCAGCATGTCCGGTATGGTCTTGATATCCGGATGGGCGTCGGCGAGGTATTTCGGAATCCACCAGCCCTGCACGCCCCCGTCTGGAAGAGAGGTCCCGGCCACGACAAGGCGGCCTTCCTCGGTGCCTTTCTTGACGACATCCGGCAGCAGGTCGATCCAGGCTTCCGGCGCAATGTCCGGCTGACCCTTCTCGGCCATGGACGTGATGGTCGGGACGGTGTCGCCAACGGTAATCTCCGCGTCGCAGCCGTAGCCTTCGTTCAGGATGATCTTGTCGAGGTTCGAAAGGACCTCCGCGCTTTGCCAGTTCATGCTGGCGATGGTGACGCTGCCGCATCCGGCGGCGCTTGCATAGGAAGCTCCACCCAAAAGGCCGAATGTTATGCAGGTCGATGCCAATAGCTTTTTCATTATCGTTCCCTTTGTTTAGCGGCCTATCTTTTTCAAGGGAGCGGGGTGCCGCGAAACCCGCCCGCACGGTTGTCAGGATGTCTCTCCCATGCTCACCGATTTTCTGAACGCCGCGGCCAGGCCATGTCGCACTGCGGCATCGAAGCCGGAGGCGCGCATTTCCTCGATCGCCGCCGCTGTCGTGCCGCGATAGTTAAGGAAAGTGCGGACAATATCGTCCGGACATTCTTCTCGCCGCTCCAGCAGCCGGCCTGTGCCCGTCAGCATCGTAATGACCGCTCGTTGCGCTACGTCGCGCGCAAGCCCGTAATCTATCGCATGATCCATCATTGCCGCCGCAAGCAATACGGGGAAAGCCGGGCCGGAACCCGTAAGGCCCGTCAGATAGTCGATGTCGTTTTCGCTTGTGATTTCGTCTTGAACTCCACACGCATTGAAGATGGCACGCATCATAGCACGATCGCCGTCGGTAACGCTGCGCGAAGTGATCCACGGCGTATAGGAGCGCGCGACCTCCGCCGCTGCATTGGGGAGTGCCCGAACCGCTCGCTCGGTATTGTGGCGGGAACACAGGTGAGCCAGGCGCACGCCAGCCATAAGCGACAGTATCAGCTTACCATTCGCATTCACCGAAAGCGCCGGCCAGTCCTCAGGCCGCACAGAGAAAATGATAATATCCGATCTGTCTGCTAGTTCCTGGCTGTCCGTTGTCCAGAATGCGCCTGGAAAGCGATCCGTCGCCTTCCGGCGATAGGATAGTGACAGATTTCGAGGTTCGACGATGCCGGCGTTCAGAATTGAGGCGGCGATTGCGCCGCCCAGCCGTCCGGCTCCGCCGACCATGCCGATCCTCAGTGCAGCGCTCATCGTCCGCACCCTCCTAGTCGGCCTTGTATCCGTGCCGCGCGCGAAAACGATCGAGCTCGCGCTGCTGCGGAACCTGGCCCGTGTAGATTGCGATATATTCGGGGATGCGCTTCATTCGGAGCGCGATGTTTTCCTTGGACTGCATCGTGATATAGCCGATCTGGACTAGATAGGTCGTTCTCGCCCGAACGTCGGCCGAGATTTCGGAGTGGGCGAAGCGCATGAACATGCGCGCGAGGGCTTCGATGCGCGTCCGGTCGGCATCCTGAACTTCGCTCAGGATCTCTGCCGATTGGAGCGCCCAGCTTCTGATTGCGAACTCGAATTGGCTGTCGAACAGCTTTTCGTCGAGCCAGCAATCGAAAACATTGAGCATGGCTTCGGCCAATGTCTCCGCATAGGCCTCGGATTGCCTGACGATGCTGCCGGTATTCTTGTCGCGCCAACGCGCCACCAGCCCGGCCAGCAACTCTTCCCGATCTTTGAAGAACCAGTAGAAGCTGGTGCGGGACAGATTGAGCTTCTTGGCCAGCGGAAGGATCTTCACCGAGTCCACGCCGGATTCGAGAAGGGATTCGTAGGCAGCCTCCAGCCATCCCTCCTGTGATCCACGCCAGCCGCCATCGTTCAACGTTTGATCCATATGCCATCTCCTAACAAATTCCGGGGGTTGGCGCAAGAAAAATGTACACATATGTCAGGTGTGTCGACCCTGATGTTTTCTGGCTTGACACATATGTACATTCTTCATAGCGTTGTGGCCTGCATGCTTAATCCGGAGTCCGGCACATGTCGAATGATCCTCTCCTTCAGCCCTTTCAGCTCAAGCACCTGACGCTGAAAAACCGCATCATCGTCACCTCCCACGAGCCGGCCTATCCGGAGGATGGAATGCCGAAGGAACGGTATCGGGCCTATACGGTGGAGAGAGCCAAAGGCGGCGTGGCGCTGACCATGACGGCCGGGTCGGCCGCCGTCTCGCGCGACAGTCCTCCCGTCTTCAACAACCTGCTCGCCTATAAGGACGAGATCGTTCCGTGGATCCGGCAGATGACGGACGCCGTCCACGAGCAGGGCGCGGCAATCATGATCCAGCTCACCCATCTCGGACGCCGGACGCGTTGGGACAAGGGTGACTGGCTGCCGGTGGTCGCCCCATCGCATCACCGCGAAGCAGCGCACCGCGCATTTCCGAAAAAGCTCGAAGATTGGGATATCGAGCGCATCATCAAGGATTTCGCCGACGCCGCCGAGCGCATGAAGGCCGGCGGCATGGATGGCGTGGAACTGGAAGCCTATGGACATCTGATCGATCAGTTCGCCTCGCCGCTGACCAATGAGCTTGACGGTCCCTATGGCGGCCCGCTTGAGAACCGCATGCGCTTCTGTCTCGACGTGTTCAAGGCGATGCGAAAGCGGGTGGGCGACGATTTCATCCTCGGCGTTCGCTACACCGCTGACGAACGCCTTCCCGGCGGAACCGACAAGGCCGACGGCATCCAGATTTCGAAAATGCTCAAGGAAAGCGGTCTCATCGACTATCTGAATGTCATCCGCGGGCATATCGATACCGATCCAGGCCTTACCGACGTCATCCCGATCCAGGGGATGGCGAGTGCTCCTCATCTCGATTTTGCCGGCGAAATCCGCGCCGCGACGAATTTCCCGACCTTCCACGCCGCCAAGATCCAGGACGTCGCCACCGCTCGTCACGCTATCACCGCCGGAAAGGTCGATATGGTCGGCATGACTCGCGCCCATATGACCGACCCGCATATCGTGCGGAAGATCATGGAAAAGCGCGAAGACGATATTCGCCCATGCGTCGGCGCGAATTACTGTCTCGACAGAATCTACCAGGGCGGCCTGGCGTTCTGCATTCACAATGCCGCCACCGGGCGCGAGGCAACCATGCCGCACATCGTGGAAAAGGCTGCAGCCCGCAGGAAGGTCGTCGTGGTAGGAGCAGGGCCGGCCGGCCTTGAGGCCGCCCGCGTTGCCGCCGAGCGAGGCCATGAGGTCGTGGTCTTCGAGGCCGCCAACGATCCAGGCGGCCAGATCAGGCTGACGGCGCAGAGCGAGCGTCGGCGGGAGATGATCAGCATCATCGACTGGCGCATGAACCAATGCGAAAAGCATGGCGTCACGTTCCATTTCAACAGCTGGGCCGATGCCGAGACGGTCATCGCTCAGGACCCGGACGTCGTCATCGTCGCGACCGGCGGTCTGCCGCATACCGAGGTGCTGACAAAGGGCAACGAGCTGGTCGTTTCCTCCTGGGACATCATCTCCGGCGATGTCAAACCCGGCGCGAACGTGCTGGTCTTTGACGATGCCGGCGACCATGCGGGGCTGCAGGCGGCCGAGTTCATCGCCAAAGCCGGCGCGAAAGTCGAGATCATGACACCTGACCGGTCATTCGCGCCTGAGGTCATGGCGATGAACCTTGTGCCCTATATGCGTTCGCTGCAGAAGCTTGACGCCACCTTCACCGTGACGTTCCGGCTGGAGTCGGCCGAAAAGCAAGGCAATCAGATCATCGCCAATGTCGGAAGCGATTATGGTGGGGTTTCCAAGCAGCGCATCGTTGACCAGATCGTGGTGAACCACGGCACCATCCCGCTCGACGAGCTCTATTTCGAACTGAAGCCGCTATCGAAGAACCTCGGCGAGACCTCCTACGATCAGCTCTTGGCGGGTGAGCCGCAATCGGTCACGCGCAATGCCGAGGGCAGATTCCAGCTGTTCAGGATCGGCGACGCCGTCGCGGCCCGCAACACGCATGCCGCGATCTATGACGGCCTTCGGATCGCCAAGGATCTTTGAAACGCGAGGGCCGATCGCACGCTTGGATTCTCGCTGCCCGATGACGAGCGCCGCCTTGCGCGATACTTACCGATCCACGACCAGATCGCTGAGAGGCTTCGAACAACAGGGCAGGAAAAGCCCGGCGTCGATTTCCCGCTGCCGTATGCCGCCATTGTGGTTCATTTCGACCGAGCCTGAGAGCAGTTTGGATTTGCACGTTCCGCAGACGCCGTTCGCGCAGGAGGACGGCAGCCGCACGCCGGATTTCTTGGCAGATGACAGGACCGTCTGCTCGCTCGACACCTCGATCTTGCGCGCCTGTTTCACGAACTCGACCTGGAAGACCGCGTTGCCGGGCATCTCCTCCGCGGCAATCGCCGTCTCCTCGGTAATCGCGGCATCGAAGCTCTCTTCGATATAGTTGGAGGAAGGCACGCCGAGGCTTGACGATATCGAGCGGGCTGCGGCCATGAATGGCGCCGGGCCGCAGCACATGACGATTCTGTCGGCGATATCCGGCACTGCAAGCTTGATGAATTCCGGCGAGATGCGTCCGGTTAGCCCCGCCCATGACGGCTCTGCGCCGACGCCTTCCGGCAGGAAATGCAACCTCAGTCCCTTCATCCGCGAGGCCAGCCATGAAAGCTCGTGGCGGAAGATCAGATCGAGGGGCGTGCGGGCCGCGTGGACGAAGACAATATCCGTGGGCTCGCAACGATCGGCCAGATCACGCACGATCGACATGACCGGCGTTATGCCGGATCCGCCCGAAATGAGCAGGAGCTTTCGAGCGGCGTCGCGCGGGCGAATGAAATGCCCGAGAGGGCCTTGCGCTTTTAGCGTCATCCCGACGGCAAGATTGTCGTGGAGCCAATTCGATGCCCTGCCGCCCGGGACCCGCTTGACTGTCACCGTGAAGGCGTTGGGTCGATGCGGCGACGACGAAATGCTGTAGCAGCGCGGCTCTATATCGCCGCCGACAGGGATATCGAAAAGAAAGTACTGACCGCTTTGGAAGCCGAAGCGCTTGCCGTCAGGAGAGGCGAAGGTGAAGCTGCGCACATCATGCGTTTCCTGATGGATATCGATGCAGACCAGCGTGTCGTCGTGCTCCTTGTCCCAGTTGCCGGGGTTGCCCGCTTTGCTCTGCATCTGCAGGAGATCAGTAGCCATTGGCGCGCATCCGATCGATGTACCAGGTTGCAAACTTATCGAGATTGGTTTCCGAAAAGCGCGAATAGGGACCCGGCTGGTAAGCGGGATCGAGAGCCCCCGCATGCGAGCGCGCGACGAGGCTCGCATCTTGATCCGTGGTCGCGATCCAGACATCCGTCAACTTGTCGAGATCGTAGTCGACCCCTTCCACGGCGTCCTTGTGCACGAGCCATTTGGTCCTGACCAGGGTCTTGCCAGCCGACAAGGGTATGACGATTGCTACCACGGCGTGGTCGCCCATGAAATGGTTCCAGCTATTGTGACCCCACAGATGCGTGTCACCCAGATCCTTTCGCGTCATCTGTCCGAGCAATTTCGAGGATGCTGCCGTAGCGTCATGCGTCTGGGATTCGCCGGCTCCGGAGATGATCAGGCGCTGGGTCCTGAAGTTGGTCGCACAATCGACAAGCTGCTCGACGGCGGCGGACGGATATCCATCGGCCTCCCAGGCCGCGGTACGCTGTTCATAAAGCCGGAAGTGCTCTTCGGCCTGGGCGCGATCATCGGGGCTCAGAGCTTCGGGATCGAAACCGAAATCGAGATCGACGAACGACACGCAGAGTTCGGGATGGTTTGCGGAACAGTGATAGCACTCACGATTGTTTTCCATCGTGAGCTTCCAATTGCCGTCTTCAATGACGTCGGTCTGATAGGCCACTTTCGCATTTCTGATGTCATAGGGCGCCAGTCGTTCCGCCACGGTCTTTTCCAGCAGGGAAATATCCTCCGGCGGATTGTCGGAGAGACAGACGTAGATGAGCCCGCCGATCGATTTGAACGCGACGGGTTTCAGGCTGTGGCACTGTTTGTCGAACTCCTTGCCCATATGCGGCGCATAGCTCAGTTCGCCGGTCAATTCGTAAGTCCAGGTGTGGTAGGGGCAGACGAGCTTCGAGATGATCGTCTTGCCCGCATCGAGGAGACGCGAACCGCGATGGCGACAGACATTGTGCAGAACCCGAATCTCGTTGTCGTCGTCACGCAGGAGGATCAGGCTCGTCTTGCCGATGTCGATGACCGTAGCGTCGCCGGCTTCCGGTACATCGCATTCCAGCCCGACGCAAATCCAGTGCCTATGAAAGAACACATCCATATCCGCGTCGAAGACGTCTTCGCGCGTATAGAGGCCGGCCGGTAGCGAATACCCGTCCGCGCGCGCGTCGAGTAATGCCGAAATTGACGAAGGAAGCCTGTTTAGCATGAGTACCCCTTATGCTTTAATCTCAGCAGGGTGCGCTTGTCCCGTTGCGCTTTCAACGGCATTAATTCTCAAGTTCGCATAATGAAAACTCATGAATGGAGATGACGAATGCGGTTTCGGAGGCGTTTGCCGTCATTGACGGGGCTGCTGATGCTGGAAGCGGTTCTCCGGCATAAAAGCTTCACGGCCGCCGCCGGAGAGCTTGATGTCACCCAGGCGGCGGTCAGCCGGCAGATCGCTTTGCTCGAGGATGAACTTGGTCAGCCGATGTTCCTGCGCAAACACAGGGCAATCGAACCGACGGCCGCCTGCCTCACGCTGGGTTCGTCGCTGGCCCAGAGTTTTGCCAATATTGCCGACGCGATCGAGGCGATCAAAGCCTCGTCGCAGGACGTGGTTACCATAGGCGCGACGGTTGCTTTCTCATCCTTCTGGCTGCTTCCGCGACTGGCCGATTTTCGCGATCGCAATCCCGGCATACAAATCAGGGTTATTTCGCAGGACACAAAGATCGATCTCGACAGCGGTGAGGTCGATATCCTTATCCGATATGGTTTGCCGCCGTTCAATGACGGAACGGTCATTGCATCTCGCGGCGATGTTATCGTCCCGGTCTGCTCGCCGGAATATTTCAAACGACGCATTGCCGGTCCCTTGTCGGAGAAGGACGATTTCATCGAGACCGATGCGGTCGATCGGTCCTGGCTCTCCTGGACACATTGGCTCGCCAAATCGGGAGCGGCATTTGAAGCAAGACCCTCGCTCCGCTTCAATCACTATACAGAAACGATCTTTGCGGCACGTGCGGGCCAGGGCGTTGCCCTTGGCTGGAGCGCACTCGTCCAGACATTCCTGGACGATGGAACTCTCGTCGCTCTCGACGATTCCAAGCTGATGGACGAGGGGCGCTACAACGTCTTGCTCCCCTTGAAGGCGAGGCGAACGATGGCGGGCGACCAGGCTGCAGCCTGGCTGACGGCCGTGCTGCACGGCTAGCTCGCCGCATGCGTGGTTCCGCTCGCTGAGGTCGCCGCGAATACCGGCGGTCAGTGTCGTCTTCTTAATAAGACGCGCCACCTCGGCTTGTATTGTTGCGGCGTGGCGGAGCGGCGATCGGCCGTCTTTCGTATGTCTTGTGGGTATGGACAAGGCTCCGAAAATCCGACTGCAGGCGTCGGCAACGTACTTGCCTCACGATTATGTCTTGGTCTGCTGGATCAGCTTTCGGCAGGCGCGGATCGTCAATGCCATGACGGTGAGCGTCGTGCCCGCGATGCCGCTGCCGGGAAAAGCGCTGGCGTCGGTGACGACGACGTTCGGAACATCCCAAATCTGATTGTAGGCGTTGAGCACAGAGTTTCCGGGGTCGTTCCCCATGCGCGCGCCGCCGGTCTCATGGATCGCAGCGCCCATGCACATGGTCTTGCGGAACCACTTTCGGAACATGAAGCGGCTGAAGGGATCAGCATCGGGAAAGGCGCCGCGCCCCATTTCCTTGAGGCCGGTGGGGGAGCCGATGAATTCCAGATCTCCGCCGACGCCGCGCACCATGTCGACAAGCACATCCTCCTGCTGGCGCAGCAGCGCGCGCTCCTCCTCGCCCATGACGCAGCGGATATGCGGAACGGGAATTCCCCAGGCATCCCTGCGCCTCGTGTCGAGGGTGATGCGGTTGTCCGCATAGGGCAGCATGCGGCCGAAGCCGAAGAACGCCAGCCGGGCGGGTTGGTTGTCGGGCGTGGGCGCCCGGCCGATGCTGCCTTGATAGTCGAAATCGCCGCGGCCGACGTCACCGGCTCCGAAGCGCGGCATGAAGATGCCACCGGAAGGATTGTAAAATGGATCGGTCGGGGCGGAATCGTCGATGGCCCATCCCTTCGCCTTTGAAAAGGAACCGAAGGCAAGGCAGGGCAGCTGATCCATGAAATAGCGCCCGAGTGCACCGGAGCTGTTGCCAAGTCCCTGCGGGTGGCTGGCGGACGCTGAATTCAGAAGCAGCCGCACGCTTTCGATCGGCGAGGCAGACAGCACGACAAGGCCGGCGCGGACGGCCTCCATCTTGCCCGTGACGCGGTCGATGAACTCGGCACCCGTGGCCCGGCCCCCATTGCCGTCCGTCATGATGCGGCGAACGACGGCATCGTGGCGGATGGTCAGCCGCCCGGTCGCAAGCGCCTCTCTCAACGGCTTAGGCGTACGCTCGGCATCCGGGGCGATATAGCGCCAGGAGACGACGTGCCGCTGCGGCCAGCGGCTCTCCACTTCGTTCTTGAAGATCTGTTCGGCCGGCGTCAGCTTTGCCGGACGCGCATAGACGCCGTCCGGCAGCGTTTCCACCCCGTCGGGATTGCCGTAAAGCCCGAGGCAGGTTTCTACCTCTTCGTAGTAAGGTACGAGATCGCCATAGCTGACCGGCCAATCCATGCCCTTGCCGGTTCGCGACCTAATCTTGAAATCATCATCCGTCCAGCGCAGCAACACCCGGCCGAAGCTGTGCAGGCGGCCGCCGCCTTGCCGGCCACGAATCCAGAGGAAAGGCGCATCCTTCGGAGTCGTATAGGGATTCTTCCGGTCGTTGACGAAGAAATGGCTGAAGCGCTCGGTAAAGAAGGCCGCACGTGCCTGTATCGGCTGCCCCTTTGCCGTTGCGCGGGCGCGCTCCCAAATGTTGATGCTGCTGGCGGGCTGTTTCTTGCGCAAAGGATCGAAATCCTTTTCGCTCACGGCCGGGCCGGCTTCGAGCAAAAGCACCGAGAGGCCCTGAGCGGTCAATTCCTTGGCGGCAAAGGAGCCGGCAGCGCCCGAACCGATGACCAGCGCATCATAAATAGTCTGAGACATAGATTTTTCCGTATATTTCAGAGACGGACGCCGTCAGCGTCAAAGAGGGAGGCCTTGGCGATATCGAGACCGGGCGAAATTGTTGTGCCGGGCTGAAGCGTCGTGTCGCCCATGATGCGATAAGAAAGGCTTTGCCCGGCCCAATCGAACCAGACCACCGTGTCGGCGCCCATAGGCTCGATCACCGAGACGTTGCCTGTAATGGCCGGCAGAGACTCCGTTCCTCGGTCCGGAACGATATGTTCGGGCCGGATGCCCAGCGTGGCCGGACCCGGCCTGACAGGCGCAAGAAAAGGATAGCCGGCCAGATCGATGGCCAGGCCATTGCTTTCGAAGACCGGCGTCTCGGCCTTGATCGAGATATCACCCTTGATGAAGTTCATCGCCGGCGCGCCGATGAAACCGGCGACAAAGAGATTTGCGGGGCGGTGATAGATCTCCGACGGGCTTGCAAGCTGCTGGATGACGCCGTCCCTCATGATGGCGATGCGGTCGGCCAGCGTCAGCGCCTCGACCTGATCGTGGGTGACGTAGATCATCGTGTTGCCGAGGCTCTGATGCAGCTTCTTGATCTCGACACGCAGCTCGTTGCGGAGCTTGGCGTCGAGATTGGAAAGCGGTTCATCGAACAGGAAGACGTCGACCTCGCGGACGAGCGCCCGGCCGATAGCGACGCGCTGACGCTGGCCACCCGACAACTCCGAGGGGCGGCGATCGAGGAGCCGATCGAGATGCAGGAGCGATGCGGTGCGGGCGATACGCGCCTCGATCTCCGGCTTGGGCAGGCCGGCGACGCGCAGGCCGAAGGAGAGATTCCTGCGCACCGTCATGCGCGGGTAAAGCGCATAGGACTGGAAAACCATGCCGATGCCGCGGTCCTTCGGTTCTTCCCAGGTGACGTTCTTTCCGGAGATCCACATTTCGCCGTCGCGGATATCCTGCAATCCGGCGATCGCATTCAGGAGCGTCGATTTCCCGCAGCCCGATGGGCCAAGCAGCACGAGAAACTCGCGCGGAGCGATGTCGATGGAGAGCTTCTCGATGACGGTGTGGTCACCATAAGCGATCTTGAGGTCTTTGACCGATACGGCAGGCTGCATGGCATTATCCTTTGACGGCGCCGGCTGCGACACCGCGCAGGAACCAGCGGCCGGAGAAGAAATAGATGGCGAGCGGAACGACGGCGGTCAGGATGGTGGCGGCCATGTTCATATTGTAGGTGCGCTCGCCCATGGTGGTGTTGACGATGTTGTTGAGCTGGACGGTCATCGGCAGGTTGTCGCGGCCGGCGAAAACCAGGCCGATCAGGAAGTCGTTCCAGATGCCGGTGAACTGGAAGATGGAGGCAACCATCACCATCGGCACCGACATCGGCAGCATGATCTCGAGGAAAATGCGCCAGAAGCCGGCTCCGTCGACGCGGGCTGCCTTGCAGAGTTCTTCGGGAATGGCGACGAAATAGTTGCGGAACAACAGTGTGACCAGCGGCAGGCCGAAGATGACGTGAACGAGGACGACCCCGGCCACGGAATTGTAAAGGCTCAGATCGGCAAGCAGCCGCACCAGCGGATAAAGGAAGATCTGGTAGGGGATCAGGCCGCCGGCCATCAGCAATCCGAACAGAAGGTTCGAGCCTTTAGGCCGCCAGAGCGATAGGGCGTAACCGTTGATCGCCCCGATGGAAACGGAAATGACGACGGCGGGCACGGTAATCTTGACCGAATTCCAGAAGCCGATCCGCACGCCAAGGCACTGCGTACCCATGCAGGCGCCCGACCAGGCGGTCTTCCAGGCGCTGAAATCAAGGGTGTCGGGCAGCGCGAAGACATGGCCCTGGCGGATTTCGTCCATCGACTTCAGCGAAGTTACGAGCATGGTGTAGAGAGGCAAGAGGAAGAACAGTGCGGACAGGATCAGGAAGGCGTAGAGCCCGATCCGGCCGACACTGAGCCTGGACGGTTTGGCGCCACGGGGATGGGCAAGGGTCGTCATCGGTGTGCTCCCATTCTTCCGGCGCGCATGGCGAGCGCATAGCGGAACGGGGCGACGGCCATGACGACGGAAAGCACCAATACGGTTGCACCGGCGCTCGCAAGCCCGAGGTTTTGGCGTTCGAAGAGATTGTCCATGATGAATTTTGCCGGCACTTCGGTCGAGTAACCAGGGCCGCCGCCCGTCTGTGCCACGATCAGATCATAAGTCTTGATCACGCCCATGGAGAGCAGCATTCCAGATGCCGCAAGTGCCGGTCCGAGTTGTGGCAATATGATCGAAAGGTAGATGCGCCAGACCGGTATGCCGTCGATCTGGGCAGCCTTCCACTGTTCTTCGCCGATCCCGCGCATGCCGGCAAGCGCAATGACCATGACGAGCCCGGCGCCTTGCCAGACACCGGCAAAGACCACCGTGTAGATCGCCATGTCGCGATTGACGATCCAATCGAAGACGAAGCCTTGCCAGCCGAGTGCCCGCACGGTTGCCTGAATGCCGAGCGTGGGGTTCAGCATCCATTGCCAGATCAATCCCGTAACCACGAAGGACATGGCGTAGGGATAGAGGAAGATGGTGCGGAACATGCTTTCGAACCGCACCTTGCGGTCGAGGGCTGCTGCGAGAACGAAGCCAAGGGCGAGGCATCCTCCAACATAGAGAACACCGAAGATCAGCACATTCTCCAGCGAAGCGAGCCAGCGCGAGTTTTTAAACAGCCTGGCGTATTGCGCAAAGCCGACATAGTTGGATGACGGGAAGATCGTCGAATCCGTAAATGACAGGCGGACGGACCAGATCATGGTGCCGATATAGACGAGGATCGCGGCGATCCATGTCGGCAAGAGTGCAAAGGTCGCAGCCAGGGAACGTCTGCGCTTGGCTCGCATGGGCAAACTCTTTCAAAGCGATGGAGGGAGCCGATCGGCAATCATGGTGTCGACCGGCTCGAAATAAAGGCGCTATTCGAAGATGGCGAAAAACTTCTCCGCAGCCGCCGCGCTATTCTCCGAGGGGTTGCTCCAGAACTCGTCGACGAAGTCGTTGAGCGCGCCTGCCTGCTGCGGCGAGAGGATCAGCGCCTGATCCGGAACGATCCTGCCCGCGCCCATCAGTTCGAGGCCCTTCCGCGCGCAAATGTCGAGCTTCGATTTGTCGACGTCGGTACGTATCGGCACCGAGCCCTTCTTCAGCGAAAAGGCGACCTGCACTGCTGGATCCATCGCGACCTCGGCCAGCAGCGCCTGGCCGTTTTGCGATGCCGCATCGGCGATCTTCGGGAAGGAGAAGGAGTCGGCGACATAGACCATGCCGGGGGATTGCGGTGCAAGCATGCAGCCATAATCCTTGCCGAGCTCTTTGCCGGCCGCGACGAATTCGCCCTTGGCCCAGTCGCCCATGAACTGCACGCCGGCCTTGCCGGTGATGACCATCGCCGTCGCATCGTTCCAGTTGCGCCCCGCGGCCCCCTCGTCGACATAGGCGCGCAGCTTGCCGAGAATATTGAGCGTCTTCGTCACGCTTTTGACGGATGCGTCGCTTTTGTCCTTGTCGACATAGATCTTGAGGAAGCCGTCCATGCCCGCCTGCGTCAGCAGGATCATGTTGAAGACCTTGGATTCCTGCCAGGACTGGCCGCCCCAGGCAACCGGCTGAATGCCGGCGGCCTTGAGCTTGTCGAGGGAGGCGAAGAATTCGTCCCAGTTTTTGGGCTCGCCGTTCACGCCGGCCTTGGCGAAAGCATCCTTGGAGTAGAAGACCCAGCTTTCGCCGTGGGCACCGGTGGGCGAGAGATAGACCTGGCCATTATAGGTAATGAGGTCATGGATCGATTTCGGCAGAACCTCCGCCCATTTGCCAGCCTTCGCGATATCGTCGATCGGGCGCAGCAGGCCTTGGCCGACGAAATCGGCATTGGCAAGGCCGAGCACCGCCTGCTTTGCTGCTGGCGGATCGCCGGCGACCAGCCGGTTCTGGAAGGCGGCGTCGGCCGCACCGAAACCGGCGATGGACGAGTCCTTCCAGACCCCGCCGCGCTTTTCGAATTCCCGCTTGATGACATCGAGGGCAGCGGCTTCGCTGCCCGATGTCCAGGATGTCATGACTTCCGCCTTTGCCTTGTCTTCGGCATGGGCGGGAGCCGAGGCTGCCGCAAGGGCTGCTCCGACCACAAGCAATTTCATCGTATTCTTCATTGTTCCACCTCTTCAAGAAGGCCCTCTTTGCGGGGCCATTGGTTTTCAGATCATGCAATCAGCGATAGATCGGCAGCAATGCCTGCCGTACCAGCGTCAGGCCGTTGGCGATGTCGCCGACGGGATCGGGCGCGGCGTCCAGCTCCAGAATGGCCCAGCCTTCATAGGCGCGCTCGCGCAGCAGCCTGATCCAGCCCGGCCAATCGACGCGGCCGAGCCCGAAGCCGCAGAAATAGGGACGATGACGATCATGAATATGTTTGTCGATCGGCGTGTCGGCCGGCATCGGTCCAAGCGCGTCCTTCCAATGGGCGATGATGACCCGTTCGTGATGGCGGTCGACGACAGCAAGCGGATCGGACCCGGCGACGATGATATGGGCAGTGTCCGGGCACATGTGGACATAGGCGGGGTCCGTCAGCAGCATCAGGAGATCGACGTCGCGGGAGGCGGCAAAGATCGAATGCGCCTCCGTGTGAACCGCAAGACGCACGCCCTTGGCGTAGAGGATCGCGCCAAGCCGGTTGAGGAAGTCGGCGATCTTGCGGGCCTGCTCGAAATCGAAGAACCGAACCGGCTGAGCGCCTGGCGTCTGGCGCAGCGGTGCGCCGATGACCATGATATCGCCGCCGCAGGCCTTGAGAAATGCGGCATATTTCTCCGCCTTGTCGATGATGGCTGCCTGTGCCGACACTTCGGTGAAATCGCCGGCCGCCTCGAGTTCGGCAAAGAAGCCGCTCGCCAATGTCAGGCCGCGTCTGGAAAGCTCGCTGGCGAAGGCCTCGACCGATCCATAGGTTTTCGTCGCATCCTGCCAGTTGAAGGGCGAGAAGGTCAGCTCGACGCCGGTGACGCCCGATGCCTCAACGGCATCGAGGATCTTGTCCCAGAAGGCGCGGGGTTCGCTGCGGGAAAGCGCGATTATGCCGTCGTAGTCCTCGACGCCCCAGAAGCCGGGATGAAAGAAGGTGACGAGATCCACGCCAAAGCGAAGCCGTTCGGTCGAGCTCATGATGCTGTCCGTTCTCGAGGGTAGGGATCATCATCCACAGAGTCCACCCCGAGATGATTAATCCGATAATGATTTCAATTTGCTATTGTTTGGCAAACGTTTGCCATAACTTGATAGTAGACAAGTCGTTTCCATATGCAAGCGATTTTTGGCAAACGTTTGCTATGCAGAAGGGATTGCCGTAGCATCCGACGCGGCAGGGATCGGGAAGGAAACAAAAAAGTGAAAGATAACAAGAACGTACCCACGGAGGACTATTCCGGCCCTCTGATGGCGGATGTCGCAAGGCTGGCGGGAGTGGCGATCTCCACCGTCAGCCGTGCCCTTACCAATCCCGGGCGCGTCAACGAGAAGACACGCGCCAAGATCGACGCGGCCGCCAAGCAACTGGGCTACACGCCCAATGCCATGGCGCGGGGCCTCAGGGTCGGCAAGTCCACTACGGTCATGATCATTCTGCCGGGCTCGCTCTATTACGGCGTCTCTCAGGTCATTCCCCAGGTCCTGCAGAGCATCAACAAGGCCCTGCTGCAGAATGGCTACAATCTGATGATCGCCAATCTCGGCCGCGACGCGGAATCCGAGCGTCATATTCTCGATCTGGCGTTCGGCGGCACCATTCGCGGCGCCATCATCCTTTCCTCGAAGCTGCCCGAAGTCGATGGTCGATCTCTTGCCAATGCCGGCTTGCCGATCGTTTCCATGCTGCTCGACATGAGCGACGCCGGCGTGCCGAGCGTCGTGACCAACGATCGCGAGGCGGTGCGGGACGCGACGGCCGGGATGATCAAGATGGGTCATAGGCGCTTTTTCTATATTGCCGGTCCGCAGGATAATTATCACGATGTCGAACGATATGCCGGTGCGCTGGAAGCGCTGCACAACGCCGGACTTTCGCCAGATGCGCTGTCGCGATCCGGCGGTAATTTCGACTATCAGAAGGGTTTCGAGATCGGCATTCAGGCTGCCGAAGATTTCGCGCGCCTCAAGGATCGGCCGACGGCCGTGATCGCCACCAGCGATGACATGGCGATCTCCTTCATAAGCCGCATGCAGAAAGCGGGGCTGCGCATTCCCGAGGATCTGTCGGTGGTTTCCTTCGATGGCGCACCGGTTTGCGAATTTTGCTTTCCGCCGCTCTCGACCATCGAGCAGCCATTCGAGGAGATGGGACAGGTGGCCGTGGCGCGCCTGCTTGATGCGATCGGACATGCGAAAAAGGGGCGGGATATGCGTGCTGTCATCCGCAGCAGGCTTATTCTGCGCGAGAGCATCGCTTCGCCGAAGCCGATTGGTTTATAGCCTGATGCGATCGGATGGTGGCATTGGCCGCCTGCACCTGAAGGAAGCGCGGGCGACAATCTTTATCTGGCTCAGCCGGCCGATCCGGCAAGGGTAGGCGACATGGAGTGAACGGATTATCTACGGGCGCAGCTGAGAAGGCTATGTAAATCGATTTGCAAAAGCATTTGCAAATCGATTTACAATGTCATAGCGTGGCCCTATGACCACGATCGCCAAAGTTGCCAAGCGTGCCGGAGTTTCACCGACCACAGTGTCGCATGTCCTCAATCATGCCGACCGCGTCTCGGCGGATATGCGCAGGCGCGTCGAGGAAGCGATCGCCGAGCTGGGTTATGTGCCGAACCCGTTCGCACAGAGTCTCAGGACCGGCCGCACCAATCTCGTTGCCATGCTGATCCCGGATATCCGCAACCCCTTCTACCCGGAGATGGTACAGGCGGCGCAATCCGACCTCGAAGCGATCGGGATCGATCTCCTGGTTTTCAATACCGATGTACCGGGCGGCCATTCCCAGGAGCACGGTACGCACTACCTTCGCCAGATCCGCAGCCGTCGGATCGACGGCCTCATCGTCGGCGATTTCGCACTGCATGGCATGCACGATGCCTTGCTCGAAATCGATCTGCCAACCGTATTCATCGGCGACCTGCCGAACCAGGCGGTCGACAGCGTCAAGATCGATGATTTCGGTGGCGGCCGTCAGATGGGAGCCTATCTGGCCCAGAAAGGTCACCGCCGGATCGCACATCTGACCGGACCGTCCTTTTTTGCCGAAGCCATGGCGCGCGCCGCCGGCTTTGAACAGGGCCTGCGCGACAACGGCGTCGAGCCGATCGCCGAATTGCGACGTGAGGGAAGCTATCTCGGCCCGTCAGGGGAAGAGGCCGTCGATTGGCTTCTGGCGAATTATCGGAACGATCTGCCGTCCGTAATCTTCTTCGGAAACTACCTGATGGCTGCAGGCGCGCTTGCCGCCTTCTTCGATCGCGGCATCAGCGTGCCTGATGATATCGGCATTGCCGTCTTCGGCGATCAGCCGCAGCTCGAATATGTCAGGCCGCGGATTACGAGGGTCGGCAACACGCCGTCGCTGCTTGCCCATCGCGCAACCGAGATGCTGCTGGAGAGGCTTTCGGGAGCTTATGCAGGACCTGCGCGTTCGGACGTGATCCCCTGCAATCTGCACGTCTTCGATACCGCATGAAGTGAGGCTCCGTCACCCGGGAGGAGTGTGGTGGCGGCAATATTGAAAAATGGGAGGAAGTCATGACTGGTAAGGATAAATTCGTCACCGCCGCAACCCGTCGCAGCCTGCTCAAGGGCGGAGCGGTCCTCGCCGCCGGTGCCGTGGTCGGATTGAGCGGATTTCCCTATATATCGCGCATGGCCGTGCGGGCGCAGAGCGCGCCGCTGAAGTTCTGGCAGTTCTACGCGCCGGGCGGCCCGGTCCAGAGCCAGATTGACTGGTTCGAAAAGGCGGTCGCGGCCTGGAACGATAGCCATCCGCAGAAGATCGAGCTCGAATATGTGCCGAACGCGGAATACATCAACGGGCCGAAGCTTGCGACCGCATTCGCCTCCGGCGAGGGGCCGGATATCTTTCTCATCTCGCCAGGTGATTTCCTGCGCTATTACAATGGCGGTGTCCTGCAGGACCTGACGCCTCATATCGACGCCAAGGAGGATTTCCCCGAGAGCGTGATCGCCAACCGCATGGTTGACGGCAAGATCTACGGCATTCCGATGGAAGTCGAGCCTATGGCCATGTATTATTCGGTCAAGGCTTTCGAAGAGGCGAAGCTGAACGAGAACGATGTCCCCAAGAGCTGGGACGATCTGCTCGAGCTCGCCAAGAAGCTGACGACGCCGAAGCGCTTTGGCGTCTTGTTCGAGACCCAGCCCGGCTATTACCAGAATTTCACCTGGTACCCTTTCCTCTGGCAGGGCGGCGGCGAATTCCAGGGCAAGGACGGCAAGAGCGCCTTCGATTCACCTGCCACGGTTCAGGCGCTGAAGTTCTGGCAGGATGCCATCAATTCAGGCGCTGCCCCGCGCCAGGTCATGGGCAGTGGTGCGAACGACACGGTCGCCAACCTGGCCTCGGGCTATTGCGCCATCCAGAACGTCGGCATCTGGGGTATCTCGCAATTGCAGAGCAATGCCAAGGATTTCAAATATGGCGTCTTCCGCCTGCCGACCCCCGCAAACGGCAAATACGTGACCGTCGGCGGCGGCTGGGCCTTCGTCGCCAATGCCAAGGGCAAGAACCCGGATGCGGCGGCGCAATTCTGCGCCTGGGCGCTGGCATCCAAGGACAAAGGCTCCGTACAGCGCGTCGCCGATTGGTGCACCAAGGGCAAGTCGGACATGCCGCCGCGCGAAAGCGCCCTTGCCGCCGGCGGCGATGCCTTCAAGACCGGAATGATCGGCAAGTTCGCCTCCGATGTCTATCCCGGCACCCGCGCCGAACCGCGCCTGCCTCCGGAAGTTTATAAGATCATCTCGGACGCGATCCAGCAGACCCAGCTCGGGGGCGCCGATCCACAAGCGACGGCAACATCCGCCTCGCAGCAGCTCGATGCGTTTCTCGGCTCTTACAGCGGCGCACCCATTCTCTAGGAAGAACCGTCGGCCGCTTCGGCATTAGCCGGAACGGTCGGCTCTCTTTTTGGGACGAGATCATGACGACAAGTGCAGATGCGACGACACTCCATGCGGATGGCAGACGGAAAGGCCTTTCGGCTCGGCATCGAGAATGGATCGCAGGCTACCTCTTCGTGCTGCCCGATGCGCTCGGCCTCTTCCTCTTTCTCGGCGTGCCCATGCTTTTGTCGCTCGTGCTGAGCGTCTACGAAGTCGACGGCTTCGGCGGTTACAATTTCGTTGGAGCCAGGAACTATGTCCGCATGTGGCATGATCCCCTGTTCTGGAAAGGGGCGAGGGTAACCGCACTTTATGCCGTCATGCTCGTGCCGTCGCTTTATGTCACGGGCCTGGGGCTGGCACTTCTCGTGCAGCAGACCAATCGCTTCAACGCGGTCATCCGCTCGATGTTCTTTGCACCCAACATGGTGAGCCTCGTTGTCGTCGCCCTCGTCTGGCAGTTCATGGTGATCGACAAGATCGGCGTCGTCGGCCAGACGATGGCCGGCCTCGGCCTTCCTACGATCTCCTTCCTTGGCGATCCGAACTTCGCGCTGATCACCGTGGTTCTCGTCAGCCTCTGGTTCCTGATGGGCTTCTATATGCTGATCTTCCTCGGCGGGCTGCAGGATATACCGAAAGAATATTACGAGGCGGCGATGATCGATGGCGCCGGTCCGGTCAAGTGTTTCCGCTATATCACGCTGCCGCTGCTGAAACCCACCAGCTTCTTCGTTTTCATGGTTTCGATGGTGGCAGCCGTTGCCGGCGCCCAGGCCTTCGACATCATCTATGTCATGACCAAGGGTGGGCCGGCCAATTCGACGGCGGTGCTGATCGTCTACATCTATCAGCAGGCCTTCTCCTTCGGCGCCTTCGGCTATGCAGCCGCAATGTCGTCGATCCTGGTCGTCGCGCTCATGATTGTCACGGCCATCTTCTTCGCCGTTACGCGCGGAGGACGTTTCGACCATGCGGAATGATGCTTCCAATGCCTATTTTTCGCGGTCGCAGGTCACATTGGTGCGTTGTCTGTGGATGTTGATATCAGCCATCTTGGCGTTGATGACGCTGTTTCCGCTGCTCTGGATGGTGTCGATAGCCTTCAAGCCGGCTGCAGAATCCTTCTCATCGAACCTTATTCCGGAATCGCCGACGCTCGACAATTTCATCTATGTGCTGACGGGCGTGCCCTTCATTCGCTACATGCTGAACAGCTTTTTCGTCTCGGCGACGGTGACGATCATAGCGCTTTTCTTTCATACCATGGCTGGTTATGCCCTTGCTCGGCTGCGCTTTCCCGGGCGCGAGATCATCTTCCTGGCTATTTTCTCGACATTTCTCGTCTCGCTGCCCGTCGTCATTGTGCCGTTGTTCATCATCGTCAAGACGATGGGCATGATCAATTCCTATGCGGGCCTGATCGTTCCCGCGATCTTCAATGCCTTCGGTATCTTCCTGCTGCGGCAATATTATCTGTCTCTTCCACGCGAGATAGAGGAGGCGGCGGTGATCGACGGCGCGGGCTACTGGCGCATCTATTGGAGCATCATCTTACCCTTGAGCCGGCCGATCATGTCGGCGCTTGCCATCCTGTTCTTCCTCGCCAACTGGAACTCCTTCCTGTGGCCGCTCACCATCACCTCCAATCCCAATCTCTGGATGGTGCAGGTCGGCATCGCCAACTTCAAAAGCCAGTATTCGGCATCCTGGAACTACATGATGGCGGCCTCTACCATCGTCGCCATTCCCACTCTCATCCTCTTCGTGATTTTCCAGCGGCAGATCATGGATTCGCTGAAGACCAGCGGCCTGAAATAGCCGGTTTCATTCAAGACAGGAGACATTCATGAGCAATCTCGGCCTTTCACCCCTGCGCGGGCTTGCGAAACTGCGCGAAGCAAAGACGCGCCGCTTTTCGAGCTACGACCGCACCGGTGGCAACGACGATCGCTTCCATATCGAACCGGGAAAGACGGAGGTCATTGCCGAGCACTCGGGAGCGGGCATCGTCACCCATATATGGGCGACGCTTGCCTGTGAGAGCGAGAATTTCCTGCGCAAGATCGTGCTGCGCGCCTATTGGGATGGCGAGGCGCAACCGAGCATCGAAGCGCCGATCGGCGATTTCTTCGGCATGGGCCATGGCCGCACCGCAAATTATGCCAGCCTGCCGATGCAGGCGAGCCCGGAGGACGGCAAGGCGTTCAATTGCTATTTCCCGATGCCCTTCGGTTCGCACATGAGGCTGACGATCACGAACGAGGCCGAGCACGATCTGCTCTTCTACTATTATGTCGATCTCGAACTGCATGAAGAGCTCGAAGAGGGCATGGGACGCTTCCACGCGCAGTATCGCCAGTCGCAGCCCCAGGGCATGAGCGACGCAGGCCTCACCAACGAGGAATATCTCTTCGGCGGTGAGAATGTCGATGGCAGGGAAAACTATACCATCCTGGAGGCGGTAGGGCACGGCCACTATGTCGGCGTCCTCTACAGCGTCTATTCGCGCCGCCGCTCCGATGTCTGGGACTGGTACGGCGAGGGCGATGATATGATCTTCATCGACGGCGAGCATGGACTTTCGGTGCCGGACACGGTGCGCAAGCCCGACCCGCGCATCGGGCCGAAGGCAGAGCTGATCGAGCCCCGGCCTGAATCTACGCCCGGCGTCAACGATGCCTGGCCGCCGACGCTGCACGGCACGGGAACGGAAGATTATTTCAACACGGCCTGGTGCCCGACCCAGGAATACAGCGCTCCTTATCACGGCATCGTCGCCGCGGGAGGTCCGAACTGGACCGAGCCCGTCACGCTCTACCGCTGGCACATCGAGGACCCGGCGATCTTTCAGAAGCACATCCGGGTGACGATCGAGCACGGTCACGCCAACCGTCGTTCCGACGACATTTCCTCGGTTGCCTTCTGGTATCAAGCCGAACCGCACAAGCCGTTCGGCGCTTTTCCCGCCGTTACCGAGCGCGTGCCGACTTTTCGCCGGCCGTTCAAGGAAATGGAAATCGCAGTCAAGAAGGCGAGAGGATGAAGGCGAAGGTCTCTTTGTTGCATCTCGAAGACAGCGATATGAAGTTGATGACAATTCCCATTCTGAACCTTGATTTTGCGCAGATACGCCCCTAAAAAGGGTCATAAGTGACCTTTTTGAGGCTTGCCATGACAACGATCAGTTTAAAGGATGCCAAAGCGTCGTTTTCCCATGTCGTCGATCAGGCCGCGGCCGGCGAGTTCGTGACCATTACGCGCCACGGGCGCGCTGCGGCCGTTGTTGTCAGTGTGAAGGCGGCCGAGGAGGCAAAAAAAACGATGCGTAAGGGCCGTCCAAGCCTGGTTCAATATCTGAAGACCTTTCCGGTTGATCCCGATCTTGCCGACGAGGTTTTCTCCAGGAACCCCGCTCCCTCTCGTGAGGTCGATTTGTGAGTTTTCTTCTCGACACCAACGCGGTCTCCATGTTCGCCCCGTCCGAAGCGAGTGCGTCGAACACTTTTGCCGAATGGGTGGATGAACAGGACCGGCAGGACGCAATCTACCTTTCGGCGCTGACGATCCATGAGATCGAGAAAGGTGTCCGGTTGTTGGAAGCAAGAGGTGCGAAGGCAAAGGCCGCCGGGATTCATACCTGGCTGCGAGGATTGATTGCCGGATACGGCGATCATATCTTGCCGGTCGATAAGGACGTTGCTCTTGAATCGGGCAGGCTGGAGGCCAAAGCCGTCGGCGCGGGACACAACCCTGGCGCGGCAGACGCTATCATCGCGGGAACGGCAAGCATACATAAGCTCACCATAATTACCGCCAATCTCAAACACTTTCAGCCGTTCGGCGTAACCGTCAAGTCACCGGATCAGGTGGGGCGCTGACGCCATCTCGACAGAATGTTTCGCGCCTTTGCCGCCGCGGCAATGATCAGATGGCGGTAAAGCCGTTGTCGACGAAGAGATGGATGCCGTTGACGAAGTTGGACTCGTCCGAGGCCAGATAAAGGGCGGCACGGGCCACATCCTCGGGCTCGCCGATCCGGCCCTGCTGCGCGGCGATCGCCGCATCCGAGACGTCGACGCCAAGGGCCTGCAGCTCGGCCACTTCGCGCAGTCCATGCGGCGTGCGGATGAAGCCGGGGCAGACGGCATTGCAGCGGATATTGCGATCGCGGAACTCGACGGCGATCGCGCGGGCAAACATGTGCACCGCCCCCTTCGTCGTGTCGTAGAGCACTTCCATCGGCGTTGCGGCAACCGCCGAGATCGATGAGGTGCAGACGATGGAGCCGCCGCCGGCGGCGATCATGCCCGGCAGTACGGCCTTGGTCGTCAGGAACATCGAGCGGACGTTGACGCCGTGGAGCCATTCCCATTCCTCGAGCGTCGTTTCGAGAAACGGCTTGATGACGATGGTGCCGGCATGATTGAAGAGTACGGTCACCGCCCCGAAGCGGTCTTCGATGCTTTTGACCGCCGAATTGACCGCCGCCTCGTTCGAAACATCGGCAACCCAATGGTCGGCAATGCCGCCGGCGTCGCGGATCTCACGCACGGTCTCAGCCGCCGCATCGCCGTTTCTGTCGACGATCGCAACCTTCGCACCTTCCGCTGCAAACAGGCGTGAGGCTGCTCCACCCATGCCGGTGGCGCCGCCTGAAATGATGGCGATCTTGCCCTTGAGCCTGTCCGTCATGCATTCCCTCATCTGCCGCGCGCCCAAGATCGACGCGAATGCGGTCTTTCGACACGGTTGTTCAAAGCCTCCGACCCCGCCGAGGCTATTGCGGAAGATGCGCTTGGTTCTTCTGCGAGGCAAGAACAATCAAAGAGACCGATTCCGGACTTCTCCTCATCGCAGGTAGTGAATATGCGGGCGGCAGTGGTGGGTTGAGGTCCCGACCCTGGCCTCGACGGCAAAGACGTGTCTCAGCAGACTTTCGGTCAGCACGTCTTGCGGTGTGCCGGAGGCGACGATCCTGTCCTGCTGCAGGACGATCACAAGTTTTAAGATTGGAGGGTGCTCCAAGCACCCTCGCTGACCTTCGGACGGCACGACGTCGTTTTGCGATCAAAGCAGAAGCCGCGCAGTCTCGCCGTGCCGTGTCAGACATTCTACTGCTTGCTTATCGAACGATACAAACGTTTCTCCTGCCTAGGTGCTGCAGCAAATCCCGCTTTAGCGTGACTTGCCCTTTCATTGTTACGGCAGTGACGTCATAGGAAATTCCTCTTCTGAGGACATTCTAAATAGTAATTGAAAAGATCATTACCAGCAAGCCAAGTCGATATGGTCGTGTGCGCCGATCTTAAGTCACAAGCGGTTTTCGAAAGCCATATATCGTTCCGACAAAGGTCTTCACTCTTCTGTAAGACTATCGTCGAGCACCATAGATCGCCCGCGCGACGTCCTGCGGATAGGCTCCCAGGCAACCTTCGACTGCCGTGTTGGACATGACAGCGGCGGAAATGCCTTCAATCGGATCGATAAACCAATTGTGTCCATAAACTCCGCCCCACGTTACCGATCCCTTTGACATCGGAACCTCAGCCAAAACAGGATCCTGGATCACCGCGCCCAAAAAGGAAAATCCTTGTCCCGGCTCGCCTGGACGAGGGATGTCGCCTATCTGGTTGAGAAGCGCCGCCTTCGCGGTCTCACCCTTCAAAATCGGTGCGCCGCCCTGACGAATGGCTTCGAGAAAGGCAATCAAGTCCGGCGCCGTACCTACCATGCCGGCTCCACCGGACTGGAAAGCCTTCGGGTTGAACAGCCGGGTCGGCGCAAAGGTCAGCAAGTTCCCGTCACTATCCGGAACCAGATGACGATCATCCATCCGGATGGCGATCGGATCGCCATCAGCGTAAGGCGTAGCAAGCCGCTCCGGATCACTGATCGAGAAACCGGTGTCGCTCATGCCGAGCGGATCCGTCACATGTCGACGCACAGCTTCGTCCAGGCTGCAAGCTTCGATCTTGGCGATGACTGCTCCAAGAACATCGATGGCGATCGAGTAGGACCAAAGCGTGCCCGGTGCAGCCAGGAGCGGAAAGGTCGCTAGTCGGCTGAAGTTCTCTTCGAAATCCATGTCTGTGTCGGAAAGGCCGGCATTGTATAACCGTTCCGATGGCGTTGTTTTCGAATCTGCGCCGTAACTGAGACCTGCCGTATGCGTCAGCAGATGGCGGATCGTGATATCGGCTATCTCTCCATTTGGCTGACTGGGCCGGAAATAGGGAAGGTAATCACGTACGAGGTCGCCAAGCGCGAACCTGCCCTTATCGACAAGAGCCAGAGCGGTGGCTGCCACAAGCGGCTTAGTCACCGAAGCGAGACGGAATATGGTCCGCGTTCCAGTCGGCTTTCCCATTTCGCGATCGGCATAACCGGCAGCGCGGCTATAGACGGTCTCTCCGTCCTTGACGACGACCACGACGGCCCCGACGATCTTTCCGGCCATGATCGCCCTTTCGATAACCGCATCGATCCGCGTCTTCATCAAAAGCATCCTCCCGTGCGTCCGAACAAGCAGGCACAGAACTATCTATGCCATTTGTGTTCGGCAAGGCCTGAGGGAAGGCGTCGAGTAGAAAGGCTGGCGATTATCGATGCAGTGGTTCAAGCAAGCAAACGCGCCGCCCACTGGAACAGGAAAAGATGGCACCGCAGATGGTGTTTCGAGTACCTGGGGACGAGCAGCTACATGACTGGACGTGGGAGAGCTTCATCATTGCAAACCGGCTCCCGGAATAGCTGAAATTGGGCTCGGATTATGTGCGACTGGCTCACGGCGTTTCCATGCATTGGGAATGAAACTTGCCGATCTCGAGAGATCAATTTGACAAACTTTGCCAAGTTCAGCATGCTTACTTGCATGATGGAGGCGTGAATGGCTACGATGAACGTATCTCTTCCGGACCTAATGAAAGATTGGGTCGAGGCGCAAGCAAAGACTGGGCGGTATTCCAACGCTAGTGACTATGTGCGTGACTTGATTCGCAGAGACCAAGTTCGCAATGATAAGATTCTCGCCATGCAACGCTTTGTTGAGGACGGTCTTAAGAGTGGCGTTGGTAGCCGGTCGAAGGATGAACTCTTTGCTGCGGCAGTCGCGCGCGCGGAAACAACGCCCGGAAGCAGATAATGCATTTAAGCCTCTCAGTTGAGGCGGAAGAGGACATCATTGCGATCGCCGCGCAAGGCGTACGCATGTTCGGATCCATACAGGCAAGGCGATATCAGGACGACTTGTTCGCTGTGCTTGACCTCATTGCCGCCAACCCGCGAATGACACGTGAGCGAAAAGAGATTTCGCCACCAGTTAGAATTCATCCGTTCAAAGCCCATCTTATTGTCTATCGGATCGAGGAAAACGGAGCAATTTTCGTGATCCGAATACGCCATGTACATGAAGACTGGGCAGGCGATCCTGTCTAGATGTGAGGGGTTGAGGCGCGGCAGTAGCGTTGCCACATTATCTGACGTTCCTTAGACCTCTTCTGGCGGAAAGCACATGCGATCTGCCTAATTGGCTGGAGATGGCACGCGCAAAAGGAGGCTGGGAAAACTTCGGCGAAACCAACCGACACCAGGTGTCAGAGGAAGCATGAATCGTCTCGTCAGCGAGGCGGATCTGCAATCATCCGGCTTTAGGATTTCGATGCATGCGCCGGTTTGCTCTTTCGTTTCGTCGACGCCATGTCTCGGAGCTCCTTTTCGGTCATCGAATTGACCATGCTCTTGGATGCACCTTTCAGTTCGCTTTTCTTCTTCTCGCCCCGTTTGGCGGCAAGGGCGGCACCAGCAGCCATTTGCTGCGACTTCGATTTTGCAGGCATATCTGTTCTCCAGAATATCGGCGATATCGAATCGGAACGACCGGCGCGGCTCGATGTTCCGAACGGTCCTCAAAAGCTCCAACGCACCTTGCATTGAAGCAAAGTGCAAGAGATCCCCTCAACGTCAGGCATTACTTACGAACCAGGTCCTTAATCCGAAGAATAAAGTGCGCGACAAGGTAACCTTGGCTTTGCCGTCGACGCGCACCTGTGGCGTGCCAACGAGATCGCCGGCACGCGACTTCGGCGCCTTCCTTGCCGCTGGTTCGCTCAGTTTTCGATTTACCAAAGCAGCGTCCGCCTCCCGCTGCGGCCATGGCACAGTGGCTGGATTCCAGCGGAACATTCGCTTCTCAGCCATGTTCGGGCATGTGGACTTGTCTCCCTGTCGAGGGCGCGCAAGCTCAAATTTCACAAGCCACAGGAGGGCCGGATGGTCGGCAAAAAGACCCATGAACAGCAATTGCGCATCATCGAAAAGCGCGAAAAGACGGCAGGCGCCGACAAGGGGTTCGACGCAGCCGGTGATCTGCAAAAATCGACAGCCGAGCGCGCTCGCCAGAGGCCTGAACCGTCAGGAAGGGGCGCCAGAGATAAGCGCTGACCAGTTTTCCGAAGAGTGCCTCCAGGTTCCGCCTATCCTTCGCAAGGTTGCCGAGAAGATGCCGTTGTTCAACGGCTAATTGGGGTTGAAGGTTGCGCCCCCAAAAGCCATTCATGGCTATCATGTCGGCTCCAGCCACAGTTAGCCCTGCGGGCTGGAGGCGGTTATATGGCCGCAGCTCTTTTCATTCAACAGAGCGCTATAGGCTGCAATCAGCCTATCCGCATCGACTTCGCTCTCTTGTGGCCCGAAGCTGAGGTGGCTCACCATGAAGTCGGAAAAAATCGCGGTAGGGCGATTGAGGAGGGCCGGCAACTCGATCGTCAACAGGCTTTCGTCATCGCCTTTGGGAAGCGCCATGTGGATCAAATCCTTGCCAAGCCAGGAAATGAAATTGATCGACTGACGCTCCGTCCACTCGACGGTTCTGGCAGGCAGCGGCAACTGCTTGCCGTGAGTTTGCAGAAAGAAATCATGAAGTTCGGTCGCGCGCTTGCCGCTTTTCCAAAGACTTCCACCGAAGCCACCCGGCGGCCATTCGAATTTGCCGAGCTGCTCAGGAAGCGATCCGGCCGCCTGTTGCCAATATGCGCATACGCCATTGTTGACGACGTTGGCCGAGACAATGAAATAATTGGGATTGTTTCGGCGAAACTCGATGAAGTCTTCGAGCTTGTCGATGTCCATATAGACAATGTCATCGTCGCACTTCAGGAATATCGCTTCCGCGTATCTGTTCAGCCTTGTCGCATAATAGTTGTAAGCCTGGGAGTAGGGTGGCTTTTCCTCCGGATTGCCGAGGAAGCGTTGTGTTCGCGACCCCATGTCGCCGAGCTCCAAATTTGCGCCCCATCCGCCACGGACCATGATGGAAGCGCCGGATGGAAATCTGAGATCGTTCCATTGCCCGACATGCACGTGGTTCACATGGAGCTGCATGCCGCCCGTGCTGCTTTTAACCACAATCTGGTTGGCGACGCCGGGTGATAAGATGCCGGGTGTCGCCCGGCTCCATATTTCCGATTTGCTTGCACGCTCTAAACTGAGCAAATCGGTTCGCGGGAGTTTGCGTAGAGCGGTGTATTGATTGTCCCAGCCGCCTACCACCATTTCAAAGAAATGGTCGCTGTCATCGTTCGGAAGAATGGCGATGTGGAAATCATTGCGGATTGCCGCGGTTGTGCGAAAGGAACACTGGTCTGTCACCGTTCCCGCCAGTTGGTATCTCGCACCGGATTCCATATAGCGCACCGGGCCGAATTCGCGGGTAACCCATTCATGGTCGTCCTGAGAGCGGGTGAAATCCCAAACATGCCATTCGTCGATCAATCCGCGCGCCATCGCCTGGCGAACGTAATCGGTCAGAATTTGCATCCTTTTCTGCCTGCCGGCGAAGGTGACAAGGATAACGGGGGCCATACAATTCTCGCTTTGAAATGGGTATGTCGCTTAACGTCTCGGAGCAATGGGATTCGCCCACAGGCGGCCATCCGTTGGGATCGGCGCATGGTCGTGCCGCTCAGCCAGTTTTTCGATATATCGTTGCCGGTAGACGCGATCGTCCTCGAATTCGATATTCTCCAAGACGATTTCCGCACCGATCTCGTAATACACATCGAGGTTGCGCAAGTCAGGCGTCGGCGTTTCGCCACGCTCACATTCGCCTTGCATTTGCCAGAACAACTGTTCGAGGCGCCGGGCCGTGCCGGGCATATCACGCAATACGCTCGTGTCTCGACGCTGCTGCAACGCGCTTCTGATCGTCGTCAGTCGATGCGGATCACGCGCTAAGCCGATGGCCTTTGCCATATAATCTTCCGGCCCCCGACAAATCAGTTCATAGGCGCCGGCGGCGGAAACGATGCTGTTGCAGAAGCGGGCGGCAAAGCCCTTGCCCGGGAAGGTGAGCACCGGCAGCCCCATTGTCAGGGCATCGGATGCCGTCGAGTGTGCCCCATAGGGAAATGTGTCGAGGAAGAGGTCGGCCAGTCCAATTCGTGCGAGATGATCCGGATTGGCAGCCTTTGCCGCGAAAATAAGTCGCTCCGGTGCTAGGCCATGTTGTTCTGCCGTCTGGCGCAGCCGCTGATTGACATCGTCCTCTCCGCCGAGCAACCAAAGAACACTATTTGGGACGGCGGCAAGGATCGCCATCCATCGCGCAAACGACGCCGCGGTGATTTTCTGCATGCCGTTGAAACAGGCGAATATGAACGCTTCCTCCGGCAGCCCAACATCCGAGCGGCTGGGCCGAGAGCCAATCAGCCGCTTGCGGTCGACCGGCTGATTGCAGGCGATCCGCAGTACCTTTTCCGTGAAATAGATTTCGTTGTCAGGCGGGATGATATGCTCATCGGCGATGATATAGTGATGGTACGGACTTCCCATGGAGCCGGGATAGCCACAGAAATTGACGATGACCGGGGCAGGCCGGTAGGCGAATATTTTGCTTCTCGCGTGCTTTGTATATCCATTGACATCGATGAGGATATCGATTTCGTCCTTGGCGATCAGTGAGGCCGCATCCGTATCGCTCAAGCCGGCAATGTCGCGCCAGAAACCAACGGCACTTTTTATTCGTTCCTGTGTCGCATCGTTCACTCGCGGCTCACCACAATAATAGGCGAATATTTCGACACTATTTTTGTCGTGTAATTCGAAAACCTCGCTCAATGCAAAGCCGACTGCATGATCTCGCAGATCCGAGGAAACATAGCCGACACGGAGCCGTTGTCCCGTTCCGGTCTTCATGCGCGGCTGCTTGCGTGGAAAATTCCTTAGATCGGGCTGGCCGACGAGTTGCTTGTTGTAGCGATAGGCCTTGGCAAGCTGAAAAAGCGGATCGTCGATGTGGCAGGAAAGCGTCAGGGGGGACATCGCATCGAGCAGTTGCCGCGCAGAAACATGTTCTGACCCGACGAGAGTTGGCCACTTGCATTGGCGTTGCCGCAGCGCCGTCCAGTGCTGGGCAGATTCAGGCTTGTCCGGTCGCAGTTCGATCGCCTGCCATAGAGCAATCTCTGCCTCTTCAAAACGTCCAGCGTTCTCCAGTACGCGGCCAACATGCTGCAGAATCATCAAGCGGTGACCGGTCCGGTCCGCGGTGATCTCGCTCGTCGCCTCCAGATAGCCGCGCCATTGCTGCACCGCTTGGCCGATGAGGCCTTGATCTTCAAGCGCGCGACCGAGATTGACATGTGCTTGTCCGAAGCGCGGGTCGATCTTGAGGCATGCGCGCAGGGCGTTGATTGCACCGGCCATATCCCCCAACTGTCGAAGTGTGACCGAATAATTGAAATAAATAATGTGCAACAAGGCATGCGTGTCGTTGAACGCTATCCAGGTTTTGTAGAGCTCAGCCGCAAGAGCCGTCTGACCGGCCGCGCCAAGGGCCTCGGCCGTTTGCAGGAGCTCAGGCAGGGGCAGCTGTTGATTGCGAGCCTTGATCTGCAGCTCTGCAAACTTGGAAGGGGTATCCGAGGTAACTGCATTGTCGAAAGGCATAGGCATCCCGCGGCGAATGATGTTTTGGTAGTCCTGACGCTAAAGGACATTATCGTCGCCTTCGTTGTATCGATGCTAGCTTGCTTTGGGCTTGTCAGTCCGCCGGGAGGCTGAAGTAATTTATTCAATTTCCGATAATTAAATTGCGGCGAGATGCAGCCAAAACTGATTGCTTATTGGAATCTGTGAAATAAAGCCGGACAACATTCATCAATTAAAGGTTGTCCTTCTCTAAGGTTGTAGGCGTTGCGTCTTCACCTAAAAATACATGCAAGAATACGTCTGCATGATACGCAAATAATCGAGAAGCAATGGGGGGATCAATAATATCCCCGAATATGTAAGAGAAATCTTATAGATTGTTCATCTACCTTAATGAACGCAATGCTTGATTGATGATAAATAATGGCATGGATTCGTTCCCCGCTGAAAGCCAATCTTCTCGCGTGCATGTGACGTAAAGTATATCTGCGGTTGTTTTCCGTATATTTATTTGAAAATAATGTTCCGTTAACCTGAAATTAAAGGGACGCCGTTTAGTCCTTTCGTTAAGACACGAGCTGATGGCGCAATATCAGCCTGTGCTGAAGTCCGGTTTTGATCGGGCGGCTCGACGACAGCGGGTCGCTTGAAGGCAAGCGTTGGAACCAGGGCCGTTGCGGACCCTGCATGCATGAAGCCCTCCCAACGCTTCGGCTCCTGAGAGCCATGTTTCTCACAACATTCTTTCCGTTCGGCGGGATGCCAAGTCGCGTGGGCTGCAACAGCGCCCGGCTATGTCGGTGTCACGGTTTCGACGCCGCGTGCGTCGGAAGCCGGGGCAAGAGATAGTGCGCTCTTTTCATGCCGCGGGCGTTTGAGAAATGACGTTTGCTATAGGTTAACATTAGGGGCCCCCGACCAATGACCTCAATCATTTCTTCCTTGACCGTCACTCAGATCAAATCTCTTTCCACCACCACCATCGCATCTTTGACGACCAATGACGTGGCAGCGTTGAGCACCACGCAGATCAAGGCGCTCTCCTCCTCGCAGATCAAAGCCTTGAGCACGGACGATGTTGCCGCGCTGACGACGGATCAGATGAGCGCAGTCTCTCCAAGCGCGATCAAGGGCCTAAGCCTCGGGCAGTTGGCTGTCCTCGACACGACAAAGATAGAAAACCTGAGCACCGGCCAGGTCGCCGCTCTCGGTACGGATCAAATCAACGCATTCGGCTCGTCGCAAGCCGGTGCTTTGACGACCTCCCAGGTCCGCGTCCTCAGCTCGGCCCAGATCGGTGCCCTGTCGACGGACGATATTGCCAGTTTCTCCACAGACGATATTGCCGCCATCACGACAGCGGCTCTGGCCGGCCTATCGACGGCGAACGTCGCGGCGCTTTCGTCCGATCAGGCAGCCGTGCTCAGCACGGCTCAAATCGCCGCCCTCAAGACGGGGCAGGTCAATGCGCTGACCTCGACGCAGGTCGGTGCTCTGAGCGCGTCGCAGGTGGGCACGCTCAGCTCGACGCAGGTTGCGGCCCTTAGCACCGCAAACATTGCCGGTCTTTCAACCGTTCAGGTCGCAGCGCTCTCCGCCAAGTCGGTCGCCGGGCTCACCACGGCCCAGATCGGAGCACTCGGCTCTGACAACGTCGCTGCATTGACAACGGCTCAGGTCGGCGCGCTGAACTCCGCCCAGATCGGCGCCTTGAGCAGCAGCGAAATCGCCGGCCTTTCGACCGCTGACATCGCCGCCATCAACACTGCGGCGCTCGGAGGTCTTTCGACCGCCAATGTGGCGATCCTTTCCTCCGATCAGACAGCTGCCCTGAGGAATGAGCAGGTTGCCGCACTCAAGACAAGTCAGATCCATGCTCTCTCCTCCACGCAGGTCGGTGCACTGACCACTGCGCAGGTCGCCACTCTCAGTGCGACCCAGGTGGCCGCACTGACCACCGACAATGTTGCGGGCCTTTCGACCACGCAGATCGGTGCGCTGACATCGAAGTCGGTGACCGGCCTTTCGACCGCTCAGGTCGGTGCTCTGAGCTCTACCCAGGTCGAGGCCCTGAGCCCCGCTCTCGTCGGCTCGTTGAATTCGGCCCAGATCGGCGCCCTGTCGACCGATGACATCGCCGGCTTCTCGACCGCCGATATCGCTGCCATCACGACGGCCGCTCTTGCCGGCCTGTCGACCACCAACGTCGCAGCGCTCTCGTCGGATCAGGCTGCCGCTTTGACGACGGCACAGGTTGCCGCGCTGAAGACCAGCCAGGTTCACGCTCTCACCTCGACCCAGGTCGGTGCCCTGAGCACCTCCCAGGTTGGCACGCTGAGCGCAACGCAGGTCGGTGCACTGACCACCGACAATGTCGCGGGCCTTTCGACCACGCAGATCGGTGCGCTGACATCGAAGTCGGTAACCGGCCTTTCGACCGCCCAGGTCGGTGCTCTGAGCTCGACCCAGGTCGAGGCCCTGAGCCCCGCTCTCGTCGGCGCATTGAATTCGGCCCAGATCGGCGCTCTGTCGACCGCTGATATCGCCGGCTTCTCGACCGCCGACATTGCAGCGATCACGACGGCCGCTCTCGCCGGCCTCTCGACAGCCAACGTCGCAGCGCTCTCGTCCGATCAGGCCGCCGCCCTCACGACGGCTCAGGTTGCTGCCTTGAAGACGACGCAGGTCAATGCGCTGACCTCGACCCAGGTCGGCGCCTTGAGCACCTCGCAAGTCGGCACCCTGAGTGCAGCGCAGGTGACAGCCCTCACCACCGACAATGTCGCAGGCCTCTCGACCACGCAGGTCGCAGCGCTTACCGCCAAGTCTATCACCGGCCTTACCACCGCCCAGGTCGGTGCGTTGGGTTCGGCCAATGTTGCCGCCCTTACGACGGCTCAGGTCGGTGCGCTGAACTCCACCCAGATCGGTGCACTGAACAGCGCTGAAATCGCCGGTCTGTCGACCGCCGATATCGTCGCCATCAATACGGCCGCTCTTGCCGGGTTGTCGACGGCCAATGTCGCAAACCTGTCGTCCGACCAGGCTGCCGCTTTGAGGACCGAGCAGGTAGCCGCGCTCAAGACCGCTCAAGTCCATGCCCTCACTTCCACCCAGCTTGGCGCGTTCACCACGGCTCAGGTCGGTGTGCTCAGTGCAACGCAAGTGACCGCGCTGACGACCGACAATGTCGCAGGCCTTTCGACCACTCAGGTCGCAGCGCTCAGCGCGAAATCGGTTACGGGCCTCACCACCGCTCAGGTCGGCGCCCTCGGTTCGGACAATGTCGCAGCCCTTAACACCGCCCAGATCGGTGCGCTCAACTCCAGCCAAATCGGCGCCTTGAGCAGCTCCGAAATCGCCGGTTTGTCGACTGCCGACATCGCGGCCATCAATATGGCCGCTCTCGCAGGCCTGTCGACCGCCAACGTCGCGGCGCTCTCGTCCGATCAGGCCGCGGCACTGACGACGGCTCAGGTCGCGGTCCTCAAGACCTCGCAGATCCACGCGCTGACTTCGACCCAGGTCGGTGCTCTGAGCGCCTCCCAGGTCGGTACGCTCAGTGCAGCTCAGCTGGGCTCGTTGACCACCGACAATGTCGCCGGTCTTTCGACAACACAGGCCGCTGCACTTTCCGCCAAGTCGATCGCCGGTCTTACCACGGCACAGGTTGGTGTGCTCGGTTCCGACAATGTCGCCGCGCTCACGACCGCTCAGATCGGCGCGCTGAACTCCACCCAGATCGGTGCACTGAACAGCGCCGAAATCGCCGGTCTGTCGACTGCCGATATCGCCGCCATCAACACGGCGGCTCTCGGCGGCTTGTCCACTGCGAACGTCGCCGCCCTGTCGTCGGATCAGGCCGCTGCCCTGACAACGGCCCAGGTCGCGGCGCTCAAGACGACCCAGGTCCACTCACTGACCTCAACGCAGGTCGGTGCCTTGAGCACTGCGCAGGTCGGCACCTTGAACGCAGCCCAGCTTGGCGCTCTGACCACGGACAATGTCGCCGGCCTTTCGACCACGCAGATCGGTGCCCTGACATCGAAGGCTGTGACCGGCCTTTCGACCGCTCAGGTCGGTGCTCTGAGCTCTACCCAGGTCGAGGCCCTGAGCCCGGCTCTCGTCGGCTCGCTGAACTCGGCACAGATCGGTGCGCTGTCGACCGCTGATATCGCCAGCTTCTCGACCGCCGACATTGCAGCGATCACAACGGCCGCTCTTGCCGGCCTCTCGACAGCCAACGTCGCAGCGCTCTCGTCCGATCAGGCCGCCGCCCTCACGACGGCTCAGGTTGCTGCCTTGAAGACGACGCAGGTCAATGCGCTGACCTCGACCCAGGTCGGCGCCTTGAGCACCTCGCAAGTCGGCACCCTGAGTGCAGCGCAGGTGACAGCCCTCACCACCGACAATGTCGCAGGCCTCTCGACCACGCAGGTCGCAGCGCTTACCGCCAAGTCGGTGACCGGCCTTACCACCGCCCAGGTCGGTGCGCTGGGTTCGGCGAATGTCGCAGCCCTTACCACGGGCCAGGTTGGCGCGCTGAATTCCACTCAGATCGGCGCCTTGAGCAGTGCGGAGGTTTCGGGTCTGTCCACGGCTGATATCGCTGCCATCACGACGGTGGCACTCGGTGGACTGTCGGAGGCGAATGTCGCAGCGCTCTCGTCGGATCAGGCTGCCGCTTTGACGACGGCACAGGTTGCCGCGCTGAAGACCAGCCAGGTTCACGCTCTCACCTCGACCCAGGTCGGTGCCCTGAGCACCTCCCAGGTTGGCA